>ENA-ORTW01000056-ORTW01000056.1-human-gut-metagenome-genome-assembly--contig:-NODE-56-length-160929-cov-21.489116_pt1 | contig 160929 bp, 139 predicted proteins | sample MGYA00242072_ERZ509193 | MGnify/ENA primary metagenome ERZ509193 (study PRJEB26280, sample SAMEA2338813) | human gut metagenome | biome: human gut; feature: human-associated habitat; material... | reverse complement strand
AGATTTATGAAATTGAACTCTCTACATCAGCCATTTCCATCATTACAAACAAGGTCTATCAGGCCGCCCAGGAGTGGCAGAACCGCCCTTTGGATCCAGTTTATCTGATAGCCTGGATGGACGGTATCGTCTTCAAGGTACGGGATAACGGCAAGATTATAAACAAGACCGTTTATCTTTGTGTCGGTCTGAAACAGAACGGCCTGAAGGAAGTTCTTGGCATGTGGGTCGGCAAATCGGAAAGTTCTTCTTTCTGGATGGGCGTCCTGACAGATTTAAAATCCCGTGGAGTGCAGGATATACTGATTACCTGTACCGACAACCTGAATGGATTTACGGATACCATCCGTACCGTATTCCCTCTGTCATCCACCCAAATCTGTGTGGTACACCAGATCAGAAACTCCTGTAAATATGTCGTTTATAAGGACAAGAAAGAGTTTACGGCGGATATGAAGAATATCTATAATGCACCCAATAAAGAGGTTGCAGCCACAGAACTTGACAATCTGGAAAGGAAATGGGGAGCAAAGTATCCTTACGCCATACGCTCCTGGAGAAACAACTGGGATGACCTGACTGTTTTCTTCCAATTCCCGCTAGAAATAAGAAAAATAATATATACCACAAATCTTATTGAGAACCTGAACGGGAAAATCAGAAAGTACACAAAATCAAAGCTTTCTTTCCCTTCGGATGAGGCCGTAAAAAAGACCGTCTTTCTTTCAATTATGGAGATTGAGAAGAAATGGACACAGCCTATTCATAACTGGGGATTGATTATGAATCAGTTTATACTCATTTTTGAAAACAGAATCCAGATATAAGAAGTGACTTACAACTGAATCCTGTTTACATTTACACAAAATTTGGGACAGTGTCGACCAATAATGGTTTCGCCCATAGACTCCTTCACTTAAATTTTGATTTTGGAAAGAGTTGGCACCGTTCAAATATGACATGTGAAACGTGACAATTTAATTTTTTAACTCTCATCAAATCTCATTCTGTATCCTTAATGTTTAATGGGCTTTAATTTACTGCTTTTATGTTGTAAATTGTCGTCTTTCAAGCTTAGATTTATTTTTTTGCAAAAATAAGCTATTTAATGAGACGTTAAAATGCCATTACGTTAATAAGAAGTGATTTTTTGCTTGTTTTCTTCCTTTTTCCAAAATAAAAGCCATATCTTTGCGATGGATAATTTGGAGGAGTGTATACTTTTCCATGAAAATCCAAGTCTCAGTACACGCCATACCATCCCAATCTGTTCGATAGATGGGGTAAATGGCGGGTAAAGGCACGACATATTAAATGTGTTTACTAGACACTTGTTCTTGACTGATAGAAACTTCGCAAATTTCAGATACTGTCATGAATCAAGCAATGATAGATGTCCATGTGTGTGATTATGTCACAACCAATGGGGCTTGTACTTATAAGTATGAGTTCTCCCTTTGGGTGTGTTTTGCGTGGGGTCTAGATTGTTTGCTCAACAGTATTAGTCAATACGAATACATCTATCAGTGGACTGGACAACAGGCAGTTCCACGCTTTTTATGATCGCTCCTATGGATTGTTGTTTGCTAAATTAATTTCTATAAGTAAATTGACTAATATGATTGAAATTATAAAATATACTTCTACAAGCTTAATGTGGGGGCTTCTGTTAGGAGTATTCTGCCTTGGCCTTTTCTTTTTAATAATTAAAGGCTGGTGGAAAGATGTCCACTATACATTTAAGTTCTATCTTACAGGTTGCGTATTAGGATTGATTTTGATTTACCAATGTATTTTGTTGTGTGGTGGTGTTGTTATAACTAACATGGTCGATGATTGCGAGCCAATTATTGCTTCTTATGTAAACAAATACGTTTCAGATACTGAAAAAATATTATCCAAAGAAAAAACAGACGAGGTGTTGAGAAATCTTGTTAGTGACAATCCATTGGTTGCCCGTTATGTTGACACTTCTGATTTTAAAGACTGTAGAGCGAGTGAATTACCATCCGCTGTAGTTTCGCAAGTGAAAGGAAAGATGAGATGGTTTATTGTAAGAAGAATTTTATGGTGTGTGGGATTTTCAATAATTGCAGCAATATTAGTCATAAAAAATATAACTCACCAACAAGACAGGATGCATGAAAACATTTTGAGGGACAGAAAGCGTGTCAAACGTAACGAACGTTCTCGAATAAATAGATACAGACGTTAAACTTATAACATAAACTGAATAATCTAAAAAATTACATATGAAAACTATCAGTTATTGCACAAGCAACCATATCCTTGTAGGATTGGGCGGAACAGGAGGAAAAATCCTTCGTGCGTTTAAAATGCGCTTTTTTGAGGAATTCCAGTCAAAGGAAGATAGGGATAAACAACCAGTAGCTCTTTTGTACGTTGACTCTACGGACGAGATGATGTCAAAAGATGGCAAAGCCCGTGCTGATTTTCGTGTAATGGGGCAGGATGCTTCATTCACAAACAATGAGTTCTTAAACATAAAGGCTGTTGATGTAGAGTACATACTAGACCATATCAATAACTATCCGTCAGTAAAAGGAATTGTTGACAATGTGTCTGCTGTAAAGAGTGCAATAGGTTCACTTGGGCAAGCGGCAGGTCAAAAACGTAGGGCTGGCCGTTTGCTTTTTGCGGCAAATGCGGTTGGTTTTGTAAACAGTCTTCGTGATGCCTATGCACGTTGTGAAAGGATTTCTGGCAACTCTAGTACCAACAACATCCATATTTTCGCAGGTTTGGCCGGTGGTACTGGATCTGGATCTATTATTGATGTTGTGCTGCAATCAAGAAAGGCTTTCCCTGATGCTAAAATATCTGTATATGCAATGATTCCAGAAATGAACCTACCCAAAGCCGATATGGATCAAGGACGGTATTATCAGAATGGTTATGCTGCAATGAATGAGTTGAATGCTTTGCAAACTGGCCGTTGGACTCCGCAGGATGTTACTGGTAGAGGTAGGCTGAATCTTTATAACGACCGTGTGAAAGGTGTTGCAGATGGATTGACCGTTTATAGTAATGTCAATGAGAATGGTCTTACAATAAACTCATTGCAAGAGTTGCCAAAAATAGTGAGTGACTTCCTGTTTGCTCGAATTTTCTTCATTAAAGAAGATGACCAGGTTAATAGTGACATAATACGTGCCTGGAACTTTGAAAATATGGATGATTTTGCATTAGAGTATGATGAAACAGCCAATCCAGGATTTGATGGACGAATACCTGTTGCCCGTACAAAAAAAATCAATTCATTCGGTATAAAACGTGTTGTATATCCTGAGTTACGTGTATTGAAGCACATCACCTATACGGTTGGAGAAAGTGTACTTTATCAGTTCAAGTATAATAACTGGCGTGAGAACCAAGGGTTTGTAGACGAGGAGAAGAATAAGGATTATCGCAAAGAATATTTGAACAAAGAGAAATTGTCCGCTTGGATGTTGGATAAAGACCATTTGACACTTAACACCAAAATATTAGAGTCTGACAAGGATGAAAAGACTTTCAAAGAATATTGGCATGAAAAAATACTTGGATATGCCGAAGATGCTAAAAATTCCAAAGATTCACTAAATGAGTTGGATGATATTTTAGCTGCATTTTATTCTGATCATTTCAGGGAGGAAGGTGTAGAAAAGTATTTCCAAGGCAAGGAGCGTGTGATACCTGAAATGGCTCGTGAAATAAGGTCCAATATCGAGTCTGAACTTTATGAGAAATGGAAACAGGGAGATGTTTCAATCGTTGAATTGCAAAAGGTTTCAAAGCTGATATTGGAAAAGATTGATGAAATCCGAAAGAATCTTGAGACTTCCAGCAACGAAGAAAAAGAAAATTATGATGCCATAGATGAAGAACGTAGTGGAAATATCTATGACAAGAATCACCAAGGGATGTTCCAAAAGATATTGAAAGGCAATGATCTTTTCAACCGCCATAAAATGACATTGGAAGACCTTTATATATCCAAGACAGAGATTGTTGCTTTAGAGTTTGCAAAAAAACTTGCGGCAAAATTGTTCATTGAGATGGGTAAAATGGATATAGACATATCTTCTTTTGGACAGAAAATTAATGATGCTATTGCTGAAACAGAAAAGCTTATAGTGGCTCAGCGCAAAGTCAATAAAGGGCTTGAAGATATGAAGGGAGCCATTATCGAAGTGAGCGAAGATGAAACAATGGAAACTTTTGAAGTTGATTTGAAAACAGACAAAGTAGATATGCCTAATATCGCTCGCACTATCCGTGAACAAATCCTTCCTGAAGGTGATTTTTATAATTTCGGACGCTTGGCAGAAGAAATAAGCGTGGATGAAATCAAGGATGCTTTTGATATAAAATTGTCGGAAATTGTTAGAATTAAACATGATGAAAAAGCTGACAGTGAAAAGAAAGTCCTTGGATTAAACATCTTAACTCAGCTTAGACAGAAACTGAAAACTGATGATGATATAAAAGCGTTTGCTACAAAAATTATCGGGCAAAGCGGAGTGTATCTGAAATTAAACAACGACCAAATACAACTTCATTTGCGTAATAATGAAGGAAACTTAAGCCCGACTAACCCTGCCAGCATCAATAAAAAAGCTATTCTTATTTCAATACCATCACCTGACGACAATTCAGGCTTGAAAGGTTTTGCTGACAAGTTGGAAGATGCGTTTAAAAACTCTATAAACCAAAGTATAGCCCGTACAACAATTACCGTGAATCGTAAGAGTCCACGCAAAGATGAACTTTCGATATTGACGGTAGGATATTGCTTCCCCATGAGAGCTATTGATTGGCTTTCATCTTATAAAGTCCGCTATGAGGATTTTCTACATACAGGCAATCTGGCTACGGATGCAGGAAATGCCATTCTTCTTCATAGTGAGGGGGATGGTACGCAGTTTCCGCCGTTTTTTGCAGTAGACAATGCAGAGGAAATTGCGGCAGAACAGGCGCAAGTGTTTCAAACAATTCAACATCCTATCGCATCAGGAACACAGCAAGGAAGTGTACCGCCTCCAATGCCAAACAGTGAAATTCATATGCCACCACCAATAATTCAACAACCAGACATTAAACTCTATATGGCTGTAGCCGGACAACAATATGGGCCTTATACATATGACCAATGCAAACAATTGGTGAAAGGCGGACAATTAACTCAGCAAAGTGTTGTTTGGATGGACGGTATGAGTAATTGGGCTCCAGCGAGTCAAGTAAAAGAATTGCAAGACTTGTTTGCTCCTCCTGCAATTCCTGGAATGCCGCCAATTCCGCCAACAACAGGTGGCCCAACGCCTCCACCGATGATATAATAAAACGAAAAATTAATTCAATAACAAACAAGTAAAATAACTAAGATATATGTCAGAAAGAAATCGAAAAGAACGTCAACTCGTTAGATATGGACAGTGCTTGAGTGACAATTGTGAAAAGGCTAAAAATAAGGAAATACAACAAATTCCCATGCGTAAGGAATTTATTTGTGAGGAATGTGGCAAGCCCCTATTAGAGGTACAACCGCAACGTTCTTGGTTTGACAAAAATCGAAAAGTTGTCATAATGGCTGTTGGTGCTGTAATAGTATTTGGTGTGGGGATTGCATGGTTCTCTAATTCAGAAGAAAATCCCGTTTCACAGGTAAAGGCTACAACAGACAGTGTTGTTGTAAACCAAATTGACACAACAGATACTACTGAACAAACGGATGTAACAGCATCTTTGGAAGAAACACAATCAACTAATACTAATGATGTTACGCCTTCACAGCCTGAACAAAAAACTACGACAAAAAGCATTTCATCTAAGTCTAAGACGGAAATCGCTTCAAGTAACAGTGCAAGATTGAAATGTGGTAAGTACGAAGGTCCGATGTCTGGTGGAAAACCTAATGGCATAGGTGGAACAATTAATGTGACAAGTTCATATACCATTGACTTGAAAGATGGAAATGGAGGGAAAGTCACGTTAGAAGCCGGAGACCGTATCTCGAACACTAAGTTTAAGAACGGAGTGCTTCAACAAGGTCAACTAATTCGCAGTAATGGTGAACGCAAATTCTTATCAGGACTTTCTGAACGACTTTAATATCGTATGACAATGAAACCGGCATATTGCAAGCTTTATTTTAGCTTGGCTTTATTTTTAGCTGTTCCGTGGTCGTTGATGGCGCAACAAAATCGCTTTCAAGCAGATTTGTTGGTAAGTATGGCTGAAGCATTACAGATGCGAACTGTTTTAGATACTCTTGGTGATGGTGTTTATATCGCCCAAATGGCATATAAAGACAAGCCACTTTGTGTAATAGTGAAAGACAAGGAGGTGGAGCACATCGGTTATGCTATTTTTCCAAAGGATATGAGAGAGAGTTCACCGTCACCCGTATATAACTTTTTGGAAAGGTATGCCTTGCAAGCATCATTACCATTAAATAGGGTAAAGACTGTGGTACGTCAAATGTATGAAGATGAAGTGACTTTTACCAAAGGTAACATTGCCACATTATTGACGTTGTGGGGCAAGGAGAATGTGGAATTCTCTTTGGAAAATCTACAACATCGAATATGTAGGGCAACATGGAGCCAAAGAGGGAAAACATTATGTTCGGTCTGCTTTCCTGTAAGCTACAATCTTTATCATGGCACTGATTTAGTTGAGAATCAAAGGAGGTTGATTGAAGATTTGAAACGGGCATCAGTAACTTCAACAAATGAAGATGAACCTGTTACAAAAGAAAAGTTGGCCAAAATACTTGAACCGAATTATTTTCTCTTGAAGGGAGACAGCATGTATGTAGCTTCTTTGAACAGCGATAAGTATTACATCGCGGGGAAAAACGACGAATATAGTTTGCTGTTTTCAGACAAGCATCCTGTTGAGAGTTTTGCAAACTTGCTGACAACAAACAGCATTTGCAACAATATCCAAGCCTCGATAAAGTTGATGTTGTATGATTTCAAAAGTGAAATAATCAATGTCCCGTTGGTGAATATGCTCAACTACTTCAAAACTAAAGGCTGCAAGGCTTATTTCGGTGTAATCCGTAGCGATCAAGAACAACATACGGCAGAATTGTTGTTGTTGAACAGGGATGAGGGATATTGTCATACCTTGAAACTGAATTTCAGTACTGCTAATGTCACCACTCGCAGTGGTACAATTTCAGGACGCATGAATTGTTATGTGCCAATATCGAAAATTAAGTTTTTGTTTGAGGAAAAGAAAAAGTAAAAGTAATCATGAAACAACTTTATATCTTGCTTCTTTGTATGATGGTTGTCGTAATTCCTTGTTCGGCACAAAACGCTACGTCAAAGGATTTCAATGCTATCAAACGTTCTGCTGAATATTTCTATTATGATGTGACAATGGATAAAGAGGATGCAGCCAAAAGTGCGGCAAAAGTTAATTTGGCACAACTGATTAACGACTATTGTGAAGGCAAAGGCATCAAGACGGAGAAAGTGACGGCTGACAATTTGCGGAATGTATCCTTTCTGCAAAGGAATACTTATGGCATGGTTAGAGTATTGGCGTATGTTAAGAAAAACGATTATGTAAAAGAGGACATTTCATCCGAAACAGGCAAACAACCTGCTGTAAGCACTAACAATGAAAGCATGCCTGAAACAGTTGCAAAGGAAACTACTGTCGAGATAAACATTTCTGAACGCAATGTGCCTTCTCCTGAAGCAGCTGCATTATTGAAAGATACGGCTTCAATGTCTTTGACCAAATGGCAACAAGATGCCATAGCTGCGCTTTGCAAGATTTCAAATGCTGAAGAATTTGTGCATAAACTGATAGACTTGCAGAACCAGTATAAGGTAAAGCGTTTCGGAATACAAGAAGACTGCAAGGATGAGGCAAATAGTTTCTTTGCGCTGTATGACTCGAACAAGATTGTGGTAGCCTTGTTCGGTCCTGGTGCGAACAATCGTTATGAATTCTTGTCTGGTCGCAAAGTGGATTTGAATTCTTATAAAGCCAAAGGTATGAAAGTTATATGGTTTCAACTGTCTAAATAATGAATGGTTATGAAGAAAATACAAATTATTATAATAATGTTGTTGACAACTGTTTCCGTTTGCGCGCAACAAGTGATTTTTGAATTTTCAGATGGCATAGATGAAGGTCAGCTTAAGGCGAAGATGGAGGGACAAATGTCAGCTTTGCTTACCGCCATAAATACAGCAAATGCTGCCAATGGAGACATAAATTTCTCTGGCATTGACATTACCGATGATGCGTCTGGAAGCCTTACCATGACATGGGAACAAGTGCATTTCTTTACAGAAGACAATGACATTGTTGATCATTGCGTAAGTTTGCCTGGCAAGTTTGGAGGTTTTAGAGTACGCAACATTGGAGTGGTAATGAACCCAAAGCCCGAGTCTGGCTACGATGGAGAGAAGCGACGTGAGATATATGTTGACTTTGACGCACAAGGAAAAATTGTTGACTTCAACTTCACGTTGGGCATGAACATGTACACTGAAATTCTGAAAAAAGGTGAAGAACTTGGCGACTTAGACCGAAGGATGCAAATTATTGACTGGTGTGAGCATTTCGCCAAAGCTTATTGCGACAAAAACATGAATTTCATGCAAACAGTATTCAGTGACGATGCAATCATTATTACTGGAAAAATGACGATGCAACGTGTAAAGACCGATATGGGCATGAAAAATCAAGCCAAGGTGAAATATGTCCAGCAGACAAAGGGGCAATATTTATCAAATCTAGCCAAAGTGTTTAGGTCTAATAGCTATATAAATGTTAAGTTTGATGATTATACAGTGGTAAGACATGGTGCAAAGCCAAATTATTATGGCGTCACGCTTCGCCAGAAATGGCACACAGCGAGATATAGTGACGAGGGCATTGTTTTCCTAATATGGGATTTCACTAGTGAAGATGCCCCCCGCATCTTGGTACGCACTTGGCAGCCTACTACTGAAGAGGCATTTAAGATGGGCGACTTTAAGTTGCCTTGATAAATTGTAACATGTGGCTTTTCACAGTGTAAAAGGGGCAAATGAAGAAGCAGAGTGTGCCCTTTTCAGACCAATATGCCACATATCACAATATGGAGACATTTGTGTTGAAATATAGTAAAAACAGCATAGTCGTAGAAAAAGAATTTATTATGAAGAAAATCATAGCAATAGTTGCAACGTTGTTTTGTGTCATAACTTTGTCGGCACAAGATTCACTCACGGTAAAGAGCTTTGAACTTGACCCTACAGATCTGACAGCCCAGCAACGTAACATCAAAGATGGGAATGGAGATATCTGCGCTTTGGTGAAAGTACAAATGGTGGATAATGAAGTGAAGTTTGAGGGAGACATTATCGGGCAGAGCGAACAGCAGAAGAATGAGTATTACGTTTTTCTCATTAATGGTACCCAACGTTTAAAGGTAATGTCTCAAAAAGCATTACCGTTGGAGATTGAGTTCTCTGATTATGGCATTGAAGAACTGAAAGGAGGAAGTACGTACGTACTGAAAATTATATGGTCAGAAAAAGCTCCGGGTGTCAGTTTTCATATAGGCATTCCAAATGTGGCAATTACAGTCGAAGGTAAAACGTACACAACTGATGAAATGGGCGACTTGGATTTGCCACTTGTAAATGGTAAATATTCTTATGTCGTGGAGAAAGAAAATTACGTAACCATTTATGATACTTTGATAATTGACAGGTTGCCAGTCATTAAAAATATTACTTTGCAGACAGACAGCAGATTGAAAGACAAAGGATTGCTTATAGTGACATATCCTTTGAATGCAGAGTTTACCATAGAGGCTACATCCGATGCTTCCTCGAAACCTGCAAAGAAGAAGGTTTTAACTGGTGAAGCGTTGGCTTTGAACGGGGATTATCAGGTAAGTTTCAAAAAGAAAAAATATGTATCTGAGACTATAAGTGTGACAGTAAAACAGGGACAGGTTGTAAACACTGGTTTAAATCCGACATTGGAAGCCGACCTATATTTCAAGTCAGGTAATTATAAAAAGGCATTTAAAGAGTATAACAAATTAGCTAAAAGTAATGATGACTTGGCTTTGCTGCGGTTGGGAAGTTGCTATATGGACGGAAAGGGTGTTCCTGCAAACCGCAAACTGGCAATATCTTGTTGGCGTAAAGCTGCCGCACGAGGTAATATGCAGGCTTATCAATATCTGTGTGACAGCGAACATTCCATGCCTGGAAAATTGGTGTGGCTGGCACAAGCTGCATCAAAAGGTGATAAAAACTCTATAATGCAGCTGGTTAAGCACTACAAAGAACACAAAGAGTGGAAGGAAGTTAAACGTTGGTTAGACGAGGTCTTTGCTTTGGATGCCCCCTCTGCTGATGCTTATTATGAAATGGGTGAACTTTATTATCGTGGTGACAGAGGATTGGTACAGAATTTTTCAAGGGCGTACAAATATTTTGCGAATGCTGCTTCTCAAGGACATACTGTCGCAAAGGAAAGAATAATAGATTATACTTACTTGGGACTTGACGGACATAAAACAGACCCTAAAAAGGCCATATCTGATTATCTGCAATTGGAACGGCTTTCCGATGATGGCAATTATAAGGTTGGAATGTATTATTATGATATTCAAAACATTGACTATGCACACTTTTATCTATCAAAACTAAGTGTGGACAATATAAGCGAAGTACCTTATACAGGAAATGCTAGAGAAGTTTTTGAACAGCTTGGCAATTCATTTTTGGGGAAAAAAGATTATGGTGCCGCTGTGTTCTATTATCGGTTGCATGAAAAAATAGGAGGCTCAAATATCAACGTATTCAATAAATTAGGAGATGCATACAGATTGGGGCAAGGTATTACAAAAAACGTCTCTTTGGCATATTCATGTTATAAAAAATCAAGTGAACAAGGTGATAAGGAAGGCTACTGTATGCTGGGACTATGTTATGAAAAAGGATATGGTGTTGTGAAAAACTTGAATGAAGCCGTTAGATTATATACAATAGCTGATGAGAAAGGCTCGCCAAGAGCAGCAGCATACTTAGGTACTATGTATTATCAAGGTTTAGGTGGATTAGCCAAAGATAGGGAAAAAGCTATAATGCTATGGACTAAAGCTGGTAATGCGAATGTTAAAGCGGCAATTAACAACTTAATTAACTATTATAAGTTTAAACGCAATCAATCTATGGTCTCTTATTGGACAAATAAAAAAAATAGTTTATCAAACGAATAATGTATAAAAAAAGAATTGACGCCATAATATTGAGTTTCATCACACTGTTTATTGGTGGTGGACTTTATCTCATGTGCCGAAGTGAAAGTTTGGTCATGTTCGATTGGTGTAAAGCTATAGGTATTTATCCATTTATAAAACAGCTTCGCCCACAAGGGGACTTTGACAGTTGGTGGTTTTATTCTTTACCTGATGGGCTGTGGCTTTTTTCTTACATCATATTGATGGGGGCAATATGGGCGTTTGATATGCGTAAAAGTTTATTATGTTCTGTTCCTTTGATTGTGATTGCCATTGGTTCAGAATTATTACAACTCCTGCACATTGTACGTGGAACGTTTGATGTAATTGATTTGCTATCTTATATAGCAGGAAGTGTAATCGGTTTTTTTTATATTAAAAAACTTAATAAAAATAATGATTATGAAAATAATGACTATCAAAACAAAGAATCTATTTAAAATTGCTATTTCTGTGGCATGTTTTGCATTCTTTCTCTTTTTGGCAGGAGGTTCTGATGAAAGTTCAAGTCCTTCTTCAAGCCCAAGTGATTCATATGAAGAACCTGCTGTAGAACAAGAAGAAGAAAAGCCTGATACATTCGAAGAACAAGAAGAAATACCTAATATACCCGAAGAAAAAGAAGAGGAATTTGTTCCAGAAAACGAGGAAGGTGATATGACACCTGAAAGCGAAGAGTTTATTCCACAGGAGAATGAGACTGTAGAATGACAAATTTGATAATTATTGATTTTAATATAATTTTTATATCCTTATAACAGGATAAAGATATATCATAATTCTCTAATAAAGAAAAATAAGCCCCTTCACCCCATACCCTTTATCTTGATGTGATATGGTTTGAAGAGGCTTTTTTGTATTTTTGTTTTATTCCATATTATTGCCTTTCAGAATTCAATTGGCAAATCCTGTACATCTTTCCGTTCTCTTTTCTTTGGAACAACTCGTCTCTCTTGCTCCCGAACTTTCTGCGGTTTGAATTGTAGTTGTTGATTGTCATTTCCTCGATGTCTCTTTCTTCTATCCCGTGCTTTCCAAAAGTCGCCTTGAGATAGTCCACAGCATGGTCGAAAAGAACACCGTAAAGACACAACCATTTCGCCCTTGAAAGGATTGACTTGTGCCTGTTCCCGTCTTTGTATGAGTTTGGGTATTCTTTCCTCCAGCATTTGTCTATATAGTTCGTGAGTTGTCTGTCCTTCCATTTTACTTGAAAAATGGAGTTGAGTTTAATTTCATTTGCGGTATGCTTGAACTCCTTGCTTGAATATCCCTTGTTGTAGTCTTTCTTCGGTTGGTTTGGAATGCTTGGGTCATAAACGAAATGGTAGAATGCAAGATTATTTCTATTCGGATTGATCCATATATCAGAATCGTAGCTCAAAAAACATGTTCTACTCAAATTACAGCACTTCTTGTCAAATTCCTCGGTTTTGGGATATAATTTGAATTTTACCTGCCAGAATAAGTTGTTATGGTATTCAGGATTGGTATTTTCATGGAGCATCGCAACTTTAAGTCCTTTGTTGCTTGCTGAGAACCAAATTGCATAAATATAAAGACGGTCAGCATATTTGATTAATTTCTCCTTGAATCTTACCGCCGCTTCATGATTTGGAAATTTGTCAAAATCAAGAATGAGGATATTTGAGTATTCCAGCAAGTTGTCTATACTATCATTTCTGTAAGAGAAAATTCCTGAAGGCGCAATCATAGGCAGTTTCTTTTTCTCATTCTTGAAATTTTCTTCTGTTGTCTGCATCCTCGTTATTTCCGTTTGTTTCCTTAGTTCTTCGTCTTTCGGTATTATTTCAAAGAGTATGTAATCAAGGCTTAGGTATCTTTTGCTTTTTGAGTCTTCCGAGTTGTTATAGAAACTGACGGTACTTTTTATTTTGTTATAGTATTCCATAGGTCTGTTTATTTAAGTTCCAATTGTTTATAACCCTACTTACTTACAAAAAAGTAAAATAGAGTTTTTTCATATTTTGTTCTAATTGTGTTTTTATTATTGTTTGGTTCCTATTCAATTCTATTATATTTTGATGTAATTGAAAAGATAATTATAGATACTTTGTCCTTTGTACAATGATAAATGATAGAAGAAAGTGATTTGTGTTTTTGTTTTGTTCGTTTCTTCTTTTCCTAATCATTTACCGATATAGGTAAAACAAATTAATAACCTTTATAGTTTTTGTGGTTCATTTTTTGTATTCATCAGTAATCCTTTTATACTGAACAAGTTATGATAATATGAAGCATATTTTAACCTGTTATTGTATTATATCCTTCAAAATTACAAAACTACTTTTTAATGGACGTGTTGAGACTATTCCATTGATGTTTCCCGTAGAATGACAAAGTAAAAACAAAGAAATCCGCTTCGCAGAAATAACAGTGGGAGGGGAAAAGAGTTTGTTTCATATTCCTTTTTCTCTCCACTCTCATTCATCGCGAAGCAGATGTTATTGTAAATCCCTTTATTTTCATATTGTCTACCTTTATCTCTTCCTTGTATTTCCTTTATTTTACAATTGAAAAACAAGGTACTATTTTTTACTCCTCTATAAATGGTAATATGTCTATCGAAAAAAAGTACCTTGTCTGATTATGTGTGAAATGAAGGTTTTTTATTATTTACCCATATCAAGCAACTTTTGTATTGTCTTTGTCTTGTTCGGAAATGATGTCAAGAGTAATTCCGAGTTTTCCAAGGTTTTCAATTAAAGGTTTGTATCTCTGCCTCTTTCTGTCATACCTTTTAATGCCCAACATGTCAAGGAATGAGAAGGTGACTTTCTTCTTATATTCATTCCCCTGTATTATTGCCTTCTGCATCTTGTCGTCATTCCCGGCCAATGCTATAATTTCTTCTTTGATGTTCTTTCTTATATTCAGACTTTCAAGTCTTATCTTCCAGTCATCATGCCTAATAGGATTTCTTGCATCGATTTTATTCCTGTTGAAGTAAGAATCCATCCTTGAAATGAAATCCGGGTTGAAGTCGTCGGTGTAAAAGACAGTGTATCTCTCTCCTTTGATGTGTTTCCTTATTCCTATCCTAGTTATCAATTGGGAGAAAAACCAATCCTTTTGGGCATATAAATCTGTTTTAGTACCATATGCCTTCCTTATTTTTGCTGCCTCTGTACTAGGTAAATTCCAGTCACCGGCCAATATAATCTGCTCCATGTCTTTGTATCGGTTTGTGCTTTTGTTGTCCGTTGCTCCATAATATGTGACATGAAAAAGGCTTGGATTCACATGCCTCATTAACAGTTCTTCCTTTATCATATTGGCGTATGATGAGACACCCGGACTTTCCTCATTACCGTTTATATCTTTCCAGCATACAACCAATGTGGTCTTTGTTATTAACTTTGCAATGTTGTCAAGGAAGAAACTAAGCCTTACATTATCCACAGCTTTTCTCTTTATCTTAAAATCCAACTTTACAAAATCAGTAACGGTGTTGTATTTCTTCTTGACATCCAACAATTTAAAGCATGACGAACTTTTTAGTAATATATCGGCTGCACCCTCGAAGATCAATATATAACTCTTCATTATGATATTTTCGGGACAAAGGTCTACAGGATTGAATGTGAAGCCAACCTTGTTTGTACACTTGTCTAAAAGCATCCAAGTATCAAAACATTTGGGTATGAGGTTCAGCACAACGTTCTTCTTTATTCTGTCTATCTTGCAGTTCCGTTTGAAGAAATCATTATTCGTACCTCTAATAAAAGTGTTATAGAACAAGTCCAATTCATTCTTGTCCATGCATACTATCTTGCCATTGCCATCTGTCTTGCTAAAAATCCCCAACAACGTCCTGTCAAATTCTATAAAGGGGGTGATGAATGTAGGGGTCTCGTCAAAAACAACATACTTCCTCAAATCATCCCTCGACATCAAAGACGCAAAATCACCGTCAAATGGTTCTATATCTTTTTTAGGTTTGAAAAGAAGAAAGTAATTAATCATGTCAGTCCAAAAGCGTACATGGGTTATAAGGATTATTTTCTTGTTTAATAGTATTCCAGGGTCGTTCTTGTATTTGTCGAAGAAGTACGACCATCTTGAATCACTTGAGACAATCATAACGTCGTCATATCTAAGGCTACATAATTCATCATAGACAAGTTCCCTGATAATCCAGTCATACATTTTGCCCAGTTCCTCGTTCGTATCGACACAGTAAAGTATTCCGTTATCGTACTTTTGTCTTATTAGACTTTTTATCGATTCCGTCTTTCCTGAGCCTTGTCCACTTGAAACCAAATAACCACCATATTTGTCGGGCACGTCTATCTCACCTGTCATCAATCTCATAGTAAACCCATCTCCAGTGGTGTGAGGAACAATGTTGAACAGCTCTTTCATAATTCTTGTCTTCCGTCATTACCTTCAACATCGTCAATCACCTTCCATTGACCGCTTTGTCTCAATAAAAGAAAATCATAAAGTGACCATACATCCTCCTCGGTGAAAAATATGGTGACTATGTTCTTCTGTTCATCTTCCATTGTTCTGAAATCTAGTCTTATCTGTTTCAACAACTTCGATTTGTATTTTGCCTCCATCTTATAACTGTTGTTCATTATAATTATTTTTTCTTTATTCTCTTTCATTGCGTTATGTATTTTTATTTGTAGTTCCAATATTAGGGAGTAAGACATGATACCCTTTGAATCAATTACGTATTGATGTGATAGAAAAGGGTAGTCAAGTCTTATTTCTTTTAAATAGTTTTAATGCATGATTAGATATGTTGGAATCTTGATTGTTTTTCCATATAACTCCATTTTTCATTTCCGTTCAATTTGCGGCCCAATGCGTTCTTGGCATCCACCTTGCAGTTGTGATATACCTTGTACCTCGGATCACTTTTGTCTGTCCATTCGAGATTGTCCGAGTCGAAGTTCATCCAGTCATTGTCCTTATGAAGTATTACCGGATCCTTGAACTTCTTTTTGTTTCCGTTTACATATCCTGCCTTTTCCATAAGGACATCAACACCAATAGTTTTACATTCATATCTTTTCCATTGCTTGTGATGGACTTCATACATGACAAAAGGCTCAATGGGGGTAACCATGTCCATATCCCTGTCGCTGATTGTATAGCCAACATTCAACAGTTTTCCCTTTTGATAAATCTTCCCGTCCTTCCTTACTTTAATCTCATGTGTCATTTTCACTTCCATGTCTTGGGTTGCCTGCTTATAAGGATACGCCAGCTCCCTTTCTATCCACTCCAAGTTCCTGTAATGGTCGTTCAGCAAGTTTCCGTCTTTATGGACTAAAACATAATCTTTACCGTCATTCGGTTTGGGTGGGCAGAAACAATCGGCTACCAAATTCTGAATACGGACGTTTCCAAGTTGCTTGTTGACTATATATTTAAGCCCTTCACTGTCAACATATATCTTTGGATTGTATTTTTTCAGCTTTCCTCCATCATTTTTGTCCATAAACTCCTTCTCTACAATCAGCCCGTCCTCACTGATTTTCGTAGAAGTTTTGAAATGTTTGCGGATTCTTACACCATTTCTGATTTCATTATTTTTCATAAATACCTCCTTTCTTTCTGCTTGAACTAATAACTAATTTAACTCCAAGCTCTTTTTTCATGAACTGTACAAGGGCATTGTAAGCGTCAGTTCTCCTTCTCTCTCTCGGTACGGCTTCCAACAGTTCCGACAGTTCTACCTTGATGCAGAGTCCGCTTTCGAGTTCCTTTCCTATATAATCCTCCAATGCCTTAATGTCATTCTTGAATTTGACAGGAATGATTACTGTGTTTTGCTTTTTTCCGTTTACATCAGGAGCAACACTTTCCTGACGGTTTTCCATGTACTGTACTTCCTCGGAAAACTTGTTTGTTAATTTTATTATTAACATTTTTCTTATATGTTTTTTACACAAGTTAGGTTTTGAGGTCGGTCCAAGCGCGTTTTAAGCGTTTTAGGGCACATTTGGACATTCTCGTCAGTCGGTAATGAGAAGGAGTCGTAGGATAGTTTCTATATGTTTTAGGACTATTTAATGTTAATTTATTGAATGTCAGTAGATTATTACGGACTATGTAAAAAGCCATGAACAATTTACCAATATGTGACCTTTCATCGTTCAATATGCCACTTTTTACAATCCGATTCGATACCTTTTACAATATTCATAGTTTTCAATCTCTGTCACAATTATATACGATAAGGTTAGAAACCTTTAATAAGAATGTATGGAATAGGAATATTCAATCTTATCCGATAGCCGATGCAAACGACTGAGTTTAGGTTATAGTCTGATTTGTATTTGAAGAAAAGTTTATAGATCAAGCTAAAAACAGATAGGAGACATCATAATAAATGAAGAACCTATGGAAAAGGCTGTGGCAAGAAAATACCGTAAATTGACGGCTTGGGTGACAATTCGTATGGAAAATATTATACCTTATGTGCAGTTGCTGGAAATGCGGTGAACCTGAATATAGAAGATAGGAATCTTTGTGCCATTTTTTAGTCCATTCTCAATGTTATGTAAGACCACTAACCTCTAACACAAAAAAGAAAAAGAGAAACCATCCTTTTACAGATAGTTTCTCCTTTTCTAATCTTGTATCAATTATCAACTTTCTCAAACTCATGGAATGAATAGTACAAATCTTCAGCATCATTCTCTTCAGCATAAGCATCAAGTTCTTTCTGAATGCCATTTACAGTTTTCTCTTCAATCTTTACACTTATAAGATTTTTAATGAACGATACAGCTTGATCCATGTTCTCAAAGTATTCAACATCCTCGCCATAATCCAGAATATACTTGGATTTAAAGAATATTCCTTCTTTGTCATTTGTCTGATAGATTCCGCATCCTGGCTCTTCTGTTACATATAGAATTTTGATTGTCTTATAGCATGATTCAATAAACCTCCTCCATTCATTCATTTCTTGCCAGGCTGTTTCTGTGGTAAAGGTCAGGGCATTTCTTTCCTTGTCATAATTCCTACACATCCATTCACCTCTGCAATATACTTTCTCCCAGTCTCCGCCAAGATACTGTACAAGATTTCCAAGCCATGTATTTCCAAAACCGTTCTTTACCAATGATTTTTTCCTGTTCTCTAGCTTTTCCATCTTTTTGTTCAGATCCATAATTTCTTTTGTGGATCCAATAACAAAATAATCAGTTGTACTCCAATTAGGCATTTTTCATCTCCTTTCCGTCTTTGTATCTGTAAATGTTTAAAGTCTCTGTAGCCATCCAATTACTGTCAGACAGTCTGAATCCATACTTGTCTTCTAAGGTTACAAGGTATGATTCAAAATTCTCGTAGTGTTCTGATTCTCTTAAATCTTTGTCCGTTAGCTCTATAATGTTCAAAGTTCCAGAACAATAATCTAGTATTAATACATATTTTGGTTCCATATATATAATCAATGTGTCACTTTCTAAACATCACCATGAAGAAAAACTGGAGTGACAATAGTTTTTTGTTCAATCACATTCTTTCTGTATGTGTCACTTGTATCTTATCAGCTCTCGGATATAATTTTTTTATCCTGGAATGTGCTGAGTATGCATTATTGGCACATACAAACAAATTTATTTTCTTACCATCCTCAACAACGCAGAAGTGGTATCTGTAATAGTAATTCATAACTTATAGCGTTTTACTAATTTGTAAACTGTGGACTTGGAAAAACAGCATCCTCTTGAAGTCGTAAATCCCTGTTCGTTCAGAAATTCTGCCATTTCCTGATAAGTTGCATTTTTTCCAGTTAATGTTCTTAGCATAGCAACAGCCCTTTTATTGTTAGGGTTGTTAACAGCTTTTTCTTTAATCGTTCTTGTACTGTTCCTGATTGCCTGTTCATGCTTGTCCAACAAGTGTTCCGGATTGCCAAGCTTAAATCCTCTTTGTTTCTTTGCCTTCAGTGCCTGCCTTGTTCTGGATGCGGTCAGTTCTGCCTCATATTGACTGATTGCTGATAGAATATGCAATACCATCTTGTTTGCCTGAGGAAAGTCACAAAATACAATTTCCACGTCACTTTCAAGGAGACTGGATAAGAAAGATACATTTCTTGCCAGCCGGTCAAGTTTTGCCACAATAAGAGTTGCTCCGGTTTTTCTGCATTCTTTTAGGGCTTCCTTCAGTTTGGCCCTTTCGGCTTTTCTTCCCGATTCAACCTCCACAAATTCTGCAATTGGTATTTTATCCTGAAGGTGTCTCAGGATAATTTCCTTCTGAGCTTCAAGTCCTAGACCTGAATATCCCTGTTTCTTTGTACTTACCCTGAGATAAGCCACATACTTCTGTTCCTTAACCATAATTTTAACATTGGTTCCATAAGTTAGATGTCCGTCTTGCATTTGGAACTTAGCAATAAAAAAGGAGAATACATGATTCTGTAATATTCTTACTTTTCACATATTCTCCAATTTCTATTTTCTTGAGATATTATACTGCTGTATTATTTTCAGTAAGTCCATATTCCTCATATATCCTTTCCTTATAATTTTCGCAGTATTCCACATTTTCATCTATCACAGAAACGAGACTATCAAGAAAGACGTCTTCTATAGTTTTTACTTTTTCTCCATTTTCTGAGATTAGGTGTACTTCAAACAGATCCTTTCCTTCATTAAGGACAATCTGCACTTTTCCTTTATGCTTGAATCCGTTGCATCCAAATTCAAGTCCTTTTTCTATAACTTTCATACTCTTAGGTTCGACACCCCAAGACATGAATATAGTAATCTGAGCTTTTAGGATTGACCAGATATACTTAGCCAATGCCAGGTTATAATCGTTATTTTCCATACACATTAATTATATATAGGGTAAACACTCATTTTCCACCACGGCCTTCAGTTTTTTTGCAACCTCATGTGAAGCCTTATTTCTTTGGTCATAGTGTCTGTTCTCGTCAGCCTGTACATTTATAATTTCTCTTATAAGTCTGAACAGGTTTTGTTGTAAGGTCGGATGATAATATTTCACCGACTCTGCAAACATTTTATAATCAAAGCACATATTATTCAGTGCATTTTCCAGTTCCATAGCCGCTTTGTATTCCCGGCTTTGTTCGAGTTCATATTTCTCCATAATTCTTCTTCATCTATTAGTTCATTAAAATCGTTATATATTCTCTCAAAATCCTCCTTCTCCAGATACGGATAATTTGTATGGTACATTTCATAAATGTCTTCTGCTGAAATTTCCGGGTCACAATTCAGAATGTCCCATATCTCAGTTTCTGCATCGATTCCATAATATCCTGTATCAAGATTTTCATGAGGATAGACTGACAGGCAATTCTCTATAATATGCTCTACCAGTCTCAGGCAATTGAGCAGGTCTTTTTTCACCGTAAATTCTTCGTCTGTGTGGGGTTCATAATATCCACAACTAAGATTTATACAACTTACGCCAATACCTCTCTCCTTCAGTTCAAGTACATCAGTCATCATGCCAAATTCTTCTTTATATCCGAATTTCTCAAAATTGATGTCCCTTAAAAAGTCGTTGCTGCATAATGAGGTATATGAAATATCTGTTATCAAGTCTGCATATCCTCTTCTGTCCGGTTCTATAACATATCTCGTATCTTCAAAGAAACCCAAGTCTGCATTTCTGCTTCCTGCACATCCAATTTCCTCTGATACGAAAAATACCACTTTCATACATTCGTACTTTTCCAGACATTTCAAGGCTATCCATATTCCATTCTTATCATCAGCTCCTAATCCTTCTCTTCTTCTGTTCATAGGACTGTAACCGAATATAATGTCTTCTGTTTCTATTGCCTTGAAGTCTTTTGAATGTTCCCTCTGTACCTGATCCAAGTGGGCAACTATACAGGGATAAGTTTCTGAATATCCCCTTGTTATATATAAATTTCCCACATAGTCGCTTTTAAATGTTACCTTGGGGATATGTTTCTTCACATATCCCTTGATAAATTTCTTCATAGCCCTTTCGTTTCCGCTTGGGCTATGAATTTCGTATAGTTTTTTTAATAAATTCATACTGCCATTTTAATTAGTTGATAACCGTAAGGTATATTTGAATTAAAGTCTATGGCGTCAAACAGCTCATCATCGAAACGATAGAGTCCCCCTTTTTCAAGAAGTTCATCTACGGTCTTTTCTGATATTGTTTTCTTTTCATACGCTCCAATAATACTGTTCCATTGATTGAAGCAAGTAATGTCCTCTTCTGACTCATAATAATCTTCATCATAGTCTGAATAATACCAGTTCTCTCGCTTATATCTTAGTTCTGCATCATCCAAACAATCGTCATCACAATAATATTCTTCAGTTATTTCGGAGAATTTGCCATCTGATCTGACAAATAGTTCGCCACATTCATGACATTTTTCAACATCGTCTTTATGATGATATTCATCATCCTTTTCTACCCAGATGAAGTCTTCAAGGTTATTGGAATCGCAGTAATATTCTCTGCCTTCCACATAAACACGTGTGGTATTTTCGCAATAATAGTCATGGTAGTCGTCATATTCTTCTTCTGAATTATCGAGGCAATCATCAGTAGTTCCAAGATCCAGATTACCATTACCGTAGTTATCAGCAACTCTTTTATTTATATCATACCATTTGAAGGTGTCTTGATAGCTTAGGGTATCTTCCCATCCCAAGTCGCAGTCTATAGTAAACCTTTTGTTTGACAGTGAATTTCCGTCTATGTCAACAAATGCGGTAGGCTCATTACAAGAAGCTCCTACTTTCTTATAACCATCGATGTACTTTCCTCTTATCAGAGCATAAATAAGTGCCCTTTTCAAAACTTCGTTTCCATCACTTGAATATTGTCTTTCTGCAAGTCTCCAGGTTTTTCCGTCCTTATCCTTTACGTCGTTGAATATTACACATCTTGCAATAATTTTTCCCTTTTCATTCTCAAGATAGGCCGCACTTGCATTAACAGCATTTTCATAGAAACTGTGTTGTTCCTTGTCAACCATACATGATTCGAAATCTCCCTCGCAAAAATCGGAAGAGTATATTCTCTCAAAGTCCTTATTCACAAAAAGTTTATTCTTAGGCAGTTCTCCCATTGTATATGTCTGCCATTCTGATGCAAACTCCTCACATATATAATTCAAGACCTGTTCTGGCAGATGTATTCCGAATTCCGTTTCAAGTACAATGGATCTATAGAATTTGCCAGCTCTCATCTTGAATATTCTTTCACCTTTCTCCATGTTGATATATCTTACTGATTTAGTATCCCCGTCTTCACAAAGTCCCTTGTTCCTATCGGTAGAATAAATAGAACTGTAGTATCTTTTCCCGAGTAGGTCAACAACATATATAAGATTCCTGTTATCATTGCTACTTTTCATAATTTCATCTGTTACCGTATTCTTCATTGTTGTAATATCCGATATATGAAGTAGTGTATAATCGCCTGAAACGACTGCATTATGTAATAGTTCATTGTTCTTTATGAAACTGAGCAGGATTTTATTCTTTCTGCTTTTGTTTCCATTTCCATGTTTTACAATCCCGAAAAGCTCCTTGAACTCTTCGTAGTTCTTAAATTTATAGTATAGCATATTGTCCTTATCTTTTAATTGTTGTTAATAAAAAAGGAGGACACATGACTTATACATCACATATCCTCCGTTATTGTAGATTTACTTATTTATACAGCCACGCCATGCTCTACAAGTTCATGGCAGCCAAAGATCAGCTTATTTATCACAGAAACAAGTATTCCTATTTTTACATCTTCTATGATAATTGGACTTCCTTCATAGTTATCCGGTATTACAGTAACATCAAATAATTCAGTACTTTCTGAATACAGGATTATCACCTTGCCTGTTATTTTGTGATTCTGAAACATAAACTCCGTTCCATTATCTACAACCTTAATGCTGCTGAACTGAATACCCCATAAAAAAGGTTTGGTAGATCGTTGTAAAGCATCATGCCATATTATACGACAAATCCGCTCATTATATCTTTCCTTATCCATAATCTCAAAAGAATGATAACAACATATATTCGTTCTCCTGGTCAGATTCATTTAAGATCCTTTCCATTATTTCAATGATTCCTTCTACAGGTTCACCTAGTTCACGCAATGCTTTATCAATTTCCGTTCTTTCTCCTGCATCAAGGCTACCATAGGATTTCAGTTCCTCTAATCCATGTATGAAGTCCTCTCTATTGACTTCTACATCATCATTCCAGCTATCTCCGTTGTAATAGATTCCGAGTGCCGTCAGGAGGTTGTGAAATTCAACCACCTTATAGTTAAATCCGAAAGAAGATGAATATTCGATTTCATATTTCTTCGCTACATGTAATCTGTGTCCCATATTTGTCTATCCATTTTTGAGCAGCTGATAGAGTAGGAAGTGTACCACTCTCTACTTCACCGTCTTCGTTAATAATAAATGCCTGAAAATCGTTGGATGAGAAACATACAATCTTATTCCCTTTGTATATAATCTCATCCATCATCCGTAATATTCCTTCATGTAACATCTCTCACACAGGCTTCCGTAATCATTCACTTCGGATCTCGTCATCGGTTTACCACAATATTCACATTCTCTGACTGTCTCGTGATGTGTTTCATAAACTGTCTGATACATTGGTTTTCTGGAATTTTCCTTGCCAAAAAGGAATTCCATGCTTTTCTGTTTTTTATTGTTTTTTTTTCTCATTGTCATTTTGGGTTTTAATTATTACTTCTGATTCGGTAAAGTCTTCATCACAGTATAGGCATTGAAAGCTATAGCCTTCGATTTCTGACTTTATAAGTTTCCTGCCACATATCGGGCAGTGATGTTCTTTTTCCATATTCACTAAGTTTTACATAAAAGAAAAGGCCGGAGAGACATCATTCTGTATTATTCTATGATTGTCTCCCCGGCCAATGTTCCGAGTTATTAAATGGCTATTACTAATGACCCTGCCACTTTTGAGGTCTTCATGTAGGAGTCAAAGTCGATTTCAGGATGATCTCTCTTGAATGCCTGTAGATCGAAAGAAGTTCTGATTCCCGGTAGCTTTCTGGTAAGTCTCATCGTATCCGTAAACCAAGACTTGACATCCATAATTTCCATTTCTAAAAGAATCTTTGATTTGAGGTTACTGAGTCTTTCTTCAACTTCGTTTTTTGTCTGGATTAAACCTCTTATTTCAGATTCCTGATTCTTGATTTCTTCCGGTATGTTGTAGGGGCTTTCAAATTTTTCACCCCTGATGTCGCAATCCAAAAGTTCTTTGCAGATTTCAGATGGTATTCGGCTTATTGGAATTAAATCACTTATGTGGTCGAATGTACCGTCTTTCTTTGGCTTGTTCCTAATGTGTAATATGAAGAGTCTTCCTACTTTTGCTTTCTTGTTCTGAAGTTCAAATAAGTAGGCATAAATACTGAGTTGCCATCTGGCTTTTTCCAGCTTTTCAGATGTCATTGTTCCATAGGTCTTTATATCTCCAATATCGAACGTGGTATCATCAACTCTGTAAACTTTGTCAATGTTGCTTGCCCAATTTTTGCCGTCTGTGACAGTATATTCTGAGCATTCATGAACCAACCCATGATTCTTACAGATTTCAATATAATCTGCTACTTCCTGGGTTCCGTCATTAACCCAGTTCCTGTCAAAATCTTCTATTGATACATGAACTTGAGTGCCGTATTCAGCTGCCGCCATTATCATACCTTCCGGTACACCATCAAATTCATTAGGAAATAACTGTCTTTGTAACATTCCTGTAATTCCGCTTAGCTGTTTGTCTCCAAGCCAATACTCATGTAGTTCTCCATTGAAGACTACACTGCTTTCTTTAAGTTCTATTCTTTTTGTTGCCATGATTATACTGCCTGATTAAGTTGTAATTTTCGTTCTGTAAATAAAGCCTTGATTTCAGTGTTGCCAGTGACCTCGTATTGATGTTGCTTGTAAAGTTCCATCAGTGATTCTTGAGATGTACATTTTTGAAGTGCGTTTCGGATTCCTGTGTATTTGTCCGTTGTTGGCTGCTGAACATTCCTGCTTTTTCTCGTTCTCTTAGGTTGTTCTGGTACTGATTCCTGCTTGGGGTTATTATCATCAGCCGTCTTTTCTGGAATATCTTCTCCGGCATATATGTAAAGTCCAAGGCCAAACATTGCCAGGTTCTTGACAAGACATCTCATTATTGTCTTGTTTATATCGAACATAGAAGCTGCTTCTACGGTCTTTTCGACATATTCTTTCTTGAATTTATCATATACTTTATATGTATAAGGTTCAAGCTTCATTGCTTTGTTGGAGGTGTTCATCACCGGAAGCCACATCTCATGAGTTATATCATCTACAGTAACCTCCGTATATACCATTATTCCTGTCCTCTCATCTGCAAAATATGGCAAATTTGTAACTGAATCCTTTATTATCCTATATGTAGCACTAGGATAGGCTCTTTTGAATTCAGACCAGGCATTAGCCCAGCTCAGATAGTTGAGATTTTCTCTTTTCTCAACCTTTTCGTTCATGTCAAGTGAATAAAGAGTTTCAAAATAGATCGCTCTTCTTTCGTCTGCTGTAGCTCCTTGTGGAACTGTTGGTTTTTGAAATTTACACATAGTATTTATTGTTTTAATTGTTAGTATTCAGTTTTGATTTATACTTGGTGTTGATGTATTCAAGGCAAAAGCTTCTCATAACCTCTGTCTTGTCGTTCTCATCGTACACATAGTAGTGGGTCTGGGGATTTCCATAACGGTCATCTCTTTTTATTGTTCCTCTAAAATCTCCTTTCTTGAAAAAATCATTGAACGGAACTAATAAACTGGAATCTGTATCATCATATTGGATATATACAACAACACTCAGTTTTCTTTTGTAAAGCCATATTCCTTCTACTTCAGAATTCCATCTGTTGCCTTTTCGCCTGATTGGATTGACATAGAATTCATAGTTTCTGCTCTTGGCTGTTTTTCGGCCTGTTTCCTTCACGATTCTTAGTATCGTTTCTTCCGACACTTTGGATAATTCAGCCTGCGTCAGATTATTTATAACTTCAACTTTTTTCACAGGTGAAGTTCTTCTAAAAAGTTCTGTATTTATGTCTGTCATTTTTCAGCTATTTTTATGGTAAAACAAAAAGAGGAGGTATTGGTTATCTCGGTTTATAATTTAGTCTTCTTAATAAACTTTGATATCCTATACCTCCTCTGGTATATTACTAAAAAGTAATTATTCAATGAACCATCTCCATTTATCATCTTCTCCAGTTATTGCTTTCGTAATACCTAGAGATATATCATAAGCATTGATAGTTCTCTCCATCATTGTATCGATGTAGTTGTTTTTATAATTAGTGAGTAACTGATAAAAATTCCATCCGGAAAGTTTTTTCCCGAATGAAGCAAAATTTTCATCAGAAAAGTAGTCTCTTACTGCTGAGTTTATTTGTGCTTCGTTTAATATAAGCTCTGGCAGTTCAAGGTTTGTCTTTACATTTTGAGGTAAGGCTTGATACATTCTCGCTTTACCTAAAAATTGTGCAAATGTATTAACATCAATAGATGTATCTTTAAGAGTTCTCATTTCCTCGACATGTTTTATATAATTGTATTTGCTGAATAGCTCCATACAGTATTTGTATAAGTCAGCAGTATTTGTTACTTTTATGTCAAGTTTAACTCCGTCTGTACTTAATAGCATGTTGGTGCATACCTGGTTTAAAAATCCAACACCAACCCTAAAAAGTTGTTTCTGACTAGAATTTCCAAGTAAGTTTGTTTCTCCGTAAGACCTTACTCCTGTAATTTGTAATGTAAGATCATTTTCTTCAATGTTGTAAGTTATACTTGGGATTTCTATAATAAACATCATTCTCTGATAGTATGAGCCTGAATCTTCGTCGGTCAGATTTTCTACAAGCTTTCCTGAACCTTTTCTTGTTCTTAGCTTCATTTCGTGACTGACCCTTATGTTAGGCTCTAAAAATTGCTGCCCTTGATAAAAAGTCTGGGCTGCATCATATACCGTATTAATAAAGTCGTTATGACTGATAGTCTCGACATTATCTCTACTAAAGACAGGAACTAAATAATCGTCCTGTAAATTCTGTAATTCTATTCCTCTGGTGTTTCCGAGGATAAATGCTTTTTGGTGTTCAGGTTGGTCGATAATAATAGCATCTTCCACGTCCTGATACTTTGTTGTGTCTGTTTTCATTTTTTATCCTTAAAATGTTAATGACTTGTGTCTCGGAATTTTATTTTTTTCCTTTACACATCCAATCTTTGATTTCTCTGGTGACTATGGTTATAATCTCCAGGACTACGACAATTATGTCTTTGTTCATTTCTCTAATTTTAAATTGTTTTTAATCTTTCATTTTCCTTATAATTTAATTGTTAATTCTCTGTAATTTATCTTATATATAAGGGCTTTAAGGATTGTCAGACGGAATAAAAAAGCAGAATACTTATTGTTGTGTATTCTGCTAATTTGTAATTATAAGGATAATAAGAAACAATTTACGAAATGAATGATTGACAGGTCTTTTATATGGTTTATAATGTTGATTTTACATATTAAAAGCCATGAGACGAAAAAAAAACCGTCACCATAAGCTCCCCGCTCAGGCTCAGTTTTTCGATTGACAATCAGGTTTCATTATATAGACTGAAGCTATTATATTTACTTGCTGCTGTCTAATCCTTCCAATTCGATCTAAACCATCTTCTGAAATTTTAGACGAACCAGGATGTTTTTCGTTTTGATTTATAATTTGATTATTATTATTTTTATTATTTGTTTATTTCGTTAATAAGGATTTGAGGGGATTTTGGGTGGAAAAAATTGTTGCAGAGTAAAGAATGTAGTTTAAAAATGTTATTGGCAGATATTTTTATTATCTTATGCCGCATAATTTGAATGCATTATGTCAAAAGCAGGGTGTTGACGGCATAAAAATATGACTGTCGGAAAAATGAATTGTTAACCATTTAATAATCAATTGTTTGAATAAAACTCTATTCAATCAAAATCTTCTTGCTTAAATAAATTGGGAGGTATTAGCTATTTTTATTAATGAATAAAATTATTATGTCCTTTAAAAGTAGAAATTTGGGTATCGTTAGGTATTGATTTCATGATTGTTTCTTTTGGTTGAATATAATATTCTATATTCTTTTGAATGCTTAATATAGTCGATGGAATAGATGTGGATCTATTTGTTAAATATGTATATTTTATTTTGGATTTGAAAAGAAATTTATTATTTTTGTAAATAATAATCTTTACTAGATTTAAGAACATAATCTTTCTATTTTTATCTTTAAATTTTATCTAATATGAAAAATGTTTATCAATTTTTAGTGATGCTTGCATTGGCATTATCTGCATTAACGAGTTTTGTGTCATGTGATGACGAAGATGATAATCTATCGTCAGACGGTAATGAGTATTTTATCATTACAATAAATGGTGAGACAATATCTAATACATCTTGGGGAGGAAGTATTCTATTGAATCTGGAATGTAAAGAAAAGAATGGTATTATATTATATCCATATGGAAGTAACACGGATATGATAAACACCTCAGACGGTAGGGCATATCAGTTTGATGTATTTGTTGGTTATGTTGAAGATAATATTTTTGGAAAGTCGCGTCCGAAGTCCCCTGGAACTTATGATGTAATTTCATCTGAAGGAGAATATATAATCTCTGACTATTCTGATAATCTTGCAATGGTGGTTAGAGGTGGTGGTGTTAAAAATGGACCTGAAGATTACACTGTTAAATCAGGGAGTTTGAAGATAACCAAAGTCTATAAAGTTTCTGCTGATTCTAAATTCGTACCCACAAAGAATGAACTTTATGCAACAGAAGGAACTTTCTCTTTTATTCTTTATGATCGACGATATGATGAAAATATCAGCATGGAAGGAAAGTTTAGATTAATATATTAATTTAATAACATTTGCTATCAATATTAGCATAAAAGGAAGATTCTTTGTATCCCTAATAAAGAAGAATCTTATTTTAAGGATTGTAGCCCTCAATGAAGGCTACAATCTTTTATCTTGATAGTTAATATAATTTTGGGTAAAAAGTATTTATATCTTTTTCTTCAAAATCATCATCATTTTTGATGTCCAGTCTTTTTTTAATATACGTTCGAGTTTCATCTATTCCCATTGGTTTCTTTTTATCATTGCCTCTCATAGTTGTATCTATACCAATATAATTGATAAACTCGTAAACTAAATTAAGGAATTTATTGGTGTAAGAGTTTTCTTTGTTTGATGCTTTTATAGGCTCGCCATTTAAATTTAAATTATAATGATTTATTATAACCAATATTCTGTGAATAATTCTATGTATATGTTTTTTCTTTATTTTGTATAAGTCTTCTTTTTTCTTATATAAATATTGTTTGTTTAATTGATCTGGAGTTGTGAAAGATATGTAATTTATTAATGAATATTTAAGGTTGTCTATTACATCCTTAGACGTGATAGTTATTTTTTCATTTCCTTTTAATTTATTATTATCATGAATAGAATATTCAATGCTTAATCTGTCTAATGTAATTTTTTCGGATTGTTTTTTAGGGTTCTGGATTGAATCTATAAGTTTTGATAAAGTATAGTAGTCAGTGCATGCGTCATATTCTTCTATATTCTTATAATCCTCTATTTCTTTAAAGAGAGCATTGCAAAGTGCCATTATAATATCATCGCTTTTATTCTTATTTGAGTTGAGTAATTTTTCGAAATCATTATTTTTGTCTTTAAAAAATGTTATTTTTTCATGTAATGAGAAAAATGCAGATTGAAGTTCTGTCTCTTTCTTAGCTTTATAATTTAATGATATTACCGTATAGCTATTTAGAGCCGCTTTCTTTTCGGCGAAATTTTGGTAAAAATGATTGAAATCTTTAGCACTATAATAAAATAGTCCACATAGATTATAATATAAAGCGGTTATTTTATTTAAATCAGGACCGAATAGTTCTTCTAGCTTATCACACCTTATTTTAATTTGGTCTATTTCTTCGTCGGTAAAAGAAGTTCTAATAAGTCCATAAAATTCGTTTCTTGCGTTCATAGATGATGTTAAATTTTCGTAAAAGTTTAGGTTGACAAATTGTTGACAATAAAAAAGAGGCATTTCCGTAACTCATTGAGAATTAGACGGTTTGCCTCTTTTCTTGTGCGCCTGATAGGACTCGAACCTACACGTCGCGGGACACTAGATCCTAAGTCTAGCGCGTCTACCAATTCCGCCACAGGCGCAGACTTTTTATGTTTTGCTGCGGCATAAAGCATGAGCGTTTACGTCATGTTTTGAGCTTTTCGCAAAAACTTTTGCAAAGGTACATCCTTTTTGTGTAAAAACCAAGGATATTTATGGGTTTTTGACTATTTTTTATTCTTCAGGTGTTCCTTTTCTTATGTATGTTGCCGTTTTACCGATGTTTTGTCGCTTGCAATTATCCGGATTGAGGGGCCTATGTCTTTATATTATTGCCACAAGTGCGGTTTCCGCCGCGAGTGTTATCAGCAGCATGGCCAGCTCTGTCCTGCGGCTTATCTTTACAGCTTTTCTCATGTCTTCAGTTGTCAGTTGCCGTTCGTTGTCGCCAATGTAGGGCTTGTAGAAATATTCGTTGAAGTAGGTGTGGCCTCCGCCGAAGCGGCAGTTTAGTATTCCTGCCAGGGCTGCTTCGGGGTAGCCGCTGTTTGGACTTGCGTGCTTGCGTCCGTTTGTTGCAACAAACTTGAGCAGCGAAGGCCTTCCGGACATGAGCACCATGAGCAGTGCCGTGAGCCGTGCCGGCAGAAAGTTGGCTGCGTCGTCGGTGCGCGCCGCCACCATACCGAAGTCTTTATAGCGCTCGGTGCGGTAGCCTATCATCGAGTCGAGCGTGTTTATCATCTTATACGCCATCATGCCCGGCACGCCGAGAACTATGAGCCAGAACACCGGAGCGATTACTCCGTCGCTGAGATTTTCGGCAAGAGTTTCGAGTGCTGCTTTTCTTACCTCGTTGTCGGTAAGCTGTGATGTGTCGCGTCCGACAATCCTCGACACTTGCTTGCGTCCGCAGTCGAGCGACCTGTCGAGCGCCTCGAACACGCCCTTCACTTCTTTTATCAGCGTCTGTCCGGCAAGACAATAGAATATCAGCAAGGCCTGGATGATGATGGCTACCGTGTGCGACAGCATCTCGGCGAGCATTATTATCGCCGCCGTAACGGCAAAGGTGATTATCGTGAGCGAGACAGACATTGCGGCTCCCTTTGTTTTGCGGTGGTTGCCTTTGTTTAGCCGGCGTTCGCCTGCTGCTATGGCCTTGCCGAACCACACGACGGGGTGGGGCAGACGCTCAGGGTCGCCAAGCAGACGGTCGGCCGTCCATCCGGCTATTATTGATATTATAGGTGTCATTTTGTTTCTTATGCAGTTGCGTTATTTGTCTTGTTGTCTGTAACAGTCGTGACTCATAAAGTCTTTTATCGCCATTACGAGCATGTCGTTTTCGGTGCGTGTCTGTGCCGCCACCCTGAAATACGAGCTGTCGAGACCTTCAAAGTTAGACGCGTCGCGTATCAGTATGCCGTAGCTGTTCACCAAAAACTCCTTCAGATCGGCAGCCTTGCGCCCCTTAAGGCTTGCGAGCATAAAGTTTGTCATCGTAGGTCTGACGCTCACTCCGTCAATCTTGTTCAGCTCGTTTCTCAGTCTCTGCGCCTCGTTGAGCAGGCCGCCGACATCAGATATCGCCTTCTCTTTGTTCTGTATGAGGTAAAGTCCCGCCTCGATGGCCAGTGCGTTTACGCTCCACGGATGGCACAGGGCCTTCAGCCGGCAGATTAGCTGCGGCGCTGCCGTTACGTATCCGAGCCGCAGTCCGGGTATGCAGAACTGCTTTGTCATGGAGTGTATCAGGATGATGTTGCCAGCGTCGGCAGCCTCGCGGTCAGAAATCAGCTTGAGGGTGGTGTAGTGTTCATAGCTCTGGTCTATCACGAAGATGTCGTCCTTGCTTTCTGCGGCTATGTTCAGCAGTTCTTTTCCGCCGATAACGGTGCCCGTAGGGTTGTTCGGGTTGCACATCCAGTGAGTTGCCTCGCCTCTGTATCCGCTTTCGCTGCTCATGGTCTTGCCTCCGGCCATCCTGCATGCGTCGGCATATTCGCTGAATGTCGGCATGCAGATCAGATTGATGCCGCTGCCGGCAAATTTCTCGTTAGTTAGTCTTGCCGCCAGGTAGATGGCTTCGGTTGCTCCGTTGGTAACCATAATCTCGTTCGCCTCTATGCCACATTCTTCAGCCAGAGCCTTTTCGAGCGAGTAAGGTTCAGGCTCGGGATAGCTGCCTATTACGTCCATGCGGCCGGCCAGATACTTTTTCAGACCGCTGAGGTCGGCGTGCGAGTAGATGTTTGAGCTGAAGTTCGACTTCACCTCCACATTATATTTATACAGGTCGTCTCCGTGTCCGTTAATCATCGTTGTCGTTTTGCAGAATTTCGTAAACCAGTTTCATGTCCACGTTGCGGCGTATCAGGTCAGCCAGTTTGTCGTATTGTTCGTCCTTAAACTCTTTCCAGTTGTCCGTTTCGCTCTTTGAGTGTTCCTCCTGTGTGTAGGGACTCAGCAGAAAGTCAACAAATCCGCTGTTGTCCAATATGCCGTGGATATAAGTTCCCATGCACCTTTCGCCTGCGATGCATCCGTCGTGCGTGCCGTCCTGCCGTGTGCAAAGCGGCCTTATGCTGCTGCCGCTGTCGGCCTCGGTGCGCCCGTTGTGTATCTCGTAGCCCTCCATGTCGCAGCTGTCGCTGCCGTTGAGGCCGAATCTTACCTGTTTTGTCGTCTTCTCGCGGTTCATCACGGTGTGCATGGGCAGCAGTCCCAGTCCGGGCATGCCGCTTATGCTGCCCTCAATGCCTTCGGGGTCGCTTATCATCGTGCCCATCATCTGGTAGCCGCCGCAGATGCCCACAACGGTCTTTCCGCTTTCGGCAGCCTTGATTATGGCCTGTGCCATGCCGCTCTTGCGCAGAAGGCTGAGGTCGGCCAGGGTGCTCTTGCTGCCCGGAATTATTATGATGTCGGCCTTGCTTATGTCTTCGGCGCTGTCGGCATAATAAAGATTTACACGACTGTCGCGCTCAAGCATGTTGAAGTCGGTGAAGTTGCTTATGTGGCGCAGTAGCACCACAGCTACGCTCACCTTGCCGTTGCCGGCTGCATGGCGTGCCTTCGACGCCAGCTGCAGGTTGTCTTCCTCCTCTACGAAGATGTCCTTGAAGTAGGGCAGCACACCTATGACGGGCACTCCGCACAGTTCCTCTATCATCTTGACGCCCGGTTCAAACAGTCTGATGTCGCCTCTGAACTTGTTTATCAGTATGCCCTTTATGCGCTTGCGCTCTTCCGGGCGCTGAAGCATCACCGAGCCGTAGGCACTGGCGAACACTCCCCCGCGGTCGATGTCGGCAACGAGTATCACGTCGGCTCCTGCATACATTGCCATCGGCATGTTCACGAGGTCAGTCTCGCGCAGGTTAATCTCCGATATGCTTCCGGCACCCTCCATGACAACAGGATTGTAGCGGCTGTTGAGTCTGTCGAATGCGGCGTTCACCTCGTTGCGCAGCACGTCGCGCCCCTTGGGGTTGAAGTAACTGTAGGCGTCGCGGTTGCCAATTGGCCGTCCGTTGAGCACCACCTGACACGTCTTGTCGGTCTGAGGTTTCAGCAGCAGCGGGTTCATGTCCGTATGCGGACTGAGTCCTGCCGCCTCGGCCTGCACGGCCTGCGCCCTTCCTATCTCCAGCCCGTCGGGCGTGGCATAAGAGTTGAGCGCCATGTTCTGCGCCTTAAATGGTGCCGGACAGTATCCGTCCTGTTTGAATATGCGGCAGAAACCGGCCGCCACCACGCTCTTGCCGACGTCGCTGCCTGTTCCTGCGAACATTATGGGGTGAAGTTTCTTCATTTTTACTTTCCTTAAGTAAGATTTTTATCTATGTTCCGAAATGCAAAGTTACGGATAAAAATCAGAACATACTGCTGTGTTGCGCTTTTTTGTTGAAAACCGCCGTGTAACTTATACGGTCAATCAGGCAAATATAAAATAATCGGGGGATGCGTCTGCAGATGTTTAATCCGGCAGTTGCATCCCCCATTGAGTTATTTATGTATCAGCCTGTCTGCGTTTTACTTCTTCTTACAGCATTCGGTTTTGCTGCAATTTTTGCAGTCTTGTTTGCATCCTGTCTGTTGCTTGTCGCAGCAGTTCTGTTTCTTCTCACAGTTTGCCTGTTGTTTGCTGCAGCCCGTCTGTGCCTTGTCGCAGCAATTCTGTTTTTGTCCGCAACTTGCCTGCTGTTTCTCGCAGCAAGTTTGCTTCTTGTCGCAGCCGGTCTTAACGGTGGCCGTGTATCCGATTTTCTCGAAGCCCTTCATCAGTTTTTCGGGCGTTGTTTTGTCGGCGTCGTAGGTCAGTGTAACCTCCTGTCGGCTGATGTTTGTCTCTATTGCCTTTATGCCCTTCTCGAAGCGCATGTTGCTCTTAATCTTGTTCTCGCATGCCTCGCAGTGCATCTGCGGATTTGTGGTTACGATGATAGTCTTGATGTCTTTGGCAAAACTTGTGATGGCGCACAGCGCCAATGTCAATAATAAAAAATGTCGTTTCATAACTTTCTGTTTTATCTGTTTGGTTTTATTTTTTTGTATGATAATTTGTCTGTACTTTGTTCGGCTTACTACATCCTTCCGATGTTTATCCTCACTCCGGCATAGAACATGCGGCCGTGCACGGGACCCCATACAAGCGTAGGCTCGAAGCCCGTGCCCCATGGATTGTCGGCACCGTAGATAGATGTCTTCTGGGTGAAGCCGGTAAGGTTTTCGCCTCCGACGTATACCGACCAGTGGCGGAACCAACGCGTTATCTGTGCGCTGAGCTGCTCGTATGAGCCGAAGCGCTTGTTCCACGACATTGTGCCGTCCGGCAGTTCGTAAGGATCGGGCATCCGGCCGCCGCCGTTGAGCTGCAGCGTGGCGTCAAACTGCCACAGGCCGAGCGGCGTCTTGTATGATGCTGTGATAAGTCCCTTGTATTTGCTTGTCAGCGGTTTTTCGAGCAGTCGGCCGCCGTAGGTGGCCTTCACGTCGTTCAGACGGTAGGCAGCCGTGAGCGTCATGCCCTTGAATATGGGGTAGGTGGCGTCTATCTGCAGCGTGTGCGAATACGACTTGCCGTTCAGGTTGCCTATGTGTATCACGCCCGGGTCGGTGTCATAGTCGGTTATGGCCTGCGCCATGAAGCGTGTGTAGTAGTATTCGGCGTTGAGCTTCAGCGTCTCGCCCAGCAGCGGAATGTTCAGTGCGGCACTCGCCCCGTAGTTCCATGCCTCCTCCTGCTCAAGGTCGTCTATCACGAGCCGGCGTCCGCTCGCCAGCAGATAGTTGTTTTCGGCCAGGGCGTGAGGCGTGCGGTAGCCCTTGCCTGCCGAGAGGCGCAGCGTAAGTATGTCGGTGGGCATATATTTCAAGTGCAGGCGCGGCGTTACGAATGTGCCGTACACCGAACTGTGGTCGGCCCTTATGCCCGCCATGGCTGTCAGCCGGTGGTCGAGGTTGAATGTATATTGGGCATATATGCCGGGCACGGTCTCCTTCTCGTTCATCCTTACGGGCGATGCCTCCTTGTCGTTCACCATGCGCACGGTCTGTCCCAGATAGTCGTGGTTGAGGCTCAGTCCGGCCGACAGGTTGTGCATCTTGGTGAAGTTGGTCTCAAACACCAGCGATGCATACACGTTCTTCTCGTTCACGTCATATGTCTTGTGTCCGTATCCGGCGTCGAGCATGTGCATCGAGCCCGATGCCATGAGGGCTATGTTGGTGCCCTTGTGGCGGTCTATGATGAAGGCGTGCTTCATGTAGGCCTCATACCGCTCCGTGTCGAGCCCTATCCTGAACAGTTCGGCGCCGTCGTTGCCGCGATGGCCTGTCTGTCCGCCGTTGCGGTGCTCCTTCAGTGCGCCTATGCCTCCGTGGAATATATACTTTTCTCCTGCCCAGAGCCATCTGTTCTGCAGGTTATATTGCTCCACCTTCGGCTTGTCGTAGAAGCCGTCGCCGTTGTCGTCGTGATTCTCAAAGCTGTTCTCGTAGTGCATCAGCACCTCCGTGCTCAGCTGCTTGTTTATGTGCAGGTTGGCATCGGCGTTGGCCTCTATGCGGCTCTTTGTGTCGCCGAAGAGGTTTACCTCTATGCCCTCTTCGTCCTCGGGTTTCTTGTAGTCTACGTTTATCTGTCCTGTTATGGCCTCGTAGCCGTTCTTCACCGACGCCGCACCCTTAGACACCTGTATGCCCTTCATCCAAGGGCCGGGCACGTAGCCCAGCGCATAGGGCGCTGCCGCACCGCGGAAGTTGGGCATGTTCTCGGTCATCATCTGCACGTAGGTGCCGGCCAGTCCCAGCAGTTTTATCTGCCTTGCGCCCGTCGTGGCGTCGTTGTAGCTCACGTCTACGGCAGGGTTTGTGGTGAAGCTCTCGCCAAGGTTGCAGCATGCCGCGCGGAACAGCTCCTCGCGGTTCAGGTTGAATCCGTTTACGGCTCCGCCCATGCGTGTCGTTCCGGCACGGCGCGCCACCACAGCCACCTCGCCCAGCGAGCTTTCGCGGTGTATGCTGTCGTTATGGCTTATGCTGTCTGTGGTCAGTGAGGCCGGGCCATTGCCGGCGCATATTGTGGTGCAGGCTGCCAGTGCGGCTCCTGCAGCAGTAAGTCTTATGTTCATCAGTAATTCTTGCTTTTATCCGTTTTTTTATTGTTCTTTAGTTTTCGGCTGCGTGCTGTCTGTGCCTCAGCCGTTATGTCTTTGTCTCCCCCGTCGTGCCTTGGTGGCGCCTCGTTGCTGCAGAGGCTTCAGCCATGCATGATATGGTCAGGCGCGCATACTTGGGCGCCTGACTTAAGGGTGAGTAAAAAATATTATGATAAAAAACAGGATAAAATCAGATTATCAGCACTCTTATCATGGCCAGATATAGCCGTGGCGGAGCGTGCAGCAGTCTTGGCGCATACCGGCAGATGAGATATGCTGAAGCGGGCGCCTGACAGTATGAGGCAATGCTGTATGGCGGCAGCATCGTGGCCTGAGCGTCAGGCACGCTTGCCGGCTTTTGCTGCCCCGTGGTTGTCGGCCACAGTTTCATCACCACTGTTTCGGCACACGACTTTGCTTCCATGTGCAGCCTGTCGCACTGCCGGCAGCATGTGCTGCGGCATTCGGTCTGCGCCGTGTTGCTCTTGCAGCAGCATTTCACAATCACAAAACCAGCTCCGCCGGCCACCATCATCAGTGACAGCAGCATGCATATCAGTATGTTGCCTTGGCGTTTCATCATTTCTTTTGTGCGTTATGTGACAGTGTTAAACAAGCCGGGATGTTGCTTCAGCCCTTGCTGCGTTAATGAAAATTTTTTGTGCAAATATATAGCATGAGCCTTACAATGCAAAGCAAATTAATTTTTTTTATAAACTTCACAGACAAAATAATGATTTCGGTATAGTTGTCTCGTGCTGATAATATTGCGGATGCAATGAGAAAATGGTATATGTAGATTGCGTATTAATCGCGAGCAGCTCGGGCATATTTTGAGAACGTGTGGCTGGGGAGTTATAAAGCACTTGTTTTTGATGAAAAAACGGGCCACTTTCACATCAAAAGTGGCCCGTTTCTGACCCGTAAACGATAGGTTAATGATTTGAAAGCAATACACTTTGTTTTGCTTACGGTCGGCGTTTAATTTGCTTTTGTTTTGAGTGTTTGTTAATGAAAACGGTGCGTTTTTCTTATGATTTTTTGCCGTTTTATATGACAGGCTGTTTTGGCAGGCGTCTTTTTGGTGTTTCGTGATGGAGTAAAAAACAACTTGCCACATCTTTAAGTAACTTTTTCAGGGAGTTACTTGCAGATGTGGCGAGTGGCAGGTTTTTATCTAAAAAGACTTCTTGTCCTATTTATCTTGGCTTTTTGTCCGTGATATGCTGTGCGTTGTCTTGTCAGCGGGCCTTGCGTGCCATGAGTTTCAGCAGGGCATATCCGCCGAACAGCTGAACGAGCAGACCGGGCCAGCCGAGGCGCAGGTCCTGAAGGGCGGCAGCCATCGAGCCAGTCATGCCCCATTCGGCCATTGTGCCTATGGCCTGATATATAACAATAGCTGCGGCTACGGCTACTATGCTTACCTTCCTGCAGCGCGATGCAACGGCAGCAGCGGCAAGGGCGAGCAGGCCCGACTTGATTAATATTATCGGCAGCATGGGTGCCGGCGGCATGCCGAACATCATATTGTTTACCAACGGCGAGGCTATGGCCGTGAGCAGTCCGGCGGTGATGCCGTAGCGGTAGGCTGCAATGAGCGTGAAAAAGTATATTGGCAGCCACACCAGTCCGCCCTGCGGCAGCATGTGGCACAGTTGAGGCAGCAGGATGTTGCCTGCCACGAACGCAGCAGCCAGGGCGTAGGTCTTGCCTTCGCGGTAGCTGAGCTGTTGTATCTGTGATATTGTTGTTTCCATTAATTATTAATTGTGAATTATGAATTACGCTTTATGAATTCTTTAATTAGTTTCCATGCCTCGTCGGCCGATTGGGCTGTAGATGTCAGTTGTTCAACGGGGCATATTCCGGTGCCTTCGCGGTTGATAATGTGCTCTACAGTCTTGCCGTAGCTGAGGCTTATTCCGGCATCTTGCAGTTTGCTGACAGCCGGCCGGCTGATGACTTCGGCGTATACTTCGGCCACGCCGCCCTTGACGAGCAGGAAAGCCGCACCAAGTCCGATAACCTTGTCGGCTACCGAGGCGCCCTGCGTAAGGTCGGGATGAGAGGTTACGGCATCGCAGAGGTCTGCCACACCTCTGCGTCTGAACACAATGGTCTTGCCGCCCGGTGAGCGCATCACTCCGCGGCAGCCGTCATGGCCGAGCATGCTGATGAGCTTATCCATTCTGCTTCAGCTCCTCCACGAATTTGTCAATACGGTGCATCTCTTCCGGAATCTTGATGCCCTGCGGACAATGTTCAACACACTGGCCACAGCCAATGCAGTGGGATGCCTGGCGCAGGCGCGGCACGCTGCGGTCGTAGCCTATGAGGAAGGCGCGGCGCGCACGGCGGTAGTCGGGGTCCTGACTGCCCTTGTTGGGCATGTTGCCCTCCTTGATGCAGCGGTTATAGTGAGACAGCACCGCAGGTATGTCTATGCCGTAGGGGCAGGGCATGCAGTAGTTGCACTCGTTGCAAGGTATCGTGTTCAGGTTGTATATGTCGTTGGCAATCTCCATCAGGAACGCCTCTTCCTCCTTTGTGAGCGGTTTCAGCGGCGAGTAGGTGCAGAGGTTGTCTTTCAGGTGCTCCATATACGTCATGCCGCTCAGCACGGTTAGCACGCCGTCGGGAGTGCCCGCAAAGCGGAATGCCCAGCTGGCCACGCTGTTCTCGGGCTCGCGCTCCTTCATCTTGGCCACGATAGGGTCGGGCACGTTGGCGAGTCGTCCGCCCAGCAGCGGCTCCATGATTATTGCCGGTATGTTGCGTTTCTTCAGTTCGTTGTAGAGATATACGGCATCTGTGTTCACGGGATTGATCTCGTTGGCGTAGTTCCAGTCGAGATAGTTAAGCTCTATCTGCACGAAGTCCCAGTGATACTTGCCTTCGTCGTGCCATTTTAGCATCAGGTCGAATATCTTGACATCGCCGTGGTAAGAGAAGCCGAGGTTGCGTATGCGTCCCTTCTCGCGCTGCTCCACGAGCCAGTCGAGTATGCCGTTGTCCATATAGCGGCCGTTGAATGTGGCAAGCGAGTCTTTGCCCTGTCCGATGGCGTGCAGCAGCAGATAGTCGACATAGTCGGTCTGAAGCTCCTTCAGAGAGTTTTCAAACATCTCGATAGATGCCTTGCGCGTCCATGTCTCGGGGTTAAAGTTGGAGAGCTTGGTGGCAATGAAGTATTTGTTGCGCGGATGGCGCTTCAGGGCAATGCCCGTGGCACGCTCCGACTGTCCCTGGCAGTAGGCTGGTGACGTGTCGAAGTAGTTGACGCCGTGCTCCAGCGCGTAGTCAATCTGGCGGTTCACCATTTCCTGGTCTATGGGCGTAACCTCGCCTTCCTTCTTCTTGGCGTCGTTGCCTCCCACCACCGGCAGGCGCATCATGCCGTAGCCCAGGATAGACACCTTCTCGCCGGTCTTGGGGTTGGTGCGGTAGGTCATCTTGCCCTTGGGCGGTTCCTTGGCGGCAGTGGATTTATTGTCGTTGCCCTTGCAGGCGGTGAGCAGTGCCGATGTGGCCACGGCTCCGCCTCCGAGCAGTTTCAGAAAACTTCTTCTGTTTATGTCTTTACTCATAACGGTAATTGTTTTTTAGTTGTTGATAAAGAGACATCGGGGTGAAGCTATACCGTGCGGTGAACTTCGTGTCCCTCAACATAGATGGCACTGAACGGACGTGCCGGACAGAGGTTTTCGCACGCTCCGCATCCGATGCATCTCGCCTCGTTCACGGCAGGAATGGTCAGCTTTGAGTCGGTGCCGGGGTGGAGCGGTATCATCGTTATGGCTCCCACGGGGCAGTGGCGGGCACAGTTTCCGCAGGCAACGCCGTCAGTAACGCTCACGCAGTTTTTCTTTATCCACACGGCATGTCCTATCTGTGTGGCCGACTTGTCCTCGCGTGTTATCGGCTTGATGGCACCCGTAGGGCACACATCGCTGCATCGGGTGCATTCGGGACGGCAGTAGCCGCGCTCATACGACATTGTCGGCTGCATCAGTTTTGACAAGTCAGACGACGGGCGCAGCACGTCGTTGGGGCATGCCGACACGCAGAGCTGACATGCCGTGCAGTGCTGGGCCATGTGGCGTGCAGACATAGAGCCGGGAGGAGTTATCGGCGTGGCGCGTTCGGGCTGCACCTTGTCCTCAATGACAGCCAGTCCGCCGTCCACCTTCTTCTTCTCCTGAGCCAGCGCCGCAGCCGTAGTTGCCATTGCTGCACCGAGCAGGAACGATCTTCTGCCGCTGTCAACGTTGCCGTTTTCGTTTCCTCCTTCATGCTTGGCTTCGGCTTTGCGTGCCTCAGCTTTAGCCGGGTGAACATATCTTATGGCATCCTTATTACATTTGCCTATGCAGTTGCCGCACACCACGCAGCGGCTATAGTCAATGCGTCCTGTCTTTACGTCGATGGCCGACGCCTTGCAGTTCTTCTCGCAGAGGCGGCAGCTTACGCATTTGTCGCCGTCAATGCTGATCTTAAACCACGAGAAACGTGCAAAGAAACTCAGAATTGTGCCCACGGGGCATATCGTATTGCAGTAAGTTCTGCCCCCGCGCCATGCCAGCACGGCAATTATCACGAACGTCACGGCGGCAATTATGAGTGTAGGCAGGCTGCGCATCCACACGTCAACGCTGTAGAAGGCATAGCTGTCCATGCGCTCGGCAAGCGATGCCAGCACGTTGTTGCCTGCCGTCCATACGGGGCGCAAGATGCTGTTGACCATACGGCCGTAAGAACTGTAGGGCGCAAGCAGCGACACGATTACATTGATTCCGGCAACGCATGACGCCAGAAACACCACCAGCACGCCGTAGCGCAGCCAGCGCTTTTCGGGCGAGAAGCTGAAGCGGTTGCGCTTTCGTCTGCCGTGCAGGGCAGATATGAGGTCCTGCATTATGCCCAGCGGACATATTACGGAGCAGTAGATGCGCCCGAATATCAGTGTTAAAATCAGAAGACCGGCCACTACTGCCACGTTCAATGCCAGCACGGCAGGCCAAAACTGTATTTTGGCCAGCCATCCGAGCCATGCGTGCAGCGAGCCTGTCAGGTCGAGAAAGAGCAGCGTAATCAGAGTGAAGGTTACTGCTGCCAGCAAGATTCTTATTTTCCTTAGCATGGTTTATAGATATTGTTTTCAGATTATTATTGTTTCTTTTCGGTAATTCTCACTATCATTATGCTTGCCTCATAGAGCAGCCATATAGGCAGCGAGACGATAAGCATGGTGAACATGTCGGATGTAGGCGTTATCACGGCGGCAAGGATGAGTATCACTATTATGGCGTGGCGGCGATAGTGTGACATCCAGCGGGCCTTGAGAAGTCCGAAGCGGGCCAGAAGCCAGCTTATCACCGGTATCTCGAACACGGCGCCCATGACGAGGCTCATGCCCAGGAGGGTGTCCATATACGAGCTTATGCTGAGCATGTTCATCACTGCAGCGCTTACCTGATAAGTGCCGAGAAAACGGACGGTGAGAGGAAACACTACAAAATAGTTGACGGCAACGCCCATAAGGAACATGGCGTAGGCCCAAAGGGTGATGCTTACAGAGTAGCGCCGCTCGTTGTCATACAGGGCCGGCGACACAAATCTGAACAGCAGATACAGAATGTAGGGCGAGGCTATGAGCAGACCTGCGGCCAGCGCCGTCTTCAGATGTATCATGAACTGCTCTGTCAGCCCCGTGTTTATCAGTTGAAACTTAAACGGCTCCGCGCCCAGTATCCTGTAGGTTATGAAGTCAGGGTCGGCAGGAGCAAGCACTATGCCGAACAGCTCTTCCTTGAAGCCGAAGGCTGCGGCCGCTGCCGCTGCTGCCGCCGCAAGCATGCGCAGGATGCACCCCCTTAACTCCTCGAGATGATCCCAGAACGTCTGCGGCGTGCCGCTGTTGCTTTCAGCGTTGCTCATTCGTCCTTCTTCTTCTCCTTGTCTTCAGCAGTGTCGTCTATCTTGCCGTTCATGCCGTCCTTAAAGCTCTTGACGCCTTGTCCGAGACCCTTCATCAGTTCGGGTATCTTCTTTGCGCCGAAGAGCAGCACCAGCGCCAGCACGATTAAAATAAGTTCAGGTGTTCCAATCATAATGTTTTTCTTGTTTTGTTCGCAATGCAAAAATAATATAAATTCTTTTTATTCTCTCTCTTTGCGCCCATTAGGCGGTGTAAGTTTATGTTTTTTTTATTATTCTGTAATCCGCTTTTAGCCGGCAGTGAATGTCTGAGATATCGTCCGGCCTGGAGGTTACATTCAGAAAGACAGGTTTACGCCTGCCATGAACGTTGCCTTTGGCATAGGGTAGCCGTAGTTGATTTCATATTTCTGGGCCAGAAGATTCTCGCCCTTTACCCACAGCTGCATCATGCGGCAAGCTCTGTAGCTTACGGTGGCGTTGAGCAGGGCAACGTTCTCCTTCACTTCGTCGGCGCCGGTCTGGGTGTAAAGGCCGCTGATATACTGCAGTCCGCCGTTTACGTTCCATCGTCCCGACTTATAGTTAGCTCCGAGCCACAGCTTAGACTCGGGCGCTCCCACAACAGGATTGTGCATGTGCAGCAGACTGTAGTTGCCGTTCACCTGCCAGCAGCTGTTTATTCTCCAGCTAAGGTCGAGTTCGGCACCGCTGTTTTCAATGGCTCCCGTGTTCACGTTCATTGGCCGTCCGTCCACCATCTGCTGCTGTATGATGTTGCTGCCCTTCATGTAATAGAGGTTGACGCCGTAGCTTAGGCCTGCCGACGGCAGCTTGTGAGACCACGACAGCTCGTAGTTCATTATGCGTTCGGGGCGCAGCTCGTCGTTGGCGGGCTTCCAGAAATACATCTCGCGTATCGACGGATTGCGGAAACCCTTGCTCACCATGGCCTTTATCTCGCCGTTCCTTATAACTCTCGACACAATGCCGCCGCGCGGAATCCACTCAGTGCCCGACTGCGAGTGGTGGTCGAGGCGTATTCCGGCGCTCAGTGTGAGCCACGAAAGCAGGTCTTGGCTTATGTCAACGTAGCCTGCTATCTCGTTCTCATTCTCATGACCTATGACTGAAGTAGTCTCGCCCGAAGCTCTGTCGCGGTTCCAGGCTTTGCCGTAGATGTGCTGATAGTCGAGTCCTATGGTGGTCAGGTTGCCCCGCAGCAGCCTGAAGTTCTGGTATACTGACAGTCCGGCAAGAGCGTCGTCCGACCTGAAGTAATAGTCCTTGGGCTGCTCGCCGTCCTCATATCCGTCGTTGATCTTGTGCCGTCCGAAGTTGTAATAGGCGCTGACGGCTCCCGATGTGCTGCCGTAGTCGTTGCTCACAACTACAGATGCCACGCCGCGCGTAATCCATTGGCGTGCGTCATAGACGGGCACCTGCACGCTTCCGGGATAAGAGGCGTTGAAGTGGGTGAGGTTGATGTCAGCATATGCCGACCAGTGTTGTGACATGTCGTAGCCCAGCTTGACGTATCCGCCATACTGCTCGAAGCCCATGCGCGGCCTGTTGTTGTCGGTGCGGGCATATTGTCCTGATGCAACGCTGTAAAACCTGCCGCTCCTTATGCGGTTGGTCAGCTCGCCCTGGAACGTGCCGTAAGAGCCTCCGCCGAGATGTACGTCGGTCTTTACGCCGTCTGACTTCATCTTTCTGGTTACTATGTTGATAACTCCGCCCATGGCGTTAGAGCCGTAGAGCGTTGATGCCGGGCCGCGCATCACCTCGACATGGTCGGCCAGCATGGTCTGATAAGAGTCGCTTATGGAGTGGCCGAAGATGCCCTGATATTGCGGATGGCCGTCGATGAGCACCATGAAGCGGCCCTGCGAGCTGCTGAGTCCGCGCATAGAGATCGTGCCGGCAGCACCGTCGCTTACGCCATAGCCGAGCATTCCGCGCGAGGTGACAAACAGTCCGGGCACATATTCGGCAAGGGTGGGCAGCACGCTTGTGCGCTGAGTCTCTGTGAGAGTCTCGCGGCCTACCACTGTAACCGTGGCAGGCAGATGCCCTATGCTGGCTGTGCTGCGCGTGCCCGTTACGACAATGTTGTCGAGCTGATATGTGAGCGAGTCGGTCTGTGCGTGTGATGTTGTAACAGTTAAGGCGATGAATAAGGCTGAAAATAATGTCTTGTTCATAAGTTTGTCTTGCTGATGATGTGTCTGTGATAAAAGCCGGTGGGACAGGCAGATGCCGGCTCCTGCGGTCAGCCGTTGTTGGAGGACAAAATTAGGATTCGACTTGTCAGTCGGTATTTCAACGATTCTGGCTATTGGAGCAGGTGTTCTGCCGGGTCCCGTCCGGCTCATTCAGTTGTAGAAGAAGTTATTAATTGTCTATATCTACGAGAGTGTAGGTCTTGCTGCCAAGCCCTATCTTCTCCGCATAGTCGGTTATGTATGTGCCGTGCTGGCGGTTGATGCGCTCTATGAGCGGCTTGTTGTCGTCGCCGGCAGAGGCTTTGTGGTTAAAAATCTTGTCGAGGCATGCCTGGTCGAGTGCCACGGGGTCGAGCGATGCCATTATGCCCATGTCCTTTATGGCCGGAGCGGCAGGATGACTGTCGCAGTCGCAGTCGACGCTCATGTTGTTCATCACGTTGATGTATATGATGTTTCCGTCGAAATAGTCGGCCACGGCCTGGGCAGCTGCCGCCATGCTCTCAAGAAAATAGTCTTGTGCGGGCAGATTGTTCCACAGTTCCTCCTGGCTCTGCACCTTGCCTGCGGTGTGTATGTACGCCTTGCCTGCGCTCGATGCCACGCCTATCGACTGGTTTTTAAGTACTCCGCCGAAGCCTCCCATGGCATGACCCTTGAAGTGGGCCAGGTTTATCATGAAGTCGTAGTTGGCCAGATGTGCGCCCACGATGTCGTATTTTATGTGCTTCTTGTCCTTTACCGGAATCCTTATGTCGCCGTATTCGTCCATGATGTCGACGGCAAAGATCGAGTCGAAGCCGTGCTCGTGTATCGTTTTCCAGTGAGCCTCTGACGTGTTGCGGCTGCCGGCGTATGCCGTGTTGCACTCTACGATGGTGCCGCCCACCTCGTCTATGAGGTTGCGTATGAGCGTAGGCTTAAGATAATTGTTGCCTCCGGCCTCGCCCGTGCTTATCTTTACGGCCACTCGGCCTTTGGCCTCCTTGCCCAGAGCCTTGTATATGCGCACGAGTGCTTCGGGCGAAATCTCTTTGGTAAAGTAAACTTTAGGCTGAGCCTGCGCGCACAAGTTGAACAGCAGCGCGGCTGCCAATGCTATTAACGTTTTCATATACATATAGTGTTATTTGTTGTTTCTTCAGTCCCTGCCGGTAGCGGTTGCGCCGCCGTATGCCTGTCTGCCGTGCATGCTCCGGCTGCTCTTTGCTCTGCAAAGTTATATTTATTATCCCGTTGACGCGCTATCCGTATTACAGAAAAAAGTACCATTTTTACATAAATGCCTATTTTTGCGTCATTTTTACCGATAACGGCATGCATCGGTCTGCCTCACCGGCTGATGACGTATGTGTGCCGCAGCCTGCTTCAGACTGTTGCATTCGCGTTGCAGATTTATGCAGCCGCCGGCATGTCCGGAAGTAAAATATCAGGACAAAAGTTTTTTCTTATCTGGAAAATTGAAAGTTAATGAAGATTAAACGGACAGGGTGTAGAATGCAGTTTTGTTAACATCTGTTTGCGTTTTGGCGTGATGATGATGCAGAACAGGCACTTTTCGCGCCATGAAAGCATACGTTTTGAATGACCAAAGGGCACATTTTGTGTTGCAAAAGCATAGCTTTTGGCATAAAAAATGCCTGATTTCCACTTTTTAAAGCTGCCGGTTGGCGGCGTGAAATATGTAAAGCGCAATATATCAACGACTTAACTGAAGATGCTTATTTTGGCTGTTTTTTAGCCAAAACAGCAGCGCCGTGATGAGCATCGCTATTCTGGAGGCGTTAACCGGTTGGCGTTTTGTACGTTTTTTTCGCATTTCAGACATGCACGACGGCACGTGTTTCTGTTTCTGACATGCTGCTGATGATGCATGGCGTTATACAGCCGCCATGCTCAGCCGCCACGGTCAGCATCGTCGGTTCATATCGTGTAGCTCATCCGCAGCAGTCCTGCGCAGTAAGCCCCGTCAGAGTTCTTTATCAGATGTATCGCAGGCTGCAGATATCCCCTGCCTAAGCAGTTTATCCGGCACGTAAGTTCCGCCGCCCATTCGGTTTCGTCCTTATACACGGCGCGGTCGGCAAAGACGCCCAGTTCGGCATTGCGCATCGTCCTTACAAATCCTATGCCTGCATATCTCCGGCAGATGACGCCCTTTGACGGGTTGGCCGAATACTGCATGATGGCGCACATCCGCGGCGCAATCATCAGCTCGGCATATCCCCATACAGCCCCTGTTGCTGTCTTCTTCTGCGTTTTCTGCGCCTTTTCTGCCGTCGCGGTGCCTGCAAGTTCCTCATAAGACACGTTATTGCCATAATGCAGGTTAGCTCCAATATTAAAAGTGCTGCCATTGTTTTGATAATTTACGGATAATATTGAAAACAGTCCGTCGGATTCAGGACAAAGCCTGAAAACATTCTGACGGCCCGAAAAACTCTTGTATCCCACGCCGTTGTAGACCGATGCCATTATGGTCAGTTCCCTTATTTTCCGCTCAAGATGAATGCCCATGGATGCCAGCGGATAGTTGGCTATGCGGTAGTTGGCTGATATGGTTGGGAATATGCCGCACGAGCTGTTGGTGAACAGAGACATGAAGTGCGACGTGAAGTAGTCTTCGTTCATGTTGCGTATGCCGGCAAACAGCATGTTGCCGCCCGATGTAAAGGTCAGTCCGGCCACGGCCGGAGCCAGCGTGGTGTTGTCCTCGTCGATGTTTGAGAAGCCCTGACGGCTGCAGTCTATGCCCCCGCTGCGCGTCCTTGCTATGCTTATGACTGCCATATCGAGCCTTACGCCTTTGCATAAAGGCTGCATGAAGTCAATTCGCAGCAGGCTCGACACGTTGGTGTGTCCCCCGGCGTCGGCCTGCATCTCGGCTGTAAGTTGCGCGCTGATGTCCTGTGCCGTTGCGCGGCAGCAGCCGTATGCCGCCGCCGCGATGATGAGGCATGCAATCTTGTTCATCTGCTCAGAGCCATCTCTTAAACCGCCTGATATACCATTCCTTCACTACCTGCGTCAGCACGCAGTAGGCTATGAGCGTTGCCGCCAACCAGGGAAAGTAGGACAGAGGCAGGGGCGTAAGGCCGATGCACGAGCCGAAGCGTGTGAAGGGTATTATTATTCCTGCCGCCATTATCGCCAGCGTCATGCACATCACCGGCCACGACGCACGGCTCTGTATGAACGGAATCTTCTTGGTGCGTATCATGTGCACGATGAGTGTCTGCGACAGCAGGCCCTCTACAAACCATCCCGACTGGAACAGCGACTGTGCGCCGGGCGAGCTGCACCCGAACACATGCCACATGAGCAGATAGGTGGTGATGTCGAATATGGAGCTTATGGGGCCCGTGTATATCATGAAGCGGCTCAGGTCGGAGGCGTCCCAGCGGCGCGGCTTGCTGAGATAGTCGTCGTCCATGCGGTCGAACGGTATGGCCGTCTGCGACATGTCGTACAGAAGGTTCTGCACGAGCAGGTGTATCGGGAGCATAGGCAGGAAGGGCAGGAAGGCGCTTGCGGCCATCACGCTGAACATGTTGCCGAAGTTGGAGCCGGCGGTCATCTTCACATACTTTATTATGTTGCCGAAGGTGCGGCGCCCTTCTATCACGCCGTTCTCCAGCACCATGAGGTCTTTTTCCAGAAGTATTATGTCCGCGCTCTCCTTGGCTATGTCTACAGCAGAGTCAACAGATATGCCTATGTCCGACTGACGCAGGGCTGCAGCGTCGTTGATGCCGTCGCCCAGAAAGCCTACCGTGTTGCCCTGAGTCTGCAGCAGAGCTATAATCTCGGTCTTCTGCATGGGCGTAACCTTGGCAAACACCCTTGTCCTGGCCACCGCCTCACGCTTTTCTTCGTCGTTCATGGCGCTCAGTTCCGCACCGGTGAGCACGTTTGTCGTGTCGATGCCCACCTGTCTTGATATCGTGCGCACAACGGCGTCGTTGTCTCCCGAAACCACCTTCACCTCTATTCCGTGGGCATGGAGCTGCCTTATGGCTCCGGCCGCCGACTGCTTGGGCGGATCGAGAAACGCCAGGAAGCCTATAAGCACCATGCCGCTCTCGTCTTCAACGGCAAAGTTGTTCTCCTTGCTCAGAAAACTCTTGTGTGCCACGGCCAGCACGCGCAGTCCCTGGCGGTTCATGCGCTTGCTTATCTCGTATGCCTTTACCCTTAATTCGGGCGTGAAGGGCACAACCCTGTTGCCCACTTCGGTGTGCGAGCATATCTGCATCATCTCTTCTACGGCACCCTTGGTTATTATTTGTCTCTTGCCGCTGACGTCTTCAACCACTACCGACATCCTGCGGCGCGTGAAGTCGAAGGGTATCTCGTCCACCTTCTTGTAGCTCTCCCTGACAGACTCCATCTCAAGCTCTCTTACGTGCGACAGTATGGCCTTGTCCATAAGGTTCTTAAGGCCTGTCTGGAAGAAGCTGTTGAAGTAGGCGTGGCGCAGTATCCTTCTGCTGTTGTCGCTTGTGCCGTCGGCGTTTATATACTTCTCGAGCACAATCTGGTCGCAGGTCAGCGTGCCGGTCTTGTCGGTACACAGAATGTTCATGGCTCCGAAGTTCTGTATGGCGTTGAGATCTTTCACAATAGTCTTCTTGCGCGACATGGCAACGGCTCCCTTCGACAGGTTGACCGTTACGATCATCGGAAGCATCTCGGGCGTAAGGCCCACGGCTACAGACACCGCAAAGAGGAAGGCGTCGAGCCATTCGCCCTTTGTCAGGCCGTTCACCAGAAATACAAACGGAACCATTATCAGCATGAAGCGTATCAGCAGCATACTCACCTTGGCAATGCCTTTGTCGAAGGCGGTAGAGGCACGGTGGCCGGCAATGCTCCGGGCTATGGTGCCGAGATACGTGTTGTTGCCTGTGGACACAACGATGCCCGTGGCAGAGCCGCTCACCACGTTGGAGCCCATGAAGCAGATGTTCTCAAGTTCCACTATGCTTCGCCCGCGGCTGTCGCCTCCGCTTGCCTCCGCTCTCTTCTCTATAGCCTCCGACTCTCCTGTCAGTGTGCCCTGACTTACAAAGAGGTCTTTCGTCTCTATGATGCGTATGTCTGCCGGAATCATGTCTCCTGCCGCCAGTTTCACGATGTCTCCGGGCACGAGCGACGATATGCCGATCTCGTGTTCTGTGCCGTCGTCTCTTTTAGCGGTGCATGTGTTGGTGACCATCTTCTGCAGCGCCTCGCTCGACACGCTGGCCTTGTATTCCTGCCAGAAGCGGAGAATGGTGCTGAGTATTACCATCGAGGCTATGATAATTATCGACGTGAAGTCTTTTTCCTCGGGAGCGGCGATATATACATCAATAATATACGAAATGATTATCAGAGCCGTAAGCACTCCGATGAAGGGATTTATAAAGGCCTTTATAAGCATTGTCAGCGGATGCATCTTCTTTTCATGCTCCACTTCGTTTCTTCCGTAAAGCGATTGTCTTTTTTCCACTTCCTCATTGTTCAGGCCCTGCGGGGCTGTCTGGAAATAGCTGAACACAGAGCTCATAGACAGTTCTGATGCCAGAAAAATCTTCTCGGCATTGAATTCTAATTTCATCTTGCGCGTTTTCTTCCACATAGCGTATCCGTGTTTTTAGATTAATACTATTGTTTTTTGCGCTGCAAAAGTCGGAAATGTTTTTCTGTAAGGCCGTTAGAATGTCATTAGAACGGTATTAGAAAATCATTAGAGAAAGTTCTAATAAAATTTTAATCCGGGTCTAATGATTTTCTAACAGCCGTTCTGCTGCCGCAGGGCTAACTTTGCATAAAAAACTTATGATTCTGTTTGTTGATTATCTGATAAGGATGGGCAGCGCTTTTCTTGCCGGAGCGTTGATCGGGCTGGAGCGTCAGTGCAGGCAGCGCAACGCCGGACTGCGCACCAACATTCTTGTTTCTGTAGGGTCTGCCGCTTTCACGGTGTTGTCGTATGCCATAACGTCTCAAAACGGCGACCCTTCAAGAGTTGCGGCGCAGATAGTTTCGGGCATAGGCTTCTTGGGCGGAGGACTTATTCTGAAAGACGGATTCAACGTGAGAGGACTCAATACGGCTGCCACGATATGGTGTTCTGCTGCATGCGGAACTCTTGCCGGAGTCGGCTTCTTCTCAGAGCTGGCGGTCCTTGTTGCCTGTGTGCTTGTCACTCATTGCCTTTTCAGGCCTTTATGCCATTTTATCGAAACAAAGTTTGAGGGGGCGGCGTCGCTGACTGTAAAGGTGGAATGTGATAAGGAGTCGCTTGACGCCGTAAGGAATATTATAACGAACACCTTGCTTTTTGGCGAGGCAAGGGTCAATGAGCTGTTCTATAAGGAGGCTGATGGCGTGTTTGTCGTGTTCTGTGATTTTGAGGCACGTGGTGATGACAGGACTTTGTCAGAACTGATAATACGGCGGCTGCAGGCTCATGCCGGCGTTATAAGTGCAGGCTGGCATCGCCGTGAACTGCGTGGCGGCGAATTGTAATTGTCCGTGCTGGCGCCCTTCTCCGGTTGCTGTTATATGTGCGGAAGCTCAACTATAAAGGTTGTGCCCTTTTCTTTTTCCGAATGTACGGCGATATCGCCTCTGTGCAGACGGATAATCTTTTGTGAAAGGGCCATGCCTATTCCGTGACCTTCGGCAACTTTTTCCTGTTCGCCGCGGTAGAACAGCTTGAAAAGATGCTGCTTGTCGGTGTCAGACATTCCCATGCCGTCGTCAGAACAGCGCACCACTGCGCATTTGTCCCAATAGGATATTTGTATGAACGAGGAATGGTCGGCCGAATATTTGCAGTTGTTCTCGATGAGGTTTGAGAATGCTATCGACAGCAGATAATGGTTGCCGTTTACGGTTATCAGACTGTCGTCTTCGGCTTCTTCCTGTTCGAATATTATTTCTACATGGTAGTCAGGGTGTGCCCTCAGGATAAATTCTCTGACGTCGAGCAGCAGTTCGTCCAGGCGTATGTGCTCCATCTTTATCTGTTCCTGCTGATAGTCGGCCTTGGCAAGATTAAGAAGTCCGTCAATCAGTTTGGTCATGCGTCTTGCATCGTTAAGTGCGTTTAGTATTGTCGTGCGGTATTGCTGGCAGCTGCGTTCTTTCTGAGATGCTATGTCGAGCTCGGCAATCAGGGCTGCAAGCGGAGTTCTCAGTTCGTGCGATACGTTGCTGACGAACATCTTTTGTGCGTTGAACGAAACTTCGAGGCGGTTCAGAAGGGCATTGAATGTGGTGGAAAGCTCGCCGAGTTCGTCTTTCCTGTTCTTTACGGGCAGCCTTCTTGATATTTGCGACGCGGTAATGATGTCTGCTTCCTTTACAATCTCCCTTATCGGGCGCAGCGCAGTGCGTGCGAGTATGTAGCCTGTTGCGAACAGCAGGGTTAGACCTATGATGAACAAGACGAGCAGCGCATTCTTCAGTTTTGTCAAGTTGGCATATCCGTAGCCGTCGTAGGCGGCAGCCGTTACGATGTAGTTCTTGCCGTTGAGTGTGTAGAGCATGCCTATGCCCTGATATTTGCCTATATAAAACTCTATTTCCTTCTTGTTCAGGATGCTGCTTATCATCTGGCGGTTTTCCTTTATTATGTCGTTCTGCACAGCGTCGTGATACAGCATCTTGAAGTCGGGCGTGTAAATGGCAACCTCTACTTCATTGATAAATTCCTTGTTGTTAAGGTAGATGTCCTGCATTGTCTTTGGGTCAACCTTGTTCTGCAGGAACAGATGTGCCTTTGTTATGGCTTCGCTTCTCAGGTCATGAAAGAAGGTTTTGCTCCGGGTATGTTCGCTGACAATATAGATTAATATTGTGCACAGCAGGAAAACGGCTGCCGTGGCGCATGTGTTCTTTAATGTCAGGGTTGTGCGTATTTTCATGGCTTGTCGGTGAAGATAAAGCCTATTCCCGGCCTTGTGTGTATTAGTTTGATTTCAAATTCCTTGTCAACTTTCTTGCGGAGATAGTTTATGTAAACGTCGATGAAGTTTGTACCCGTGTCAAAGTGGGTGTTCCATACTTTCTCCGCAATCTCCGTGCGGCTTATAACGCGCTCGGCATTCTCTGTCAGATACAGCAGCAGGTTATACTCCTTGGGCGACAGCTTTATCATTACCCCGTTTCGCCAGACTTCCTTTCTTTTGAGATTTATCGTCAGATCGGCATATTTCAGCTCCTCGGGCTGCTCTGTCGCGATGTTGGTGTTGCGCTTAAGCAGCGCCTTGATACGTGCGTTTAGCTCACGGAAGTCGAAAGGCTTAACCATGTAGTCGTCGGCTCCGGCATCGAAACCGTCGAGCTTGTCGTTAGTAGAGCCAAGGGCTGTCAGCATGAGTATGGGTACAGATGCATTGGTCTTGCGTATCTCCTTGCAAAGTTCAAAACCGTCCAACTTTGGAAGAATAACGTCTGAAAGCACAAGATTGAAGCTGTTGGATGCAAACAGCCGCAGCCCCATGGCACCGTCGTATGCCACCATCGTATGGTATCCGCTTTCCTCAAGTCCGGCTTTCAGCAGGTCGGCCACTCTTTTGTCATCTTCTATGATAAGTATGGATTGCATGGCTTATGAACTTTATGTTTCTGATGCAAATTTAATAATTAATCACGACTTATCACAGGTGTGTACAAAAAATATAAATTCTTGGAATTTTTTAAGCAAGGCATACATATTCATATTAATGTGTATGCCCGCAGCTTTAATATCGTCTTAAAATGTCAGTCGGCGCCGCTCTTGCATACGGTTATGCGCATCGCCTCTTTGTCGAACATTATGCCGGTGCGCTCGATGAAGCGGTTGAGCGTTCCCTCGTCGGCTAGAGCCTTGGGAGTGCCTACAGATATGGTGCCGCCCTGCTCCATAACCCATAAGATGTCGGCAAGCTGAATGACGAGTTCGAGGTCGTGCGACGACATGAATATCGTCTTGCCTTCCTCGCGGCACAGACGTGTCAGCAGGAGCATGGTCTCCACCTTGCTCGGATAGTCGAGAAAGGCGGTGGGCTCGTCGAGCATTATCACGGGCGTCTGCTGTGCAAGTGCCTTGGCTATCATCATCTTCTGACGCTCTCCGTCGCTTAGCGACATGGCGTTGCGCTTGGCCAGATGGGATATTCCGGCAAGCCTGATGCTCTCGCTTACAATCTCTTTGTCAGCATCATTGAGCGTTCCCCAGAATCCGGTGTAGGGCGTGCGGCCAAGTGCCACTATCTCTTCTACGGTGAAGTTTATCGACGACGGCCTCGACGTAAGCACCACGCTGACTATGCGCGAGAGGTCGCGCGGCGTGTAGCCCGACAGCTCGCTGCCGTTGATGACAATGCTTCCGCCAAGCCGTGGCTGAAAGCCCGACAGCGTTCTGAGCAGCGTGGACTTGCCGATGCCGTTGGTTCCGACGAGGCATGTCAGCTTGCCGCTCTTTATAGAAGCGTTGATGTCCTTTGCCACGGTGCGTATGCCGTCGTGTGTCTTGTATCCTATGGTAAGGTTGTCGAGCCTTATTGTGTCAGAAGTGTTGCTGTTGTTCATTGGTTAAGGATGTTGCGTGCATATTCTATTATTGTGTCGCGGCCCTTGGCAAAGTCGCTGTCGGTGAGCTGTACGTTATGGTCGGGCTCTATGCCAAACTCGGTGCAGTTCATGTCGCGGTCGTACATGGGGCATGCGCTGAAGCGCACCGACCAGCCGTTGGGCAGCTCGCTGCTGAAAGGCATGCCTGCGCCTCCGCCCGTCTTGTCGCCGATGACGGTTACGCCGGGGCAGCACTTCATATACTTGACAAACTCGTTGGCGGCGCTGAACACGGCCCTGTTGGTGAGCACGGCCACGGGCTTGTGCCATCTGAGTCCGCTCGAAGGCTTCAGCTTCTGCTCCTCCGGTTCGGAGAAATCGTTGTGGCCGGGGCCTGTCTTGTGCTGCATGTAGCCCACGAGAATCTCCTCGTCGGTGAAGCGCGACGCCAGGGTTTCGGCCGAGGTAAGCATTCCTCCGCCGTTGTCTCTCACGTCAACGATGAGAGCGTTGCACGTGGCGAGCTCCATCAGTATGTCGTTAAGATTGCCGCTGCCTATCGCGTTGGAGAACGATCCGCAGTAGATGTAGCCTATGTTGTCGTCGAGCTTGCGGTATTTTATGCCCGAAGAGATCTTGTAGTCGGTGCCGAGATAGCGCCTCTGCAGCGAGTCGCTGAAGTTGGCGGGATAGTCTTCCTTCCAGCTCCAGTAGCGCGACTGGTCGAACGAGGCGTACATGTTGACGTGTCCGTCGCGCAGTTCGCCGAGCATGTTGCCCAATACCTCAAACAGCTGGGTGCTCGTCATGCCCTCGTCTATCTGCCGGCTGTAGCGCGCATACACCTCGTTCCAGTCGAGTCCGTACTCGCTGTTCTTATAGTCGAAGAAGCAATAGTGTTCGTTCATTATCTTCCAGAGCGCCTCGAAGTTGCCGCGCGGGTCGTCGCTGTATTCCTCTTCGTCGACACACGACACGGCGGCAAGTGCAACGATGAGCGGAAGCAGAAAGTTTAAGACTCTTCTCATGGTACTATTTTGGTTATGTTGAACTGTCTGACAATGCCGATGAGCAGCATGTTAGAGTAAGAATGATATTTCAGGTTGTTCACCCTGGCCTGCTGGAAGTCGCCCATGTAGCCAAGGCGCAGCGTGGTGCGGCCGAGCGAGAAGTCGAAGGTGAGCATCTGGCGCAGCGACGGCGTGCTGCCGAAGGTGGTAGGCACGATGTTGTGGTCGTAGTTGCCGCGGCTGAAAATCTCGTAGTACGACTGTCCGTAGTTGGGGCTGAACATCATGCCGATGAGCGGAACGCTCAGCTCATAGCGCAGCGAGTAGTTGTGCTGCCACAGGCGAAAGCGGTATGTGGCGGCTGCCGACGGCGATATGTTGAGCGACAGGCGTGCCTGCGCAGGGTTGTTGCTGTTGCGCGTGTTGTAGAGAAAGCCCACGTTGACATCGGCCTGTGCGCCGGCCTTGACGTTGAGGCTGCCGTCGAAGAAGTTCCAGTTGTAGTGTACGCCGTAGCTGAACGTGTAGGCTCCGGCTATCTCGCCGCCGTTGCCCGAGCGGTTGTCGCTGTAGGACATGTTGCCCTGATGTACTATCAGGCGCGACCAGCGGCTGTCCCTGCGCTCGCGCAGCGTGTGTGAAATGTAGCGCAGCTCGGTGCCGCGATACTTCTCGGGCGAGAGGTAAGTGTCGAGAATGTTCACCGCCCCGATGCCTATCATCTGGGCGTTGGTTATAATTTTGTTGTTCCTTATGGTGTCGGGGGCATATACGTTGCCTGTGTTGAGGCTGCCGTGCAGCGCCGTCCCGTCTTCAGGCCCGTTGCCGCAGGGCAGGGCACATGCCGCCGCAGAGGAGGCAAGCATGGCTGCGAGCATTAATAGCTTAATTATCTTCATTGTCGTTGAAAAGGCTGAGCTGTCCTGTAATCTCGTCTATCACCTGCTGCTGGCTCTTGCCTGCATCGGGGTCGAGGTTCTCCTGTTGCGGTGTCTCTTCAGCCGGCTGCTCTTCAGGTGTGATGTCTTCAGGCTCCTGTTCGGGCTGTTGTGCCGGCTCAAGCTGCTCTATGCTTTCCGTCTCCCAGTTGGTTATGCGCTTGCCTTTGGCCTTGAATCCCTTAACGCCTACAAACTGTTCGGCCTCAATCTCCATCGTGCCGCGGAAGGCGTCGCGTCCTCCGAAGGTTACGAGGAAGCGCGGATAAGGCTCGTCGGTGAGCGCCACGAGCCGGCTTGCCGGGTTGTCGCTCACGTAGTTCTGCTTGCGCTTGGTGGCTTCCATGGTGAATCGCTTCAGGTAAGGATAGCCCTGTTGGTCGGCGTCGTAGAGCACGGCGGTCCACACCTTGTGCTCGTCGAACTTCTCGATAATCTTTATGTTGTCTTCATAATGGTTGTTGGCGTCGAAGTTGGTGAGATAGAAGTCGCCGTTGTCGAGCACCACCAGTATGCTGTCGTCCTCGTTAAACTCGCCGAGCAGGCGTCCGTGGCTGTCGTAGTTGAGTCGTTTGACGTCGGGGTCGAACCACACCTTGCGTCCGCCCAGCGTGCTGTGGCCGTGGCTCTTGAGCGATATGCGGTGCACGTTGAAGCGTGTCATCACCACGCCCTTTGCCCCGCGGCTCTTGATGGCAACCTCAGAGAAGTCTTTCTCCTTAAAGATATTCTTCAGTCGCGGTGCCGGGTCGAGCGTAATCTTTATCACCTCGGCCTCGCCGTTGGGGTTGGCGGTGAAGTAAACCACGCGCGAACCGGGCGTGCCTTGCGTGAACTCGTATTCGCGGTCGCGCGTGATGCTGGTCACGCAGAATCGCTTCATGAAGTATTTGCCCTGCTTTCCGTCGCGGTAGACAACGTTGTAGACGGTGCGGCGGTCGTTCTTCTTGAACACTGCCACGTGCAGGATGTTCTTGCCAACGAATATCTTGTCGGCCACGCGCACCACCTTATACTTGCCTTCCTTGTAGAAGATGATGATGTCGTCGATGTCGGAGCAGTTGCACACAAACTCGTCTTTCTTCAGTCCGGTGCCTATGAAGCCGTCGTTGCGGTTGATATACAGCTTCTCGTTGGCCTCGATGACCTTTGTAGCCTCGATGGTGTCGAAGTTCTTTATCTCGGTCAGTCGGGGATGTGCGGCTCCGTATTTCTCCTTCAGATATCTGAACCAGTCGGCCGTAACCTCAACCATGTTGTTCAGCTTATGGTTTATGTCGTCCACTTCGGCCTTTATCTTCGCTATCAGCTCCTCTGCCTTGTCCTTGTTGAACTTCAGTATGCGTGCCATCTTGATGTCCATGAGGCGCAGGATGTCGTCTTTTGTAACCTCGCGTATCATCTGCGGATAGAACGGCGTCAGCCTGTTGTCGATGTGCTCGCATGCTGCGTCCATGTCGGGAGCCTGCTCAAACTTGCGGTCTTTGTAGATGCGCTCCTCGATGAATATCTTTTCGAGCGACGAGAAGTGGAGCTGCTCGAGCAGCTCATGCTTGCGTATCTCGAGCTCCTTGCGCAGCAGGGCCATGGTGCGGTCGGTAGAGTGGCGCAGCACGTCGTTCACGGTCAGGAACTGCGGCTTGTTGTCTTCGATTACGCAGCAGTTGGGCGAGATGTTTATCTCGCAGTCGGAGAAGGCGTAGAGGGCGTCGATGGCCTTGTCTGACGACACGCCGGGAGCCAGGTGCACCTGTATCTCCACCTGTGCGGCCGTGTTGTCGTCCACCTTGCGTGCCTTTATCTTGCCCTTTTCGATGGCCTTGAGTATCGAGTCGATAAGCGTAGTGGTGGTCTTGCCGAAGGGTATCTCGCGTATCACGAGCGTCTTGCTGTCGAGCTTTTCTATCTTTGCCCTCACCTTCAGCGTGCCCCCGCGCTGTCCCTCGTTGTATTTGCTCACGTCGATGCTTCCGCCTGTCGGGAAGTCGGGATAGAGCGTAAACGGCTCGCCGTGCAGATAGCTTATGGCGGCGTCGCATATCTCGTTGAGGTTGTGCGGCAGAATCTTTGACGACAATCCCACGGCTATGCCCTCGGCTCCCTGTGCCAGCAGCAGCGGAAATTTTGCCGGCAGCGTGATAGGCTCCTTGTTGCGGCCGTCGTAGCTCAGCTGCCATTCGGTGGTCTTAGGATTGAACACCACGTCGAGCGCAAACTTAGACAGGCGCGCCTCGATATATCGCGGAGCGGCGGCACGGTCGCCCGTGAGTATGTTTCCCCAGTTACCCTGGCAGTCTACGAGCAGGTCTTTCTGTCCGAGCTGCACGAGCGCGTCGCCTATAGATGCGTCTCCGTGAGGGTGAAACTGCATGGTGTGGCCCACGATGTTGGCCACCTTGTTGTAGCGTCCGTCGTCCATGCGCTTCATAGAGTGCAGTATGCGTCGCTGAACGGGCTTCAGTCCGTCTTCGATGTGGGGCACGGCACGCTCAAGGATAACGTATGATGCGTAGTCGAGAAACCAGTTCTGGTACATTCCGCTCAGATGATGCACGGCAGAGGCGTCAAACCTGTTGGCCGGCTTATAGTCAGAGTGGCTTTCGGGTTCGATGTCGTTGCTGTCGTCCTGAACGGGCATGTCCTGCTCTTCTATGTTTTCGGGGTCTTTAATATTGTCGTCCATGATGATGTATGTCTGTAGAAAAGATAATGCAAATCGGTGTGGCTTTTGCAGCCCGGCTTGTTTTAGCTTGATGCCTTCGTGCGGCTTATCTTATGCAAAGATAATGCAAATCGAACGCAGAACCACTAAACTTGTTTGTTGAAACATGTTTAAGTGTTATGCTGAGATGCGGCTTATCTTATGCAAAGATAATGCAAATCGAACGCAGAACCACTAAACCTGTTTGTTGAAACATGTTTAAGTGTTATGCTGAGATGCCGCTTATCTTATGCAAAGATAATGCAAATCGAATGCAGAACCACTAAACTTGTTTGTTGAAACATGTTTAAGTGTTATGCTGAGATGCCGCTTATCTTATGCAAAGATAGCTAAAATCGGAGACAATGCAAAATAAATATTTTATTTTTTATATAAGGAGCGGCAGCGCGGCCTTATGCTGAGATGCCGTTGAGGACGGTCTGTGCGAGGTTAAATAAAGTTAACCGGAAATGCCCGTTGCCGTCCGTTTGACGCTCTCAGAATGCCCGTGCTGCTCAAGAATCCGGCTTCAGACATGAAAAACCGGCATAAATCATGTTTTGTGTAAGTGTTTGGTAATCAGTTGCTTATATTTGTTTGCGCGGTCTGCGGCGGCGTGAGGTAATGTAAAATACCGCAAATTGCGGTGTAAAACACTGTTTTTTCCACTGCAAAAGGCCATGTTTCGGTAGCCAAAAGGCATGCTTTTGCATCATGAAAGGCTGCATTTCATGTTTCAGAATGCCGGTTTTTGGTCGTTTCATGGCGTTTATGCCGTCCGCGAACCCATATCTCTCGGCGTAAGTTTTCTATTTTACAAATTTATATTGTCAAGAAAAACGAAAAACCGGCAGCCGTCTCCGTGTTAAATAAACATAACGCGCCGCATGGTGGCAGGCATCCTCCGGCACGGGCCACGGACGAAATAAATATAATAATGTGTGTGAAAAAGTTTTGTGTTTCGGTAGCTTTGCATTATCTTTGCACGCAAAAGTGTTTATACGATAACTTTTTGTTGCCCTCAGAGAGGGCTTTTCTGTGAAATAAAAATTTAAGGTAAATAAACAACAATGGCACAAGAAGATGTTTTTAAGAAAATAGTGTCTCACTGCAAGGAGTACGGATTCGTGTTCCCGAGCAGCGACATCTATGACGGCTTGGCCGCAGTTTACGACTACGGACAGAACGGTGTTGAACTGAAAAACAATATTAAGGAATATTGGTGGAAGAGCATGGTGCTGCTTCACGAGAACATCGTGGGCATCGACTCGGCCATCTTTATGCACCCAACGATATGGAAGGCATCGGGACACGTTGACGCATTCAACGACCCGCTCATCGACAACCGCGACTCAAAGAAGCGCTACCGCGCCGACGTGCTTATTGAAGACCAGATAGCAAAATACGAGGAAAAGATAAACAAGGAAGTGGAGAAGGCCCGCAAGAAGTTTGGCGAGGCTTTCGACGAGGCTAAGTTCCGCGAGACCAACCCACGCGTGCTCGACAACCAGAAGAAGCGCGACGCCCTGCACGAGCGCTACAGCGAGGCCATGAACGCCATGGACCTCAACGAGCTGAAGCAGATAATACTCGACGAAGGCATCGTCGACCCGATCAGCGGAACAAAGAACTGGACCGACGTGCGCCAGTTTAACCTCATGTTCTCAACCGAGATGGGCTCTACAGCCGACAGCGCAAGCAAGATTTATCTGCGCCCCGAGACAGCACAGGGTATATTCGTAAACTACCTTAACGTGCAGAAGACAGGCCGCATGAAGATACCTTTCGGCATAGCACAGATAGGCAAGGCTTTCCGCAACGAGATTGTTGCACGCCAGTTTATCTTCCGTATGCGCGAGTTCGAGCAGATGGAGATGCAGTTCTTCGTTAAGCCCGGAACAGAGATCGAGTGGTTCCAGAAGTGGAAGGAGACACGTATGAAGTGGCATCAGGCCCTCGGCTTCGGCGCAGAGAACTATCGTTTCCACGACCACGAGAAGCTGGCACACTATGCAAACGCCGCTACCGACATCGAGTTCCGTATGCCGTTCGGATTCAAGGAGGTTGAGGGTATACACAGCCGCACCGACTTCGACCTGTCGCAGCATGAGAAGTTCTCAGGCCGCTCAATCAAATACTTCGATCCGCAGACCAACGAGAGCTACACTCCGTATGACATCGAGACGTCTATCGGCGTTGACCGTATGTTCCTCTCAATCATGTGCCACTCTTACTGCGAGGAGAAACTCGAGAACGGCGAGACACGCGTTGTGCTCAAGTTGCCCGCAGCCCTGGCTCCTGTCAAGCTTTGCGTGATGCCTCTTGTAAAGAAAGACGGACTGCCCGAGAAGGCACGCGAGATAATAAACAACCTGAAGTTCCACTTCAACTGCCAGTACGACGAGAAAGACTCTATCGGCAAGCGCTACCGCCGTCAGGACGCAATAGGTACGCCTTACTGTGTAACCGTTGACCATGACACGCTGAAGGACAACACCGTTACGCTGCGCTTCCGCGACACAATGGAGCAGGAGAGAGTCAGCATCGACGAGCTCAACGGCATTATTGAGGATAAGGTAAGCATTGCAAGTCTTCTTAAAAAGATACAGTAAATGAAGAAGTACAATATTTTTGCCCTTCTGATGCTGCTTGTTGCACCGCTGTGCTTCATGGCCTGCAGCGAGAACGAAGACACCGTTGAGGAATTTCCCGACTGGAAAAACCGCAACGAGGCCTATTTTGACAATATCTACGAGAAGGCTATGGGCATTGAGGACGGCAGCTGGAAGATTATCAGAAACTACTCGCTTGAGGACACCATACCGGCCGGATATGCCGACCACATCGTGGTAGAGGTACTCGAGGAAGGAACAGGCAGCGGATGCCCAATGTTCACCGACTCTGTGTTGGTGCACTATCGCGGACGCCTCCTGCCCTCAACTTCTTATTCCGAGGGATATGTGTTCGACGAAAGCTATGAGGGAGAGTTCAACCCTCAGACAGCTCTGCCTCGCCAGCTGTATGTAGGCGGCCTTATAGACGGCTTCACCACAGCGCTGCAGTATATGCACATAGGTGACCGCTGGCGCGTTTATATCCCTTATCAGCTGGGCTACGGATCAACCGGAAGCACCGGTATTCCGGCTTACAGCACGCTGGTGTTCGATATAGCCCTCGTGGCATATTATCGTCCGGGAGTTACGCCAGACCCGTGGTATGCCAAGAAAGGCAAGTGGATAACAGAATAACACTTACGTAAAGATAATGTTCTTGGGGACGGACGGCATTATGCCGCTTCCGTCCCTTTTACATTATATTATATATGTATATGCCTTAATTTTATTATGCATGCACCTTAAATTTGTAATGTAAACACGTATGGTCGGTAGCGTTTGTGCGTTCAACAGTTAAACATACACCTTAAATCTATTATGTAAACATACACGGTTGGTAAACGTTGGTATGTTCGATGGTTATGCCTATACCTTGAATTTGTTATGTATGCGCCTTTATTTCATTATGTATATGTCTTTGCGTTTTGTTCTCATGCTTTTTCTTTTCCTGCTTTATGTATTGCAATGTCCTGCCGTGCCTTGCCTTTCTTGTCCGCATGTGTGTTGCGGCATGGCAGTGCTGACGCAGCGTGGCGTTTTGTGTAATCAAATAATATGTAAAAATCAATATCCCGTATACTGATTTTGATTTATGTCAAAAAACATGCGTTTTGATGCATAAAATGCTTGAAATGTTTGGTTGTGTGCGCAAACAGCAGTATCTTTGCATCGTCAAAACAAAACAATAGGTATTAATAATTCATAGGTATAAAGCTAAGGTAAAGAGAAAGATTGTTTTGGTAAAGGATAACAAAGATGCCGCGAGGCATGAAAAAGTTTTCATAGGTAATTAAGGTAAATAAAAAAGATTGTTTAAGGTAACGGATGTTAACCCTGTTTGCTGTGAATACAGCAACAGGTATTGGGGGTAAGGGAAAGCATAAACGAATTGCATGAGCCTCCATTTTTTTGAGAAAATTGAATTAACTGAATAATGTGCGCGGAAGTCTTTAATAAAAGATTTCCGCGTGTTTTTTGTCCGCGTAATTTGTTTATTCATCTTAAAAGTAGTAATTTCGCACGATGTTTTCAGCTAATAAAGGAAAAGACTTGCTGGCCATGATACGCAACGGCCAGACGATGAACGGCAGTCAGATGCTCAATCTGATAGCCCAGCTCAGCGTGCCGTCCATTCTGGCACAGCTGACAAACACCCTGATGGTATATATCGATGCGTCGATGGTTGGCTCGCTTGGTGCCAAGGCTTCGGCGTCGATAGGCATAGTACAGTCAACTACGTGGCTCTTTGGCGGGCTTACATCGGCAGCTGCCATGGGCTTCTCGGTGCAGGCTGCCCACTTTATCGGTGCCAACGACTTTGTAAAGGCGCGCCAGGTGTTCCGTCAGGGCATAATGGCCACGGCGCTCTTCACGCTCATCCTTACCGCCATATGCCTTGTCATAGCCGGTCCGCTGCCCCTGTGGCTTGGCGGAGGAGCCGATATCGCTCCCGACGCGTCGCGCTATTTTGCCATATTCTGCATGTCGCTGCCCGTATATCAGCTTGGAATACTGTCGTCGAGCATGCTTAAGAGTTCGGGAAACATGCGCGTGCCCAGTGCCGTCAGCGTGCTGATGTGTCTTCTGGACGTAGTGTTCAACTATTTTCTTATATTCAGCACGCGTCACGTCTCCGTGCTTGGCTACGACATACTGATGCCCGGAATGGGCATGGGCGTGGCAGGAGCTGCCCTTGGAACGGCTCTTGCATACATCGTTACGGGTGTGATGCTGATATGGTTTGCAACGCTCAGGTCGTCGGAACTGATGCTGAAAAAGGAGAAATGGACCTTTGCGCCGCTGTGGGACTATCTGCGCAACGCAGCAAAGATAAGCACGCCGATGGGCGCACAGTATATTATGATGAGTGGTGCGCAGATTGTAAGTACGATGATTGTTGCCCCGCTTGGCAACTTTGCCATAGCCGCCAACACGTTTGCCATAGCCGCCGAGAGCCTTTGCTACATGCCGGGATACGGCATCGGCGAGGCTGCCACCACGCTTGTTGGGCAGAGCATCGGTGCAGGTCAGCCGCGCCTGGCGCGCAGCTTTGCTTACCGCACCGTATTCCTTGGCATGATTGTCATGGCAGCCATAAGCGTCGTGATGTATATCACGGCACCGCAGATGATTGGAATAATGACGCCTGTGGAAGAAATCCGCCAGCTGGGCATCGGTGCTTTGCGCATTGAGGCTTTTGCCGAGCCGATGTTTGCCGCCTCGATAGTGGCTTACAGCGTATGCCTCGGTGCAGGCGACACGCTTGTTCCTGCCTGTATGAACCTTGCCAGCATGTGGCTCGTGCGCCTTACTCTTGCGGCTTATCTTGCGCCTATCTACGGCTTGCGCGGCGTATGGATGGCGATGGCCATAGAGCTTACGTTCCGCGGTGCAATATTCTTATGGCGCCTGTTCAGCGGACGATGGCTCAAAGTAAAGCTAGGATAAGATGTATATGTGATGTCTGACGGATGTCCGTCGTGATATTGTTTGATAATTTTATTCGTCATCCGTAACATCATGCGGCAGACTTTTGTTGCCGCTTTATAAGGATGTTGCGGATGACGAATTGTTTCATGGGTATAATATTTTGTGGCAGAATCATTTTATTCTGCCGCAAAATGATGATAAACAAGCGTTGAGGCTTACAGAAGTGCAACTCTTTCCTTTGCCTTTTCAAAGCCGCTGATAAGTTCTTTCATCACCTCGCTCACAGGCTTTATCGTCTTTATCGCTGAGGCAATCTGACCTATCTCCAGTTCGCCGCTCTCCATGTCGCCCTCAAATATTCCTCGTTTTGATGCTGCCCTGCCGAGTATCTCGCGCAGTTCGTCGGCTGTGGCTCCCTTGTCTTCAGCTTCGGCCAGCTTGGTGTATAGGGCATTCTTGATGAGTCGGGTGGGGGCAATCTTCTTCAGACACAGCATGGTGTCGCCTTCGGCAAGTTCTGTGCATCTCTTCTTAAACTCTTCAGACGCCGAACTCTCCTCGGTGAGTGCGAACAGTGTGCCTGCCTGTATGCCTTCTGCGCCGAGAGCCATGGCTGCGAGCATAGCCTCGCCCGATGCTATTCCGCCTGCGGCTATGAGCGGCTTTGTGGTTGCCTTGCGCACCTGCGGTATCAGAGTCATCGTGGTTGTCTCTTCGCGTCCGTTATGTCCGCCAGCTTCAAAGCCTTCGGCAACGATAGCGTCTACGCCAGCCTCTTCGCATTTTGCGGCAAACTTGCTGCTCGACACTACGTGAGCCACCTTTATTCCGGCTTCGTGCAGCATCGGGGTGAACTTTTTCGGACTGCCTGCCGACGTGAACACAACCTTTACGCCCTCGTCTATTATCATCTTCATGAGTCTGTCTATCTCGGGATACATCAGCGGAACGTTCACGCCCCACGGCTTGTCGGTTGCAGCTTTCATCTTGTTTATGTGTTCAAGCAGCGTCTCCGGGTGCATTGATCCGGCTCCGAGCAGTCCCAGACCGCCGGCATTGCTCACGGCAGAAGCCAGTCGCCAGCCGCTGCACCACACCATACCACCCTGAACTACGGGATATTCAATGCCGAAAAGTTCGGTTATTCTGTTATTTTTCATAAGCATTTTCTGTTTTTCTAAAATAAAAAATATCGCTGCAAAGATAAGATTTTGCAGCGATATTCTTGTGTGTTTGCCGTTATTTTTTAGGTGTCCGGTGTCCTTGTTTCATTTATAGTGCAGCGTGCCTTGCCGCTTGTTGTGTCTCCCTTGTTTCATCAACTTGCATTTAGTCTGAAATTAGTATGCCGTTTGCGGATAAAAAGTGGCCCACTTTTGCATGAAAAGTGGGCTGTTTACAGGTCGTAAACGGCCCACTAACGGTTTGAAACTAAACCTGCGATGTTTTCTTAATATATAATGCTTATTGACGTTGCCAATGCTTAATCTTTAACTATATATGGCGAAAAAGTTACGGTTTTTCGAACATTCTCAGAGCATGCCTGTAATTTGCGGCAGAAATATCCGGCTGACGGCTTATTTGTCATGTCTTGTGCTGTCGTCTGTAAGGCTACGTGCCGTTATGTTTTTTGCACTTTAGTCAGACCTGTGGCGCACTTGCCTCCATATTTGTGACAGCTTGAGCATCTGACTAGCCCTTGCGCCAAGGTGTACGCGATAGTCAGACAGCAGTATGGCGAGCAGGATTATTACGGCCATTATCACGGCCCATCCGTAGACCTCTTTAAGGCTAACCATGAGCATTTGCCGCTGAAACTCGCTGTATAGAGTCTGAAATGATTCGCAGTTGTAGTACATCGGGTCGATATAGCTGCCCAGATTGGCTGTGTTTGCCTGTTTGACGTTGTTGAAAATCCTGGTCATTATGGCCGAACTGAGCGGTCCGCCGAAGCTCGTCCGGATAAATCCGATGACGCACATGGCCTCGAAATAATACTCAAACGTGACGCAGCCGGCAAGGGCGTAGGTGAGCGATGTGTACACAATGCTCACTCCGGCGCCCTTAAGCAGCATGGGCAGATACAGCATGTATTTCTCCGTTGAAGGGTCGATAAGGAAATACAGCATCGTCTGGTAAAGCAGAAAAGAAACAAACCCGGTTAAGACGATGTCCTTAATACGCCATTTCCACTTCGTCAGAGCCATGAAGAAAAAGCCCGTGCCTACGGCTATTCCTGCCGTTATGCCCCAGTTGAGGTCGGCATTGTGGCGTGCGTCGTATCCAAGAATCGAACTGGTAAATATGTTCTGGGTGGATGTAGCCGTGGCAGACATCAGCGTCATACACCCGAACAGGATGAATATATAGAGCATGTTGTGTTGCGAAAACGTCCTTATGTTTATGTAAGGATGCCTGATTGTGGCAGCGCGTTGCAGACACATCAGCAGCAGAATAACAGCAAACGCTATGGCTATGCGGATTGGTTCGCCGTCAAGCCAGTCGTAGTGTTCGCCGTATACGCAGATGAATATGATGCAGAACAGCCACAGTGTCCACATTATTCCGCCGAGATAGTCGATGCCTTTGAACGGGATGTAGGGACCCTGACGGAACTTGCTGCGCATGCAGAAATAAACCAGCGCGAAAACAAGTATGAACGCACCAATGGTTATGCGGTGCATGGCCTGCCAGTCGAATGCATAAATGCTGTAGCCCGTGGCAACGTTGACAAGCTGCACGCTGCCGAGGACAAACGTGAACAGGAATGGAAAGAACACCGCAAAGTCTCTTTTTGGCGTAATCTTCAGCTGGATGCTGCTCCAGCATACAAAAGTGCTTACAATTCTAAAGAAACCGCTAATGAATGACAGGGCAACAACAAGCGGGAGAAAGTCGCATATCATGCAGATGTAGTCGCATATGATAAACACTGCACCAGAGAACAGGAGAACGTCGCGCGTTGTGAATCTGAACAGTATCCTGAACAGCAGCGGAAAGGCCATTGTAAGTCCCGTCATTGAGGCATAGCCTGCCATCATTACGTCTTCGTTGATCCAGCCCCATGTTCCGGTCATCTCGGCCACGGCCGACATGTATATGCCGCCGGAGAACATGTAGACAACAATTATAAATATTATCAGCGGAAAGCGCAGAGGCTGGGGCACAAAGTCTTTCCATACCATTATGCGCCTTGCGGCTGCTACTTCTTGTGGTGAAGGTGCTGGCATAGGCTTTAGTATTTAACCTCACATTCTACGTTCATTCCCGAGCGCAGGCGTTCTATGGCTTCCTTGCTGTTCTCCTTTGTGAACACAATCTTTATTGGAACGCGCTGTTCAATCTTTACAAAGTTTCCGGCAGAGTTGTCTTGCGGTATTATAGAATACTGTGCGCCGGTGGCGTTGGCCAGCTTGCCTACCTTGCCGTGATATTCAATGCCCGGCACGGCGTCTACCTTTATGCTTACGGGCATGCCTTCGCGTATGTTGGCCGTCTGTGTTTCCTTATAGTTGGCTATAATCCACACGTTGTCGTATTCAACTATAGACAGCAGAGTCTGCCCCGGCTGTATAAACTGTCCTTCCTGCAGGGCCTTGCGTGATGTGTAACCGTCGCACGGGGCAACAATCACGGTGTACGACAGATTCAGTTCGGCCAGGTTTTTGGCTGCCTTGGCCACGTCTATGTTTGTCTGGTTCTGCTCAAGGCGCTGTGTCTGTTCGTCTTTTACGAGCGATGTACTTTTCTTTTGTCTAACGAGCATGTCATATTTGGCCTTCGTAGCCTCATAGTCGGCCTTTGCGTTGTCATATTGCTGGCGTGTAACGGCCTTTTGTGCATACAGCTGCTTATATCTTTGGTAGTCTGTTTCTGTCTGGTTCATCCTTATTCTCAGTTCCTCTATGCTTGCGTCAGAAACCGAAAGGTTGTTTGCCGTGGTAGATATTGCCGTTCCCATGGCCGTGTTTTCCATGAGGGTTTTCTGATAGTTTGCCTTTGCCTGTTCTACTTTCAGCTTATATTCAGAGTTTTCGATGATTACGAGAGTGTCTCCTTTGTGTACAAACTGGAAATCATCGAAGCATACCTTCTGTATGAAGCCCTGCACGCGCGAGTTTATCGGTATGATGTTTCGTCTTATCTGGGCATTGTCGGTGTATTCAACATTGCCGAAGTGTATGAACTTTGAGCAGACCCATGTCAGTCCGCTCAGAATTATTGCTATTACGATGATGTTGCGCAATATCTTTTTGTTTTTTCTGTTCATAATTATTTTTGGTTATTTAATTATCGTATTCAGTGAACCGGTTGAGTAAATGAGCTTGTAATAATTGTATATTACGTTTATCTGTGCGTTGACATACTGAACCTCTGCCGACAGTCTGAGGTTGTCGGCGTCTACGAGGTCGGTCACGAGCACAAGGTCGTTGGCATAGCGGTTGGCTATCACGTCATAGTTCTCGCGTGCAAGCTGAAGGCTCTTTTCCTGTGTCTTCAGAAGTTCAAACGAGTCGAGATATCTTGTATATGCGGCGTTTACGTCGAGCGATACGCTTTCTTCTGCCGACGCAAGTTCGTTGTGCGACTGCTCCACTGAAGAGCGCAGGCGCGACAAGTCTTTTGGCAGTTTGTATATGTTGCCTATGTTGAATTTAAGTCCCACGCCTACATACCATGTGTTGATGTTGTTGTCCAATACAGGTATTTCGTATGTGATAGGACCTTTAAGATTGTCGCCGGCTATGATGCTTATCTGCGGCATGTAGCCCGATTTTATCACTTTCTCCTTCTTGCTGAGCATGTCGAGCGCAAGTCTGTTCTTGTTTAGTATAGGCGAATTCTTGTAGGCTATGTCCTGAAATTCGGCCTCGCCGGGTTTAGGCATGTTACTCGACAGGAGTGTCGTGTCGGGCAATATCTCCGTGTCCTTAGGCAGTTCGAGCATCGTTACGAGCTTGTTGTTGCAGATGTTTATCGAGCTTACAAGCTCAGTGCGCTTATATTGCAGATTCTGATACTGCACCTCATATCGCGTGATATCGTTGTTCAGTGCCACTCCGGCAGCTTCGCGTGCGTGCATGTCTCGTATCACCTGGCGCGTCTGTTCCATGTTTCTGTCATACACAGTGAGCAGGTTGCGGTATTTGTACAAGTCGAGATAATAGCCTGTCAGCAGGAAGTAAACGTCCTGCTTGTGCGAGGCAAGTTCCCACTCCCTTATTCTCTTTTGTATCTCCAGGGCCTTTATGTTATAGTGGATTGCGCCTCCGGCAAACACCACCTGCGAGGCTTCTATTGCGAAGTTGTTGCCAAAATGAGGCGATGAAAATGAATGTCCGTTTGAAAAGTCGCGGTCGGCCACCCATGCGTTGCCGTTGAACGTTGCCGATGCCGAGAACTCCACGCTGGGCAGATAGGCATTCTTTGCCACCGAGATGTCCTTCTCGGCGCCGCTTACAACCGACTCGTAAATCTTTATCGTCTTGCTCTGCGTGTCGGCCAGTGAGAATAGTTCATTCAAACTCATGATGCGTGCTGTCTGCTGCGCGTGTAATGATACCGGGCAAATCAGCAACAGGCACGTAATAACATTTTTAATTATATTCTTCATCTGATTTTTATTGATAATATAAATAGTTTACAATAGCAACTATCCCTATAAAATAATAAGCTCAAACATAAGGTTATGTTTCGGTCACCTTTTATGTTGCCGTCTTCGTTGCCTTTCGCGCCGCAGGCTAAAGCATTGTGTGCCTTGGTGTTTCTGCGGTCCGGGCAATGTGGACGACTTAAACTTCTGGGTGACTGAATTTGAAATATAACGGCTGATGTGAGCTTTATTTTCCGGATAGTTTGCCTTTATCGCGTTAAAGACTGTTTGTGCGCCTTGATATTTCCTCTACTACTTCGAAGAACACCTCCACCTTTTCTTCGGGGATGCCCTTCAGTAATTCGTAAGACAGCTTCTTCTCAATTTTGTGGTATTCGGCAACAACCTGTTCGCCCATGTCTGTGGTGCTGAGCAGATTCTCGCGTCTGTCTTCCGGGTTTACGGTGCGTTTCACGAGACCTTTCTTCTCGAGCGAGTCTATCATGCGCATCACAACCGACTTGTTCTTGCCTGTTGCTATGGCAATGTTTTGCAGAATCTGGTCGGTCTTTGCCCTTATCATTGTCAGGAGTATAAACTCTTCAACGGTAAGTTTTATGCTTGCCTCTGCAGCATATCGCTGTTTCATCAGGCGGTGCAGCTTGTTGCGCAGTTTTCCTATTGTTGTTCCTAACAGTTCCTTTGGCATAATTTAAATTTTTTGCAAAGGTAATATTATATTTTGAATTAGTTGCCATTGCGTACTAATTTTTGTGTTAAATAATTCTTTCATGTCCATGTTTCATGCCTTAAGTCAAGAACGGCTCATAGGCACATGGCATTTTTCTTTGGATTTTATCATCTGTAAGAGTCTTGCGCCGACGCTTTATGCCATCATATCTTGCTGTTGGCTTATCCGTGATGTTGGTGTTTCGGCGTATACCGGTTATTTAATTCTGCGTTTGTCTATTATTTAATAATGTGTCCGGCAATGTCTCTTAGCAAGTCAACGGCCTGTGGCTTTTTTTTCATGCTCTCCTTGAATGCATCGTATTTAGGTGTCTTTATGGCATTGTTGTCAATTTTATACACCTTTAGTTTATGCAGCGTAGAATCTTTCTTGCCAAGATGAACATTTCTTATCGTCGTCATGCCGGCATTGCACGTTGTTATTTTTATAGAGTCAGCAGGCTGTTGTGCATTCTTTTTAGCTGACGTTTGTGCTGCAGCAGACAGGATGCAGACGTTGAAGATTAATGTTATTAAATAGAGTTTCTTCATAATCTTGTGCTTTTTTGCAAAGATAGAATAAATTCTGATTGCTTTCTGATTTTTTTAGTAAAAAAACATAATCATGCTTTATGGCAAAGCATCTTCTTATTATGGCTTTTTTTTGCCTGCCGCAAGTAATGTCCGTATGTCAGTTTTTGCCGTCGTTCAATACACCATCTTACTGCTTTCTCCTTATCCTTTTTTGCGTCATTTCAAGCCCAGAATTTCATCATAAAGAAAAAAGTGCGTGAAAATCGTAACATTTTCGGCTTATTATGTTTGAGGTTAATATTTTTATTTCTTTTATATGGTGTTTGTGTAACAAAACAACGTATATTCACTTTCAAACTGTTAGTGGCCTGTTTACGACCCGTAACTCGGCCACTTTTCACTCAAAAGTGGGCCACTTTTTATCCGTAAGTCATAGAGTTATTTTTAGGAAATCAGCGTGAACATTTTAGCCATGCTTTCTGTACTTTAAATTTCCTGATATGTATGTTAAGTATAAGCAGTTGTGTAAAGAAGGAGAATTTTGTCCCGGAGATGTGTTCGACTATGATTATGGCGGCGGACACATATATAATCTCGGAACTCAGGTTACATGGCGTACCCGGGCTGAAATTGAGTATATTGAAGGTTCGTTAGACAGAATGCTTTACTTGGCCGTCTGTAATGATGTTAAGGCAATAGCCATGCCGGCGATAGGTGCCGGATTGGGTGGATTAAAGTGGGATGACGTGAAGAGATGTATCGAGCGTGTGGCAAGTAGTTATCCTATGGTTGATTTATATGTGGTTGAGGCTTACCAAGGAGAGAATGAGCAATAGGTTGCATAATTGATTCGGAAATTACCAATAAAGCATCTCTCTTCTATAAATAATACTGCCATATCTTGTTTCTCGAAAGGCAGGATATGGCAGTATGATGTTTCGTAAATTCATATAACGCAACATGGTTTCCAGTTGATTTTTATTCGCATAGGTTTTTATAATAAGTATTATTAGCTGTTATTGCTGCAGCTTGAGTTAATTTGCGCTGGTGGCATTAATTCGAATAAAATCTTGTTGAATTAATGTGAATAAAATAGTTTTTTGTATTTTTGTAAAGAATTATTGCAAGTCTTGCAATCAGATAAGTGTAACCTTGATAATTGGATATTTGCAGATAGAGGCATATTGATGATGCCGTCAGACTGCACCGTTGACAAATTTTTTACGGTTGGGAAGCATGAAAATATGGGAAAGACTAATACGGGGAATTAAGGCTGAGGATAAGAATGGAATCTTCAGTCAAAAAACTGCATCCGACACATATAATAATGCTCCGCGTTATGCCGTGATAGATACTGAGATTGGGCTTAGTGACCATAAGGTGCATGATATTGGTGCGCTGCGCCATGACGGTGGCGTGTTTCATAAGTCATCCAAAAGCGAACTGCTCGGTTTTCTGAAAGATGTCGATTATCTGTGCGGCCATAACATCATACACCATGACATAAAATATCTGTTTGAAGACGAGCCGTGCCCATGGATTTTGGTAGACACGCTATATGTATCGCCGTTGCTTTTTCCCGAGCGTCCGTATCACAGACTTGTAAAAGACGACAAGCTGGTGAGCGATCAGATGAACAATCCCGTGAACGACTGCGAGAAGGCAAGAGACTTGCTGATGGACGAAGTGGCACAATGGAATTCGCTGTCTGACGAAAAGCGCATTCTGTTTGCGTCGTTATTGAAAGATAAACGTGAGTTTGAAGGATTTTTCAGGATGGTAGGTGCAACGGCTGTCGACGATAGACCGGCTGACCTTGTACGCAGCATATATAAAGGAATGATTTGCGGCAATGCAGACGTGGACATGATGATAAGACAGTATCCATGTGAACTGGCGTATGCGCTGGCGCTGATAGATACTACAGACCATCGTTCGGTTACTCCCGGATGGGTGCTTAAGAATTATCCTGCCGTTGAGTTTGTCATGAAGCTGCTGCGTGAGACAAGCTGCAGCGAAGGATGCGACTACTGCAACACAAAGCTCAACGTGAGATATAACCTGAAGACTTTCTTTGGATACGACGGTTTTCGCACTTACGACGGAGTGCCACTTCAGGAGCAGGCTGCCAAGGCTGCGATAGACGGCAAGTCGCTGCTTGCCATATTTCCCACAGGCGGAGGCAAGTCGCTTACGTTTCAGTTGCCGGCACTGATGCAGGGCCGTTCCGTTCACGGACTGACCGTTGTAATTTCGCCTTTGCAGTCGCTGATGAAAGACCAGGTGGACAATCTTGCAGACCGTGGCATAACTGACGCCGTTACCATTAACGGACTGCTTGACCCTATATCGCGCTCGCTGGCAATAAAAAGAGTGCAGGACGGTGATGCGTCACTCCTGTATATTTCCCCCGAGACTCTGAGGTCGAAGACAATCGAAAAGATATTGACAGCACGCAATGTGGTGAGGTTTGTCATTGATGAGGCCCACTGCTTCTCTTCATGGGGGCAGGACTTCAGGGTTGACTATCTCTACATAGGCAAGTTTATCAGCGAATATCAGAAAAGAAAAAGGTGCAAGACGCCTATACCCGTGTCGTGCTTTACTGCGACGGCAAAGCAGAAAGTTGTGCAGGACATCTGCGATTATTTCAGCAAGACGTTGAACATCAATCTTGAACTTTTTGCCTCTAATGCCTCAAGAACCAATCTGCGCTATTCGGTTATATATGCCGAAACCGACAATGACAAATATCTGAAACTCAGGTCGCTGGTGTCTGAATTCAACTGTCCTGCGATAGTATATGTGTCGCGCACAAAGCGCACCGTCGACCTTGCGCGCAAGCTGACTTCCGACGGGCTGAAGGCTTTGCCTTTCTACGGCAAGATGGATGCCGATGAGAAGATAAGCAATCAGGATGCCTTTATGAGCGGCAGGGTGCGTATAATAGTGGCAACTTCGGCCTTCGGAATGGGAGTTGACAAGAAAGATGTGGGGCTTGTCGTGCATTACGACATATCCGACTCGCTTGAAAATTATGTTCAGGAAGCCGGCAGGGCTGGGCGCGACCCCGAACTGACGGCACGCTGCTACGTGCTGTATAATGACAACGACCTGGACAAGCATTTCATATTGCTTAATCAGACAAAGCTGAGCATCAGCGAAATCCAGCAGGTGTGGAGAGCCGTGAAGAATCTTACAAAGCACCGCACTAAGGTTAGCTGTTCGGCATTGGAGATAGCGCGTTGCGCCGGATGGGACGATTCGGTGTATGACATAGAAACACGCGTGCGCACGGCACTCGCCACGCTGGAGCAGAGCGGATATCTGATAAGAGGCAACAATGTGCCGCATGTTTATGCTACAGGCATCACCGTGAAAAACATGGACGAGGCAAGAGAGCGCATATCATCATCGGTATTGTTCGGCAGCGACGAAACGGAGACAGCCGTGAGAATAATAAAGTCACTTATATCGCAGAAAAACATAGCCAAGGCCGGAGACGCTGAGGGAGAGTCGCGCATTGACTATCTGGCAGACATTTTAGGACTGAGCAAGAGCGAAGTGGTGTCTGCTGTTGAGCGTATGCGGCAGGCTGGCATTTTGGCCGACAGCAGGGATATTTCGGCATACCTGCTTGACGCAGGCGACTCAGAGCGTAAGGCAATGTTGCTGCTGACGAGATTCGAGAAACTTGAGAAATACATATTGAGCAGTCTGCCCGATGAGCCGCTGCGCATATCGTGCAAGCAGTTTAACGACAATGCCTTGAACTATGGCATAACCACGTCTAAAGAGAAAGACATACGCACCTTACTTTATTTTCTGACAGTGAAGGGATATGTGCGCAAAAAGGAGGACGCACAGCATAACATGGAGTTGAGGCGTGTGGGCGATATTGAGTCGACTATTAAGCGTCTTGAAAAGCGTATGGAGATATGCCAGGTTGCGATAGAATGGCTTTATGGGCAGGTGGATGATAAAGACGGCGACAAGTCGGGCTGCAAGCCGGTTATGTTCTCTGTTGTGGGACTCCTTAATTATATAAAGCAAAAACAAAAGTCGTTTTTCACAGAGTTAGATAATGTAAAGCTCGATGATGTGGAAGAGGCTCTGCTGTATCTGTCGAGGATAGGCGCGCTCAAGCTTGAAGGAGGATTTCTTGTCCTTTACAACGCGATGAACATACAAAGAATAAAGGACACAAAATCGAGGTTCAAGCAGGAAGATTACCGCATGCTCAATGAGTTTTACAAGCAGAAGATACAGCAGGTGCATATCGTCGGCGAATATGCCAACCTGATGGTGAAAGACTATAACGCGGCCCTGCAGTATGTCAGCGACTATTTCCGGATGGATTATAAAAAGTTTATATCAAAATATTTCAAGGGTGAGAGAGTTAACGACCTGCAGCGCAATCTTACGCCAAAGAAATACAAGCAACTTTTCGGACAGCTGTCGGAGCGGCAGATGGAAATTATCTCCGATAAAGAGTCGCGCTGTATTGTCGTGGCAGCCGGACCTGGCAGCGGCAAGACGCGTGTGCTTGTTCATAAGCTGGCATCGCTCCTGTTGCTTGAAGATGTGAAGCATGAGCAGCTCTTGATGCTTACGTTCTCGAGGGCTGCGGCTACAGAATTTAAGCAGCGGCTGATGCAGCTTATTGGCAACGCAGCCCACTTTGTTGAGATAAAGACATTCCATTCTTATTGCTTTGATTTGCTCGGGCGTATCGGCAATCTTGACGATGTTGACAATGTTGTTGGGCGCGCGGCTCAGATGATTGTCGACGGTGAGGTGGAGCCGTCAAAGATAGGCAAGACGGTGCTTGTTATTGACGAGGCGCAGGACATGAGTGGCGACGAATATAAACTTGTAAAGGCACTGATGGATGCCAATGATGACATGCGCGTGATAGCCGTTGGAGATGACGACCAGAACATTTACGAGTTTCGCGGGTCTGACTCTAAATATATGTATCAGTTGACAAAGGAAGAGGGGAGCCGTTTTATAGAAATGACGGAGAATTACCGCAGTGAGCGTCATTTGGTTGATTTCTCTAATGACTTTTTGCGTAACGTAAGTCGGAGAATGAAGGTAACGCCTATAAAGTCGATGAAAGAAAGCGACGGTAGGGTAGAGGTCGTCCACTGCAATTCTTTGTATATGTATAAGCCGCTTGTGGACTGCTTGATGTCGCATAAGGGCAAAGGTTCGTCGTGCATACTCACACAGACAAACGAAGAAACGGTTACGCTTGTTGCCATTTTGCGCAGGAACGGCATAAGATGTAAACTGATACAGTCGATGGAAGGCCTGCTCTTCTGGAACATGGTAGAGGTGAGATACTTCATGAAATACATAAGCAAGCATGTTACTTCACCGCTGATTCAGGATGACTTATGGGAAAAGGCCAAACAGAAAACATTCTCGTTTTATGAAAGAAGTAAAAGTTTGGTGTATCTGAAGCGTTGCATAGAACTGTTTGAGCAGACCAGCAAGACTAAATATCTCAGCGATTTCAGAGAGTTCGTGTTTGAGTCGTCTGTCGAAGATTTCTGCGACCTGTCTGGGGCAGATGTCGTTGTATCGACAATACACAAGGCAAAGGGCCGTGAGTTTGACGATGTGTATATGCTTATCTCCGGCAATTATGCGAAAGACGACTGCCTGATGCGCCGCTATTATGTAGGAATGACGCGGGCTAAGCAGAGGCTTTTTGTCTATACCAACGGCAATTGTTTTGACCGTCTGAGAGCTGACTGCCACATGACAGACCGAGAGCAGTATGCCATGCCCGAGGAGATAGTCTTGCAGCTTTCTCACAAAGATGTGTATCTGCAGTTCTTCAAAGGCCGTAAAAGCGAAGTTCTTGCCTTGCGTAGCGGCGACAGGCTTACATACGGTAATCATTTTCTGTATAATGCAGCCGGCATGTCTGTGGCCAAGTTGTCTGTCAATATGCAGAAGACGCTTGCGGAGTGGGAGAGCAGAGGTTACAGTGTCAGGTCGGCATCGGTAAGATTCATTGTTGCATGGAAACCGAAGGATGCTCCGAGGGATGAAGCTGAGACTGCCGTTCTGCTGGCGGACATGATTCTTTCTTTGTGATATTGTGTGCCCCATTTGTCGATTTTATGTGTGCTGTCGTATTGAGAAATGGGCAGAAACGCCTATTCATGCCTTTTTCAGTTTGTAAATAAATATGTACAAAGTATAGCATATTGCAATTAAAAATGCTATAAATGTTAAATTTAAAAAACATTAAAATAATAAGATTTACCAGGCAAAATATTTCAGCTTTGAAATATTGTATTTATCTTTACCCAGGTTTAGGGAGTTGTTTCTGCTTTATAGTTGATTTTAAATTCCTTTTTTAATAGGTTTTATTCCCATTTCAACCGGTAATTGTTTAAGTTCACAGTCCTCTTTGCATACACACCTGCAGGCGGCATCCTCTCAACAAAATCAAGCTTGATATGGCTTGAAATCTTTATTAAAACAATAATTGTTAACAACAAAAACTTTATCTATGAAAAAAAGTTACTATTTGTTTTTGTTACTTTTAGTAGCAGCAACATCGTTTTCCGTTCATGCGCAAACGGGACAAAAATTTCCTGATTTTAAATTAGGAGTTAGCTCTAAACTACAGACTAATGGCATGCAAAAAGTGAATCCTAATGAGGAAAAAGAAAAAGGAATCCTGATGTATGCAACAACATTGGATGATTATTACAATCAAGAGCGTGGATGGTATAAGTTCTGGTCAAAAGAGCCTCAAAATGCTATAAAGCTAAAAACTTGGAATCCTGGTTCACAGTCATTCGTTGATGGTCTGAGATGTGGATGCTGGGGCGGCGATGCTTATTATGCATTTTATATTTTCCAGTATTCATTGGGATATGACTATCCGTATGCCTTTGTAAAAGTTGAACCGGAGACGGGAGAACTGGATATAGTTAAGAATTTCGAGCAGGGAGATGATTTTTATGACAACTGGCATAGCTATACGTTGTATTGCATGACATATAACCCCGTGAAAGACGAGGTGTATGCTCTTGGACAGACAACAAAAGAAAATCAGGCACAGGTGTCAACTCTTTACAAAATAGACAGAGCTACGGGTACGCCGACAAAACTGCATGATTTTGATTTCATATCTTTTGCTATGTCTGTAGATATGGAAGGTACATTATGGGTGCAGAATTCAATATATGAAGGTGAAAGTAACGTAGGTGCAAAGCTTATTGCATATGATACAGACAACTTCGATGTTAAAAAAGAAGTGAAGCTTTCTTATAACGGAAGTTCGTTTGTTACAGCTTATTATGGAACAATGTCATTTGACTACACTACAGGTGACTTATATTGGATCGCCCTTAGAGCAGATGATAACAAGCAGCAATTGTATACTGTAAATCTGGAAACTGGTAATATGGAAGCTCTTGGAGCATTCTGGGGTGATTTCGTAGGACTGTATATTCCTTATACGTTGCCTGAAAATGAGAATGCACCTGCAAAAGTTCAGGATTTGAAAGCTACTCCCGATATGACAGGATCAATGAAAAGCACATTGACATGGACGAATCCTTCATTGCAGTGGAATAAAAAGGAACTTACAGACCTGAAAGAAGTACAGATATATAAGGACGGTTCAGAAACACCGGCGGCTACTCTCCCTGCAGAAGGCAAGGAAGGACAGGAAATGTCATGGACAGATGAAACTCCAAATGCAGGAATAAACACATATTATGTTGTTCCGTGCAATGAATTTGGAAAAGGTATCAAGGACAGCATTAGCGTTTTCGTAGGCGAGGATGTTCCCGGAGCTGTCGGAAATATTGTGGTGAAGAACAATGGAGAAAGTGTTACTGTTACATGGGATGCTCCAGAATATGGTATGAACGGCGGATATGTAAATCCTGATGGACTTAAATATACAATCATACGTTATCCTGACGAAATTGAAATTGCTAAAGACCAGACTGAAACTACATTTACAGATACAAATCTAGGTAATCAGCAGTGCTACTATTATACAATACAGACTTCAAACGTAACAGGTGTCGGTGAGACAACAGAGACAGAGAAGTTCATAGCCGGAGCAGCATACACAACTCCTGTGAAATTCAATTTCACAGACCAGATTCTCTCAGAAGCATGGACAAATCTTGGCGATTGGGAATGGAGCGGTGGCTCTATGGCTGGAGACGAAGGAATGATGACAACAACACATCAGAGAGAAAACTGTTGGTTGATTTCACCGGATGTCAAGCTGGAAGCAGGAAAGACGTATAAAATAACAACAAAGATAAAGACTTATTTGGGTCCTAATGGCTGTAAGGAAGACTTTAGAATTGCTATCGGTCAAGGAAAGACTGCTGGCGATATGACAAACGTGCTTCGCGAAGAGAAGGGTTACTCTGCAGATGAATATTACTACGTTAAGACATTTGAAGACATTGTTGAGATTAAGGAGACAGGTGTTTACAATTATGGAATAGACGTGTCTTTGGTAACAGGCGACGATATCTTCAGCTTGCAGGAAGTAACGATAGAGGAGATTCATCCTGTAGATATGAGCGCTGTAAGCTTGGACGGAATTATTGACGCAGTATGCAATGGAAATAATACATGTAAGGTAAAACTGTACAACAACTCTTATAAGACGGCAGACAAATACGAAGTTAAGATTGCACGTGTAGACAATGGCAACTATGTTGTCTTAGGTTCAACTACAGATGTTCCTGCTGTTGAAATGTTCAAGACTGCAGAAGTTACTGTAACTTACGTTCCTGATGTTGAAGACCAGGTCGAACTTGTTGGCTTGGTTGAAATTGAGGGTGACGGCGACGAAAGTAATAATGTTACTGAACCGTATACTGTAAATGTTTTGCCGGAAGGCATGCCGCCGTACAATGTTCTCGTTACAGATGAAAATACAATAGGTGATGACACTAGAATTCCTATGTCGTTCATCGTAGGTGAAAGTATGACACAGACATTATATTTTGCAGACGAGATCAATGTTGAGACTGACGGAAGTATAAGCCGTATAGCATATGAATATACCGGTAACGAAATCACTTCTGTTCTTGGTCCGGTAGATGTAAAAATCTATATGTGCAATACGGACAAGACTATCTTCAAAACTGAAAGCGAGGCTATTCCACTTGAAGATATGACACAGGTTTACGAAGGATCTGTAACAATCAATCCTGGAACAAACTTTATGTCTTTCATCCTTTCTGAAGAATTTGAATACAAGAAAGATAAAAACTTGTGTATAGCAGTTGTCAAGAACGGTTTGGTTGGAAATGACTATCCTGCATTGTTTAAGATGTTCAACAATGATGATTTTGAAAATACAAGATCAATCCTTAGTGACGGTTCACCGATGGCATATTGGAAGGTTCCTGTTATACATATGGCAGTAAGGGGCATTGCAGGCAATATTGAAAATGTAAATATTGGTGCTAACTCTGTATGGTATGATTCAAAGACTTCTACTTTGAACTTTAATGAAAATAACCTTAAGAAGGTTTATGTATATGATATCAGCGGTAAGATGATAAAGATGTTTAATCTGAACGGCTCGCAGAATTCTTTGGCAGTCAAGCTTCCTGTTGGATTGTATATAATACACACTGTTGCTGCTGACGGTTCTATGAACAACGTCAAAGTTAATGTATGCAGATAATCTTTTGTCCGGATTACGACCATCCTGTAGCGGAAGGTCGTAATCCGATTTTTATAAAAAGACAATAATAACATCATACCCTATTATTTTATTCAAAATGAAATATCTAAAATTATTATTATTATCTTTGCTCTTTATGCTTGGCCGGGCTGATGTAGCGGCCCAAATTTATTGGGGATACAGTGATAATATCATTTTAAATGGTATCGGTATAGGGCAGAATACAACTGTTTCGGGAGCCATATACATACCTTCTGAAGTAGCAGAACTTTACAAGGGAAAGAAGGCTACGGCTGTACGTGTTGGACTGTATAATTCGGTAAGTGAATTGAAGGTGTTCATTACTGAAGATCTTGACGGTACACCTGAAACAGAGAAAACGTTCGGTTCGCAAAAAACAGGTGTGGCTTCTTTTAGTTTCGATGATGCATACGTAATAAGCGGCAAGGGATTTTATGTGGGATATTCTTGCGTAGGTATAAACCCTATAGGACGTTCAAGCATTTATAATGTAAACGGATGTTGGGTGAAAGACGGAGACAACGCATGGATAGACTATGCCGGTAATGAAGAGTATAAATACAATGCTCTGAATATTGCTGTCCGCATTGAAGGCGAAGACTTGCCCGAAGACGCACGCTTAATAGTAAACAATGAAACATTGGTAAAACCGGGTGAGGGATTTAAACTTACGGCAAAACTTGAAAATCTTTCGACTAAGGCAATAAAGGGCTATAAGGTTGAATACAATATTGACAACGGCGAAACTCAGACAATTGAGAAAACCACGTATCTTACAGGCGGTTCTTCTACAAGCTTCAGCATTGATGTGCCTGCTATTAACGAATTTGGAATGCATACAGTCAATATGAAACTTGTTTCTGTTAATGGCATAGAAGATGCCAATCCTGTTAATAATGATGTTGTTGCATATATCAAAGTTACAGAGAATTCTTTTGTAAGAAGGATGGTTGTTGAAGAAGGTACTGGCACTTGGTGCGGATGGTGTCCTAAAGGAATTGTGGCTTTCGAGTATATGGATGAGAAATATCCTGATACATTTATCGGTATAGCCGCTCACGATAGAGATGTCTTCAGCGAGGACACTTATGCACCTATACAGAATTATTTCGACTCATATCCAAACTGTATCATTAACAGAGACCCGCAAAAGGTTTGCAGTCCGTTGTCGGGTAATCTTGAAAGTGAATACAAGAATCTTGTAAGGGACCAGGCCGTTGCCAGCATGGTGACAAGTGCAAACTTAGAAGACAATGTCGTACATGCAAAGGTTACGGCGACGTTTGCTAATCCAGGCAAGGACCTTGACTATCGCATAGCTTTTGTCATACTTGAAGACAGTATCACCGGAGTTACGCAGGCAAATGCTTATTCCGGAGGTGCGAATGGTGAGATGGGAGGCTTTGAAAACCTTCCGAATCCGGCACCGATTAAATTCAATCATGTGGCAAGAGGTATATTCGATTATAATGGAATAGAAAACAGTATGCCTTCAGAGGTTGAGGTTGGAGAATTTTATGATTTCACTAAGGATATTGAGCTGCCGAGAGTACAGAGCACAAAATATCTGTCAATCGTAGCTTTGCTGATAAATGGTAAGACCGGTATTATAGACAATGCCGCAAAGGCACACATTGAAACCGGAGCAACTGATATCAGAAATAATGAAATAACTAATGTTTCAATTTACGTAACTCCGGAGGGAACAATATGCTGCTCTGAGGAAGGTAAACTGGAAGTTTTCAATCTCCAAGGCATTCAGGTTCCTGGTCATAACCTGACTCATGGTGTTTATATTGTTAAGCATACTTCTGAATCAGGACAGACAACAATGCGAAAAATCAGATTTTAGAATTATTGCCATAAGATAAAACCTATTTTACTAAACATAAGTAGGGCTGAAATCCATTTGATGGTTTCAGCCCTTTTTATTGTCTTTTATGTGTAATTAAACATTGTGGTAGAAGAAAACAAGAAGTCCGTGCAACTCAATAAGTTACACGGACTTCTTATATCATATTAGGTTATGAAACCTTATTTGACTTCCTCAAAATCAGCGTCCTGTACGTTGTCGTCAGCCTTGCCGTTGTTCTGAGCCTGCTGGCCTCCGGCGTTGGCGCCGTTGAAGCCCTGGCCTGCGTTAGGCTGTGCACCGCCTGCGTTCTGATACATCTGAGCGCTGGCTGCCTGCATAACAGTGTTGAGGCCGTTGATGGCGTTGTCGATGGCTGTGATGTCGCCGCTCTTGTGAGCATCGCGGAGCTGGTTGAGTGCGTTCTCGATGTTGCCCTTCTGGTCAGCCGGAATCTTGTCACCGTTGTCCTTCAGGAAGTTTTCTGTGGTGAAGATCATTGAGTCTGCCTGGTTCATCTTGTCGATGCGCTCACGCTCTTTCTTGTCGTTTTCAGCGTTCTGCTCTGCCTCTGCCTTCATGCGGTCGATTTCTTCTTTGCTCAGACCTGATGAAGCCTCGATGCGGATGGCCTGCTCCTTGCCTGTAGCCTTATCTTTTGCAGAAACCTTCAGGATACCGTTGGCGTCGATATCGAATGTAACCTCAATCTGAGGAACACCACGACGTGCCGGAGCGATGCCTGTCAGGTTGAACTGACCGATGCTCTTGTTCTGTGCTGCCATCGGGCGCTCACCCTGCAGAACGTGGATTGTAACCTCGGTCTGGTTGTCGGCTGCTGTTGAGAACACTTCGCTCTTCTTGCAAGGTATTGTGGTGTTGGCGTCGATAAGTTTTGTCATTACGCCACCCATTGTCTCGATACCCAGTGTAAGAGGTGTTACGTCGAGGAGCACGATGTCGCCTACGCCGCCTTCCTTGTTAAGGATAGCACCCTGGATTGATGCACCTACTGCCACAACCTCGTCAGGGTTAACGCCCTTTGAAGGCTCTTTGCCGAAGTAGTTCTTAACCAGCTCCTGTACGGCAGGTATACGGCTTGAACCACCTACGAGGATAACCTCGTCAATGTCGGCTGTGTTAAGCTTGGCGTCTCTTATGGCGTTCTGGCAAGGAACGAGACAAGCCTGGATCAGAGAGTGAGCCAGCTGTTCGAACTGAGCACGTGTAAGATTCTTTACCAAGTGCTTTGGCACACCGCCTTCAGCTGTGATGTAAGGCAGGTTGATCTCTGTAGATGTAGAGCTTGACAGCTCAATCTTAGCCTTCTCGGCAGCTTCCTTCAGACGCTGCATTGCCATCGGGTCTTTAGAGAGGTCGATGCCTTCAGCAGCCTTGAAGTCGTTAACGAGCCAGTCGATAATAACCTGGTCGAAGTCGTCACCGCCAAGGTGAGTGTCACCGTTAGTAGAAAGCACCTCGAACACGCCGCCGCCGAACTCAAGGATAGAGATATCGAATGTACCACCACCAAGGTCGAACACAGCAATCTTCATGTCTTTGTTTGCCTTGTCAACACCATAAGCCAAAGCTGCGGCTGTAGGCTCGTTGACGATACGGCGAACGTTGAGTCCTGCAATCTGTCCGGCCTCTTTTGTAGCCTGACGCTGTGAGTCAGAGAAGTATGCCGGAACGGTGATAACTGCGTCGGTAACTTCCTGTCCGAGATAGTCTTCTGCTGTCTTCTTCATCTTCTGAAGAACCATTGCAGAAATTTCCTGCGGAGTATATTTGCGGCCTTCGATGTCAACGCGGGGATATCCGCCTTCGTTGACTACTGTGAACGGCACACGTGTTGTCTCTTTTTCACACTGAGCGTAAGTTTCGCCCATGAAGCGCTTGATTGAGTAAACGGTGTTCTTCGGGTTTGTTATTGCCTGACGTTTAGCCGGGTCACCGATTTTGCGCTCACCGTCTTTTACGAAGCCCACTACAGAAGGAGTGGTGCGCTTACCTTCACTATTTGCTATTACAACAGGTTCGTTGCCTTCGAAAACTGCAACGCATGAGTTTGTTGTACCTAAGTCAATTCCTATAATCTTTCCCATAATTATATATTTTTTTGTTTTTATCGATGTTAATTAATTCGCTTACTTTTATACAAATCGTGTGCCAAAGGCGAAAATGTGGCATAAAGTGTGCCACGTGGTGACATTTTGTCGTAATAATATGTCATGTGCTAAGGCCTTTTTTATGCCTTGTTTGCCGGCTATGTGTGATTCTGCGTGATTGTAACATGCTGAATAATAGAGAGTTCGGCGAAATGTACGCCCTTTGGGTAAGGCGCGCAAGATGCCTTTTGTGGTTATGACAGAATATCATTTCTGTAAATATGCGCGTGCATTATATATAATGTACGCAAGGCGTTGCAGCCTTATAGGCTAAAATCAGCCGTAAGCCGCATCTGGCATCATGCTTTATGCTTATTTCTGTTAGCTGTCTTGTTTATGCTTTCAGCCTGCCTTTACGTGCCGGTATGGTCTTGGCATGAATGGCAATGGCTGCAAACAAGCCGGCGGAGGCCTGCCCGGCATGGAGCAGATAAGGGGCTGAATGGTGATGTTTGGTTGGGGATAAAAACAGAAAACTCTGTCTGTTTAACGCTCTCAGAATGGCCATGCCCTGCGCGGAAACGTGTTTTGACGCGAAAATACGTAAAAATTGAGGCTTTTTATAACCTGTTGCTAATCAGTGAGTTAGTGGTTTCTGTGGCGCTAATCGTATCTCCCTTATGCCTAAAAGGTATGCTTTTACGTCGCAAAAGCATATCTTTTGCAAGTCGAAAGGGCACGTTTTGCAGCGTAAAACCATTGAATTTCAGTCGGAAAAACGGCGGTTTGGGGCTTTATAAGCTATGCAGATGTGATGAAATGTTAAATATAGACAGCCGTAACGCCAGTGACGTTAACTTCTGTTTGCGTTTCGTTTTCCAGATTAAAGAAAACTCATGTCCTGATTTTTTACTTTCTCATCGCCCGTGAATCAGCCCCTTCCGGAGGATATGTTTATGTGTCTTGTTTGGCGGTTGGTCAGTGTCGTGCCTACAGCCGGTCAGGTTCAGTCAGCGGCGTGCTGCCGGTCTGTCCGGTCAGGTTTCCCGTCATCCCTTCTGTATCCGTTTAGATTTTTATGTCTTGCAATATGTTATGATACAAAAAATCCGGCAAAAGCCGCGCCTGTGGTTCAGTTGTCATGAAACCGCAGCCCGCCTCTTGCCGGACTTTGTCATATAGATTTTTCTGCTTCAGGCCTATGCCTGCTTCTGCGTTGCGTCTTGTTCCTTCACCATGTCGGCACGCGACTTCGACTTGGTTACGAGCCATACGCCGAGACAAACCAGTATGACGGCCAGTCCCTGGCTCGGCTTGAACACGCCGATGCCCGTGAGTATGCTCACCGTAACCGACACTAGCGGCTGCACATAGTTGTATATGCTCACCACGGTGGGGCGCAGCGTGTGCTGTCCTATCATCATCAGGATGTAGCTTATGTATGTGCCGAAGAACACCACGAAGCCCGTTTCGAGCCATGTGCTTGTAGGCACTGCCGCAAAGTTGATGCCTGCCACGTGGTTGAACGTGAACGGCAGGATGAGTATCGTGGCATAGGTGAACATCCATTTGTTCACGGTTATCACCGAGTAGCGCTTTATCAGCTTGCTGAAGAGCGACAGGTAGAGCGCAAACGACAGCTGCGCGCCGAGGCAGAGCAGGTCGCCGCGGATGTCGCCCACCTTAGAGCTTGCCGCAGCCGCACTCGTAACTATCAGTATCACGGCGCCCGTGCATCCGAACACCACGCCCAGGGCCTTCTTGCCCGTTATGGGTTCTTTAAGTATTATTGCTGCCAGAATCATCGCGAAGATAGGCATCGACGTCGTGACGATGCTCGCGTTGATGGGCGATGTTATGCTCAGGCCTATCGTGTAGCAGCACTGGTTGGTCACAAGGCCGAATATGGCAGCTCCTATAAGCATGAGCAGGTCTTTGCGCGGAACGTGTTCCTTTGGCGTGAACAGCGATGTCAGCCAGAACAGGATGGCTCCTCCTGTTACCCTGAATGTCACCATGTCTATGCCCGTTATGCCGTGCGTCATGGCATCTTTGCCGAGCGGAGCCATCAGACCCCAGAACGCACATGCGAAGAACAGGCAGAGGTGAGCAATTAGCGGACGATTGTTTTGCATGTTGTTTTTTATTTTTTTGATATATTTACGGGTGCAAAGGTACACATTTTCGGATAAAATAATTATATTTGCTGTCTAAAGAGCTTATTAATTTGATATTATGCAGAAATACGCTGACTATATAGAACAGGTGGAGATAGAGTCGCTATGGAGCGGGCGCCGCCATGTGGAGTGGAACCTCGACCGCAAGGTGAACGTCCTTAGCGGCATAAACGGAGTGGGCAAGAGCACCATCCTTAACAAGCTGGTGAAGAGCGTCGGCATAACTGGCGACATATACAACCATCTGCTCAAGGGTGTTCACATCAAGGTAAATCCGGCTGACGCCACGCATATCCGGTTCGACGTGATACGTTCCTTCGACCGTCCGCTGCTCAATGCCGACATGCTGAGCGAGGTGGGAGCCAACCTTGTGACAGAGCTCGACTGGCAGCTGTTCAAGCTTCAGCGCAAGTTTCTCGACTATCAGGTGAACATCGGCAACCGCATCATTGCGGCCCTTCAGAGCGGAGAGCCCGACGCGGCGGTGAAGGCGCAGCAGCTGTCGGAGCCCAAGAAGAAGTTTCAGGACCTGATAGACGACCTCTTTTCTGATACCGGAAAGAAGATTATACGCACCGAAAACGAGATAAGATTCACGCAGATAGGCGAGACGCTGCATCCGTATCAGCTCTCGAGCGGCGAGAAGCAGATGCTGGTGATATTGCTCACGGTGCTAATAGAGGACAATCTTCCTTACGTGCTGTTCATGGATGAGCCTGAAGTCAGTCTGCACATCGAGTGGCAGAAGAGGCTCATCGACCTCATTCTCGACCTTAATCCTAACGTGCAGATTATCCTGACGACACACTCGCCGGCCGTGATAATGAACGGATGGATGGACAATGTTACAGAGGTGAGCGACATCACCGACCAGAACTTACGTTAAGGTTTAGGGCATATGAACAGGCGGCTGAAGGACAACATAAACTCAAAATACTTTGAGGCGGCAAACAGACTGAAGTCGAAGACTGCCCGCCGGCGCATCGTGGCCTACGTTGAGAGCTACGACGACGTGCTCTTCTGGCGCATGCTGCTCGGCAGCTATGAGGACGACACAAAATATTTTGAAGTGATGCTGCCGTCGCACAACACGCTCGAGCGGGGCAAGCGTTCCGTGCTTATGAATCTGCTATACGGCAAGGTGGGGCAGGACATGATAGCCTGCGTGGATGCCGACTACGACTATCTGATACAGGGCGCTACGGTTACGTCGCGCAACATTCTAAGCAATCCGTTCGTCTTTCACACCTACGCCTATTCGATAGAGAACCTTCAGTGCTATGCCCCGTCGCTGCACAATGTCTGTGTGATGGTTACGCTCAACGACCACGCCATATTCAACTTCAGCGAGTTCCTCAAGCAGTACAGCGAGGCCATCTTCCCTTTGTTCGTATGGTCTATATGGTACTACCGCAGAGACATCTACACGCAGTTCACCATAACTGAGTTTAACCGTGTGATAGAGATAGGCAGCTTCAGTCTTGGCGCACCGGAGCAGGCCATAGCCAACGTGCGCAACAAGGTTACAAAGAAAATCAACTGGCTGCATCATCATAACCCCAACGCCAAGGAGTCGTATCTGGCGCTGAAGAAAGAGCTGATAAGCCTCGGCGTAACGCCCGACACCACCTATCTATATATACAGGGACATCATCTGTTCGACAAGGTGGTGGTGCCCGTAATGACCAAGGTGTGCGAGCGGCTTGTGCGTGAGCGTGAGAACGAGATAAGGCGCCAGGCAGTACATTCAACGCAGATGCGCAACGAGCTTTCGTGCTATTCTCACAGCGTTCAGGACATAGAGCAGATGCTGAAGAAGAACATGGGCTATTACACTTCAGGTCCGTTCATGCGTATGAAGCGCGACATCGAGGCGTATCTTCAGGCCGGCAATGCTGCGGCAGACGGTGATGCACCGGCTGTTACGCCATCTGAAAATAAGAATTCAGAGAGCAACAGGCACGAGAAAGGGCGGCAATGACAGCCGCCTTCAGTGTGTTTACAATGTGTAAGTTTTGGTAATAATATAGCCGCTGTAATGGCGCAGAAAATGAATAATGCATCTGTTGCGGATGAAATTAATAATTTCGCAGCAGATGCATTATTCATTATTTCTTATATAAAGGTAAAAGTCCGTTTTCAGTAAGTAAAGTCTTATATAAAAAACAGACTCTTGTTGATTCACGCAAGCATCAGTTTTCCTTCCAAAAAGCAGGTGTGAACAGCACCAGTACGCTGAAAAACTCGAGACGCCCCATAAGCATCAGTATCGAGCAAATCCATTTTCCGGCGTCAGGAATGCCGCTCCACGACATCGTAGGACCTATCTCAAGACCGAGCGTAGGGCCGACGTTGCTGGCACAGCTCAGTGCTATCGTTACGGAGTTGGTGCTGTCTATGCCCATGCATGTAAGCGAGAAATATGCAAACAGGCACACGGCGAGATAGAGAGACAGAAACACAAGCAGCGTGGCCTGCGCCTGATAGGGCACCGTGTTGTTGCTTATCTTTACGGGCAGCACGGCCTTGGGATGAATGATGTGCCTGAACTCGTTCTTTATAATCTTCAGCAGAATGACGCTTCTGATGCACTTAAAGCCGCCGCTCGTGCTGCCGGCACATGCTCCGACAAACATGCAGATACTGAGAATCACCCATGTTATGTGCGGCCATTTGCCCGCGTCGGCGTTGAATATACCTGTTGTTGTTATAAACGCTACTACCTGAAACAGTGCGTAGCGTAACGAGTCGGCCAGATTATAGTTAAGGTCTTTTATCAGGAAGAACATTATTCCGGCAGTGGCCAGTGCCACAACACAGAAGTAGAACTTAAGTTCTGCATCCTTCACAACCGACTTTATCTTGCCCTTAAAGAGACTTAGATACAGCAGGGTGAAGTTAGTTCCCGACAGAAACATGAATATTATAGAGATATAGTCAATCACGGCCGAATGGAAGTGGCCTGTACTTGAGTTGTGAGGAGCGAAGCCTCCTGTGGCCGTTATCGACATTGAGTAGTTAAGACAGTCGAAAAGACTCATGCCGGCAACATAGAAGCTGGCTGCGCATCCTACGGTGAGAAGCAGGTAGACGGCCCATATAGCCTTGGCGTTGGTGCTCAGTCGGGGGTGCATCTTCGTCTTTATCGGGCCCGTAGCCTCTGCCGAGAACACCTTCATGCTTCCGCCTACGAGCGACGGCAATATGGCAATGGTGAAGAACACGATACCAAGGCCGCCGATCCAGTGGGTCATGGAGCGCCAGAACACGAGTCCGTGGGGCAGGCTCTCCACATCGTCGATAATCGTGGCTCCTGTGGTTGTGAAGCCAGACATCGTCTCAAAGAAGGCATCTGTGAAGCTCGGTATATATCCGCTTATCACGAACGGCAGGGCACCAAGAATACTGAATATGACCCATGTCAGCGTTACAAGCAGATAAGCGTCGCGGCGTCCCATGCTGTTTTCGGCATGATAGCCCTTATATTTCAGTCCTATGGCCGTGATGACGGTTATGGCTATTGATATGACAAACGCCATAATGTCGTCTTCTTTATAGTAGAGCGACACGCACAGGCTGTAGAGCATCATTATCGCTTCAATAAAGAGCAGCGAGCCTATAACCTTATATATGATTTTGAAGTTTATCATTTTATGCTTTTAGTTGAAGAACTTTTCTATTTTGCTCATGTTGACGTTGTGGCAGAACACAACCACTATGTCGCCTGCCTCAATCTCCGTGTTACCGGACACAAGATGTCCTTCGCCGTTTCTTACCAGTCCTCCAATTGTCGTTCCCTTGGGAAGTCCCAGCTCGTATACTTTCTTTTTGGTTATCTTCGAACCCGGCTGTGCCGTAAACTCGGCCACATCGGCGTTTGCGGTCATGAGGAAACGGGTGTTCTTCACGTCGGCGTCGAGCATCATCTGGTAGATGTGGCTTGCGGCTATGGCCTTCTTGTTGACGATAGTACCGATGTCAAGGCTTTCAGCCATGCTCACATAGTCGAGGTTTTCAACCATTGCTATGGTCTTTCTCACGCCCATGCGCTTCGCCGTTAGGCATGCCAGGATGTTTGTCTCGGCATTAGCCGTCAGGGCAACGAAGGCCTGCGTGTTCTTTATTCCTTCCTCAATGAGCAGCGGCAGGTCTCGTCCGTCGCCGTTTATCACCATTGTCCTGTCGGTGTCTACAATCTCATTGATATATTCGCAGCGCTTCTCGTCGGCTTCAATGATCTTTGCGTTCATGTATTCGGGCATGGTCAGCGCGGCTCTTATGGCCGTGTTGCCGCCTCCCATTATCATCACGTTCCTTACGTCCACGTAGTGTTCCTTGCCGACAATCTTTCTGATATACGGAATATAGTTGCGTGTGGTCATGAAGTATGCCATGTCGTATATCTTCAGTTCGTCGTCGCCTCGTGGTATAATGGTGTCTTCGCCGCGTTTTATCGCCACGATGTGATATGGCGATTCGGGCTTGCAGAGGTCTTTTAGCGGCTCGTTCAGAATCTCACATGTCTCTCTCAGCTTTATGCCGAGCATTATCAGTGCGCCGTTGTGCACGTCCCAGCGCTGCCTCACCCAGCTCATCTTCAGACCGTTGGTTATGTCGCGTGCGGCGAGATTCTCAGGATAGATGAGCGAGTCGATGCCGAGATTGTTGAAAAATTCTTTCAGCTTTTCGTCAATAAACTCATAGTTGTTCACCTTTGCCACCGTTCTTTTTGCTCCGAGAGCCTTTGCAAGTATACAGCTGTTCATGTTCATGTTCTCGTCAGGCGTGACTCCGATGAACAGGTTGGCGTGTTGCACGCCGGCGTTTTTAAGAGTTTGTATGCTCGAAGGCGAGGAGTGGATGGTCATCAGGTCGTAGTCATTGCTGATGTTGTTTAGCCTTTCCTCGTCTTCGTCGATCAGCACAATGTCCTGATCGTTGCGTGATAACAGCTTTGCCAGGTGAGTACCTATGGCATAAGCTCCAGCTATGATGATTTTCATTTTACATCTTTATTGTTTAGGATATGCTGCCTATAGCATTCTTTATTGTCGCGGCTATCGTTTCGGTGTCGATGCCCGTTATGTGCTGCAGTTCGTTTACGGTGCCCTGCTCGATAAACTTGTCGGGCAGTCCGAGTCTTGTGACGCGTGTTGTATAGTTGTTGTCGCTGAGCCATTCGAGCACGGCTGAGCCGAATCCGCCCTTGCGCACTCCGTCTTCAACGGTTATGATATGCTTGAACTTTGATGCTGCCTCGGCCAGAAGTTTCTCGTCGAGCGGCTTTATGAAGCGCATGTCGTAGTGGGCAATCTGTGCTCCGCCGCATTCTTTCTCTACGGCTTCTATGGCCTTGGTAACGTTGTTGCCTATCGGGCCCACTGACAGCACGGCCACGCTGTTGCCGTCTTTCAGCTTGCGTCCTGTTCCTACTTCAATTTCTTCAAACTCATTGTGCCATTCTACTATCACGCCGTGTCCTCTCGGATATCTTATCACGAAAGGTCCTTTGCCGTCGAGCTGCGCCGTGTACATAAGGTTGCGCAGTTCGTGCTCGTTCATAGGCGAGGCTATGGTCAGGTTAGGCACGGGTCTCAGGGCCGCAATGTCGAAGGCGCCGTGGTGTGTGGCTCCGTCTTCGCCTACCAGTCCGGCGCGGTCGAGACATATAACGACGGGAAGTTTCAGTATTGCCACGTCGTGAATGATGTTGTCGTAGGCGCGCTGTGCGAACGAACTGTATATGTTGCAGAACGGCAGCATGCCTTCCTTTGCCATTCCTGCCGAGAATGTTACGGCGTGGCCTTCGGCAATGCCCACGTCGAAGGCTCTGTCGGGCATCGCCTTCATCAGAATGTTCATGGAGCATCCTGTAGGCATTGCCGGCGTAACGCCTATTATGCGCGGATTGTTCTTTGCCAGTTCGAGCAGCGTCTCGCCGAACACTGTCTGATATTTAGGCGGCACTCCAGTCTCGTCGTCTGTTATGCGCTCGCCTGTGTTGATGTTGAATTTTCCGGGGGCATGCCATATCGTTGCAGCCTTTTCGGCCGGTGCATATCCGTGCCCCTTTATTGTGTGCAGGTGCAGCAGCTTGGGGCCTTTCATGTCCTTTAGCTGTCGCAGCACCCTTACCAGTTCTGTTATGTTGTGTCCGTCGAACGGGCCGAAGTATCTTATGTTGAGGCCTTCAAAGATGTTCTGCTGATGGCTTATGGCCGACTTCAGCGCATTGTTCAGCCTCAGTATGCCCTGCCGGCGGTCTTCGTCGAGATATCCCTTTGCGTTGAGCCATTTCGACAGCTTGAATCTAACATTGTTGTAGGTCTCGTTGGTGTTCAGCTTCAGCAGAGCCTGCTTCAGTCCGCCTACGCTGCGGTCTATGCTCATGTTGTTGTCGTTGAGGATGATGAGCATGTCGTTAGGCGTGGTCGACACGTTGTTGAGTCCCTCAAAGGCCAGTCCGCCGCTCATGGCGCCGTCGCCTATAATAGCCACCACATGTCTCTTGCCGTTGCCGGTCTTCTTTGCAGCCAGTGCCATTCCCAGCGCGGCAGAAATAGAGTTAGAGGCATGTCCGCACACAAAACTGTCGTATTCGCTTTCTAACGGCGACGGAAAGGGCATTATTCCGTTCAGCTTGCGGTTGGTGCAGAAGCGGTCTTTCCTGCCTGTCAGAATCTTGTGTCCGTAGGCCTGATGTCCCACGTCCCAAACCAGTCTGTCTTCCGGTGTGTTGAACACGTAGTGCAGGGCTACGGTAAGTTCTATTGCTCCCATGCTCGAGGCCATGTGCCCCGGGTTTACCGAAAGTTCTTTCAGAATGTCGTCGCGCAGCTCTTTGCACAGTTGCGGCAGCTGTTCTTCTTTCAACTTTCTTAAGTCGGCGGGATAATTTATTTTGTTAAGAAGCTTAAAATCGTTAGATTCCACGGTCGTCTTATTATTGAATATCATTGCAAAGATAATGTAAACAGATTGAAGAACAAAATAAATTCGTTTATTTTTATTAAGGTGTAAAGTGCCCTGGCGGATGAAATGGGGGCGTTAATGACTGTAATTAAGTGGGGATAAATGTAAAATGAAAGGCCGTATAGTGTGTTTTTCAATAAAAAGATGTAAATTTGCGACAAACAAAAAAATAAAGAAAAAATGAATATTAACAAGGGTATTTTCATGTCGGGCATGGTGGTTGCGCTGTTATCGCTGCCATGTCATGCACAGACAAAGGACGGAGGCATATCGGCTGATATGCTCAAGGAAATTCAGCAGTCGCAGAAACTGACAACTGCCGACAAGGCTTTGTTTAACGCCGTGGCGTCTAACAGTATCGACAACCTGGCTCAGAACTACGCCAACCAGGGCGCTCTCGACACCTACTTCAGTGTTGAGACCAAGTCGCAGAGCATTACCGACCAGAAGCAGAGCGGTCGTTGCTGGATGTTCAGCGGCTTCAACGTGATACGCTCAAACTTCGCCAACCGCACCGACTCGCTGCGTGTCGACCTGTCTCATGCTTATCTCTTCTTCTGGGATCAGCTCGAGAAGTCAAATCTCTTCCTGCAGGGCGTTATCGACTGTGCGTCGAAGCCTATGGACGATGTGCGTGTTCAGTTCTTCTTCAAGAGTCCGCTCAACGACGGCGGTACATTCTGCGGTGTGTCAGACCTTGTTGACAAATACGGACTTGTGCCTGCAGAGGTAATGCCCGAGACATTCTCTGCCGAGAACACATCTAAGGCTACGTCACTGATTAAGTCAAAGCTGCGCGAGTTCGGCCTGAAGCTGCGCGACATGGCTAACAGCGGAAAGAGCGCAAAGGAGATTAATGCCGAGAAGACAAAGATGCTGGGCGAGATCTACCGCATGCTGGCTCTTACCATAGGCGAGCCTGTAAAGGAGTTTACTTATGCCTTCAAGAACAAGGACGGACGCACCGTTACCGAGGCAAAGAAATTCACTCCGAAGTCGTTTGCTGCCGAGATGCTTGACGGCAAGACCATAGGCGGCTCTTTCATCATGGTTATGAACGACCCGCGCCGCGAGTATTACAAGACTTACGAGGTGGAATACGACCGCCATACATACGACGGAACTAACTGGAAATATCTTAACCTGCCGATGGAAGAAATAGCCAAACTTGCCATCGCTTCTCTGAAAGACGGCAAGAAGATGTACAGCTCTTACGACGTGGGCAAGTTCCTCGACCGCAAGCGTGGCTATTGCGACCCGCGCAACTATGACTACGGCTCGCTCTTCGGCACAACATTCGGCATGAACAAGGCTCAGCGCATCATGACTTACGACAGCGGCTCTACTCACGCCATGACTCTTACGGCCGTTGACCTCGACGCCAAGGGCAACCCCACAAAGTGGAAGGTTGAGAACAGCTGGGGCGGCGACTGGGGCCAGAAGGGCTGCCTGATAATGACCAACGAGTGGTTCAACGAGTATATGTTCCGTCTCGTTGTCGACAAGAAGTATGTTCCTGCCAAGACTCTTAAGCAGTATGAGCAGAAGCCTGTTATGGTTATGCCCGAAGATCCGCTCTTCTTGCCGGATGAATAGTTTTCTTAGGAGTTAAAGTAGTTAGAAGTAGTTAAAGGAGTTAAAGCCATATGCCTTGTGGTTTTCTCGATGATTGTTAGCTACGTGACATAATTCTTTAATTTGTATCTTACTCATACTTAAAAATAAAATCCGTCGGACGTCCTTTTGTCCGGCGGATTTTTTATGTCTATGAATATAAAATATTTGTTTCAGAACTTTAGGCTTATGCCTGCCATCACTGTGCGGCCTCTCAACGGAACACGCAGGAATGTGTAGTTTGAACCTTGATATGACGAAATCTCGTAGCTTTCGCGGTTAAGCAGGTTGATGGCTGTGAGCGTTACGCTGAGCGTCTTGCTGAAGTCATACTTTGCTCCGGCGTTCAGAAACAGGTTGGTTGAATATTGGTCGTGGGTTATCTCGTATGTGGTTCCGGCAGCATCTGCGTACAGGCGCAGAGCTTTTATCGGCATAAAGTCGAGGCTCAGTGAGCAGTATGCATTTTTCAGAACGTTGTCTGTTGACGAGAAAGTGTCGGGGCGTTTCCATGTTATGTTGCCCGCAACGGTCAGGTTTGCCGTCAGCCAATTAAGTTTGTCCCATGACGCACCCACTTGCGCGTTGGCGGCATTATATCTTATATAGCCTTCAACGCCATTCTGTGAGGCAAGCGCCTTGTTGTAAGAGTAAGAGACAGAGCCTTTCAGCGTGAACATTGCGTTGCGCCATATCTTCTTAACGTTGCCGACACCGCTGAATGATGTGTGCGTGTTGTCGGCCCATACAGGATTTATCAGCGTCAGGTCGCTTGCGTAAAGATAACTGAAATAACGGTCTTGATTAATCTGCTGCCAAATGGCATACACATTCCATGACAGCATTGTTGCCGTGTTGAGCCATGACAACCGTATGCTGGCAGTTTTTGTACGGCTGAACGACATCGAGTCAGTGCCCAGCGTATAGGTGCGGTAGTTGTTCATCATTGTCCCGTAGAAAGGCACGCTCCGTGTGTCGGCATTGCGTATGATGCCCACTGACGCGTCGACAGATGCCATTGTGTTGAGCTTATAGTCGATGCCGAGCATTGGTGAGAACATCACCTTGTGCGTCTTTATGCCGCGCATCGGGTACGAATAAGAAATATATTCCACCGGCAGGGTGAGCGTCAGCGAGCCGTCGGGCAGGTTGTATTCGTATTTCGGCTCAAGGGTGTGAAGCCAGTAGCTGCCCGTCATATCGTCCTTAACACCGCTCACGGTTGTCTCGTTGCGCTTGTATTCCATGATGTAGCCTATGCCGAGACTGCCGCCGAAAAGGCTGAAGTTGGTGCCTATGCGGTTGCGCGTAAACAGGTTGCGCAGTCTTGCCGTATAGTCTGTCGGCATTTCTTCATCGCCTGATGTAACGCCGAGTCGTTCGCGCGAGCCGTAAAGGTGCACTATCGACGACACGTCGAAGAGCATAGCATCGGTGTTTATCGTTGCTTCGAGTATGTTCTGCACGTCATACTGCTTGCGCTTTATTTGCTCCTGCAATATGCCACTGTTGCTGTTGCCGTTGTTTAGGGCATCGCCGAGTCCTAACGTTGCCGACGCTTCATCCGTGAGATACACATTCTTTGTGTTCTGTTCATACCGCAAGATGCCCTTCACAAGGTCGTTCCTGTTGTGTATGTCGTTGTTTTCAAACACGTTTACTGTATCATCCTTGGCTGTGTAGCTGTTGAAAATACTGTCCTGCTGCAGTCCGCTGTCATGATAATACATCACATTCATGCGCAGCGTTTTTTCCTGTGTGAAGGCGTGCAGATAGTTAAGTCCCGTGTAATACGACTTGTTTTTAAGATAATATAGCTGCGAGATTGGCGGCGTCTGTGCCGTTGGCGAGTACATGAAAGGCGCGGGCAGCGGCTCAGTGGTGTACATTCCCGTATAGCTGTTCATGCCTCGGGTAAGACTCTCCAGACTTATTCCGCAATTGTTCATCATTCCTGTGAACAGCAGCTGGTTCTTCTTGTTTATGTTTATTGCCGTCAGTCGGTTGTCCCATGTCACCGGACTTCCGCCTATGTTGCCGTCGGCCTCGCCGAAGGGGCGCGCCTTGTAGCCTTGCTTCAGTTTCAGGTTGAGCGTTGCGCGGTCGTTGCTCACTTTGCCTTCAAGGGCCTTTATCGGCTGGTTGCGCTCCATTATCTGCACCTGCGCCACGGCCTCGGCAGGCATGTTCTGCGTGGCCTGGTTATATTGTGCGCCCATGAGGTCGAGCCCTTCTATGTTCACTTTGTTTATCGGCTTGCCCTGATAGCTTATTTCTCCGCTGTTGCTCACCTCTATGCCCGGCATCCGCTTCAGCACGTCTTCTATGCTTCGGTCCTGTTTCTGTCGGAAGGCGTCAACGTTATACAGCAGCGTGTCCTTGCGCCGTGTTATTGGGTCGGCTGTCACGGTTACGTTTTTCAGCTCTACGGCCTTGCGCTCCAGTCGTGCGTCATACACGGCGCAGCCTTCTTTGAGCGGTATGCGCCGCGTCTCGTAGCCGAGAAACGCAAACTCAATCTGCCGTCCGCCGTTCACGGCTTTCAGCCTGTATGTTCCGTCTCTTTTTGTCAGTGCGTATGCAAGGAGCGAGTCCTTGCCGTCCAGCAGTTTGCACGTAACGTTGCCTACGGCTTTTCCTGCAGTATCGGTAACTTTTCCCGAATAGGCCGTCATGTCATTCTGAGCCGCCGCACTAACGCAGTCAAGCATCAGCGAAAACAATATTAAGATAAAGTTTTTTACCATTTCTGTTCAAGCATATTACTCGGACGGCGTGGATAATTAGCCTCTTGCGACACCCATTTGCCGTTCACTTTAGTCTTCACTTTAAAAACTTCTATTGAGAGATTGTCATAGTTCTCTATATCGTTGCAGCACGAAGTTAGAGCCTCTTCGCGGCTTACAGTCTTCAGCTTGCCCCAGAACTCTTTTTCATAAAGATACATGTTGCGGTAAGAATGTGCCTTCTCCATGCCGGCATAGGTGAATATCCAGTTGCCTTTTGTGTCACGGATATCTATTATCAGTCCGGGCAGTCCGTTGAATATATACGGTCCGTAGGGCAGGCTTATGTTATCGGCATACCATGCCACATAATCTCTTCCGGCATAGCAGCATGTGGCTTTCTTGCAGGGAATGTCACTTATTATTGTGTCTCCCGCTGCAAGATTCCAGGCGATCTGTGGCGTGAAGGAGTATTCAAAGTTATATAAATTGTCATAAAACTGCACTTTGGTCTGATAATCAGCAAGGTCAGTAATGCTAACTGTGTAATAGTTTATTCTGCCTATTGCTTCATTCCATGTTTTGATGGCCTGCCTGTCACGTGCGTTTTTCTTGCTTTTTCCCATGTAAATATCCATCGAGTCGAGTGCAAGCTGATAATAGTCGCCATACTTTGTGTATTTATCTGATATTTGCAACAGTGTCTTAGCCTCGGTATATTTATCCGTCTTGGTGCTGTCTTTCAAGTATTTCAGGTCGTAATACACCGCAATTTTGGCCGTGTCGTACACTTCTTTTCTTATTTTCCTGAACGCATCCAGACCTCCGTCATAGCTTGTTATGCGTGGCATCTGTGCTTTTACAGACATAGGCAATGTGCATAAAATAGCGATTAATGAAGGAAATATCCGTTTCATATATTCTTAGTTATACTTAATCGTAAGTATTTTACCATTCCAGTTCAAGCATATTGCTCGGGCGTGGGGCCATCATTTTATCAAAGTTTGGACTTTTTTTTACAACTGTCATAACTCCGCTTTCTATCGCAATGCTCACAAAATTTTCGTTTTCGTTACGGTAGGCAGATAAGGCCTTTTCTCTTGTTGTCTTTTTATATCTCTTGTCCTTATAAAGATACATCATATCTGTTGACGCGGCTTTTGATATGCCGTTGTTTGTGAATATCCAATTCAGTTTGTCGTCATACAGTTTCATAATGATTCCGGGCAGACCGCTGAAAACGAAAGGACCATAAGGCAGCGGCATGCTTTCGGCGTACCATGCTATGAAGTTGCGTCCGACATATCGGCATGTCGCTTTTTTGCATGGGATGTTGTTTATCAGGGTGTCTCCAGGCAGCAAAGTCCATTGGATTTGTGGTGTGAGGTAGGTGTATTGGTATTTGTTCAATGGTGATCTCAGTTGCACGGTAGTCTGTGAACTTTTCAGGTCGGCAAGCATGATGTAGTCGAATGTCGTTTTAGTTACAAGCATATTGAAATCATCATTTGCCTTTTTGTCATGTGCGTTCTTTTTGCTCTTAGCAAGATAATTGTTTACGGAGTCGGCCTTTATTTTGTAGTAGTCGCCAAACCATGTGTAGTCGTCAGATATCATCAACAACGTTTGTCCGTCTCTGTATCTGTTCTTTTTAGTAGAGTCGGACAAGAAACTTACTTTATAAAACACATTGACATCTGTTGTGTCATAAACAGTATGATTGATTTTTTTATACGCGTACATGCCTCCGTCTGGGCTTGTCATAAATGCTCTCCCAGTTTGTGCACGGCCTATATGGCATAACAACAGGCATAATACTAAAATGCTTATGTGTTTCATTACTATTTTATGTTTATTTTCTTAGATATTTGTGGCGGTTTGGTTTGCTTTATCACAAAAGTCAATGCCGTTGGCTTTGTGTTTAGTTCTGTCGTCTGCGAAGTGTTTTGGTATGGCAAATATCTTAGTCTGCATAAATGATATGCTCCACACATCTTTTTGCCTTCATGTTGATGACGGCTTAGAATAACTCGTTGAAGCAGAATCCGCCCGGCGTTGCAAACAAGTGATGCAAGGCTCGTGCATGGACCTCCAAGATGCGTCGGGCTGCAAGACTATTGTAAATGCCAAACGCAAAAATATGAAATTTTAATGTATAAAAATAAATAAATCCGACTTTTGAATTATATTTAACTAACTTTCAACATGTTAAATGCATCTGACTATTCCATGTCGGTATATGTCTTTTATGTGTCTTTCATAATATTCTTTTTATTTTTCCAATGTAATTTCTGAATAAGTTGAAAATCAGTTATGCAATGTGTTTTCTTATATGCTACCTCACGTATGTGGGAAGTCAGAGTGGCGATAGGCCTTTTGTTTTCCGGCATACGGTAGAGCTGCATGAATGGGCGTTGCTCTTTCTTGGGGTGGATTGCTGTTGTGCAATACATGTGGTTTCAGCGCATATATGGCGCTTATCCTTATTGCGTGGCTTGTCCTGAATGTCTGAATATGAACTCAGACGATTCATTTACAGAATGTTTGAACGCTGTGGGCTGTCCGTCAACCGTAATGAACAAGTGGACCGAACCGGGAATCAGAATGTATTTCTGTTCTATGCCAATATTTTTCAGCCTCTCTGCAAATTCTGCGCCTTGGCATCGTAGAATGTCGCGTTCGGCCGCTACGAGCAACGTTGGCGGAAGTTTTGCAAGGGCATGGTCGTCTGCTTCTGCGGGAGATACTAATGGATTATGCGATTCGGTGGTGTATGCTTCGTTGAAAGCGTTCATAAGTTCGCTGTCAAGTCCGAATCCTTTTCCGAACAGTTTCCATGATTCGGAGTTGTCAGCATAGGCTTTTGTAACGGGATAGAATGTAATCAGGCTGCTGAAAGTGTTTTCAGGGAAGCTCAATGCCGTGGCTATGGCAAGATTTCCGCCTGAGCTGTCTCCGCCTACAGATATGCTGCTGCATTTCCATTTCGCCATATTTTCGCAGGCAAATTTTACGGCATCTATGCAGTCTTTCAGTCCTTCCGGGAAAGGATGTTCGGGGGCGAGCCTGTAATCTACGGCAAGTACGGCAATGCCTCTTTCGGCCATCGCAGCACAATAACGTGAACAACTGTTTATACTTCCTATAACCCAGCCGCCACCATGGAAATATACAAGCAGTGGTATTGTGTCGTTGTCGTAGCGCTTGCTTCTAAAAAGAGTCAGACTCTTACTGATGTCTGTTCGATAGACACCGTTGGGCAGCTTGGCTGCTGTATTGCGGGCGTTTCTTACGTTAAGAAGCATGTCGTTATTGCCGGACATTGCCTTGCGGATAGCTTCAGTCTGACGCTCCTGCAGCTTTTCAGGCATACGGGCAATGAATGAATCTGCTTCATTTCGCTCTGAATATTCATCGTATCCTGTATTTGCTGAATATGCAGAAAATGAATTGAATATTATAAATGCTGTTATAATAAACCGGTTTATGTTCGATGTAAAATGCATAGGGCTATATAAAATCATCCGTTGGCGGAATAAAATTCCGTGCGTACTTAATCTTTTCCGGCGGGCTTGTTTATTAAACCTCAATCGGTCATTATGCCGCACATTGCTTTATCACTTTTGTTCATTCATGCTTTCAGCCGTCTTTTTGTTCGCTTTTCCTGACATAGTCTGCTATGACAGCAAAAACTGACGAAAATCCGCTTTATATAAAGCAAAAATCCCGACCGGATTTTAATAACGATTTTGTTTAAAATACATTCAGCTACATTCCGTTTCTTATGCACTGTGAGTAGCTGGCAGACAATTCAATCCGTTATGGCCTGATAAAGATAGGAGATGTTCCCTTTTTTGCTGCGCTCAAAGAAACATCTCCTTAACTTTATTTCAGTGGTTAAAGCATATTGATTTTAACTACTGACAGAAATCCACAATACTATTGGATTTTTCACTCTTCACTTAGAATTTACACCAGGTGGCTTATCAGCTCCTCGCGGTCGCCGGGCAGAAGGTCGATTACGGGGATTTCAACCATGGTGTAGCATCCGGGCTGCTGGCGCATAGATGCGCGCGCAACGTTTACGAGCACCTGACCTGTCAGGGCAGGGTTGTTGATGCTCATGTTGAACTCCATGCGCTGGTTCTGAGTCTTTCCGCTCACACCCTTGCGCACGAGGTTTACGCCGTGGCCCATGTCCTGCACAGCGTCAACGCTGTCAACCTGCATAACGTAAGTCTCGTCGCTTGCGAAATACGGGTCGGCCTTGATAGCCTTTGTAACCTCCTCAAGACTTGCGCCCTCTTCAAGCTCAACATAAACCATGCGGCGGTGTATGCCTTCGCCCTTAGGTATGGTCATAGACAGAGCGTTCTTTACGCCCTCTTTAGAGCGCACGCATACAGAGTGGCCCATACTCATGCCCGGACCGAAGTTGGTGTAGCTCAGTCCTTTAGGTGCAAGGCTCTGCATAAGTGTGCGCACAACGCTGTCAGAACCCGGGTCCCATCCTGCTGCAATCACAGCCACAGTGCCGTGTTCCTTGCATATCTTCATCAGGTTAGAACGATATTCGCGTATGCTTGTGTGTATGTCGAAGCTGTCAACGGTGTTGATGCCGAGTGCAAGAATCTTTGTTGCATACTCCTCGCAGCTGCGTGTCGGTGTGGCAAGGATGGCCACGTCAACATCTTTCAGCTCAGTGATGTCCTTCACCACTTCATAGTCGGCCAGCTCTGCCGGCTTGTTTTCTGCTCCGTGGCGTCTTACTATACCTGCAATCTCGAAGTCTTCAGCTGCTTCGAGTGCCTCAACGGCAAATTTGCCTATGTTGCCGTAGCCCACTACGGCTGCTCTGATTTTCTTCATATTGTCTAAAAATTTATCTGATTCTTTTATATCCTATTTCTTTTATTTATGCTGAGATAATGCAAATCGAATGCAGAATCACTAAACTTGTTTGTTGAAACATGTTTAAGTGTTATGCTGAGATGCCGCTTATCTTATGCAAAGATAATGCAAATCGAATGCAGAACCACTAAACTTGTTTGTTGAAACATGTTTAAGTGTTATGCTGAGATGCCGCTTATCTTATGCAAAGATAATGCAAATTTTCAGTTGACGGATAATTTGTATGTGTTTTTTCAACAATAATCAGCGTTAATGTTATTAAACGTAACTGAAAATATTATATATCTTACTTTCTGAACGTGTAAATAAGGCAAACGGCAAAGGATTGTTACCTGGCTTAAAAACGGCCTGTATGTTGCTCCCTGTTTACAGCTTATGCAACCGCATGATTAGTAGCACATTCAGTGTCATGGCGGTTATTGTGATGTTTCATAATGAAAGCAATAAGTGCATAATACCGTTCAAAGTGATATCTGACTTTTGTCAGGATTTTCTGCCGAAATAGAATTTAGAGAGCCTCCAATACGGTTCTTATGGTAAAGCATATTTACAATAAATCGCAAAAGGTATGCTTTTGAAAAATTACTCGGCCACTTCTTATCCGAAAGTGGCCCGTTTTCGCATCAAAAACAGCCCACTTTTCAAGGCAAAAAGCCCTGTTTTTAGGCCGTTTTAGGTTTGATTTTGTTGCACATAATGACTATGATTAACGATAACACGCATTCGGTCAGCAATTTATAATTGCACACGAAAACTGCCCGTTTTTACGCCCGACAGATTTTATTTTTCAAATATCGCCGTCTGAGAGCGTCAAGGAAAATCAGAGTGTAAGCAAAAAGAGGAAATTTGAGTTTAAGTGAAGAGCAGACGCAAAAGCAATTAAAAATTAAGAATTAAAAAGTAAGAAAATTACTTCTGTAGCTGACGGAAAACCACAAGACTATAGGATTTTCACTCTTCACTTTTCGTTCTTTTCTTAAAGATGCTCCTGGCTCACCTAAGTGAGCGATAACTTCTGTAACTACTTTAATTCCTGTCTTACGAAAGTGAAAAAGACATGTGCTTTGTAGGGTGTTGTCTATAGTTAAGCTGATTAACGATAATTTATAGCCCGAAGGGCAAGTTTAAGTGAAGAGTGAAGAACGAAGAGTGAAGAATTCAAATGCGTTGCAGCTGATTAAGGCTAACTCTTAGCCCGAAGGGCTTCACTTTAGTAACCGTGGGTGTGTCACCCACGGATTATTACTCAACAAACCGACAGCACCCGAAGCGGTGCTATTTCAAAATTATTTACTGACCTTTGGTTCTTATACTTTATGTTGTCTTATTTTTTTGCTGCGTTTATTAACTCGCATAAATTCACCGGAACAATAGTTTCACTCTGCATACGGCAAAGAGTTGTTGTTATCCGTTTTTAGGCTTGCCGTATTTTTTCTGAAACAGCTCGGTGTTCTTGTTGCCCCATTCAATCATGGCGTCGATAATCGGAATTAATGTTGCTCCGAGTGGCGTTATGGCATATTCAGAACGGGGAGGCAGTTCGGGGTATATGGTCTTTGACACCAGTCCGTCTTCAACAAGCTCTTTAAGCTGCAAGTCGAGCACGCGCGGCGTGGCTTCGGGAAATATCTTATGAAGCTCGCTCGGTCTGAGCGTCTTGTCGCGCAGCTCGTCCAAGATGCACGACTTCCATTTTGAACCTATCAGACTCATCGTAAGGCGTAGCGGACAGTCGAGGTTAACGGGTATCTTTCTTTCATACATGGTATTGTTCGTCTTAATGTTTGTGCAAAAGTAAACATAATAATCCGAAAAGTTAATATACTGATATATTTTTCAGTATCTGAATAATTTTTCGGTACTTGCAAAAATGTTTACTATCTCGTATCTTTGCACACGATAAGTTGCATTCCGGCCGGTTAGACGCCCTTGCGTCTTGTTTGCGCTTTCATTATAAAATGAATCTTTAAATTATGAAAACATTATGAGAGCAAGTATTGAAGAATACAAGGCTGTTGAGGCAGCAGCCATAAAGTTTGTCAGAAGTGTTGCCGAAGGCGACAGCAGTTATGCTAAAGAACTGTTTATAGACGAGGCCGTGCTGTTTGGCTATCTTGACGGAAAACTTGAGCACGGAAGCATAAATCAGTTTTATAACAATGTCGACTCGGTTGGCGGAGGCGCAGACTTCAAGGCGCGTGTAGACGTTATTGCCGTTGAAGAAACGCTTGCCGTGGTGCGCGTTCTTGAAGAAAAATGGGGCGGACGCATTGATTTCACCGATTATCTGCTGATGCTTAAAATCAACGGTGAGTGGAAATGCGTGGCCAAGGCATATAATCAGAATTCAGACACAATACAGAAATAAATAGAACTTTAGGTTATGAATATAGTTGTAGTTACAGGAAGTCCGCGTAAAAACGGCAATAGCTTTGCCATGACAGAAGCTTTTATAAAGGAGGCTGAGAAGTGCGGACACAAGATAGAACGTTTTGATGCGGCAATGATGAAGATTGGCGGATGCCATGCGTGCATGACATGCTATAAGACAGGAAAGGCATGCTCGTTTGACGATGATTTCAATATAATAGCCCCGGCAATATTAAATGCCGATGCCGTGGTGTTTACAATGCCAACTTACTGGTATTCTATACCTGCACAGATAAAAGGCGTTATTGACCGTCTGTTTTCTCTTGTTGTAGGCGGAAAGGATATTGCAGGTAAGAAATTCGGCTTGATTGCCTGCTGCGAGGAAGACGACATGACGGTTATGGACGGCGTACGCATTCCGCTTGAGCGTTCGGCTGCTTTGTTGAAATGGGACGTTGTGGGCGAAGTGCTTGTTCCTGCCGTGCTTAACGAGGGAGACATAAACAAGACCGACGGTTGCGCCAAGGCTGCCGAACTGGCACATAAATTCTGAAGCCAATGAAAGTATTGCTTATTAACGGCAGCCCTAACAAGGAGGGCTGCACTTACACCGCCTTACATGAGGTTGAAACGGCTTTGAGAGCCGACGGAATAGACACAGAACTGCTTTATCTCGGCAAGAAGCCGCTGGCAGGATGTATAGCGTGCGGAAGCTGCATGCGCACGGGCCACTGCTTCAGAGACGATATAGTAAAGGACATACAGGCAAGGCTTGATGAGTTTGATGGCATAGTCATCGGTTCGCCGGTTTATTACAGCGGTCCGTCGGGTCAGCTTGTGTCGTTCCTTAACCGTCTGTTCTATTCTTCCGAAAGCCGCATGGCCGGTAAGGTGGGCGCCTCGGTGGTGTCGTGCCGCAGGGGAGGAGCGTCTGCCACGTTTGAACAGCTTAACCAGTATTTTACTATATGCAATATGCCCGTTGTGTCTTCTCAATACTGGAATTCTGTGCATGGCTTCACGCCCGATGATGTGATGAAGGATAAAGAAGGACTGCAGACCATGCGTGTGTTAGGTCATAATATGGCGTGGCTGTTGAAATGTATTGAGTGTGGGCGCAATAACGGCATTGACAAACCTCAGTCTGAACAAAGATTGCGCACACACTTCATTCAGGATAAGTATTAGGCTGTAATATAAAGATGATGGCGCGTCTGTAAAGACGCATTATCATCTTTTTTATTTTCGTACGGAATGTTTTCCATGCAAATTTTGTGCTGTCTGCTATTTTGTTGCATGAAATTTGTTCCGGCTGGTTTATACGAATTGTTGAGCACATCGAAAGAACTGCCGGAATATAATAAAGTAGCCGATGGTCAGTAAAGCTAATTTCAGTCTATAAAACTTCTGATGTTAAATGAAAAAGTCAGTCTCTTAATTGTTCATTTGTCTTAATTTTATTAAATTTGTGGCGATGATTAAAGTGTAATTAGGCATGTTGATGTCTTTTGTGATAAAGAATTATGGGGCTATACACTTTGTAACTTAAATCTAAAACAATAAAAACCTTGTTGTGTAAAAATGAAAATAGAAATTAAGAAAATATTGTTGCCGATAGTGTTTCTTGCCGCATCTGCAAGCTTTACCTTAACCGGTCAAAGTTGCAGTATGCCTAAAGGCAATACACAGCCGGACACGATAGTACGTGCAGAGTTTGTTGATTCATCTGATAAATGGAAGGACACAGAATATTATGTGACAACAAAAAAAGATACTTCTGCGCTTTCGTGTATAATAACGACAAGAGATGGTAAAGTGAAAAATGTTGAGTTTTATAATTTGGTTGGTCCAAAAATTTGTTTTACTGGAAAAAATGTCAGTAAAAATGACACTGCGGCAGTGGGATATGCATCTCCTATTTCTTATGATTTTTATAGTCCCACATATAAAGAAACAATCCATGAAATAGAGTTATGTTTAGACGCAGCATCCAAGGTCTACGATTTAACAACAATGGATGCGATGTCTGGGTTTTTGTCTACATTTGGCGATATAGCCGTAATGACAACCAATCTGCTGAATGCAAATTGTAAGCTTAACGAGCATGGCTATTATTGGCATTCGGATATGACGAAAGAGCTTGCGAAGACTCCTTTGGCAGAAGACCTGAACATAATGTTGAAAAAGTATAACCGTAGGGTGAAACGCATATCATGTCAGGAAGGAATATTGACTATTTCAAAAGAGGCAATGCTCGACAGAAATATTTCGAAAGATTTGTCAATTCCTGATAAGGTTTGGGAGGTCTCGTTATACATTAAGTTGGAGCCGTTGCAGCAGAAATAAAAGTAGACATCATATTGTGAAAGTTTTAGATGGACTGACAGTATTATTATGAAAATTTAAAAGCTTTTTTGTAGTGCTTTTGATGTAAACAAGTTATATTTGTGGCGATAATATATAAACCGAGCCTATGAAAATATCTTTGTTCATCGTTGCTTGCATCATCTTTATTGCTGCGCCTGTGGTGATGTCGGGTAAGGCAGACATGCTGATACCAGGACTTAAAAGAATGTACCCGGGAACATTAAGCAAGTCAGACTTGCGCGGCATACGTATTGTTTCAGGCATAGAATATATGCTTATCAGTGGTGCCACGCTGGCTGTAGCGCTGTATCCTTCATGGGCTACGCTGCTTGCTGCCGCGTTGTTTATATTGGTTACGATTTTTCTCGCATACCTGTGTGTAAGAATATTCTTTCATGCCAAGTTCACCATCGGCGACGCCATAGCGTCTGTAGTCGACTCGGTGTTAACGCTAATAGCGTTTTAAGTGAAGAGTGAAGAACGAAGAGTGAAGAAACAAAGTTCGACGTCAGTCAATTCGATACTTTTGTGGATTATTGTTATTTCACTTTTCATTTAACCGCCTGTGCAACCGATATGAACCAACAAAGCTAATGTGCCGGCTGATTTGTAATCTGCCGGAATAGAATATAAGGATTTATCAATCCGCTTACTTCTTATTCTAAATTATCAGGTATGCATTTCGGATCACAGATCCTAATAATTAATGCTGTCGAATTTTTCGCTGGGCTCAACAACACGTGCATATCTGACAGAACAATAGTCTTGTTACTTCTTGACGTTATTATAGTTTACAAGCTAAAATTCTTTGGATTTCTTTTCTGTACAACTAAAATGAATCAACAAAACTAATGTGCCGGCTGATTTGTAATCTGCCGGAATAGAGTATAAGGATTTATCAATCCGCTTACTTCTTATTTTGATTAATAGGTATGAGTTTCGGATCACAGATCCTTATAATTAATGCTGTCGGATGTCATATCCGACAGAACATTAGTCTTGTTGTTTTCTAACATTCCGTAGTTAAAGTCAAATGTCTTGTGGGTATTATCAACTTACTTGCATTTGGATTTTTCACTTTTCTCTTTTCACTTTTAACTTAATAAAGATTGCAGATTTTTTTGCTTGTTGACGAATAAACCTTAACTTTGTGGCACAATAACATATCATACTTTAAAATAACATGGACAAAATATTCCTCGAGACGCACGACGTAGTGAAACGCTACGCTAACCATACTGCACTCAACGGAGTAAGTATAAAAGTGCCCGAAGGCAAGGTGTTCGGACTGCTTGGACCGAACGGCGCCGGAAAGACAACCCTGATAAGAATAATCAACCGCATAACCGTGCCCGACTCAGGCAGCGTTACCTTCAACGGACATCCGCTGTCGGTAGACGACATCTGCAACATCGGCTATCTGCCTGAGGAACGCGGACTGTACAAGAAGATGCGCGTAGGCGAGCAGGCCATTTATCTGGCACGGCTGAAAGGACTGGATAAGGCCGAGGCAGAAAAAAGACTTAGACAATGGTTTGATAAGTTTGGCATAATGCCGTGGTGGGGCAAAAAGCTCGAAGAGCTGTCGAAGGGCATGCAGCAGAAAGTGCAGTTTGTTATAACCGTGCTGCACAGGCCGCAGCTGCTGATATTCGACGAGCCGTTTTCGGGTTTCGACCCTCTGAACGCCGAACTGCTGAAGCGCGAGATACTTGAACTTAAAAACGAAGGCCACACCATAATATTCTCTACGCACAACATGTCGTCGGTGGAGGAGATATGCGACAACATAGCCCTGATAAACCATTCGGAAGTGGTGCTGCAGGGCGACGTCAACGAGGTGCGCTCACGTTTCAAGACAGACACCTACCGCCTCGGACTGGCTGCCGGCAAGCAGCTTGTGCCCGTGGAAGGCATTGAGGTGACAGAGACAGAGAACAAGGGCGGCGAGACGATATACACCCTGCGCAAGAAGGCCGACATGAGCAACGCGCAGCTGCTGGGCGCAGTGTCGGCAAACAACGAGATAACATCGTTTGCCGAATGTCTGCCCTCGATGAACGAGATATTCATCAGGACCGTGGGAGGCGACGGCGCGACGGAAGAAAAGGCCGGAGAAGATAGCAAACAATAAATAAACTTAGAGCAAATCATGAACAAGACACTAATAATAATACAGCGCGAGTTTATCAACCGCGTGAGCAAAAAATCATTCATCCTGCTCACCATACTCATGCCCTTTGTCTTTGCGGCACTGATATTTGTGCCCCTGATGCTGTCGACGATAAAGAGCGGCGAGCAGAAACAGGTGGCAGTGATAGACCATACCGGCAAATATGCCAAACTGTTCAAGGACGACGAGTCGTACCGCTTTGTGCCCACGCCCATGATGTTGGGTGAGTTTAAGTCGGACACCACCGCCTTTGCCGCCGTTATAGAAATAAAGGCCGACCTGCTGGAGCATCCCGAGGCAGCCACAATCTACTCGCGCAAGGAAGTGCCGCAGGGCCTCTCGCGCATTGTGAACAACACGCTCGACGAGCAGATACGCCACGACAAACTCGTGAAATACAACATCCCGCAGCTCAAGCAGATAATGGACGACTTCGACAAGAGCTACGACATAAGAACCGTTAAATGGACCGACGACGGCTCAGAGCAGGAGTCGAGCGCCGAACTGGCAATGCTGGCAGGCATGGTGCTCACGTTCCTCATATATATGTTTGTGATGTCTTACGGCGGAATGGTGATGCAGAGCGTAATGGAAGAAAAGACCAACCGCATAGTGGAGCTTATGGTGTCGTCGGTGCGCCCGTTCCAGCTCATGATAGGCAAGATTATTGGCATTGGCCTTGTGGGCATACTGCAGCTTGCCATCTGGGGAATAATGATAACCGTGATAATGAGCGTTGCAGGAGTAGGCTTCGGCCTGTCTAATCCCGACATGATGGCCACAGGCATGGCTGCCACTCCCGACATGGCTTCAGACGATATGGCCGCCTTCATGTCGGCCTTAGCCGGACTTAACCTGCCCATGCTCGGCCTGGTGTTCGTTCTCAACTTCATAGGCGGCTACCTGCTTTACGCATCTATATTCGCCGCCGTAGGTGCTTCGGTCAACCAGTCGGAAGACTCGCAGCAGTTTATGACGCCCATCGTCATAGTGCTTGTCTTTGCCCTTTATGCCGCGATGTACAGTGCCGACAATCCTGACGGACCTCTTGCCGTGTGGTGTTCGTTTATACCGTTCACCTCGCCTATAGTGTCAATGGTAAGACTGCCGCTCGGTGCTCCGGTATGGCATATAGTGCTTTCGCTCGTAGTGCTCTACGCGTCGGCCCTGGCCCTGATATGGATGGCAGGCAAGATTTACAGAGTAGGCATACTTATGTACGGCAAGAAACCGTCGATAGGCGAGATGATAAAGTGGATGAGATACAAATAAGCGCCACGGTAAGCACATACCGATGCGCAGAAAAGCATAATCAGATATAGACAAAATGTCGTCAGGCAGCATGTGCCCGGCGACATTTTTGGTTAAATAGCCCGGCGTCATGCAATAAAAGATAAATATGCTCGTTATAAATAAGGTAAAAAAGCAATACAGACAAGATAATGATAGAATACGTAAGAGGCGAACTGGCAGAACTTAGCCCGGCTTATGCCGTGATAGACACGGGCGGCGTGGGCTACGGACTGAACATTTCGCTAAACACATATACTGCCATTCAAGGCAAGAAAGAAGTAAAGTTGCACGTATATGAGAGCATACGCGAAGACGCGTATGTGCTTTTCGGCTTTGCCGCACGCGAGGAGCGCGACATGTTCCTGCTGCTCATATCTGTGTCGGGCGTAGGAGCCAACACGGCCCGAATGATTCTCTCCGAGCTTTCGCCGGCAGAACTGTGCGGCGTCATATCGTCGGGCAACGAGCGTGTGCTCAAGACCGTGAAAGGAATAGGTCTGCGTACGGCACAGCGCATAATAGTAGACCTGAAAGACAAGATAGCATCTCTGGGCATAACCGGCGAAGTGCCGCAGGAGACAGCACAGCAGGCTGACATGGTTAACAAGGAAGTGAAGGACGAGGCTGTGGGCGCGCTCACCATGCTCGGCTTTGCGCCTGCACCGTCGGCCAAGGTTGTCGTGGCAATATTGAAGGAGCAGCCCGAACTGCCGGTTGAGCAGGTGGTTAAGCTGGCCTTGAAGCAGATAAAGTAAAGTGCTGGATATAGCGATAAACGGATAATTTAAGAATAACTCAAAAAGCGAAGAATGGTTTTGTATTGTTGGCACGTATGGCTGAACCGGCCTTTCTGATTGCCGGCCATTCTTCATCATTAACTTTGATATGCGTATAAAAAGGGTGATTTATGGGCTTTTGCTGATAATGCTTGCCGTGAGTGCGGCCAGCTACGGATTGGCTTTGCCCTACACTCAGGACGACCGCACACGGCAGAACAACCGTCAGCAGGGTGCGCGCGGCAATGTGGCTCAGGCCGATACGGCCAAGCGCACGGCAGTGGCCATGCCCGAAGTGATAATAGAGGACGACTCTATACCCGACTCGCTGCTGCATCCGCGCTGGAAGATACAGCGCATTGTGCCGATCACTCAAGACGATCTCGACCGCGGCATGGCCGACCTGTCTATGCCCGGAAACATTTCGCAGGAGGTTGTCTATAACGACACGCTCAACCGCTACTACATAGGTTCAAAGATGGGCGAGGGATATCTTTCGGCGCCGATAGCCATGACGCCAGAAGAGTATCGCGCGTGGAGCGAGAAAAAGGAGTTCGACCGCTTCTTCCGTTCAAAGAATGACGAGATAGTAAAGGAGCAGGGCAAGGAGAAATTCTCGTTCACCGACATGCACTTCGACCTCGGACCGGCAGAAAAGATATTCGGTCCCGGCGGCGTGAGGATAAAGACGCAGGGTACGGCCGAGCTGAAGTTTGGAGCCACGCTCAAGAACATAGACAACCCTTCGCTGCCTATCAGAAACCGTAAGACAACGACGATGGACTTCGACGAGAAGATAAACCTGAGCGTGAACGGTAAGGTGGGCGACAAGGTGAACATGAACCTCAACTACAACACCGACGCTACCTTCGACTTCGACTCGCAGAACATGAAGCTGAAGTATGAAGGCAAGGAAGACGAGATAATAAAGCTGGTTGAGGGCGGTAACGTGTCGTTTCCGAGCAACTCGTCGCTCGTCAATGGAGCCACATCGCTCTTCGGTATCAGAACCGACCTGCAGTTTGGCAAGCTGTCGCTGCAGACCGTAATCTCACAGAAGAAGTCGTCGTCAAAGAGCGTGTCGTCGCAGGGTGGTGTGCAGCTTACGCCGTTCGAGATAGATGCTGCCGACTATGAGGAAAACCGTCACTTCTTCCTTTCGCAGTATTTCCGCGACAAGTATGACGCAGCCATGCAGAAGTTGCCTAACATAACCACAGGTATAACCATCAACCGCGTGGAAATATGGGTGACCAACAAGACGGGTACGACATCAAACTCGCGCAACATCGTGGCGCTGACCGACCTTGGAGAGAACACCAAGGTGAGCAACTCCATGTGGGGACTGACAGGGCAGAATGTGCCGGGAAACAATGCCAACAGCGAATATTCGACAATGGTGAACAGCTATGCAGCTGCACGCGATATCAACCAAACCTCTTCCGTACTCGATGCTATTCCGGGCTTCGTGGGTGGAGTTGACTATGAGAAACTGGAGAGCGCACGCCTGCTTAACAGTTCTGAATATACCGTCAACACATCGCTGGGATACATCTCGCTGAAGTCGACGCTGCAGACCGACCAGGTGCTGGCCATTGCTTACGAATATACTTATGGCGGTGTTACATATCAGGTGGGAGAGTTTGCTTCCGACATACAGGACGTCAACCAGGCCTTGTTCGTAAAATCACTCAAGAACACGAGCAACAACCCGCAGCAGGGCAACTGGGACCTGATGATGAAGAACGTTTATTATCTTGCTTCGTCTGTGGAGAAAGACAAGTTCCGTCTTGACGTCAAGTTCCAGAGCGACACCACGGGCGTCTACCTGTCTTATATCCCCGAACAGCAGGTGAAGGACCAGACCATCATAAAGCTTCTCGGAGCCGACCGACTCGACAATAACAACAAGGCAAACAGCAACGGATATTTCGACTATGTTGAAGGCTATACCATAAGCAACGGACGCGTGTTCTTCCCTGAGGCAGAGCCGTTCGGCGACTATATGTATAAGGCTCTTACGGCCAAGGGCGTGGCTCCGGATGTGGCTGCAAAATATAGCTTCACAGAGCTTTACGACTCAACAAAGACCGTGGCAAAGCAGATAGCCGAGAAAGACAAGTATCAGCTTGTAGGACAGTTCCGCGGAACACTTGCCAACGTAATATCGCTAGGTGCATACAATGTGCCGCAGGGATCCGTAGTTGTTACGGCCGGAGGTGTTACGCTTACCGAAGGTTCTGACTATACCGTTGACTATTCGTCAGGCGAGGTGACAATCCTTAATCAGAGCATCATTGATGCAGGAACGGCAATTAACGTATCGCTCGAGAGCAACACCGACTATGCCCAGGAGCGCAAGACCATGCTCGGACTCAACTGGCAATACGACTTCTCGAAGGACTTCCAGATAAGCGGTACGATACAGCACTTGTCGGAACAGGCGCTCACCACGAAGGTTACGATGGGCTCTGAACCTCTGAACAACACCCTATGGGGCTTCAACATCAACTGGAAGAAAGAGAGCCAGTGGCTGACAAACATGCTCGACAAACTGCCTTTCCTTCACTGTACGCAGCCCTCTGTGATATCATTCACCGGAGAGTTTGCACAGCTTATAGCAGGTCAGGCAAGCGGAGTGCAGGACAATGCGTCGTATATCGACGACTTTGAGAATACCAAAAACACTATTGACGTCTCATCGCCTACATCGTGGGTGCTTTCGAGCGTGCCTTCCATGTTCCCTGAGCAGTCGGACAAGACGACGCTTTCCAGCGGATACAACCGTGCGCTGCTGGCATGGTATAACATCGACCCGCTGTTCACGCGCCGCAGTTCGTCGCTCACTCCGGCTCACATCAAGGGCGACCTTGAGCAGCTAAGCAACTATTACGTGCGTGAGGTGTATGTAAAGGAACTTTTCCCTAACCGCGACAACAACAGCTACAGCGGCGCAACAGCCACTTTGCCTATACTCAACCTCGCATATTATCCTTCTGAGCGCGGTCCTTACAACTTTAATCCAAACCTCAACTATGACGGAACGCTGCAGAATCCTACGCAGCACTGGGGCGGTATGATGCGTAAGCTCGACACAAGCGACTTTGAGACAGCCAACATTGAGTATATCGAGTTCTGGCTGCTCGACCCGTTCATCTATTCTAATGAACAGAGCGATGCCAACCAATATGGCGGCGACTTCTACATCAACCTCGGAGAAGTGAGCGAAGACATCTTGCGCGACGGTAAGAAATTTTATGAGAGCGGCATGTCTGTCGACGGTTCAGGCAGCTACACCACCACACAGTGGGGTAAGATACCTACGCAGGCCACCGTTACTTATGCCTTTGCAACCACAACCGGTTCAAGAGCCTTGCAGGATGTAGGTTACAACGGACTTACCGACGCAGAGGAAAGAGAGTTCGGACCATATCAGGAGTTCCTCACAGCCATTCAGGGTAAGGTGTCAGCGGCACAGCTCGACTCTATAATGAACGACCCTGCCAACGACGACTACCATTACTTCCGCGGATCAGACTTCGACCAGATAGAGGCGTCTATCCTGCAGAGATATAAGAGGATAAACAATCCTCAGGGCAACTCGCCTGACAGCGATAGCCGTACAGAAAGCTATGACACGTCTTACAAGACGACGCCTGACGTTGAGGATATCAACCAGGACTACACGCTGAACGAATATGAGAAGTATTATCAGTACAAGATAAGCATCCGCCCCGAAGACCTCGTAGTGGGACGAAACTTCATTGTCGACAAGCGCGAGACATCGCCCACGCTGCGTAACGGCAAGCCAGGACATGCCACATGGTATCAGTTCAGAATACCTCTGAGCGAGTATGAGGAGCGTGTAGGCTCGATAAACGATTTCACATCAGTGCGCTTCATGCGTATGTTCCTTACAAACTTCCAGAAGCCTATCGTGCTGCGTTTCGCCACGTTCGACCTTGTAAGAGGCGAATGGCGCGTCTACGACCAGTCGCTCAACACCGGAGCAAATGAAACCGGAAGCATGTCGGTAAGTGCAGTGAGCATTGAGGAAAACAGCGACAAGACGCCTGTCAACTATGTGCTGCCTCCGGGCATACAGCGCGGACAAGATCCCACACAGCCGCAGCTTACTGAAGACAACGAACAGGCTCTCAACATCGTGATTGAGAACATGTCGACAAATGAGTCGAAGGCCGTATACAAGAACACCACGCTCGACATTCGTCAGTATAAGCGCCTGCAGATGTTTGTGCATGCCAATGCCTTTGAGCAGAATACAACTAATCTGACAGACAATCAGCTTGCCGTGTTTGTCCGTCTTGGAAGCGACTATAAGAACAACTACTACGAGTATGAGATACCTCTGAAACTTACTGCTCCGGGTGAATACAACAGATATAGCCTGGCTGACTGTAAGCTCGTATGGCCGGAGGAGAATATGCTCGACATACCGCTGAGCGTGTTCACATCGCTGAAGAAAGAACGCAACAAGGCACGCGGACTCGGACTTGCATCATACAACACCGTGTATTCGGCCTATGATGAAGACAAGCCTAACAACAAGGTGAGCATCATGGGTAATCCTACCCTTGGCGAAGTTAAGGTCATGATGATAGGTGTGCGCAACCTTTCGGGCGAGATGAAGTCAGGAGAGGTGTGGGTCAACGAACTCCGTCTGAAGGAATATAACAACGAAGGCGGATGGGCAGCACAGGGAGCGCTCAACGTTCAGCTGTCGGATGTTGGAACTATAAACGCTACAGGAAAAATAGTTACCGACGGATTCGGCGGACTTGAAGACGGCGTAGCCGAGCGTTCGCAGGACGACTATAAGACTTACAGCTTCACGGCAAACGTCGAGCTGGGCAAGTTCTTCCCCGACAAGGCCAAGGTTACGGCTCCGCTTTATTACTCTATAACGCAGGAAGAAACACGTCCGAAGTATAATCCGCTTGATACGGATATGCTCCTTGAAGATGCTCTCGAGGCAACTGCCAACGAGCATGAGCGCGACTCTATAGAGAGCATTGCCGTGACGAAGACCACAAACACCAACTTCTCATTGTCGAATGTGCGTGTCGGAATACAGACCAAGCGTCACCCCATGCCGTACGACCCGGCTAACTTCTCGTTCTCTTACAGCCACAGCCACCGACACACGAGCGGCGAGACAACCGTCTATGAGAACGAAGACAACTGGCGCGGAGCCATCAACTACAGCTACACTCCTGTCTACAAGACCTTCGAGCCGTTCAAGAAGATGATAAAGAGCAAGAGTAAGTGGTATGACATTGTGAAGAACTTCGGTCTTAACTGGCTGCCGCAGAACATAACGTTCGACACGGAAATGCTGCGCAACTATTATGAACTTCAGGAGCGCGACATGGAAAGCACCGACGGCAATCAGCTGCCGCTGACCTTCAGCGAGCAGTTCTTGTGGAACCGTGAGTTCTCGATACGCTGGGACTTGACCAAGAATCTCCACATGAACTTCAACAGTGCCACACATGCCGAGATAGAAGAGCCTTACACGCCGATAAACAAAGACCTCTATCCCGATCAGTATGCGGCATGGAAAGACTCAGTGTGGACAAGTATAAAGGACTTCGGACGCCCGCTTGACTATAACCAGACGTTCAACATGTCGTATCAGTTGCCGCTGAATCTTATTCCGATATTCGACTGGATCAACTCTGATGCCAACTATAATGCAACCTACAGCTGGACCCGCGGAACCGACCTTGAGGACGGAACGTCGCTGGGTAACGAGATATCTACAAACCGCACGTTCAACCTTAACGGAACGTTCAATCTTGAAAGGCTTTACAACCATGTGCCGTTCCTGAAGAAGGCCAACGACAGATTCAACAAGAGTTCGAGAACGTCGCGCACGTCTCAGCTGAAGAGACGCAACCAGCTGAAGCAGGCAAAGAACTCTGCCAACAACAAGACGTCGAAGGCCGACGACAAGAATGGCAGAAACGGCGGTAAGGACGGAAAGGACGCCGACAAGGAAAAGAGCTTGCTGCCGAAGAACAAGCGCAGCTTTGAAAAGGAGATTGTGCTTAATCCTGACACCACGCTGATAGTGTCTCACGGCAAGAACAGCAAGAGACTCATGGTGACGGCCAAGACAAAGGACGGCAAGGCCTTCAGGCTGAAGTATAAGGCTGTAGACAACAACCGCATAAAGATAACGTCGAAGGTTGACAGCACGACGACGCTGAAGCTCACCGTTACGCCGAAGGCTCCGCTGGACGAGAACGTCTGGTATAAGACAGCCCAGTGTGTGGCACGCGGACTGATGCTCGTGCGCAACGTTAGCTTCTCTTACCGCAACCAGTACAGCATGTATCTGCCGGGCTTCATGCCCAACGTTGGCGACGTGTTCGGTCAGCGCAGCGGCGGAACAATGGCTCCGGGTCTCGACTTTGCGTTCGGCTTTGTTGACGACAGCTACATCGAGAAGAGTGCCGAGCGCGGCTGGCTGCTCATGAACGACAGCGTGGCCACGCCTGCCACGACAAGTCTGACAGAAGACCTGCAGCTCAGAATGACACTCGAACCGGTGAAGAACCTGAAGATAGACCTCAACGCAAGCCGCACCGAAACCAAGTCGAAGAGCATACAATATATGTACTCCGGCTCGCCGACAACACAGAGCGGAACGCTCACCATGACCACGATAAGTCTTGGCAGCGCTTTTGAGGGAATGGGCGACGCCACCAACGGCTATCATTCGGCTACGTTCGAGAAGTTCTGCAACTCGCTCGAGTCGTTCCGAAGCCGTGTCGAGGCACAGTACACCAATGCCGAATATCCTGCCGGAAGCTCGCTTGCCGGACAGAAGTTCGACCCTGCCAACGGATCTGTCAGCAAGTACAGCGCCGACGTAATGATACCGGCCTTCCTTTCGGCCTATACGAGCATGGGCGGCAACTCGCTGAACATATTCCCCGCACTGTCGCGCCTGCTGCCTAACTGGACGGTGAAGTACAGCGGACTGTCACAGTTGCCGTGGTTCCGCGACGTGTTCAAGAGCTTCAACATCAACCATGCCTACAAGAGCATCTATGCCATCGGCTCATACAGCTCTTATAGCACGTTTATGGAATATATGAACGGTCTGGGCTTCGTCAGCGACGTGTCAACCGGCAACCCCGTGCCGAGCAGCATGTATAACATCAGCACCGTGAGCATCAACGAGGCCTTCTCGCCGCTGCTCGGAATAGACATGACCTTCAACAACAACCTTACCTGCAAGCTGGAGTACCGCACAACGAGAGTGCTCAGCCTCAGTATGACAAGTATACAGATCAACGAGGCCACCAGTCACGACTGGGTTGTGGGCATGGGTTACAAGATAAACAACTTCAAACTGTTTGGCGGACGCCGCCGTCGCAAGGTGAAGAGCAGTCGCAGCAACGACGAAAACAACAACAATTCAACGTCGAACAGCTCGCGCAGCACCGGATTCAACACCGACCTCAACCTGCGTCTCGACCTGTCTTACCGCAAGCAGGCGTCTATCTGCCGCGACATTGCCTCGATGACAAGCTCTGCCAGCAGCGGTAACTCGGCGTTCAAGCTGTCGTTCTCGGCCGACTACACGCTGTCGCGCCTGCTCACAATGAGCTTCTATTACGACCGCCAGACCAACACGCCGTTGCTTTCGAGCAGCAGCTATCCTACCACCACTCAGGACTTTGGCCTGAGTCTGAAGTTCTCGCTTACGCGATAAAGACATACGCCAAGGCGCACACATCCCTGCGGAACAAAGCCTATGCCATGCGGCATGGCTCCTCGGGATATGTGCGCCTTGGCGTTTTTATGTGCAGCCTGTTAGAGTTACCCCCAATCCGTTATTATGATTAGGTCTGTATTTTTGCTTTATATCGAGCAGCTTTTTGTTGGATCTTTTGCAAGCATAGCGGGCTATGTCAAGAAAAAGCGAACAAAAAGACGCCAATAGAAACAAGAAGGCGGGCTGAAAGCATGAACACACAAAATTGATAAAGCTATGTGCGGCCTAATGACAGATTGGGGTTAGATGCTGTCGAGAGCCTGACTCAGGTCGTCTATAAGGTCATCGGCATTCTCTATGCCTACCGACAGACGTATCGTGTTTGGCCCAATGCCCTGGCTCATCTGCTCTTCGGGCGTGAGCTGAGAGTGGGTCGTGCTGGCAGGATGTATCACGAGCGACTTTGCGTCGGCCACGTTTGCAAGCAGAGAGAATATCTTGAGGCTGTCTATAAACCTGAAAGCCTCCTGCCTGCCGCCCTTGATGTTGAACGTGAAGATAGAGCCTGCGCCTCTGTCGTAGTATTTTTTGTAGATGTCATGCCCCTTGTGCGACGGCAGCGAGGGGTGGCTCACGCTTTCAACCTTGCTGTGGCCGTCGAGGAAATTTACTATCTTCAGCGTGTTCTCGATGTGCCTTTCAACGCGCAGCGATAGCGTCTCCAGACCCTGCAGCAGCATGAAGGCGTTAAACGGACTTATGGCTGCCCCCGTGTCGCGCAGCAGCGTAGCCCTTATGCGTGTTATGTATGCCGCCCGTCCGGCTGCCTCGGTGAACACCAGTCCGTGATATCCGGCATCAGGACTTGTAAGCTGTTCATACTTTTGTCCGGCATTCCAGTCAAAGTTTCCGCCGTCTACAATCACTCCTCCTAACGAAGTGCCGTGCCCGCCGATGAACTTCGTGGCCGAGTGCACCACGATGTCGGCGCCGTGCTCTATCGGTCTTATAATATAAGGTGTGCCGAAAGTGTTGTCCACAATCAGCGGCAGGCCGTGCCTGTGGGCAATGTCGGCTATGGCCCTTATGTCCGCCACGTCAGAGTTAGGGTTGCCCAGCGTCTCTATAATCACAGCCTTGGTGTTGTCTCTTATGGCGCTTTCAATGGCGTCGAGGTCGTATATGTCCACAAAGGTTACGCTTATGCCATAGTCAGTCAGCGTGTGAGCGAGCAGATTATATGTTCCCCCGTATATGTTCTTCTCCGCCACGATGTGGTCGCCCTGCCTTGCCAGGTTCATTATGGCATATGTTATAGCCGCAGCCCCCGATGCCACAGCCAGTGCGCCCACGCCGCCTTCGAGCGCTGCCATGCGTGCCTCGAGCGCCTCCTGCGTGGGGTTGGTCAGCCGGCTGTATATGTTGCCTTGCTGTTTCAGGCTGAAGCGTGCCTCGGCGTCGGCAGCGTTGTCAAACACGTATGCCGCCGTCTGATATATGGGCACGGCCCTTGCTCCCGTGGCAGCGTCGGCATGTTCCTGTCCGGCATGCAGCTGCAGCGTCTCAAATCTCAGTTTTCCGTCATTCTTGCTCATGTCGTTTGTCTTGTTAGGGTTATACGTTATCCTTAATGTTGTTTTCGTCCTGCAAAGTTATAAAGTATGGATTATTCTGCCAATATGTGTCCATAATTTAGAAAATATCACTATATTTGCCTTTGTGTTTAGAAAAATAATATTGGCAAATGCCGCTTTCGTCATCTAAAAAGAAAAATATTCTATGGCAGCAACAGACAAACTCGACAAGGTAGACCTACAGATATTGCAGGCACTGCAGGATAACGCCCGGCTCACAACACGCGAACTGGCGTCGCGCGTCAGTCTTTCGTCCACACCGGTGTTCGAGCGCCTTAAGCGTCTTGAGCGCGAAGGCTACATAATGAAATATGTGGCCGTGCTCAACGCCGACAAGCTCAACCGCGGCTTCGTGGTGTTCTGCAAGGTAAAGCTGACGCGCCTCAACAGCGATGTGGCTGCCATGTTTGCCGGCGTGGTCAGGTCGCTGACGCAGGTTACTGAGTGCTACAATATCTCCGGCGGATACGACTATCTGCTCAAGGTGAACGTTACCGACATGAAGAGTTACAGGGATTTCATCCTCAACGTGCTCGGCCGCCTCGACTATCTGTCGTCTATCGAGAGTGTCTTTGTCATGGACGAGATAAAGCACGACTATGGTCTGTCGCTCATTTAGCGTCCTGCATCTTATAGTCTGTAAGCATCCCGGCGCCTTGCAGTACTATTGTGCCGTTTTGTTTGCGTGCGGCGTGCCGGCAGGGTGGGGCGCATGCCGTTCGGTTGCTATGCTTTTGCCTTTTAAAAGGTGACCTTTCGCAGTGTGAAAGATGCCCTTTTGCATCCTGAAAGGATAGCTTTTAGTTTATAACCAAATACCTGCTGTTTTCTTTTGATTATAGAGTTGTTTATAGATTTTTCATGATAGATACAAACAAATATAGATATTTTACTTACGGTTTTTATCCGTCTGTGCCTCTCCGGGTGTGTCTGTCGGGTGCTTTTCGGCCTGTCGGGATAGCCGTTTAGGTGGTTCTGCTTTCAATTCGTAACTAACGTTTTGTGTAATAAAGTGCTAATCTTCGAGCTTATTGTAAATATAAGCCATGATATACACCTGTTGGCTGTGTGTTTTAGTGCCGTTGTGATATAAAACACCGCATTTTTCGTATTGATTGGTCTAAAATTCTTTAAAACGCATTATTATTGCTCTAATTATTTTGAAGTTTGCCGTTGAAACACTATCTTTGCACAAAACAAGGCGATTTGTGCAGTTAATGACAGTCCGTGAGTCTGTTCATGCCCGCAAAATCAGTCTATATACTCAAATCTTATTCGCTATGGAATCAATACAAAATTTTGACGACATTGTCAGCCGTCAGTGTTCTGTTACTAACAGAAAGCGTGTGGCAGTAGTCTGCCCGGCCGACTCTCACACTGAATATGTAGTAGGACGATGTCTTAAGGAAGGAATTGCCGACTTCTTGTTGGTGTGTGCTGGTGAGTGTAAACCCGAGTTCGAGCGTCTCCGTTCGATGTATGAGGGACATGTAGAGGTGTATCTGGAACCTACTCCCGACGATGCGGCCTATAAGGCTGTGGATCTTGTCAGGGAGGGTCAGGCTGCCGTGCTCATGAAGGGCACGCTCAACACCGATAACCTTTTACGCGCCATTCTTAATAAAGAGCACGGACTGCTTGAGCCTGGCAGAGTATTGAGCCATATAACTATTGCCCAGATACCGAGCTACCGCAAGCTTATCGTGTTCTCAGACGCAGCAGTGGTTCCGCGTCCTACTCTCGATCAGTTTGACGCCATACTGCGTTACACCGTCAGCGCAAGCCGCCACATGGGCGTAAGCCGTCCTAACGTGGCTCTTATCAACTGCACAGAGAAGGTGAACGAGAAGTTCCCTCACACAATCTGCTACGAAGAACTGAAGAAGCGTGCAGAGGCAGGCGAGTACGGCGACGTGTGTCTGGGAGGCCCGATGGATGTCAAGACGGCATGCGATGCCGACAGCGGAAGCATCAAGGGCATAACTTCGCCCGTTGTGGGCAATGCCGACGTGCTGATATTCCCCAATATCGAGTCGGGCAACGTCTTCTATAAGACAATCACATTGTTTGCAAAAGCCGAGACGGCAGGCATACTCTGCGGTACAACAGTGCCCGTTGTTGTTGCTTCACGTGCCGACTCGTGCGAGTCAAAATATTACAGTCTGGCTCTTGCCTGCACAGGCATACTTGGCTGACGCGCCCTCAGGGCAAAAACATTTCCATGTGAGCGTGGCTGCCTCTGGCGGCCATGCCATAGATAATTGTTCTTTAACTTATCATTTATACAATTTGTCTTGAATGAAAATTTTTGTAATAAACCCTGGCTCTACGTCAACTAAACTTGCTGTTTATGAAGACGAAAAGTCTGTATGGATGACCGGTGCACACCATCCGGTGAGCGAGCTTGCCGCATTCCATCATATCAGTGACCAATACGAATATCGTCGTGATTTCATCCTCAAGTGTCTTGAGGAGGCCGGCATCGAGCTGAAGTTCGACGCCGTTATCGGCCGCGGCGGACTGCTGAAGCCTCTTAAGGGAGGCGTTTATGCCGTCAACGACAAGATGAAGCACGACCTCATACATGCCCAGATGGAGCATGCCTGCAACCTCGGAGCGCTCATTGCAGACGAGATTGCCGTGCGCTGCTCTTGTCCGGCATATATAGCCGACCCTGTGGTTGTCGACGAGCTTTGTCCCGAAGCACGCTTCACGGGTATTCCCGGCATGGAGCGCAAGTCGGTGTTCCACGCCCTCAACCAGAAGGCTGTTGCGAGAAGATACGCCGCTTCGATAGGCCGCAAGTATGAAGACCTTAACCTCATCGTCGTGCATCTTGGCGGAGGAATATCTATTGGTGCGCACCGCAAGGGCAAGGTAATCGACGTAAACAACGCCCTCGACGGCGAAGGACCTTTCTCAACAGAGCGTGCGGGTACGCTTCCGGCAGGCCAGCTCGTTGCGATGTGCTTCAGCGGAGAATACACACAGAAGCAGATCAAGCAGATGATAAGCGGCCGCGGAGGTCTCACGGCTTATCTCGGCACCAACGACATGATAACAATCTCGCGCAATGTGGAGGAAGGCGACGAGCACGCCAAGAACGTAGTAGACGCCATGCTCTACACCATCGCCAAGCAGATAGGCGCCATGCATGTGGCCCTTGTAGGAAAGGTGGACGCCATTATCTTTACCGGCGGTATTGCCTACGACACTTATTGCACCGACAGACTGAAGGCACAGGTAGAATATATAGCTCCTGTGGTTATCTGTCCGGGCGAGGACGAGATGGGCTCTCTTGCCTACAACGCCCTCGGAGCACTCAGGGGAACGCTGCCGCTGCTCGAGTACACGGGCGAGGATCTGTAACAGAATTTTACTTATTAGCATATACGCAGCACCGCACTTTGTGTGGTGCTGCGTAGCTTAATTGTAACACCGGTGAAACATTCGTGTAAACCGGTGTTGTTAATTTAGCACCCTGAACAAACTGTAATTAATATACACAAAAGATGAAAAGATTTTCTTTACTTGCTAATGCCGTTGCGGCGGTGTTTATGTTCACGGCCTTTGGCAGCGCCAGAGCGTTGGCTGCGGGAGCCGACAGGCCGAAACTCGTTGTGGGAATTGTTGTTGACCAGATGCGCTGGGACTATCTTTACCGTTATTACGACATGTTTGGCGAAGGCGGATTCAGGCGTCTTATGAACGAGGGTTTCAGTTGTGAGAACACGATGATAAACTATGTGCCCTCGATAACGGCAGTTGGTCATGCGTCGATATACACCGGCACCGTGCCTGCCATACACGGAATAGCAGGCAACAACTTCCTGCTGAACGGCAAGATGGTGTACTGCTGCTCCGACTCAACCGTCAGCACAGTGGGCAGCAAGTCGGCTGAGGGCAAGATGTCGCCCCGCAACATGCTCACCACCACCATCGGCGACGAGCTTAAAATAGCCACCGACTTTAAGGCAAAAGTCATCGGCGTGTCGCTCAAAGACCGTGCTGCGATACTCCCTGCAGGACATGCTGCCGACGGAGCTTACTGGATTGACTATTCAACAGGCACCTTCATAAGCAGCACCTACTATATGAAAGAACTGCCGAAGTGGGCCGTTGACTATAACAAGAGCATCGGCAAGGTGACGAAAGACCAGATATGCTACACGCCGCTCGGCAACAAGATAACTGAGGAAATGGCCAAGGCTGCCGTGGCAGGAGAGCAGCTCGGCGGCGACAATGTAACCGACCTGCTTGCCGTAAGCTTCTCTTGCACAGACATGATAGGCCACAAGTATGGCACTCACAGCGACAAGACGCGTGAGATTTATGTAGACCTCGACAAGCGTCTGGCCGACCTGTTCGGCTATCTCGACCAGAATGTAGGCAAGGACCAGTATCTCGTGTTCCTTATGGCCGACCACGGAGCAGCCAACAGCATACTGCTGTCGCGCGAACACGGCATTCCTGCCGACGGCTTTGTGGTGCCGAAGGTTGAGAAGGAACTTGACGCGTATCTCATGAACAAGTTCGGCTCAAAGACCAGTCTGGTGCGCTGCATAGACAGCTACAAGGTGTTTATCAACCATGAGGCCGTTGAGGCTATGGCGGTAAGTCTTGACGACGTGAAGAAGGCTGCCATTGAGTGGCTGAAGAAAGACCCGATGTTTGCTTATGTGGTTGACCTTGAGCACGTGTCGGATGCAACGGTTCCTGCACTTATCCGCGAGAAGATTATCAACGGATACAACCGCATGCGCAGCGGCGACATACAGCTGATAGTGCAGCCGGCCAACTATGATGTGTATGGAGAGAAGATTGACGGCGGAACAACTCACGGCACATGGAACCCCTACGACGCGCACATTCCGTTCCTGCTGATGGGATGGCACGTAGAGCCGGGCGAGACTCACGAAAGAGTGTGGATGACAGACATCGTGCCTACGGTGTGCGCCATGATAGACATACAGATTCCTAACGGCAGCATCGGCAGTCCTGTTACAGCCGTTACTGACCGCTAAACTCAAGGGCAGCGAGCCTGCTGCTCATCTCGGCCACGCTGACCGTGCCAAGCACCACGCGGCCGTCTTTGTCGATAAGATATAAGGTGGGAATCCACCTGACGTTATAAGCCGTGGAAATAGAACTCTCTTTCCACGGCTTTAATTCGCTGAACTGAATCCAGCTAAGGCCGTTTTCGCTGATATACTGCTGCCACTGGTCTCTGTCGGTGTCGAACGAAACGCCAACAAACACCACGCCCTGCGGAGCATAAGTGGCATACATCTGCTTCATGTTTTCGGTTTCTTTCTGGCAGTCGGGACACCACGACGCCCAAAACTCTATCAGAACATACTGTCCGCGCAGCGAGCTGAGCGCGAAGCCCTCGGGCCGGCTGTCGGTGTATATCATGAAGTCGGGGGCAATGGTGCCTTCTTCCAGCATTCCTTTTCCGTATTCGTTGTCGTCGTCTCCGCCTACCGTGCATGAAGCCATGCATAGCAGTGCCGTCAGAAATGCAGTCAGCTTGATTATCAAAGTGTTGTTCATGTTGCCGTGTCTTTTGTTTTTGCCGGCCGGCCTGTTGGTGTGTGCCGTAGCCTGCCGCAAGGTTTAACATGTGTCTCTGTCTGCAAAAATAAGATATTTATGTCACTTCTGCAAGCCGCAGGGCTTACAACTTAATGCTGTCTGACGCTTTTTCTGTGCCTGGCCGTATGCGCCTCAGCCTCTCAGGGCAGGTTCCGCTTGTCGTGTTTTGTGGCATTGCAAACAGAAAACTTTTTGATTTTGACGCTCTCAGAATGCCCATGCTCTTGGCAAAAGCATGGTTTCGGATGAAAAACTCCATTTCTTTAATGTACTATGTAATGTCTTGTCTTTCAGATGGTTATGCTTAAATGTATGATTGTGCGTATGGTTTGAGAATGCAAAACGTGGCCTTTTGTATGCCAAAAGCATAGCTTTCATGATGCAAAACGGCACAAATCATGACGCAAACTCATTGCTTTCAGTGTGGAAAACTGATGATTTGTTGGCTATTTCGTATCAGTTTTGTGAACGTAAGTTAATGAAATGGGACTTTAGTCGGTGTTAAATTAACATCCGTTTAAAGTCCGTCTTCCAGATTACAGAAAACTCTGTACATAATTATCCGCCTTGCCTGCCATGCGAAAAGGCACAAAAAAAGTCTGCCGTCCGTAAGTTAAGGGCGGCAGACTCTTGTCTGTTTTATCATCAGTTTCAGGCGTGCATCCGGCGTTTGGGCATCTTTCCTCGCGCTGGCAGCAAAGCCCTCGGCTTGTCAGTCTTTCTTGTTGTCGTAGGCGTGGAGCGGATAGTCTATCGTGTAGTGAAGTCCGCGGCACTCCTTGCGCTCTATTGCCTGACGCGTAATCAGGTAGCCCACGTTGATCATGTTGCGCAGCTCGCAGATGTCGCGGCTTGCCTTTACGCGCTTAAACAGGGCTTCGGTCTCCTCGTACAGCAGGTCGAGGCGGTCCCATGCGCGCTTCAGTCGCAGGTTACTTCTTACTATGCCCACGTAGTTGCTCATGGTCTGGCCAACCTCCTTTACGCTCTGTGTTATGAGAACCTTCTCCTCGTTGGTCATCGTTCCCTCGTCGTTCCACTCAGGAATCTGCGTGTTGAAGCTGTATTCGTCAACATGCTCGAGGCAGTGGCGTGCCGCAGCGTCGGCATATACAACGGCCTCAATCAGCGAGTTGCTTGCCAGGCGGTTGCCTCCGTGCAGTCCGGTGCATGAACATTCGCCTATGGCATACAGGCGGTGTATGCTCGATTCGCCGTTGAGATCAACCTTGATGCCTCCGCACATATAGTGGGCTGCAGGTCTTACGGGTATATAGTCTTTTGTGATGTCTATGCCTATCGACAGACACTTCTGGTAGATGTTGGGGAAGTGGTGCTTGGTTTCCTCGGAGTCCTTGTGCGTAACGTCAAGGCATACGTGGTCAAGTCCGTGAATCTTCATCTCCTTGTCTATAGCGCGTGCAACGATGTCGCGTGGCGCAAGCGACAGGCGCTTGTCGTATTTTTCCATGAACGACTCGCCGTTAGGCAGCCTCAGTATGCCTCCGTAGCCGCGCATTGCCTCAGTGATGAGGTAGGCCGGATGAGTCTCTCCGGGATGATATAGCGCTGTCGGGTGGAACTGCACGAACTCCATGTCCTGCACTGTTCCCTTTGCGCGGTATACCATGGCCTCGCCGTCGCCCGTAGATATAATCGGGTTGGTGGTCGACTGGTACACGGCTCCGCATCCTCCCGTACACATAAGCGTAACCTTGCTCAGGTAAGTGTCCACCTTCTCTGTGTCAGGATTCAGCACGTAGGCACCGTAGCACTCAATGTCTGGTGTGCGTCTTGTCACCTCGATGCCCATATGGTGTTGCGTTATAATCTCTACCGCAAAGTGATTTTCCTTTATTTCTATCTCCGGCGTGTTTCTCACAGCCTCCATCAGGCCCCTCTGTATCTCGGCTCCCGTGTCGTCGGCATGGTGAAGGATACGGAACTCAGAGTGTCCTCCCTCGCGGTGAAGGTCAAACTCTCCGTTCTCTTTCTTGTCGAAGTTCACTCCCCATTTGACGAGTTCTGCTATTTGCGCCGGCGCGTTTCTTACAACTTGCTCCACAGCCTTGCGGTCGCTTATGTAGTCACCCGCAATCATTGTGTCCTCAATGTGCTTTTCAAAGTTGTCCACCTTGAGGTTGGTTACTGACGCTACGCCGCCTTGGGCAAACGCCGTGTTTGCCTCGTCAAGTGTAGTTTTGCAAATAATACATATCTTGCCTTTGTGTGCTCTTGCAATTTTAAGGGCATAGCTCATACCGGCAACTCCTGCGCCGATAATCAAAAAGTCGTATTTGAATACCATAAAGATATATTATAAAACATTTGCAAAAGTAATAAGAATTTTTGAAATTGAGTGTGCCTGATTTCTATTTTTGACATATATAAGGTTACTTTAAAACATCAAAATGCCACTTTTAATGATAAAATAGCTACCTTTGCATGGTCAAAAAAATAGATGTTGGTGGTCCGTGTGGCCTGTCTGCCGGCTTAGTCGGCGCGCTTTTGTCGCCCGCAGGCGTGTTGTCTGCCGCTGCGCTGCTTTCGTGCCGTAAGACCGGCAAGGGCATTCTGCCATACGGCAAATATTTAAAAACAGTGTTTCAGTGAACCGTTCTTTCCATTATTGTGCGTCGTGGCTCAATTACACGTGCATAGCTGTAGTTGCAGGGGCAGCCATCTATTCTCTATGGCACCGCTCTGCCGTCAATGCCCTTGTGGGCTTTTTGCTTATGGGTGTCGTTGTCCTGATGATAGAGAGGATAATACATACGGTCTATGTGCTCACGTCCGACGGACGGCTGATAATCAGCCGCGGCCGCTTTTCGCGCAGCCTGTCTGTCCCCGTCAACGAGATTATCCGCATGAGGGTGGTCAGGCCCGGTCTGCTTGGCGTGAGATACATCCTTATAGAGTATGGCGCAGGGCACGAAACCACTGTGCAGCCGGTCAATGAGGAGGCCTTCATGCGCGAGGTGAGAGACCGGCAGGAGCGCATAAGCTTAAACATTAATGAAGATGAAGATAAAGAATAACAGAAATACAGAATCTGCAATAAAGCTGTTTTTTGCCTTGATGCTGGTTGCCATGGTGTCTGTGACGGGCATGGCAGGCGCGGCAAGCGGGCGCGGAAGCATGGCGGCATACGCCGTTAATGACGAAGACACGGCCGACGCCGACACCGTTATATCCGAAGAAGACCTGCCATGGCCGGCAAATGTAAAGGCAAGGATAGGCTCGCTTCTTGAGAACGACATGTTCGAGACGTCGACAGTGGGTATTATGGTGTACGACCTTACGGCCGACTCGGCTATATTCTGTCACAACGCGCGGCAGCTTATGCGTCCGGCAAGCTCGCTGAAGATGATGGTGGCTGTGGCCGCGCTCGACAGGCTGGGCTATGGATATAAGTATAAGACCACGCTTTCTTATTCAGGTACGATAGACAGCTGTGTGCTCAGGGGTGATATTTATTGCAAGGGCGACTTTGATCCTGCGTTCACAACGTCCGACCTCAACGACTTCGTAGACAGCCTGAAGAGTCTTGGCATCGACACTATTGCAGGCGACATCTGTGCCGATTTCTCCATGAAAGACGACGACCGCCTCGGCGAGGGATGGTGTTGGGACGATGACAACCCTGTGCTCTCGCCGCTGCTTGTATCGCGAAAGGACGAATTCGTGGAGTCGTTCAGAAAGAAGCTTGACAGGGCAGGCATCGTCGTAGACGGCAGCGTGCGCTCATGCCGCACGCCCGGCAACGCCCGCAGGATATGCACCGTTGAGCGGGCTATAGGCGACGTGATGATCCGCATGATGAAAAAGAGCGACAATCTTTATTCCGAATCGGTGTTCTATCATCTGGCAGCGTCTTCCGGTTCTTATGCTCCTGCCACGGCTAAGCAGGGCCGCCAGGTTATGAACCGGCTGATTCAGCAGCTCGGCTTCAAGCCTTCAAAGTATTACATTGCCGACGGCAGCGGCCTGTCTCTGTATAATTATGTGTCGCCCGAGCTTGAGGTGGCATTTCTGAAATATGCCTATAAGCATAAAAAGATATATGAGCCGCTGCGCGAACTCATGCCTGTGGCCGGCGTTGACGGCACGCTCGACGACCGCATGCTGCGTGGATATGCTCGCGGCAACGTGCATGCCAAGACCGGAACCGTTACCAGCGTGAGTGCCCTTGCGGGCTATTGCACGGCTGCCAACGGCCATGTGCTGTGCTTCTCGATAATCAACATGGGCATAAGACACTCGTCTTCGGGCCGCCGTTTTCAAGACCGCGTGTGCGAGGCGCTGTGCCGTCCTTGACCATAAGGCAGGTTAGTCCGTCATGGCTAGCCTGCCTTTTTTAGTTTTTATGCCTAATTTTATTTAATAAAAAGTTTGGTAATATTACTTATGTTTATACCCGATAGGGTGTAATCTGAGATAAAATTAATAAAATTATACCCTAAAAGGTATAATTGTTATATTTCTTTTGTATATTTGTACCCAAACGGGTATAAAATGGACGACAGACTGATAGCAGATTTTGTTAAAGAAATGCGAAAGAAGTTTAACCTCACTCAGGTAGACCTGGCCGACAAGTCGGGCGTTGGTCTGCGCTTTGTCCGTGAGCTGGAGCAGGGCAAGCAGACCTTGCGCATGGACAAAGTGAACCAGGTGCTGAGCCTTTTTGGCCGACAGGTGGGTGCCGTGGAGATACGCTCCGGGCGCGAACATGAGTAGGCTGTGCCGTGTGCCGTTATGCGGGGCATGGCCGTATGGCGTGTTTGTCTCCGTGTTTTTTATTCCTTACAGACTAAAACCTTGTGCCTATGAAAACAGCGATAGTATATCTTTACGACCGTCTGGCAGGGCGACTCACTGAAGACGAGAACGGATTTACGTTCTTGTACGACCCCGACTTTCTTGCTTCCGACGGGGCGGAGGCCGTCAGCCTTACGCTGCCGCTTACCGACAAGCCTTATCACGACACCGTGCTGTTTCCGTTTTTCGACGGACTTATTCCTGAGGGATGGCTCCTCAACATTGCCGAGAAGAGCTGGAAGATAAACCAGCGCGACCGCATGTCGCTGCTTCTTGCCTGCTGCAAGGATTGTATAGGAGCCGTAAGCGTGGTGCCGGAACAGGACGACAAGGAGGAAGAACGGGAAGAATGAAAAATTAAAAGGTAAAAATTAAAAATTTAAATCCTCTGTCTCGGTGTTCTTTTGTTTATCCAATTATGAATTATGAATTAATAATTATGAATTAACCATGAGGTGTCTTTATTGTTACAAGGAGTTGAAGGAGGGGCAGACCGACTTTCATCCGGCTTGTGCCCGCAAGTTTTTCGGCACGCGCAATGCGCCTTCGCTGCCTTATGTCAGGGCGCAGCTGGGCGACCTGGCGCGGCAGGTGGTGCGCAGTCAGACTACGCTTACGGGTGTGCAGGCAAAGCTCTCGCTCGACATCGACCGCGGAGGCAGGAACGAGCCCGACCGCTTTACCATCGTTGGCCTGTGGGGACGCTTCATCCTGAAGCCTCAGACCACCACATACCGCGCGCTGCCCGAGCTTGAAGACCTGACGATGCATCTGGCCGAGGCAGCCAAGATCACCGTCGTTCCGCATAGCCTTATACGCTTCAGCGACGGCGAGCTGTGCTACATAACAAGGCGAATAGACCGCACGGCCGACGGGCACAAGATACCGATGGAGGATATGTGCCAGCTGACGGAGAGGCTTACCGAGTATAAATATAAAGGCTCTTACGAGCAGATAGCCAAGGCGATAAAGAAATATTCGGCCACGCCGAAGCTCGATGTGGTAAACTTCTGGGAGGTTGTTGTCTTCTCATGGATAACGGGCAACGCCGACATGCACCTGAAAAACTTCTCGCTTTACAACGCCATGGACGGCTCGTATACGCTCACTCCGGCTTACGACATGCTCTCAACGGCCCTCGTAATGCCCGAGGACACCGAGGAACTGGCTCTGACGCTCAACGGAAAGAAGCGCAAGCTGCGCAAGGCCGACTTCATAAAGTCGATAGCTTCGTCGGGCATTGAGGAGAAGGTGATAGAGAACATGGCGCGCAAGTTCAGCCGCGTGTTGCCTAAGTGGTTTGAGCTTATCGACATGTCGTTTCTGCCGGAAGACATGAAGCATCAGTATAAGACGCTCATCCTGCGCCGCATAATAATGCTGAAATAGGATAATCCCAGGGCTTGCAGGTAGCTGCTGAGGCAGATGCATGTCGCCGGTTAGCCTTGGCCGGTGGGCGGATGCAGCCCTGCCTGCTTGATGCTCTTGCCGCATCATATTGCCGTTGCTTATGTCTTTCGTAACATACACATATTCAGTACGTTACAAAAGGCCGTCTTTCACCTTCCGAAAGACGGCCTTTTAGCTTGTAAAAGGTGCCCTTTTGCATGCCGAAAGATGGCCTTTTGCAAAGCGGGTGTTCCCGGTTTTTGCTGTCTGACATTCATTTCGGGGCGTTATCCGTGAAATGTCAGACAAATGTCAGTAAGTTTTTTCACTGCAAAACAGCCAAATCGTTACTTTTGCATAGTTGCCACAGCTTGCGTCGGGCTGCTGCCGCTCAGCCGTCGGAATGTGTGCCTTCGGCATGCAGACTGAATGTCCGGCAGCAGCGGCAGCATGCTTGCGCAATGTAACAACCCGGATAGTTCAGATTTAAGCATTATGCGAAAGATACTTGTTTTTGCCATCTTGCTCGCGGCTTTGGCTTTCGGCATAGACGCCCTTGACCGCAAGGACGATATGCCCGACATGGAACGGCGGCTCATGGAGAGGCTCAACGTGGCGCCGCTTGCAGAATATAAAGACCGCGACTTTGGCTTCGTGGCACGTTATCCCGACATATTCGTAAAGAACAACGACACCACCGGCCGCTATTTCGGATGCTCGCGCTTCGACTTCTGGCAGCTCACGATAGAGTGCTACGTGGTCTACGACAGAAAGGAGCGCGGCTTTAGGGAGTATATGGACTCGATAGCCTCTGCCATGAAGGCCGACTCATGCCGCCGCAGGGGCAACAGCTTTGTGGTGTCGTCGCCGCTTTATGAGGACGGGATGCTCATCGACGGATTCCGTTATTATGCAAAATATGTCAAGGGCGACAATGTATGGTTTGTCTATGCGCTGCATTATCCGGCGGCATACAGCAAGTCGCTCGGCCGTCTGTTCAGTCTTGTAGACGGATGGCAGGTGTGGAAATGAGCGTCATGCGGACGTGCCTGAAACTTTCGTAGTGTGGTGCTGTGCGTTTAACCGTCAACCGTTCATTGCCCGAATGTGATTTTATCTTACAGACACATATATGCTCTAAGCCGTTTTAGTCTTTTCTGTTGTCGTCTTGCCGTCTGCCTTTCGTGTCATAATCAGCTGTTTCTGCCGGAAGCAAACCGTAACAAAGCAGAATAATGATGGCCGGTTTAGGGGGCGAAAAAGCGTCATGTGACGAGTTGTGATGAGTTGACAATTCAACTCGTCACACTGCATCTTGCTGATATTCTGTATGTTAAGACTGGTTGTGACGAGTGACGAGTTTTTTAAGAAAAAGTTTTTCTGTCATTCTGCCTGGCAGCGAGCGGCAGCATAAGTCGGGCAGATTGTTATATGGAAGATAACTGAATATGGTAAAAACGAAGCCAGGCACATAGCGGAAACCGGTTCCGTATGTGCCTGGCTGTTGTTGTTACGCGTAGTAACGTATCAAATAAAAAGACTTTCAGATATCTTTGCCGAGACCGTCTTCATGTCTTTTCGTTTGTTCATTGTTTATTCCTCTGCGGCTTTCTCCTCAACTGCGCGGAAGTTTACCAAGTCTTCCTCGATGAAGCTCTTTACGTAAGCAGAGTGGCCAATCACCTCAGCCTCAGCATGGCGTACATATACGTTGGCGCTCTTTGTGAAGAGGTGAGGAGCACGTGTGGCGTCGCTCAATATGAGCAGTGACATGATTATGTCGCCGGTCATCTCGTACAGACGGCGTGCAAGGAAGTCCTGAACCTCCTGGTTGCCGGCCTCCTTTACATAGTTTACGGCCTGCTCATAGAGTTCTGTCATCTTGGCAACGCGTACCTGCAGCGGCTTCAGCTCTTCGGCAACCTCCTCAGCCAGCATCTCCTTGATGATAGAGAGGTAAGTTCCGTTGGTGATGTAGCGTATAGCGGCAACCACCTGCAGCTGTGTCGTACCCTCGTAGATAGAGAAGATACGTGCGTCGCGGTAGAGGCGCTGGCTCTTATACTCCATGATGAAGCCCGAACCGCCGTGAACCTGTATTGCGTCGTAGGCGTTCTGGTTTACATATTCAGAGTTCATACCCTTTGCCAGCGGTGTGAATGCGTCTGCCAGACGTGTGTAGGTCTTCATCTCCTGGCGCTCCTCAGGTGTGAGCTTGCGCTCCTTCGAGATGTCCTCGAGAGCCTTGTAGAGGTCAACGTAGCGTGCTGTCTGATACAGAATGCTGCGTCCGGCGTCGAGTTTTGCCTTCATGCGTGCCAGCATGTCGTATACGGCCGGGAAGTTAATGATGGCCTTGTCAAACTGCTTGCGCTCCTTGGCGTATGCAAGAGCTTCGTTGTATGCAGCCTGGCTTACGCCCACGCTCTGTGCTGCGATGCCCAGACGTGCGCCGTTCATAAGTGCCATTACATATTTGATAAGACCCATGCGTGTGCTTCCGCAAAGCTCAGCCTTGGCGTTCTTGTATACAAGCTCGCAGGTAGGTGAGCCGTGGATACCCAACTTGTTCTCAATGTGGCGCACTGTTACGCCGCCCTGACGTTTGTCATAGATAAACATTGACAGTCCGCGGCCGTCGTGTGTGCCGGCTTCGCTTCTTGCCAGAACGAGGTGAATGTCAGAGTCGCCGTTGGTGATGAAGCGCTTTACGCCGTTGAGCAGCCAGCAGCCTTCTTCCTCGCTGTATGTAGCTTTAAGCATCACGCGCTGCAGGTCAGAACCTGCGTCGGGCTCGGTGAGGTCCATACTCATTGTCTCGCCGGCACAGACACGCGGAATATACTTCTGGCGCTGCTCCTCGTTGCCGAACTCATAGAGAGTCTCTATACAGTCCTGAAGGCTCCATATGTTCTGGAAGCCGGCGTCGGCTGCGGCAACAATCTCAGAAGCCATAGAGTAGGGAGTTACCGGCATGTTGAGGCCGCCGTAACGGCGAGGCATTGATATGCCCCAGAGTCCTGCCTTGCGTGTAACGTCAAGGTTCTCGTAGGTCTTCGATGCGTAGTGCATGCGTCCGTCAACGAGGTGCGGACCCTCGAGGTCTACTTCCTCACTGTTGGGCTCGAGCACGTTGGCAGCAATGTCGCCTGTAATCTCAAGCACTCTTTTATAATTCTCCAAAGCGTCCTGATAGTCAACAGGTGCGTCTGCATATTCATCCTTGTCGGCGAAGTTGCGTTCCTTCAGTTCGACAATCCTTTTCATTAAAGGATGGTTGAGGTGAAACTCAAACTCAGGATGGTCTGTATAATAGTTTGCCATTGTTGTTATTCTTTTTATGAGATAAATGGGAGCTGTGTTACGGCTGGCGTCGTGTCAGGGCCTTGCCTTGTGTCTGCCGCCGTGCGCCGACTGTCGCGATGCGTAGGGCATGCTGTGCCGGCTTGTGGCTGTGAGGCTCAACTCCCGGTTTATTTGATTATTTGCTGTTCTGCTTGTAATACTTGATGAGTTTCGGAACCACGTCTTCAACGTTGCCTACGATTACGTAGTCGGCAATCTGGTTGATAGGAGCGTCGGGGTCGTTGTTCACCGAGATGATGATGCCTGAGTCCTGCATGCCTGCTATGTGCTGTATCTGGCCTGAGATACCGCAGGCGATATATACTTTAGGATGAACGGTTACACCGGTCTGTCCGATCTGTCTGTCGTGGTCAACGAAGCCTGCGTCAACAGCGGCGCGGCTTGCTCCAACCTCTCCGTGAAGTTCCTTTGCCAGCTTGAACAGCATGTCGAAGCCTTCCTTGCTGCCTACGCCGTAGCCTCCGGCAACAACGATGGGCGCGCCTTTAAGGTTGTTCTTAGCCTTCTCAACATGGCGGTCGATAACCTTTACGATATAGTCGGTTGTGGGAACATACTTTGCAACGTCGGCATAAACCACCTCGCCCTTGTAGTTCTCGTCGAGAATCTCGCGCTTCATCACGCCCTCGCGCACTGTAGCCATCTGCGGACGGTGGTCAGGGTTGACGATAGTGGCAACGATGTTTCCGCCGAAAGCGGGGCGTATCTGATACAGGAGGTTCTCATAGTGCTTGCCTGTCTTCTTGTCGTCGTAGTCGCCAATCTCGAGCTGTGTGCAGTCTGCGGTGAGTCCGCTTGTGAGAGATGACGATACGCGCGGACCGAGGTCGCGGCCTATTACGGTTGCTCCCATGAGGCAAATCTGCGGCTGTTCTTCCTTGAACAGATTTACCAGGATAGATGTATGCGGTGCGGATGTGTAGGGGAACAGTCCTTCAGCGTCGAATACAAACAGCTTGTCGACGCCGTAGGGCAGTATCTGGCTTTCCACTTTGCCCTTGATGCCTGTACCGGCAACCACGGCGTTGAGCTCAACACCGAGCTGGTTGGCCAGTTTGCGTCCTTTGGTGAGTAATTCTTGAGATACTTCGGCAACGGCAGTACCCTCTATTTCGCAATAAACAAAAACGTTATTCATAATTTACTTGCTTTATTTGTGAAAGAAAACCGGGAACGTGTCCTTGTGCATTTCTGTGGCATCATGCGTCCGCAGTTGCCGTTAAGGCGGCGGAAGACATGTGCAGCGGGCAGTTCCGCAGGTTCTTTTTATCCAATAATCTTTTCGTCCAACAGTTCTTTGATGAGGCAGTCGATCTCGTCGTCACAGCATGTGAGAGTCTTGCATTCCTTTGCCTGGAACACGATGTTCTTAACGGCTTTCACCTTTGTGGGCGAGCCTGCCAGTCCGCACTGCTGCGGGTCGCCGTCAACGTCGGCCACTGACCATTGGTTAAGTGTAAGATAAGGACGCTTCTCGTAGAGCTCGGCATAAGGCATGTCGGGTGTGCGCTCGAGCGGAACGGTGGCGTATTTGTATTTCATAACGAGTTTTGCGTTGCAGGGGCGGCATGGTGCTGCGCTTCCGTTTACGGTTATCAGCACGGGCATCGGAGTCTCTACGGTTTCAACGCCTCCGTCGATGTGGCGGCGTATGGTGAGCTTTCCGTCCTCGCATTTCAGTATTTCCTCTGCATAGGTAACCTGAGCGAGGCCCAGCTTCTGAGCCACCTGAGGTCCTACCTGTGCGGTGTCGCCGTCGATAGCCTGACGTCCGCCTATGATGATGTCGGCTCCGCCAATTTTCTTGATGGCTGTAGCCAGTGCGTAAGAAGTGGCCAGGGTGTCAGCTCCGGCAAACAGGCGGTCGGTAAGCAGCCAGCCTGTGTCGGCTCCACGATAAAGTCCCTGACGGATTATTTCGGCTGCACGCGGAGGTCCCATGGTGAGGATTCCTACGGTTGAGCCCGGATTCTGTTCTTTCAGTCTGAGTGCCTGTTCAAGGGCATTAAGGTCTTCAGGGTTAAAGATTGCCGGCAGCGCGGCGCGGTTAACAGTGCCTTCGGCTGTCATCGCATCTTTGCCCACATTCCTCGTGTCGGGTACTTGTTTTGCAAGTACGATGATTTTCAAATTCATAGATTAAGCTTATAATGTAAATTCTTAGATTGCAAAAATACACTATTTTTGCTTTTTGACAAAAAAAACGGGCAAAAACATACGTTTTTACCCGTGTATTTAAACCCTTTTAAACGGTTGCGGCATATGCAACGTGCGTTGTGTCCGCACACATAATAATGCTCTGCTGCACTGATGTCAGGCGCTGATGCCGCCTCACCGTCTTGCAGGCTGTTGTTACTTGTTGCGCTTCTGCAGAGTCATCAGCACTTTTCCGTCGGCTGACTTCAGCGTAAGCGTGCTGTTGTCCTTCAGCTCGTAAGACTTAACTTCGTTGACAGCCTTGAGCACCTGCTCCTCGGTCTTCATGTCGTGGCACATCATCCGTGTGCTGCCTACTGTGCCGAAAGATATCGTGCCCTTCTTTGCGTCAGCGTCAAGCTGGCCGAAGATGCGGTTGCAGCTTGTGCTTCCGTACATGCTCTTCTTTTCAACGTCGAATCCTATGAAGGCTTCGTTGTCGTTGTCTGCCTTTGTTATGCTTTGACCGTTAACTTCGGTTATTTTCCATTCTCCGTTTAGTGCAGACACTGATGATGCAGCGCTGTTAGATGTCTTGCATGACGTTGTGGCTGCGAGCAGTCCTGCCATGCATAATGCTACAAATACTTTTTTCATTCCTTTTACTCTTTATTGTTAATAAAATATTGTCTTTCAGGCTTTTGCCGGTTGCGTCCGGTCTTTCTGGCCGGTGCTTCCAGCCTGATTGCAGTGGCCTTTTTGACCATTTGGGGTGCAAATTTAAGTAAATTATCGATGAAAAAGTAAAATAAAGACCATAAATAACTAATGTTTCGCATAATTCCGTTTTTTTTGCATATGGTCTTATGCGTGGTCATGACGCCTGCCGTATGCCGTTGCGTCAGTGGTGCGGCGCGCCTTTTCCGGCGGCTTTGCGGCTATGAAAATTCTTGTCGTTTAATCGGCTGTTTTGCTTACATATTGATTTCTGCTGACGCTCCCATACTGCGATATTTGCAGATAAAACTCCGCCGGACGAGAATAGTGCAGATATTGGTGTGCAGCGTGTAAGGCGCACTTCTACAGCGGTTTACGGGGCACTGCTGCCGACGTGTGCATCTTTTTGATGTGCTTTATGGGCTGAAAGCATACCTTTTGCATGCCGAAAGTTGCCGTTTCGGGTTGTGCTTTGCACTCTTTTAGGTATTAAAAAGCACTGTGTTATACCGGCGGTGCAGTTCGTTTTTACTGCTGTGTTGGTCGTTTTGTCGTGTTGAGGCTGCCGGTCTGCGTTGCCCCTGATGGCTTTCGGTGCGGATATTTCTCTAGAATGGTCAGTAAAGTTGTATTTTCTCTGGTTACGTTTTGCGCGTCATGCTGCTCCGCCGGTTTGCAAAGTGTCATTCTGACGTCATGGCTCACTTTGTCCATTATATTCCGTAATGCCTTCATGACAGGTCTGTTTGCCGTTCCGTCGTACCGATAAATATATGTTCCGATTATACAAAAATCAGTCGGCCACTTGCTTATCTCGCTATTTATATTTAATTTTGCATTAGTTCGTCCGCAGCCGTTCCGTCAGCCTAAGGCGGCAGGGCGGTGATATGCCGGACGTTTTAATGCTTATGATAGATCAGGCAACGATAGACAAGATAATGGATGCCGCCAACATTGTTGACGTGGTGTCTGAGTTTGTTTCGCTCCGCAAGGCGGGCGTAAACTATAAGGGACTGTGCCCCTTCCATAACGAGAAGACTCCTTCGTTCGTGGTGTCGCCCGCCAAGGGCTACTGCCACTGCTTCTCGTGCGGCAAGGGCGGCAATCCCGTAGGCTTCATCATGGAGCACGAACAGATGACATATCCCGAGGCGCTGAGATGGCTTGCCAAGAAATATCACATAGAGATACAGGAGCGCGAACTCTCGGACGAGGAGAAGCGCGAGGCGAGCGAGCGCGAGAGTATGTTCATCGTGAACGACTGGGCGCTTAAATACTTCCAGGACAACCTGATGAACACCCGCGACGGGCAGGCCATCGGCATGCAGTATTTCCGTTCGCGCGGATTCCGCGACGACACGATATATAAGTTCCAGTTGGGCTATGCGTTGCCTGAACGCGACGCGCTGGCACGTGCAGCCCTGGCAAAAGGCTTCAAGGAGCAGTTTCTGATAGAGACTGGCTTGTGCTACCGTAAGGAGAACGGACAGCTTCAGGACAGATATGCCGGCCGTGTGATATTTCCCGTGCATACAATAACGGGGCGCGTGGTGGCCTTCGGCGGGCGCATACTTACCAACGACAAGAATGTGGCAAAGTATGTCAACTCGCCCGAGTCGCAGATATACCACAAGAGCAACGAGCTCTACGGCATATATCAGGCCAAGCAGGCTATAACGCGAAACGACCGCTGCTATCTCGTCGAGGGATATATCGACGTTACATCGATGCACCAGAGCGGCGTTGAGAACGTAGTGGCATCGTCGGGAACATCGCTCACCACGGGGCAGATACGCCTCATACGCCGCTTTACGAAAAACATCACCGTGCTCTACGACGGCGACTCTGCCGGCATACATGCTTCTATACGAGGCATAGACATGCTCCTGGCCGAGGGAATGAACGTAAAGGTGCTGCTGCTGCCCGACGGCGACGACCCCGACAGCTTTGCGCGTAAGCACACCGCACAGGAGTTTCGCGACTATATCGAAGCGCATCAGACCGACTTCATCGAGTTTAAGACCAATCTGCTGCTAAAGGGCGTAACCGACCCGATAAAGCGCTCGCAGGCCATAAGCAGCATTATCAAGAGCGTGTCTGTAATAGACGACCAGATAACCAGGGCCACATACATGACCGAATGTTCACACCGGCTTGGCATAAACGAGGCTACGCTCGTAAGCACTGTCAACAAGTTTATACAGGGCGAGATGGAGGAGCAACTCAAGGAGGCAAGGCGCGAGGAGGCAAGAGCCGCCGCACAGCCGCCTGCAGTGGAGGTAGACGCAAAGTCGGATGTAGAGTCGAAGGTAGAATACATGCTCACGCAGATGGTGGTACGCCACGGCAACGAGGTGCTATATAAAGATGTGGAGACCGAGGACGGCGGAAAGATCAACCTGAGCGTGTCGCAGTATATCAGCTACGACCTCGGGGCAGACGGACTCAAGTTCCACAACGGGCTTTACAACCGCATACTGCAGGAAGCCGTTGAACACAACGACGACGAAGGCTTCAACTCAGAGGCCTACTTCACCCATCATCCCGACATCGAAGTGAGCCGCGTGGCCACCGACATGGCCATCGACCATTTTCAGCTGAGCCGCAGTCTGCAGGTGAAGAGAGATGAGGACACGCTCCGCAACCAGGTGATACACCTCATACTCGACTTCCGCCTTGACTATGTTGAGCATAAGATGGAAGACCTGAAGCGCGAGATAACCCAGGCATCAGGCGACACCGAAAAGATGATGAGCCTCATGGCCGAATATAAGGACATGCAGGGCATACGCAACTCGATAGCCAAAGAACTCGGCAGCGAGATAATCGTGTGACGTGGCATCTCATGCAGCATCATGCTGCGTGGCCGGACGTTGCACTCAGGCAGTGAGAATACAGCCGCAGGCATCTTGCGTGCAGGCGGAATAGATAACGTAAAAAGGCATACCGTATGATTTACGTACACTGGATATTCTTCTTGCTCTATGCATTCATAGTGATAGCAGCAATGGTAGCCGTGCTCATGGACAACCGTCAGCCGGCCAAGACCATGGCGTGGATACTCGTGCTTGTGTTCCTTCCCGTTGTGGGCTTCGTGCTATATTTCTTCTTCGGACAGAACACACGCAAGGAGAAGCTCATCAGCCAGCAGAGCATGGACCAGCTGACAAAGCGCTCCATGCTCGGATTTGCCGAGCAGCAAAACCTCGTGTTGCCTGACGAGCACAGCGTGCTCATAAAGCTCTTTGCCAGCCAAAACTGGGCTTTGCCTTTCAAGAATAATGAGACCGACATCTATACCGACGGCTACGGATTCTTTCATGCTCTGCTGCGCGACATATCCCAAGCCTGCCATCACATACATCTAGAGACCTATATTATATGCGACGATCCTCTGGGCTATCTCGTTTCCGACGCACTCATTGCCAAGGCAAAAGAGGGCGTTGAGGTGCGTTTCATCTACGATGACGTGGGCTGCTGGAACGTTCCCAATTCGTTCTTCGAGCGTATGCGCAATGCCGGAATAGACGTGCATGCCTTCATGCCGGTCAAGTTTCCTGCATTCACCAGCAAGGTCAACTACCGAAACCACCGCAAGTTGTGCGTTATAGACGGCCGCGTGGGCTTTATCGGCGGCATGAACATAGCCCTGCGATATATCAAGGGCCGCAACGGAACCGCATGGCGCGACACTCATTTGCGCATAAGGGGCGGCGCCGTCTACGGCATACAGCGCGCCTTCCTGGTCGACTGGTTCTTCGTCGACCGCACGCTCATCAGCAACCGCTGCTATTATCCGCCCCACGACGACATCCGCCCCAACGACTGCATAATGCAGATAGTTACCAGCAGCCCTATCAGTCCGTGGCCCGAGATGATGCAGGGGTATGTCCGCATACTGCTGGAGGCAAAAAAATATGTATATATGGAGACGCCATATTTCCTGCCAACCGAGCCGGTGCTCTTTGCCATGCGCACCGCAGCCCTTGCCGGAGTAGACGTAAGGCTGATGGTTCCGCTGCACTCAGACGCCAAATTCGTTGAGTGGGCAAGCCGTTCATACGTGCAGGAGAGCGTCGATGCCGGTGTTAAGGTCTATCTGTATAAGCCCGGTTTCAACCATTCAAAGCTGCTTGTCAGCGACGACAGCCTGTCAACCTGCGGCTCTACCAACATCGATTTCCGCAGCTTCGACAACAATTTTGAAGTCAATGCCTTTATCTACGACCGTGATATGGCCCTTCGCATCAAGTCGGTCTTTATGGAAGACGTGAAGCAGTGTGTCGACTATGAGAAGTATATGAGCACGCGCCGCCTTTCGTTCCCTCACCGTTTGCTTGAGTCGCTGATGCGTGTGTTCTCGCCGCTGATGTGATTTTCAGTCAATATTATCCTTAATGTCTTAATTGTCTTTAGTCTCGTGTATAGCCAGTTTATCCGGCAGTCTATGGCCGGGATATTTTTATGTTGACGTCTGCCTCAGCTTGTTCAGGCGGCAAGCCGTAAATAGTAAACAAAAAGACGGCTGAAAACATAAGTTTAATTGTGTAATATAAACCCAATATACTGCCAGCCGACCGTTTGTCTATAAAATCGTTTCAATGCTAGACAAATTGGCAATTGTGTATAAAAATAATACCGTGTAACATAAAAAATAAACATAAAAACTTTTTTATTTGATATAATATTGTTATTTTTGCCACCGACGATGCCAGTTCCCTGGGAACGGGCGGGGTCATAACATCGATGGATTGAAGTTTAGGCATTTTTAGGATGCTGACTTCAGAAAGGCGTTTACGGACGTTAATTCTGTGCTCTCAAAACTTCGCAAACTTTGAATCAGCTCACAGAAATAATGCAACGGAACGTCTGCGTGGGTGAATTATATCCCAATGATGGCCATATAAGTTTTATATGGCTGTGTGTTGTATATATAATTCCACTTGGCGTGGGCTGGCTGCGTTGCTTATCCTTGAGTTGAGGCAATGCGAAGGCCTGAGAGCAGGGATGGGCGAGAAGTAGAAACTCCCATGCCTTTTTTGTTTCCATTAATCTAATACCAGTTTGTTAACGCTGAATTTGGGGAGTATAAGAAGCAACCTAAAACTTAAATGCTATGAGTGAAATGATGTTGTCGTTGCTGACTTTGTCTCCTTTGTCATTGTTAAGTTTTAGTTTTGCGCCATGCGGATCTTTTAAATGTGAGAATGATAGTGGTGTAAACCAAAACAGATATCTGTTACAGCTTATCGGTGAATTCAGATTGAACGCAGCAATAGGACGTGTTGCCGCCGGTACAGCTTTCGCTATATGCAAATCTCCTTTCGGCCAACAAAGGCTGTGGGCGGCTTGAATATTCCGGATGCTGAGTAATATCTGAACACAGAAGATGTAAGTATACAGGCGTTGCATATTTGCCATAATACACTTCAGGTGCTTAGTTATATACTTTCAATATTAGTCATCTCTTAAACAATTTTTTACTATGAAAAGGATGCATTTTATTATTCTGTCATGCCTGTTGGCCCAGAGTGCTTTTTCTGCAGTGGACGGAGCCAAGGATGATGTTGGCGTTTTGTTGCCGCAAGTTGAAAAACCGGTAGTGTCTGTCTTGTCCGACAGTTATCCCATAACCCGTGCCGACAATCAGCCTGCATACAGTTATCCTGACGGACTGAGCCGTCTTGGCACATATTCTTCTGAGAATCAGCCTGTGTGCAATTATCTTTCGCCCAACCGCCTTACCAACGGCAACTACTTCTTATGGGCACCTACAGGCAAGCCTGTTACATATATAAGTAATGTGAGCGGCGCATCCGCCTATAATTGGTCTTTGCCTGGAACATCAGAAGAAACTTCCGCAATAGAAAGCGCAACTGCAACATACACTAAATTAGGTCATTACGCATTTCCTTCACTTGAAGTTACCGACGCATCTGGCAAAAAGAGCACGTATCAGGCCGAAGGCGAGCTGCTTGTGAGTGGTAAAGCCGAAATAAGCACGGCAAACTGCCGTAAATGGAACGAGACATATCAGCTTGGCTATCTGCCTTTAAACGGTGGTTCGGCTGGCTATCTCGGCGGAACCAACAGTGCCGGACTGAAGGGCTATGGCAACTTGTTCATGACGGCTCACGGTAATGCCCATATTACAGGTGTAAACGTATATTTCGCCTTTAAGCCTACAAAATATCCTGCCGATGCAAAGCTGATGCTTCGTGTGTGGTACCCTATGGAGAGCGAGGGCAACATGGAGTTCACAGGTCTGCCGTTAGAGGTGGTTGAGTTGCCGGTGAGCGAAATTCGTGATGCTTATGAGGGCGAGTTTCCTATAAAGAACGTGGCAGTTGGCGAGTTCCGTTTTGAACAGCCTCTGCAGATATGGGACAAGCCTTTGTTCTTTGTTACCGTTGAAGGTTTTGGCGACGATCCGTCAGAGTCTGATATCGTTATGCTGACTGAAGTAATGGGGCAGGATATACCCGAGGAGCAGATGACCAGCATGCTTGCTCACAATTCTTTTGTAAACTATAACGACATGGGCTATAACATGCCGGTTAATTATTTCGGCGCTGCGCCGGGCGCTTCGTTTATGATCTGTCCTATTGTCGACAATAAGGACGGCGACGCTACAGGCATAACTCCGAGTCTTGTCAGCGGCTGCGAAACAAGGCTGCAGGTCAGCTCGCTCAATCTTACAATAGGCAACGACGATGCAACATCTGTAAGCGTGGTAAATGCCGCCGGCATGAAGGTGTGTGAGCGTAATATGGTCAAGGGACAGGATGTTAGCCTTACACTGCCAGGGGCAGGACTTTATCTTGTGCAGGTGTTCCGCGACGGAAAGCAGATTGACGTCAAGAAAGTTCTGGTAAATAAATGACAAAAATAAGAAGGGAACATTTGTTCCAAATTTTGAATTAAATAATAATGCTTATGAAAAAGATTACACGTTCATTTGTAGTTGCGGGGCTATTGGCTCTGGCTACATCGGTTAATGCACAGGAGCATGTATGGAAATACGTTGCAACAGGAGACGCCTCTACCTATGCTATTCGTGACGACGGCACTCTGTGGAGCTGCGGTTGGAACGAGAAAGGACAGCTGGGTGCACCGGCTGTGTCGGAAAGAACAGCTGAGTGGCAGTGTGTAGGAACTGATACAGACTGGAAGAAAGTTATAGGTGGCAAGGCTTACGCCTTCTTCATAAAGGAAGACGGCTCTCTATGGGCAGCAGGTACATCAGAGAGCGGTGTGCAGGGAACCGGTGACGGAATGGACCATAAAGAACTTGTACGTGTAGGAACTGATAATGATTGGGCTGACGTTACGGCAAGTCATTTCTGGGGATACAGCGCTATCGGACTCAAGACAGACGGCACAATATGGGGCTGGGGCGAAAATACCAGTTCGCAGCTGGGTCTCGGTGACAGAAATACACGCACTACTCCGGTACAGATTGGAACTGATACAGACTGGAAACAAGTGTCTTTAGGAAGTTCTCACTGTGTAGCCTTGAAGACAGACGGCACAATATGGGGCTGGGGACAGAATAATTCAGGACAGTTAGGACTTGGCAATGCCACGAGTCAGTCTTCTCCAGTGCAGATCGGAACTGCTAACGACTGGGTTTACGTCAAGGCTATCGACAACCGCACTTATGCGATAAAGGCTGATGGCACATTGTGGGCAACAGGTGACAACTATTCAAACCTGCTCGGCTTTAATCAGTCTGACGAGGAGCTTGTGTCGCTTTACTATGAGTTCACAAAGGTAACGACCGTTCCTGATGGTGTGCTTTCTGTATCAGGATGCGAGAACACTACGACCATTGCCATAGGAAAAGACGGTGTCATCACGGAGATTTATGCTATTGGCAGCAACAGTGACGGAGCTCTCGGCGACGGCAACGGCAAACTGCTTACAGCTACATCATCTTCAGACGAAATGCCGTTCTCGGCAAAACCTGTTAAGCCACTTCTGCCAGAAGGCGCAACTTACTCAATGCTGGCATCAGGACAGAGCTACTCATTCGTGCTTACTACAGACGGAAAGTTCTATGCATGGGGACGAAACAAGGGTGGACAGCTCGGCGACGGCTCAGAGTTGGAACAGCTTCAGACCAGCTATCAGAAGAAACCTATTGAGATTGCATGTCCTGGCGGTGCTACTCCCGGCGGCGGTGACGAAGACGTTGTTACTGTACCTTCTGACGATATTCCAAGCGACCTTAAGAAGGCAACTGAAATCAAACTGACTGGAACATGGAACACAAGCAAATTTACTGAACTGGCTCAGGCTATAGGTACTACTGCTTTCGGAGCATCTAACACCACGCTCGTTTCTGTTGATATGTCAGAGGCTCTTATTGAAGAAGGTACAGACCTCTACGTTCAAGGCGGACTGGCAAAGAATGGTGCTTTTGTAAATTGCAAGGCTCTTGAGAAGGTGGCTATGCCGGCTGCTGCCGAGGCTGCAAACTTCAAGGACTTTACAAATGCGTTTATGAACTGCGAGAAACTCTCTGACATCGACTTGCAGAACTGCGCAGGTCTTACGAGTCTTAACAGCGCCTTCATGGGCTGTACATCTCTGACAAAGGTTAATCTGCTCAGCTCTAAGTCTCTCACCGGCGTTAGCAGCATGGCCAGCACATTCAAGAGCTGTACGGCTCTTACAGATGTCGTATTGCCCGAAGAGATAGCTTTCGCTTCAGCTACATTCAGTGACTGTACAGCTTTGGCAAACATCGACTGGACAAGCTATACAAAAAACAGCGCACCTATATTCTATTCAGGAATGTTCGACGGCATATCTGACCTTAAGGCCATCACTCTTACTGTAAATGAGGATGTTTATGACATCTTTGCAGCAGATGCCAACTGGAGCAAGCTTAATCTGGTGGCTAAGGGCTCAACCGGTATTAATGGTGTTGACAACGAAGCTTCTGTTCGTTTCGACGGCAACACTCTCTATACATCACAGCCGGTTAATGACGTATGTGTATATACCGTTTCTGGTTCACTCGTACGCAAGTGCGGTGTTGTGGCAGGCAGTCTTAATTTGTCTGATGTTGCCAACGGCGCTTACATCCTTGTCTACACTCAGAACGGACAGAAACATGCTGTTAAAGTTGTAAAGAGATAATTCAATATTCTGGGTTTATTACAAAGAGGCTTTCTGCTGTATGCGGGAAGCCTCTTCCTTTTTTATGTATCTGTCTGTGCAGCCGTTGATGTTAATGGCTGGTAATAAAAAAATCTTTGACAGTGCTGATTTGTACGACTCTGTTTGAAGTCGACCTAAATTAGGAAAGGACAATCCGTAAATCAACAGTAAATAATTTTCTTTAAAAACTCGTCACTCATCACATTCGTGCGTAACGTGTTGATATACATAGTGTTATGGTGTGATGAGTTGATTTCGCAACTCGTCACACCATGGCTTTTGTGGCCTTTCCTGATTTTGGTTGACCTCGATGTGATGAGTTGCAAATTAAACTCATCACACTATAACATCTTGATTATTAGTGAATTAAGCGGCTTTGTGATGAGTGACGAGTTTTTAACAAAACTTTTTTACTGTATTACGTATTAACAGAATAACTTATTCAGCTAAAAAGCTGTGCTTTGGTCTTGCAAAAGGCCGTGTTTCAGGATACAAAAGCATACCTTTTGCGATGCAGTTTGCCGCCTTTTGTATTTTATTTATGGTATATTCTTATTTGCTTCAGCCGTAATCTCTTTCAGATTAGATGTTATAATCCGTCATCTTTTCAACTCATGTCAGTTGAGTCTGACTTTCAATCGAAAATGCAAATAATAATAGGCTTAGGCCGGACGGCGGTTATTCATCCTCGCCTTCCGGCTCTCTGTTAGAGAAGATGCTTGTAAGCGACGCCAGACTAGACTGTCAACCTGTGGCTCTACAAACATAGACTTCTGTAGCTTCGGCAATAATTGCGTGTATTCTCGCCGCTGATGTGATTTTCATGTCAATATTATCTTTTATGTTCTTTGCTTTTTTGTTTTTTTTCTAACTTTGCAAAATTTAACGACCGCTACAAGCAGATTCCAATGCGAGTCATTCTTATGTCGTGTGATTTGATTCGCGTGATTATAGACGATTTAGCGGTAGTCTGTATGATGAAGTAGGCAAGAGAACTGGTTTCCTGCTTTTTGCACCTGTAAAAAAACGTTTTGACATGAGAAAGAAAAACAAACACAATACCCCCGAACGTATTACCGAACTGTCGAAGTGCGAGATTTTTGTTTTCGGGAGCAACCTTGAAGGTCATCACTATGGCGGTGCGGCACGCACAGCGTATGAGAAATTCGGTGCGGAATGGGGCGTGGGCGACGGCCCTACGGGGCGGTGTTACGCCATTCCGACGATGTTCAGGAACATCGAAGACATAAGACCTTACGCCGATAAGTTTGTCGAATACGCAAAGGCGCATCCGCAAAACAGGTTCTTGCTTACGCGCGTGGGCTGTGGAATTGCAGGCTTCAAGGACATTGACATGGCAAAAATATTCGAGGACTGCATAAATGTACCAAACATAACGCGGCCTGAAGGGTGGGGGCCTTGGATGATAGTAAGCTTCCAACTCGAAATAAAACCACGACGGGAAACCGAAGAAGTGCCGCGTGTGATTTCCGACGATATACTGAAAAGCCTCTGCAAAAAGTACAGTTACCAGATTGGTGCAGGTATATTAGACTTCGTGCCTTACGTAGGGGTGAGGTATGTCATTGACCAGAACAAGTTCGGATACAAGCGTCTCGGCGACTTCTTTTTCCACAACGGGCAATTTTACGTGTGGGACACCGACGACAAATGGGCGGCCGAGCATGACCAAGAGGCTGTTCTCGAAACATTTGGTGACGAGTGTTTTAATCGCGGCTACGCACATAAAGTAATTTTCGCCGGCGTAAATACTAGATACCGGGACAGCCGTGGAGAATACATCTACACTGGAGACGTAATCGGAGTAAAGGAAAACGGCATGTCTAAACCTACCTGTATGGCGCTCGGAACATTTAAATGGAGCGGGAAAGAAGATGAATACACCTTCATGCTTGACAACCATACGCTTGACCTTAAAGACTGCTTCCGTCAGAAATTTAATATGACCCGTGTCGGCACAGTGTTTTTCCGGTTGGATAAGGACGCGCCTCCGGTAGACGTGGCAAGGCGCGCCCACTCATTCAACATGGCTCGCTCGGAAGAGAACCTCGTGCTTATGTCGACATACACGCCGAACTTCGACCAGGAATATTGGCACTATTTAGCACTCAAAATATTAGGTGCGGAATATAATTGGAACAAATAAAATTATTGGACATGGCAAAAAATAATCAGTCTGCCAAAGCGCGTATGGGCGCGATTGGCGAGAGTTTAGTTGTTGCGAAACTGATGCAACAAGGTTGGGACGCTTTCAATGCCAACTGCACAATCAAGAATTACAAGTCTATCGACATAATCTGCCTTAACAGCGATCTAAGTGAAGACGGAGATTTAAGATGGAAGCCCAAAACAGCTTTGGTACAAGTAAAAACTTGTAACCAAAAAAACATCCCTATTGGCTTTACGATGGAGCAGACCCAAGATATCAAGTATTTGGAAGATAATGTGAAAGGTCCTTATGTTCTCATATATCAAGAGGAGAAAGACGGGGTTTCTAAATACCGCTTTTTCGTCATTTCACGTAAGGATTTCATAAAACTCGCGTATGAACTACATCATTGGTACATACATGATTGGGAACGGGAAAAGCCTTTGGTCTTGTCTGCCCCAGCCGGATTTCCCATAAAGAACCTTATGGGGGAAGACGAAAAAGAGACTTCAAGGCATAAGGCATTCCACAATCCGTTCAAAGGCATTACATTCGAAGATAAGTGGGAAAACATCTGGAAAGAATAAAACACGAAGAGACCATGCTGTTTTGCCATGGTCTCTTTACCTTAGCATTTTCCAGAAGATTGCCGAATGACATGCCGTGGCAGTAAAACACTATTCACTATCGCGGTATGTCAACTTGACACGCAACGGGTTATGTCATATTGTGACGGTGTGATAGTAAAATAAAAACATTTTATAAAAATACGCAGGCAATGCTATTCCTGCACTTCCGACTGTCGGAACAGGCTGAAGTTCACGCTGCCGTATGCCCTGTGCTCAATGAATCCGGGCACATCCTCAAAGCTGTTGTTCTTGCCGTGTTCGAATACGAATATGCCGTTGGGCTTCAGCAGTCCGCGCTCAAGTATCAGCTTGGGCAGGGTGGGCAGTTCGGGCAGGGCGTAGGGAGGATCGGCAAAGATGAAGTCGAACTGCTGATGGCAACTCTTTATGAAGCGGAACACATCGCCTCGCAGGGCGATGCATCTGTCGGTGCCGAGCTTCTTCAGGCATTGCTTTATGAAGGCATGATGGTCGCGGTCGGCCTCCACGCTTATCACGCTCTGGCATCCTCTCGACACCAGTTCGAGCGATATGCTGCCCGTACCCGAGAAGAGGTCGAGCGCTATGGCGTCTTCAAGGTCGATGTATCCGTTAAGCACATTGAATATGTTTTCCTTGGCAAAGTCCGTTGTCGGTCTTGCCTTGAACGTGCGCGGTATGTCAAAGTGGCGTCCTTTATATATTCCTGTAATTATTCTCATTTCAGTTTATTCCTAATGTTGTTGTGGCTTTCTGTTGAGGCTTGCTGCCTGTCAGTGCTCCGTCTGGGGGCTTGTAGTGAGCTGCCTGCAGTTTCGCCTCATGCTGTTTCTGCGGCGTAGGCTTTCAGGCGTTGCCGCTGTCCGTGTGCAGCCTGCGGCTCAGCTCTTCACGAAATATGTTATCAGGTCGTAAGGAATGTTCTTTATTGCCGTAATCGGAGCGCGGTTGAACTCGGCCTTCGGATTTATCACGTATACGTTCTGTATGAAAGTGTGCAGCTCCTGTGTCAGCTCCTCCCTGGCGGGCAGTTCGCCTACGAGGTGCAGCTCGTCGCGCTTGTTGTCGAAGGTAAGCTGCTTCCATACGTTCAGTATGAAGTATACGGCGTCGGGTGCCAGATCGGTGTCAAAGCTGTTTGTAAACTTAAATCTGTTCTGCTGAAAGCTGAACACGTCTATCCTCTTGTCGTGGAAATACGCATACAGCTTCATCCTTATGCCGGTGAAGCTGCGGCGGTAGAGATGATTCCACACCGGCTCGCACACGTGTGCAAACCTTACGTCGCCGAAGTGGTCGTCGATGACCAGCTTCAGGTCTTTGTTTATTGAGTATACGGCCACGGCGTTTAGCGAAGGCAGCACGCTCGACATCACCACTTCGCTCTCATGTCCGGTAACGGCATAGTGGTAGAGCATTTCCTTCTGGCTGTCTTTAAACTCGTCTATGGGTATCATTATCACGGGCGAGTCGATCATCACCATTGCTCTCTGCCATCCGTTGTTCAGCAGGTCAATCTCCCTGAACGCCTCTCTGAGGTTAGCCGCCATGGATATGCCGCTCCTCACGGTATAAGGCTCAAAGGTTATACCCTCGGGATTTTCTGCGCTCAGGGCAGAGAACGACAGCGAGTGCCTGCCTATGCGTATGGTAAGCCTCGGCTTCTTTGTTATTATGTTATTCCCAGTTTCCTGCATTATCGTTAGGTGTGGTTATGTCTCCAATTTTCAGTCCGGGGTATCTCCCCGCGTTGTTAGCCTCTTCGATGAGGTTGGCTATGCTGTTCTCGTCGAGCCCCGACAGGTAGTCGTTATACATGGCTCCGCATTCCATCAGCGGTATCTGCCTGCCCGACTTGCTTATCTGTGTCGTTGCCGTAAGGTCGAATTTCTTTTTTCCGGCGAAGGGAATGTATTGCAGCGAGTCGGCCAGATAGCCTTCTCTGACCAGTATGTCGAAGCTTCCGCTGTAAGTGCCGTTGGCCCTGCGGTATTTCTCTTCGGCATATCTTATCTTCACCAGTCGCTCCTTCACCGCCTGCTCGCGTCCGGCCTGCTGCCGCTCAAATCTTATGGGCGAGCACACACTCATGACGCATGTTATGGCCAGCATGGCGGCTATGAGTGCCAGAATGTGATTGTTGCTGATTTTTATCATTGCCTTATTGACCTGCTATTTATGGCCGGCTGTGGTTAAGAACAATATTTTCTTAGTTCACATGGCATAAAATATCAATTATTTTATGTAAGTTTGCATTATGCTTTCGCATTCTGTGCATTTGCAAAATTACACTAAATAATTCGTAAAATCAAACCTTTGGCATAAAAACTGATGATTGTTGAAGAACTGGCAACTCAGATAATGCAGACTTTCGGCTTTGTGCCCACTGCCGACCAGGCTAAGGCCACAGCCGTGTTCAGCCGTTTTCTGCTCGACCGCGACGGCAGCTCGGTGATGATTATGCGCGGTTCTGCCGGTACGGGCAAGACGTCGCTTGCCGCAGCCATCGTTAAGACGCTTGTAAAGTTGCGCCAGAGGGTGATCCTGCTTGCCCCCACGGGACGTGCCGCCAAGGTGTTTTCGGTCAATGCCGGTCGTCCTGCCTTCACCATACATCGCCGCATATACCGTCAGAAGACCTTTGCGGGCGAGTCGACGGGCTTCAGTCTTAACGACAACATGTATCACGACACGCTCTTCATTGTCGACGAGGCGTCGATGATAGCCAACGGCGGAGGCGGCGAGGGCGCAGTCTTCGGCACGGGCTGCCTGCTCGACGATATGGTTAGCTTCGTCTACGGCGGCCGCAACTGCCGCATGATGATCATTGGCGACATGGCACAGCTGCCGCCGGTGGGCGAGGAAGAGTCGCCCGCGCTGATGGCTGATTTTATGGCGGGCTACGGACTGAAGGTTTATCAGTGCGACCTTAACGAGATTTTGCGACAGGCATCAGGTTCCGGCATTCTTTATAATGCCACGGAGATACGCAGCATGATAACCCACGACGAGGTTACGCGTCTTCCTAAAATAACTTTTTCAGGCTTTGCCGACATACGCATGGTGCCGGGCGGCGAACTCATTGAGCAGCTTAACAGCAGCTACTCTGAAGTGGGCACCGACGAGACCATCGTGATAACGCGCAGCAACAAGCGCGCCAATGCCTACAACGCCGGCATACGCGGCATGGTGTTGGGCCGTGAGGAAGAACTGACTACGGGCGACATGCTCATGGTGGTGAGAAACAACTACTACTGGACCGAGAAGGCTGCCGCCGAGGAAAAGGCTCTCGAGGACAGCAGCACGGGCAACGGCGACGGACGTAAGGCCGAAAGCCAGGCGTTGCCGTTTATTGCCAACGGCGACAGGGCCATGGTGGTAAGGGTTAGAAACCTGCGCGAGTTCTACGGTCTTCACTTTGCCGACGTGTGGCTTCAGTTTCCCGATTACGACAATTATGAAATAATGGTAACCGCCGTAACCGACAGTCTTATGGCTGAGGCTCCGGCTCTTACGTGCGAACAGAGCGAGCGGCTCTTCAACGGAGTTATGGAAGACTATCAGGATGTGCCTTTGAAAGCCGACCGCCTGAAGAAGGTAAGGCAAGACCCTTGTTACAATGCCTTGCAGATAAAATATGCCTATGCCGTTACCTGCCACAAGGCGCAGGGCGGACAATGGGCGCACATATATGTTGACCAGGGCTATATGACCGACGACATGCTCTCGCCCGACTATATCCACTGGCTCTACACAGCCTTCACGCGTGCCACAGAGAAACTCTTTCTCGTAAACTGGCCCAAAACGCAGACGGAAGGGTTACATTAATTATATTATTCTGCATTCATTACTTCACATAGTGTAATTAGTCTTTTTCAAGTAAAAAAATAAATAGTTATAATGACATCATTCTTATTTTTTATAGCAGGATTTCTTATTGCCGTAGTGGCAATGATGATAGTGTCGCAGCGCAACGCTGCAGCTCAAAAAGAAAACAACGCACGCTTGTCTAACGAGGCTGCCGCAAGCCGCCGTGAGGCCGATATGTTGCGTTCGCAGTTGGGCGATGCGCGTGAGGATGCCGAACGGCGGCTGACCGAATTGCGCCGCCAGTATGAACGGCTCATGGCTGATGCCGAGCGCAAGCATGCCGAAGAGAGGGCAGGGCGTGAGCTGCTTATGGAGAAACAGTTCGCGGAGAGATTGCAGCTATTGCAGGAACAGCTGCGCACAACAACAGAGAAACTTCTGAAACAGCGGGCTGACGAACTGGACAAGAGCAACCGCAGTCAGATGGACTCGATAATAGCTCCGCTGAAAGCCGTAATGACAGAAATGAAAAAGTCGATGGACGACAACCGCGAGTCGTTCACACGCAGCACGGCTTCGCTCGGTGAACAGATAAGGCAGATGCATGCCACAACGGCATCGCTCGGCGCTGAGGCCGAAAAGTTGTCGCGTGCGCTTCAGACAGGCCCAAAGATTCAGGGCGACTTCGGTGAGATGAAGCTCAATGACCTTCTCGATAAGTTCGGATTTACCAAGGGCGTTGAGTATGACGTGCAGTACACCATGCGCGACGCAAAGGGCAACGTGATACACAACGACGACACCAACGACATGATGCGCCCCGACGTGGTGCTGCATTATCCCGACCATAAGGACGTGATAATCGACTCGAAGGCGTCGCTTACTGCCTTTATTAATTATGTAAACGCCGAGACCGACGACGAGCGCCGCAAGGCTCTCGACGAGCATGTTAAGAGCGTTCGCCGCCATGTAGACGATCTTTCGGCAAAGAACTATGCCAAATACTCAATGGAGGGCGGCACCACTCTCGACTTTGTCATCATGTTCGTGCCGCAGGAGGCAGCCATGCAGCTTGCCGTGTCTGCCGACCCGTCGCTCTGGAACTATGCCTTTGAGCGCAAGGTGGTCATCACCGGTGAGCAGAATCTCTTCTCGTTGCTGCGCCTCTTGCAGATAGCGTGGACACAGCAGCGCCAGGCCGACAACCAGGAACTCGTGTTCGGACTTGCCGACACGCTCATCGAGCGCGTAGGGTTGTTTGTTGAACGTTTCGAGAAGATAGGCAAGAACATCGAAACCGTGCAGAAGTCGTTTGATGATGCGCGCAAGGCCATAAAAGGCAATCAGAGCTTCATCGTGTCTGCGCGCAAGCTCGTTGAGATGGGTGCGAAGGAGAATCCGCGCCGTCCGCTGCCAGACATATCGCCCGACGACGACTCTCAGGCCTGACGCCGTCCGGGAGCCGCCGCGTGGCTTCCTTCTTGTGGCGTATTGTGTTGTAACGGCATTGTAACACGTCTGTAATAAATATGAATACAGTTATCATTACTTTTGCAACGGTTATTATAAAAAACAGAATGACTTATGGATAATAATTATCGAATACTGGTGGTTGACGACGAACAAGACCTTTGTGAGATTTTGAAGTTTAACCTTGAGACAGACGGCTATACCGTTGAGATGGCAAACTCGGCCGAGGAGGCTCTCGAGATGAACATCGAGAGTTTCAACCTTCTGCTGCTCGACGTTATGATGGGCGGCATGTCGGGCTTCGCGCTGGCTAAGCAGCTCAAGGCCGAACCTGCCACAAAAGACATCCCAATAATATTCCTCACGGCGCGTGACACTGAAAACGACACCGTTACAGGCTTCAATCTCGGTGCCGACGATTATATCTCGAAGCCATTCTCTATACGTGAGGTGCTGGTAAGAGTGCGCGCCGTGCTGCGCCGTACAGCCGAGCACAACGGTGTGCCGCAGTCGAACGTGATAAGTTATCAGGGACTCGAGCTTAACCTCGACAAAAAGACCGTAAGCATAGACGGCGAGGACATTCCGTTCACCAAGACCGAGTTTGAGATTCTTCACCTTCTGCTCGACGAGAAGGGCCGCGTGTTCTCCCGTCAGGAACTTATCGACCGCATCTGGCCCAAGGATGTGCTAGTGCTCGACCGCACTGTCGACGTAAACATAACGCGCCTCCGCAAGAAGATAGGGCGCTTCTCAAAGTGCATCGTAACACGCCTCGGCTTCGGCTATTACTTCGACGCCTGATGCCTTTTTACTAAAAATATAAATAAAGCAACCTAAATGAAAATGTGCAGAACATCTGTTGGCACGCGTCTTTACATCAGCGTGCTGTCCGTATTTGTGGTCTTCGCTGTGGCCTTCATCATCTTTCAGCACGCACGTGAGCGTGAGTATAAAATCAACACGCTCAACACGCGCCTGCAGGATTACAACGAGCGTATGATGGAGTCGCTGCGCTATCTTGGCGACAGGTCGGACAAGGCGCTCGACGGCTACGTGGCCAACCATTACATTCATGGTCTGCGCGTTACGCTTATCGACCGCAGCGGAAAGGTTGTCTATGACAATGTATATAAGAACTATAAGAAGATGGGCAACCATCTTTCGCGAAGGGAGGTCAGAGAGGCCATCAAGGACGGCAGCGGCTACGACTTCAGCCGTGTAAGCTCCACTCTTAATCAAGACTATTTCTATTCTGCCACCTATGTTCCGCAGTGCTCGCTCATTGTGCGCAGTGCCTTGCCCTACGACAACAGTCTTGCCAAGACTCTGCGTGCCGACCAGCATTATCTGTGGTTCTCGCTCGTGGCCATGCTTGTGCTTGTCTTTATCCTTTACCGCTTTGTGAGCCGTCTGGGCGACAACATCACCAAGCTGCGCCTCTTTGCGAGCCGTGCCGACCACAACGAGAGTCTCGACACCGAAGACCTTGTTGACTTTCCCGGCGACGAACTCGGCGAGATTGCAGAGCGTATAATAAAGATATACAAGCGCCTGCAGAAAACCAAGGAGGAACAGAACATCCTGAAGCGCCAGCTGACGCAGAACATCGCCCACGAACTGAAGACGCCCGTTGCAAGCATTCAGGGTTATCTTGAGACAATACTCGAAAATCCCAACATCAACGAGGCCACCAAGGAGCAGTTCTTGCAGCGTTGCTATGCACAGTCGCAGCGCCTCACCTCTCTGCTTCATGACATTTCTACGCTTAACAGGCTCGACGATGCGCCCGAGATGGTCGACTTCGATGTGGTTGACGTCAGCCAGATGGTGTCTAATATTGTCAACGACACGGCGCTGCAGCTGTCAGAACGCAAGATGACGTTCAGCAACATGCTGCCTGACGGCATCAAGGTTAAGGGCAACCAGTCGCTGCTTTACAGCGTGTTCCGCAACCTGACAGACAACGCCATAGCCTATGCCGGCGAAGGCACCACCATAACTCTTTCAGCCGTTAATGACAACGACTGCTGGCGTTTCACCTTCAGCGACAATGGTGTCGGTGTTCCTCACGAGCATCTGGCACGCATCTTTGAGCGTTTCTATCGTGTAGACAAGGGCCGCAGCCGCAAGATGGGCGGCACAGGTCTTGGTCTTGCCATTGTAAAGAACGCTGTGCTGCTGCATGGTGGAACAATTAAGGTTAGCAACAACCTCACAGGCGGTCTCCGCTTCGACTTCACATTGAGAAAATAAATTTAAGCGAAGAGCAATTAATACTCTTGTGGATTATTATTTGGAGTTAAAGTAGCATGTTTAAGTGAAGAACGAAGAGTGAAGAGTGAAAAATCCAAATGCCAAGTAGCAAATTATACCCACGAGGCATTTGACTTTAACTACTCTAACTTAACTCCAAATAATAATCCACAAGAGTATCGGATTCTTCACTTTTTCTCTTTTCATTTTTCACTTAATAACGTTTCTTTATTTGTAAATATTTCTTATGTTTTCCGTCCGTTTGACGCTCTCAGAATAGCGATGCTCATCGCAAGTCTGTGATTTGGCGTGAAAAACGGCAAAAACCAGGCATTTCCGTTAAGTCTCTGTCATTCAACGCCTTATGCCGTTCCGGGCTCAAAACTTCAATAGTTAAAAAATATTACTCTGCCGTTTACGCTCCAAAAGTGGCCGACTTATACTCTCAAAAGCGCCCTTTAATCACTCTAAAACCATGCTTTTACGGCTCAAAATCCATGTTTTTTGCCTCGTTATCCATCCTGATAAGCAAACGAATGTTAACCATTTAGCATTTTCGCGCCGAGTAATTAACATCCGTTATCTTTTTATTTTCCAGATTGAAAAAAAATTTTGTCCTAAGTTTTTACTTAAAGCAAGGATTGCTTATTAAAGGAAATCCAAAGAATTTATGGCTTGGAACGTCAGGAAACAACAAGACTATTGTTCTGTCGGATATGTTATCCGACAGCATTAAATATTAGGATCTTAGATCCGAAACTCATACCTATTAATAAAAAATAGGAAGCAAGCGGATTAAAATCCTTATACTTAATTCCGGCAGATTGCAAATCAGCCGGCACATTAGCTTTGTTGGCTCAAATCAGTTGTACATACGGCGTATTAGTTTTGTAATGATAAAAAAGTCATAAAGCAACAGGACTATTGTTCTGTCGGATATGCTATCCGACAGCATAAAATATCAGGATCTTTGATCCGCAACTCATACCTATTAATCAAAATAGGAAGTAAGCGGATTAAAATCCTTATATTCAATTCCGGCAGATTGCAAATCAGCCGGCACATTAGCTTTG
>ENA-ORTW01000053-ORTW01000053.1-human-gut-metagenome-genome-assembly--contig:-NODE-53-length-163852-cov-4.537788_pt1 | contig 163852 bp, 107 predicted proteins | sample MGYA00242072_ERZ509193 | MGnify/ENA primary metagenome ERZ509193 (study PRJEB26280, sample SAMEA2338813) | human gut metagenome | biome: human gut; feature: human-associated habitat; material: faeces... | reverse complement strand
ATTCACATTCGCCGGCATCTGCGCAAACTGGTCTGGCGGGCATGGAAGCGTCCCAAAACTCGGGAACGAGAGTTGAGACGCAGAGGACTGCCAAGCGAACAAGCATGGAAATCGTCCGTCAATGGACGCGGCCCGTGGTGGAACGCCAACGCCCCTCACATGCTCAAAGCATTCCCCAACAGCGTCTTTCGACGAATGGGGCTTTACAGTCTCTTGTCAAAGGCCTGACCACTGAATCCACAACCTAACTTTAGAAACCGCCGGATGCCGAACGGCACGTCCGGTGGTGTGGGAGGGAGCGAGGTGCAAACCCGCTCTCTACCCGATAGTGCTTCCGAACGGGATCGGCGGTGAGCCCCAAGCGTTCTACGCCAGCCGATCGGGTTTGATGCTGCTTTGGGGGGCATAATTCAGCTTCCATATCTTTTCTTTGCGATTTCGTCTGGAGGCGGAAATCATGTCTCTTCTCACAGAACTTGAAGCTCACGCACCTGAGTACATTGAGTGGCGCCATACCTTCCATGAACACCCTGAGCTCGGGCTTGAAACACCGTGGACGGCAGATCTGGTCGCCGCGAAATTGAGGAGCTTCGGGATTGAGGTGACTCAAGGCGTCGGCGGCCATGGGGTCGTGGGCGTTTTAGAGGGCTCGCTCGGGCCGGGACGCACTGTGGGCCTGCGCTCAGACATGGATGCGCTTTCGATCACGGAAACAGGCGAATGCCCGTGGAAATCTCGTAAGCCTGGCCTTATGCACGCCTGCGGTCACGACGGACACATGACGATGCTTCTTGCTGCCGCACAGTACCTTGCTGCGCACCGTGATTTCAAAGGGAAGGTGGTCTTCATCTTTCAGCCTGGCGAAGAAGGTGCGGGCGGGGCTTTGGCGATGATCAAGGACGGTCTTTTTGAGCGCTTCCCCGTCGACGAGCTCTATGGTTTTCATAATTGGACAGATGTTCCCGTGGGAGAAGTGCGCTGTAGAAAAGGCGCAACGATGGCGGGTCAGGATTTTTTTGCGATTCGAGTGAAGGGCAAAGGCGCACATGCTTCCGCCCCGCAGCTCTCCGCTGACGCCGCGTTGGCCGCAGCCATGATCACGACGGCGCTGCAGCAGATTGTCTCGCGCAACATCGCTCCCCTGGATTCAGCCGTTGTGTCGGTGACGAAAATCCACACCGGCAGCGCCTTCAATATCATCCCGGAAACTGCAGAGGTCGGCGGCTGCACACGGTTTTTCTCCGACGAGACAGGCGCACTGATTCGTGAGCGGATTGAAGCCGTGACGAAGGCGACGGCGGAATCGGTCGGCTGCACAGCCGAAGTTGAATTCACGCCGGTAGCGGCTGTGCTCAACAGCAATGCACGTCTGGCTGAAGAACTTCTCGCGGCCGCACGTGAAGTGGTGGGCGACGAGAAAGCTTCCTTTGCCGAAATTCCGCAGATGGCGAGCGAAGACTTTTCCTACCTCGCCCGTGAGGTGCCGGGTGCTTACGGTTTCCTCGGCGGTCAGGCTCCATACGGCGCTTCAAACCTGCACAATCCGCAGTTTGACTTCGATGATCGGGTGCTCTCAACCGGCGCGGCGCTCTGGGTGACGATTGCGCGCCGCCGGCTAGCTGAGTCCTAATCCGGCTGCCGCTTCAAATGTGATCATTGCTGCGCACCAGCGCTTTATCACTCGAAGAGTGAAGCGCTGGTACGCAAAGCAGCAAGCACAGTTAAGTCGGTTCACGTCGGCTGCATCCTAAAGCCGCCGATCAAGATATAAACGGATCCTATTCGACGACTTTCCATCTGGAAATTTGTTTCCTTCCGGCTGAATAGACTGCGGCAATCCTAATTAATTTTCTGTTATTTAAATCACCTTCTCCGTAGCGGCGTTGAATCGTCTGTTCTACAGCTTTTTGCAGCAGTTCGTCTTCTTGAGCTTCATTTCTGGCGAATTTCAATTCGAAGACCCAATGTCGGCTGCTTGTGCAAACTTCTAGATCGCTCCGTCCGAAAGCATTGTGCTTTTCAATGTCAGGATGCAGCCCAGCACCGAACAGTACTAAAGCCAAGGCATCTCGACAAGCAAGTTCGCCATCTGGAACTTTGTAGCTTCCATAAGAGAGGTTCAAAAGAATATTGTTGAAGATGGAGATAATGCTGTCGGGGGTTCCGGTTTCAAACTCAGCTTTTACGTTGCTGCTGCCAAGTTGATTGAGTGTCTTGCCTTTTAAGAGAACCTTTGAATAGAGTGCAGCCATTGATTCAGTCACTTCGAGATTGGGATACTTGAGGATCACTTCTTTGCCGTCAAAACGGTCGATAGTCAGATAACCCGTTTGTTGAAGTAGGCTGAGTTCATTAAGGCTGTTGAAATCGTGACTGCTCTGAAGGTCAGAGAATAAAATGCTCTTTTCGGTAAAGAAAGTCTTCGGATCGGATAGTTCGTGTGTGGCAAGATAATTTGTGAGAACCGCGGGTTCACCAGAAGATTGATACCAGTAGTTTGGAAAATCTTTGTCAGGCATCGACAAGAAAGATAGTATTGACCAAGGATTGTAAATTCGCGAGGTCGTATCTTTTGAAAAACAATAGCCGTCGTAAGTAAGGCGAAGTCGTTCTATCAAAGCCTCATGTGACATTGAAAACTGTTCTTCAATTGTGGCAAGGTGGGGCGCATAATAGTGCTCTAACTCGGCTTCGGTAATGCCAAGAAGGGTATTGTATTCAGGAGCAAGTGACAAATCTGTCAGGAAGTTGAAGCCGGAAAATATACCGGAATGCCGGAACTTTCCGACCCCCGTCATGAAGAAAAACCGAAAATAGCCGCCTAAAGACTTAACGATGGTGAATATGTCACTTTGATATTTCTGGTGCAGCTGAAAGACGTTTGGTTCATGCAGATGGTGAGCCAAGGGTGCATCGTATTCGTCAATCAGCAGTACAAGGTTGCTGATGCCTGCACTCGTGATGAGATTGACTAACTTAGCAAATGGATCATCAACATCCGGCAGCCTCAAGCCGGATTGGGCACAGCCGGCAAGAAGCATTAAATTAAATTTTTGACGAAGTTGTTCGGGAGTCGCAGCCTCTTTTAGGATCGAAAAATCCAGACGGAGAATGGGATACGTTTTATCTTTCCACACCTCGGCAGCTGCAAGACCGTCAAAGTGCTTCAAGCCATCGCCAAACAATGAAGCAAAAGTGGAGAGGAGGAGCGATTTGCCAAAACGTCGGGGACGGGCAAGAAAAAATTTACCCGTAGAGGTAGATGCGAGCCGAACGATCAAATCCGTTTTGTCAATGTAGATTTGGTTATTGGCGCGCAAAGATGCGAATTCAGCATTGCTGAGCGACAAAGGACGGTGTTCGGCTAAGGGCATTGCAGTCTCCATTTATCCTTTATTGTAGCGTTCGCGAATGACTCACTCAGCTGGCAGTCATGCCTAGGCTGAATGCGCATTTTGCGGTGAATCGAGCAGTGGGTTCTATGATTATTGACCGAACGTCAGTGCGCTTTGGCAGCCAAGCTCAGGGCAGCGTCCTGGTCGTGCACAAACAATTGGGTCTGAAGAACCGCAAACGACCGGAATTTTGAAAAAGAAAACCGGTTCGGTGCATAACGCACGAACCGGTTCATGGCTTCATTTCTCTGCGCATTTAGAAGGCGAACCTTTGAAACATCAGCTCGCCCTCGGGAACGTTTGAGATGGGCTCAAGTCGTCGGGGCTTAGGGAGCCGGACGGAACTCCATCTGGGAAACAGCAGCGCCGCCGTTTTTATAGACCCGACGCATTGCGAGTGCAGTGCCGATCGATACGAGAGCGAGGAAGACAATGTAGGCCGAGAGCCCCATTGCACCGAGCGTGTCCGGATGCGTCTTGGCATAGGCATGGAGCGCAAAGGAGAGCTGCGGGGTGAAAGCGCCCGAGAGCGCATAGGCGATGTTGTAGGCAAATGAGATGCCCGAGAAGCGGATGCGGGCCGGGAAGACGTCGCACATGAAAATTGGGCAGAAGTTCATGATGCCCGCGAAGAAGCACGTGGCAAAGTAGGCGAGGACGACTTCAGAGACCACCGGAGCGGCCGTATAGAGAAGCGAGAAGAACGCCACACTTGAAACTGCGAAGCCCGCGGAGAAGAGGATGCAAAGGGTCGACGGATTGTGCTTATCCGCGAGCCGGCCGGTCAGCCAGCAGGAACTCACGATGCAGACCAGGCCGCCCATCTGGAAGTAGGTCGTCTCAAAGGGCGAGAAGCCAAGGACGCTGCCCACAAAACCCGGCATCAGCAGGATGAACACCACAATGCAGCCCGTGAGCACCCAGGTGATGAACATGGAGATCCAGATGCCGAAGCGCGAGGTCTTGACAACTTCTTCGAGCGGGAACTTGGCAAGCGCCTTGCTTTCGCGCATCTTCTTGAAGACCGGCGTTTCCTGAAGGAAGCGGCGCAGATAAATCGAGATCAGACCGAAGACGCCGCCGATCACGAACGGAACGCGCCAGGCCCAGTCGGAAAGTTCCGCCGGCGTGTAGATGAAGTTCATCAGGAGCGCAACGAAGGAACCGAGCAGAATGCCGCCGGTGACGCAGCCCGTGAGAAAGCCGACAAAGGCGTTCTTGTGGCCGGCCGGTGCGTGTTCATGAATGAAGACCCAAGCGCCCGGCAGTTCGCCGCCGATCGCGATGCCCTGGCAAATTCGAACGAGAATCAAAAAGAGCGGAGCAGCATAACCGATCGTTTCGTACGTAGGAATTACCGCGAGCGAGAAGGTCGGGATGACCATCAGCGCAATCGAGAGCATGAACATGTTCTTTCGGCCGAACTTGTCGCCGAAGTGAGCCATCACGACGCCGCCGAGCGGGCGGGCGAGATAACCGGCGGCAAAAGTGCCGTAAGTGTTCAGCATGGCCCAGAACTCACCGATCCCTGCGGGGAAGAAGTGCTGGGAAATAATCTTCGCGAAGAAGAACACGATGATGAAGTCGTAAAACTCCAAGATCCCGCCGAGCGATGAGAGCCCGAGTGTTTTGAGTTCGCCTCGGGACAGACCCGATGCGGAACATTGCTGCTTTTCCATTTTCCTTATTCCATGAATAGTTCGAAGTTGCAGTCCCTAGATCAAATTAGGGACAACCCGCACCAAAAGGTGACGTATCTGATCTTAGTCAGGGCTGGCAAAGACGGAATACCCCTTTTGGCAGAGGTCTAAATCCGTATACAATGAAAATTAAGGGTCTTCGCTCAGGGGTTTAAACGGATCGGCAAATCACCTAAGTTAAATAGCGTAGCTTGGTTTAATCTTATTTGAACGAAGCTTGACAAAAGCGTAGACGTCTTGGATAAAACGCCTAATTGCGTTGTTAACAATTTGATTTCCAATAAAAATCGATTATCGATAAATGCAAATTTGCAAGGACGGGCCGGCAAAAATCTCAGAGAGCTCGATGGTCGGCGAAAAGCTTCGGGCTGATGAGGGTGCACGAGCTTAGACGAGGGAGTGTCCATTCACAGTCCTTCGCTCGTGTTTTTTCGCAGTTTGCGGCACTTTGCCGGATGCATATTCGTAAGATCGGGTTAACCCGCTTTGCTTAACTTTGATGCACAATACGGTCTCGAAAAAAGACCCCAGGAATCCACTCTCATCATGGAACGCACGCAACTCGCAGAACTGCTTGCCAAGGCTGAAAAAGCGGAGCCCTCAGAACTCTCTGACCAAGAGATTGTCGCGCTGCTAGGGCTCACAGACCCGGAAGACTGCCGAATGCTTAAGGACGCAGCCTTTCGCCGCACGACCGCGCTGATGGGCCCGTACGTCTACTACCGCGGCCTGATTGAGCTCTCAAACATCTGCACGGCCAATTGCCGCTACTGCGGCATTCGCAAGGCCAACCACGACGTCAAGCGCTACACAATGACCAAAGAGGAAATTGTGGAAGCTGCGGTCTGGGCTGCTGACAACGGATACGGCTCCGTCTGTCTGCAGGCGGGTGAGCGCCGCGACGAAAAGTTCATTGAATTCATCTGCGAGTGCCTGCGGGAAATTCATCTTAGGACCAAGCGTCCGATGCTGCCCAAGGGTGTCGGCGTGACGCTTTCCCTGGGAGATCAGCGGGAAGAAACCTATCGCCGCTGGGCAAAGGCCTGCGGGAATCCGGAGTCGATCCGCTACCTGGCGCGCTTCGAAACTTCGAATCCGGAGCTTTTCAATCTGCTCCATTCAACCCCCGGCACCAACGAAAAGAATCTCGAGCACCGTTTCGAATGTCTGCGCAGTCTGCGCCGTGCGGGGTACCAGCTCGGCACGGGCGTGATGATCGGCATTCCGGGTCAGACGCTCGAAGACCTCTGCCGCGACATTCGTACGTTCCAGAAGCTTGACGTGGACATGATCGGCATGGGACCGTACCTGAAGTGCGAAGGCAATGACCTCGAGTCTCTCGGGCAGATGGAGCCGAAGGCGCTTTTGCAGCTTGCGCTCAATATGATCGCCGTGACGCGTCTCGTCATGGGGCCGATCAATATTGCCGCCGCCACGGCGCTTCAGGCCATCCGTGATGACGGACGCGAAATGGGCGTCGAATACGGCTGCAACGTCGTGATGCCGAATCTTTCGCCGCAGCGCTTCCGCAAGGGCTATCAGCTTTACGACAACAAGCCCTGTCTCGATGACGAACCGACGCACTGCGCTTCGTGCCTTGAAAGGCGAATTGAAAGCCGAGGCCGTCTGGTGGGCTGGAATATGTCGGGAAGCTCCCGTCGATTCCTGCGCCGCGTCGGACGTCCCGATGAGGTTCGTCCGGTCAAGGAATTCACCGCCGAAGGCAAGCGTCTCATCCGCCTGCATTCAGTTTGATTGCCTGCAAGAGCTTTGGCCGGCAAACACTAAGCCGGATCGGCGTGAATGCGCCGGATCCGGCTTTCAGCGTTGCGGGCCGTCGATGAATCAAACAAAGTTGACAATGAAGAGCAGGACCGGAAGTGCAAAGACCAAACCGATCGTCGTCGCGCCCACGGCTTCGGAGGCGAATTCTTCATCTGCACCGTGAGCACGGGCGAGAACGGCAATGACGCTTGACACCGGAAGCATGGTGGCGGCAACAAAGACTTTGCGCATCATGGGGTCGAGATCAAACGGTGCCGATACCAGATACATCACGAGCGGGCGCAGAACAAAGCACGAAAACATGACATACCAAACCTCTCGGGGCACGTGTCTGAGCTTTTCGAAGCCGACGCGGTGAATCGTCATGCCGATGAAAATGAGTGCCAGCGGAGACGTAATGGAGCCGAGGCTCTTAAAGGTTCCCATGAGAAAGCTCGGGATCGGTATGGAGATGAGCACGAAAACGATGCCGAGCAGGAACGCAACGACGGGCGGCGCAAAGATGATCTTGACGCTTTTGAGCGTAAAGAACGTCGGACGCACGCCGCCTCTGCGCGCCACCCCGTCCATTTGAATGCGATAGAGGCCGACCGACCAGATGAAAAAGCAGTTGGCAAAGAAGTAGACGAGCAGGTAGGGAATGCCGGCTTCGCCGAATAGGGCGGTTGTCATCGGCACGCCCACGAAGAGCACCGTTGCGCCCGAAAAGCTCGCAACGAATACGCCTCCGAGCTCCTTTCTCACGAGTCCGACTCGAATCATCGCCTCGGATATTGCCCAGTTGAGGCCGATGGTAATGAAAGGCAGAAAAGCCATCTCCAGAAGTTCGATCATTTGCTCGCGGCCGAACTTCGAAGTCACTGAGTAAAAGAGAAAAACCGGAATGAGTGCATTAACGAGCTTGGCGATTGTGGCGCGGCCGGCGTCCGAGATGGTTCCATGATGGGCAAGCCACCAGCCGTAGCCGGCGACTAACACCAAAACCATGGTGTTGGAGATGGATTGGAGGAGAGCTTCTGACATAAAGAGTGCCCGGCAAATCCGGGTTTTTAAGGTTCGGGGGTTCCCTAATAGCTTTAGTCTAGGCCCAGAGCGGTCAAAGCTTCCTTGAGGACTTATACGCAATACATCGGCAGAAGACGAAATCAAATGTATTGACCGGTAATGCTCCGCGCTTGAGCTTTGACGTCTTCGGGCGTGCCCTGAACCACCAGTTCGCCGCCGGCATCCCCGCCGCCCGGTCCGAGATCGACGATCCAATCGGCCGAACGAATAACATCGAGATCGTGTTCAATGACAATGACTGTCGCGCCGCTCGCAAGGAGCTGTTCGAAAACTTTAAGGAGCACAGCTACGTCAACAGGGTGGAGTCCGATGGTGGGTTCATCAAAGACAAAGAGCGCATCGCTCTGGCCTCTGCCCATTTCACTCGCGAGTTTTAGACGCTGAGCTTCGCCGCCGGAAAGTCCGGGTGTGCCTTCGCCGAGCGTGAGGTACCCGAGACCGAGATCAGCGAGCGTTTTAAGGCGCGATGCGACGGTTTTAAGGTCTGCGCACGCTTGAAGCGCTTCGTCGACATCCATGTCCATGAGTTCGGGAAGCGAATAAGTGCGCCCGGCCTTGTTTGTGCGTTTGATAAGCTGCGCCTCCTTGGCGTAGCGCGATCCTCTGCAGTCCGGGCAAGGAATATCAACGTCGGGAAGGAACTGCACGTCCAGACTCACCACGCCCGTGCCGTCGCAGGCGGGACAGCGCAGACGGCCGGTGTTGTAGGAAAAATCGCCGCTCTTCCAGCCGCCCGCCTTGGCGTCTTCCGTTCGGGCAAAGACTTTGCGGAGTTCGTCGTGAACATCCGCGTACGTTGCGGCAGTAGAGCGAATATTGGTGCCGATGGGAGAGGCGTCAATGAGCTGCGCGCGGGTGATGCCGGGCGCTTCTGCGGCCCGGACATGGGCGGGGAGCGCTCTGCCTGCGGCTGCCGCCTGAAGCGCAGGGACGAGGCTTTCGAGCACCAGCGTGGATTTTCCCGATCCCGATACGCCGGTTACCACCGTGAGCCGCCCCTTGGGAAAATCGACTTCCAGAGGCTTGACGGTGTGGATCGCGAGCGTAGAAAGATGAATGCGCCCGAAGGCAAACATTTCATCCTTACCGGCGCGTGACGTGCGCGCGGGCGCCGCACGGCCGGCGAGGTAGGGACCTATGCGGGAGGCGGCATTCGATTCAATGGCCGCGACGGTGCCCTGAGCCAAAAGGGTGCCGCCCTTTGCACCGGCGCCCGGTCCCATTTCAATCAGCCAGCCCGCCTCGCGCAGCACCTGCACATCATGATCGACGAGCACGATCGAATTGCCGTCGGCGAGAAGGTCGTGCATAACGCCGATGAGTCCTTCGAGGTTGGCCGGATGGAGGCCAATCGAGGGTTCATCGAGCACGTAAAGCACGCCGGTTGTCCTGTTGCGCACGGCGCGGGCGAGCTGCATGCGCTGTCGTTCTCCCGTTGACAAAGTCGAAGATGCGCGGTCAAGCTGCAGGTAGCCGACGCCCAAGTCCGTGAGCCGCTTGGCAGCATCGAGAAAGGATTCGACAAGACGCTCGGCCATTGGGCGCATTGGCGGCGGAAGCGATGCCGCAATGCCTTTGACCCAATCAATGGCTTGGGTTAGCGTCATGCGGCAGACCGCGTCGAGAGAGATGCCGCGAACGCGCGGCGCACGGGCAGCGTCCGAGAGCCGAGTGCCGCCGCAGGCCGGGCAGATGGATTCCTTGAGAAACTTTTCCACCCGCTTCATGCCTTTTTCGTCTTTGACCTTGGCGAGCGCATTTTCAACGGTATAGACGGCATTAAAGTAGGTGAAATCGAGTTCCCCCGCACTGTTGGTGTTCTTGGCTTTGTAGAAGATCCGTTTTTTGACGGCCGGCCCGTGAAAAACGATGTCGCGCTCCTTGGGGCTGAGATCCTTGAAAGGCACATTCGTGCGCACGCCCATCGCGCGGCAGACGTCGACCATGAGCGACCACATCAGGGTGTTCCACGGCGCGACGGCGCCTTCTTCAATTGTGAGGTTTTCATCGGGAACGAGCGTCGATTCGTCAACTGTTCGGATCAGACCCGTGCCGCTGCATTTGGGACAGGCCCCGCGGCTGTTAAAGGCCAGATCTTCTGCGCCCGGCGCAAAGAAATGCACGCCGCAGGTCGGGCAAACGATTTCCTTTTCAGCGGCGACATTGAGCGTCGGCGGCACGTAGTGTCCGTTTGGACAGCGGTGGCTTGCCAGGCGCGAGAAGATGAGGCGCAGGCCGTTGAGGAGTTCTGTTCCCGTTCCAAAAGTACTGCGGATCCCGGGAACAGCAGGCCGCTGGTGCATGGCGAGCGCCGCCGGCACATAAAGCACTTCGTCAACGACGGCCTTTGCGGCCTGCGTCATGCGGCGCCGGGTGTAGGTTGAAAGCGATTCCAGATAGCGGCGCGAACCTTCCGCATACAGCACGCCGAGCGCGAGCGACGATTTCCCGGAACCCGATACGCCGGCAATGCCGACGATCTGATTGAGCGGCACCTCCGCATCGATGTTCTTTAAGTTGTGTACGCGAGCGCCGCGCACCAGAATGCTCTTCGGGATCATGGCGAATCAACCATAAAAAAGGACGGCGAAGCGCCGTCCTTCCGATTTTCAGAGAGAGAATGGCAGTGCCGAAAGGTTACTGCGCTGTCGGCTCCACGTCGACCGCTTCTCCGAGGAGGAAGAAACGGCCGCCGGAAACGTAATGCGTGGTGCGCATCTCTTTGGGCGCGTGCTCGAAGTCGGGTCTGCCGTTTTGGTAGACGCGCTCATCTCCCCAGGCCGCAACGGCCTGCCCGAGGAACAGGTCGTACTTCTTTGAAAGTTCGTCCGTTTCGGGGAGTTTCTTGAAAATGGCCCAGGCCGAGCAGCCGCGGGCGAGCGGAATCTTGAAGCCTGGCTGCGTGAAGAGCGCCATCCCGCTTTTTTCGAGTTTTTCGGGATCTGCATTCTTGCTCACGGATCCAAGAGACAGGAGCTCAGGAAGAATGCCCGCAGAAGCAACGCCGAGCGCAAAGTATTCGGATTGATCCATGAGCTTGCGGGTGTAGTGGGATTTGTCCACCACCACCAACACCTTGTCGTAGTCGAGCGGCGAGGCCCAGCTCGCCGGCATCATGTCCGTTTTGCCGTCGTGTTCTGCAGAAACAAGCACCGTGCCGCCCAGGTTAAAGAGCTGCCAGATTTTTGCCGCATCCAGCGCAGCGATTTTGGGTTCAGTCATTGAAATTAGGCTCCAAAGCATCAGCAGCTGCCGCAGGCGGACCTCGCGCATGATGCGCGGCCTGAGCGGGAGTGCCGATAATGAAAATGCTTCACATTATGCTCGAGTGCAGACGGATCGTCTGCATTTCGCAATTCTTTGGTACTGATCCTAACCGTCTTCGCCCTTTGCCGTGGGTACAAAAAGATCGAAAAACTGCGCGATTGTGATCGATTGATACGGAAAAAAAGGGAATCCCGCTCAAACGAAACTCCCTGAAAGGATTATGAATATGCGGCTGGACGCAGGCCCTTATGCTCTGGCACGCACAACGTCAATGATCGTGCCGTCGCGGTACTCGACGATCCCGACGATGCGCTCGCCCTCGGGAATCGGACGGGCCTTGCCGCAAAGCCGCTCGGCCTTTTCACGGAGCTTTTCGATCGAATGAACCGGAAGCTTCGCTTTCGTGAAGCGCTCAAGCAGGTCTGTGCGGCGCGGGTTTACCGCAATGCCCCACTCGGTGACGAGAACGTCAACGGTTTCGCCCGGCGTGCAGATGGTGCGTATGCGGTCCTTGATCACCGCGATGCGCGAGCGGGTGAGGTTGGCCGTGATGATGGTCATCTTCGCGCCGGCCGCAGCGTCGCTGTGACCGCCCGAGCCCCCCATGATGGCCCCGGCGGAGCCCGTCAGCACGTTCACGTTGAAGTCCGTGTCGATCTCGGTGGCGCCGAGAATGGCGCAGTCGAGCTGATTCACAATGCAGCCTGAATTAAAGGGGCTTGCATAAAGACATGCGCCGACCTCTTCATGAGCGGGATTCTCACGAACGGAACGCACGGCTTCGAGGTCAAAGTCCTGTACGTCAAGGATGCGCTTGAAGAGGCCTTCTTCGAGCATTTTGACCAAGAGACCGGTGATGCCGCCCATGATGAAGCTGCCGACGACGTGCTTCTCTCGCATCATTTCTGCGATAAAGGCCGCTGCGGCGAGCGAAGCGCCGCCCGCACCGGTCTGAAGCGAAAAGCCGTCCTGAAGAAGGCCGGAAGCAGCGATCGCCTTGGCGGCGTTCTGAGCGATGATGAGCTGCACCGGGTCTTTCGTCACCTTGGTTGTGCCGGAAACAATGCCGTTGGGATCGCCGATCTTCTCGAGTTGAACGACCCAGTCGACGCGTTCCTGAGAAATGGAGATCGGCGTGAGCGGATAAGGCTGCAGATTATCCGTGACGGCAACGACCTGATCGGCATAGTCTGCATCCGGGAAGGCGTAGCCCAGGGAGCCGCAGGCCGTCTCGCCCGTGACGCCATTGATGTTGCCGTATGCGTCGGCCGAAGGCGCTGCAATGAAGGCGACGTCGATCTTGAGGTCGCCGCATTCGATAGCGCGGGCTCGGCCGCCGTGCGTACGGAAAACAGCAGCTCGGGGGAGGAGTCCCGAGGAGACGGCCTCGGCTACAGGTCCGCTGACGTAGTCGGAATCGATGCGTGTGATAACGCCGGATCGGATGAATTCAACAAGCGGGGCGTGCACAGGGAAGATCGAACTTGCCGCGATGCGCAGATCCTTGATCCCGCGCTTTGCAGCCGCTGCAATCACCTGGTTCATCAGCATGTCGCCGTTGCGGAAATGATGATGGAAGCTGAGCGTCATGCCGCTTTTCAGGCCGACCTTCGTGAAGACGGCGTCAAGGTTCGGCAGGCACTTGGCCTCGCCGGGCAGCCTGCACTTGACGGGGGGCGCTGCGCGCGTCCCGACGGGGCGGGCGGCAAATGCGCCGGCAAAGGGTTTGAGCTCGATGCCGTCGAGCTGATCGGGAATCTCGCGGCCGAGAATGGTCTTGCGCATGGTTATTCCTCCTCAAGCAGGCCGAGCATGTCTGCCATATGAATGGTGCGGCGGGCCCGGGCGACGATCGGCGCATCAACCATTTTGCCGTCGAGCGCAATGACGCCGGCACCCTTCTTCTGAGCTTCTTCAATGACGACAAGAATGCGCTTGGCCCAGGCGATTTCTTTCGCGGTCGGCGCAAATGCCTTGTGGATCACGCTGATTTGGCGCGGATTGATGGCAAACTTTCCCTTGAAGCCGAAGGTACGGGCGTTCTGAGTGTCGAGAAAGAGCCCTTCGGGATCGTTGGTATCGGCGAAGGGGGCATCGATGGAGTCGATGCCGGCTGCCGCTGCGGCGTTGGCGAGCATGCCGCGGGTAAAGATGAGTTCGCGGCCTTCGCGCGTGCGCTGAGTGCCCAGCGATGCGGTGTAGTCCTCGCCGCCGAGCGAGAGGAGCGTCACGCGTTTGCTTGCCAAGGCAATTTCGAGACACCGGGCGAGCCCCATCGGCGTTTCAATGAGCGGCATGATGAGAGTCTTCTTCGCTGCGCCGCAGGCCGCCTCAGCCTTTTCGAGCAGTGCTTCGCAGGCACGGATGTCGTCGATCGATTCGGTCTTGGGGAGCATGACTGCATCCGGGCCGCAGGGCACGACGGCAGCAATGTCCGCTTCGCCGCCGGCGGCGAGCGTATTGATGCGCACGGCGCGTTCTACGCCCGCGTAATCAACGCTCTTTAAGGCGCTCGCAACCAAAAGGCGCGCCGCGTCCTTTTCTGCGGGCGACACAGAGTCCTCAAGGTCGAGGATGATGCCGTCAGCGCCGAAAACTGCGCCGGACTGCAGATTGCCGGGGTTGTTTCCCGGCAGAAACAAAAGCGTATGTCTCATGATGAGTGGTCCTTTGGCTGGTTTATAGGCCGGCGCGGGTAATGGCCGTCAGGGTGCGGGCGCGGATGGTGCAGTCGAGCGCGCCCTTGTCGCGGACGTCGACTTCGGCGTCCTCAATCCCGGCCTCGCGGCACGCATCCCGAATGACGGCTTCGATCGTGTCGCCGTAGGCGGCTTTCACGGAACTTTCAAGGTCGATGATGATCCCGCTGCCCGCAGGGGCTTCGGCGACCGTGATGACCGCGTCGTTGCTTTCGAGTGTTCCGGCTTGTCCTTGTCGCATGATGTGCCTCATGAATGAAGAGCTTGGCAGAGCAAAGTGCTTGGGATGAGAGCGATTTACTGAAGCGCGCGCATCAGAATCGTCGCGGCAATCACCGTGCAGGCGCCGCCCAAGCGGGTGGAAATCTGCGCAAAGGGCATCAGACCCATGCGGTTGGCTGCCGAGAGGATGGCGACGTCGCCCGTGCCGCCCAAGCCCGAGTGGCAGCAGGTGACGATCGCGGATTCGATCGGGTACATGTTCATGAACCGAGCACAGAGGAGCCCCGAAGCAACCATGCCGAAGATGGTCGCCATGATCGTGAAGATGTAGGCCGGCGTGATGGCTGCGAGAACGTCATTCCAGGGCGTATAGATGACGCCCACGCCGACGAGAAGCGCCCAGGTGAGGTTGCCGGAGACGAACTTGTACCACTGCTTGGCGCCTTGCTCCATCACGGTCGGCATGATGTTAAGGACCTTGATGAGCGCGGCAAGGATGATCATCAGAATCGGCGCGGGGATCGGAATCCAGAGGGCGAGCACCTTGGCCGCACAGAAGAAGCAGCAGGCGAGGACGAGGCCCGCGCCCATCATCTTGACGTCGAGCGGGGCTTCTTCGGCCTTGGCGTTCGTAATGTCGGAGAGGTCGCCCGACTTTACAAGGGTGCCGTTGCCCGAGAGCTTCGGGAAGCGCTCGCCCATCTTCTTGAGGTAGCCCGCGGACATGATGGCGAAGAGGTTGCCGAGCATCGCAGCGGGCACGAAGTGCACGAGGAACTGATCGGCGGACTGATTCAGAATTTCCGAATAAGCAGCTGCGAGCGGAAGGATGCCTTCACCCACGCCGCCCGAAAGGATCGGAATCACGATGAAGAAGAACGTGTGATAGAGATCTTCGCCGCAGAGCATGCCGGCAATGCAGCCGAGAATCGACGCAACAACCGTGCCGACCACGAGCGGAACGAACATGCGCAGGAACCCCTGCACGAGCACGGTGCGCACCATGCCGAGAATGGAGCCAACAACGAGGCACGAGATGTAGAAGTAGAGAAAATTAGCACCCTTGGTGAAGGCCGTGATCGCCTTGATGGCATCACTGTTCAAGAGGCCGTAGTAAACCATTGCTGACGGAATAAAGATCGACAGAATGGCCGGGCCGCCGATGTCCTTGAGAATCGGCACCTTGAGGCCGATGTCGCCGAGCAGAATGCCCATCACCATCATGATGGCAATGCCGCCCACCATGTCGGCGGGCAGCTGGCCGAAAATCGTTGCTGCAGCCACGATGACGGCGAGTACGAGGTAGACCGGCGCGGGCACGGGCCCGATTTTGAGTTCGCAGGCGGTCTGCCAGAAAGTTTTGGAAGTGGTTTCCATAATGGGCCTCCGGAATAAGAGCACTTTCATTATGGAAATAGGTTTTTCAGAAGTCTCGCTTAGGAGATTAAGTAGATCGATTATGTAAGTTTTGAAAGTACGGTTAAAAGCGGATCAATTCAATATTGATAAAAGTGCTGCTAAAGCGCGCGATAAAGTTTTACGGGCCGTCCTTTCCCGCCGTATGAAAGTTCACCCTGAATACGGTTGTTTTCTTCGAGATAAGAAAGATATTTGCGTACGGAAATTCGAGAGAGTCCCACGTCGTCTGCAACTTCCTGAGTGGAAACGGGCGCTGATGCAGCATTGACCGAAGCGAGGATTTTTTCCAAGGTGTCCGCATCAATGCCCTTGGAAAACTGCTGCGGCGGGGCGCCGCGGTGAAAAATGTTGTCAAGGTCGGACTGGTCGAAGTCTTCGGCTTCATGGAGAAGCCGCCAGCGTTCGGCGAAGGTGAGCAGCGCCGCCTTGAAGCGCTCGAAGGTGAAGGGTTTGATGATGTAGTCGGCGACGCCGTGAGCGAGCGCAGTACGCAGACTTTCCTTATTCTGCGAGGCGGTGATCATGATCACCGAGATCGACGGTGCAAGGTTCTTCAAGTGTTCGAGAAAAGAGAGTCCGTCCATTTTCGGCATGAAGACGTCGAGGAGCACCAGATCGACGCTCCCGGAAAGCGCTTTGATCTTTTCGAGCGCCTGCAGGCCGTCGGCCGCCTTCGCAATGACGCAGAACCCAGGCAGGCGGGAGAGGTAGGTTTCGTTCACGCTCGCCACCATCGGATCGTCTTCAACAATCATCACGCGGATCACTTCTTTCTCCTTATTCGGGGCCCGCAGCCTGCATCACAATCTTAAGCACGGTGCCGGCCGGGTAATTGCTTTCGATTTCGATGGAGCCGTTATAGGCGTGCACGGCCCGGGCAACGAGATAAAGACCGTAGCCGTGGCCTTCGCCCTTGGTGGTGACGCCCTTGCGGAAGTACTGCATTGGGTCGCCCTTAAAGCCGCACCCGGAATCGGACACTTCGACGGACCAGATCGGCTGGCCGCTCGTGATGCGGATGCGCACGCACCGTTCTTCGGATTCGTTCACAGCATCCATGGCGTTGTCGAGGAGGTTCCCGACGACGGAGAGCAGGGCCTGGCGGAAAGGAGCGTCAGGGATTTCGTCGGCATGGGAATCGGGCTCCACGTCGAGTTCAATGCCGAGTTCAGCTGCGCGGGCAACCTTGCTCTGGAGGAACGCCGCGAGCACTTGATCCTTGATCAGGCGGACAATGCGGCCGTTATGCACTTCATCGGCAATGCGCAGCTCTTCGACGTAGCGCTCGAGCTCGGGGTACTGCTGGTTCTTCACGAGTCCGTTGATGACGTGCAGCGTGTTGCGGTAGTTGTGGGCTCGAACCCGCAGGGCTTCGATCCACTTTTTGGCTCCGGTCAGCTCTTCGGCAAGCTCCATCATGTCGCTTAAATCCCGGAAGGTTGCGACGGCGCCCATGATCTTCCCGCTCACGACGAGCGGAACACGGTTGGTGATGATCACGACGCCGCCGAGATTCTGTTCGGCATCGTTTTCCGCGCGTCCGGTGCGCACCACCTCCAAGAGGCGCGTGTGCGGGATGGCCTTGTCCACGGGCTGCCCCAGCACATCCGAAGGGAGATGGGCCTTAGCGAGAATCTTGCGCGCCTGATCGTTCACGACCTGAAGCCGCCCGGCAGCATCGATGACGAGCACGCCTTCGCGCACGGACTTTAATACTGTGCTGCTGATGGTGTTCTGCAGCGCAATCTCTTCGGGTTCCATGCCGAGGAGCGTTTTCTTGAGCTTTCTCGAGAAAATGATGATGGCGAGAAAGCCAACGAGGAACACGAGGGAGATGCCGCCCAGCATCTTCGTCATGCGGGCCTCGGTGAGCGTTTTGGCATTGGCCGTCGTAATGCCGGTGACGACAGCGCCTACCTGCCGGCTGTCATGAAAGATCGGCGTGAAGGCACGGATGGACTCGCCGAGGGTGCCGATCGAAACGGAGATGTATTCCTCTCCTCGCAAAGCGCCGCTCTCATCAGCCCCCTGGATGTGCAGACCAATCTTCGCGGGATTAGGGTGCGAAAGGCGCTTGCCGTGGTTGTCAAAAATGACAATGAATTCCACGCCGGTAGCGAGCCGCACCTGCTCGGAGTAACGCTGGATGCCTTCGAGCCCTTCCTGAGTGAGCGGCGAACGCGCCATCCAGTCCTGCAGCTTTGAATTGGAGGCGACAAGCCGAGAGATCGCCTGAGCGCGGTTCGAGACGTCTTCATGCACAAAGTCGCCCTCGTAGACCTGAATGAATTTCAGGATGACGAGAAGCATCAGGCACAACAATGCTGCCGTTAATGCAAGAAGTTTTGTTTGCAGGCGCATTTAATATTCAAGAGACCGGACAGTGTTTATTGAAGGGCCGGCATTCCTGTCAAAAGTGTTTTCATAATTGCCTGACACTGATTTACGAGCGCAGACAGGGCAAATTTAATTGTATCTTTGCAGTCTGAATGTGAGGGTGTTTGGTAATTAAAGTAACCTGAAAGATCAAAAGATTTGCGCAGATAATGAAATGAAGTTAAACCTCCGCAAAGCGGGTGCGCTATGGAAGAGATCCGAAAAATACAAGCTGCTAATCCTTCAGAGTGGGAGAAGGTGACGGCATTTCTTCGAGAACGAGATCTGCCGGTGCGGCGCGAATATGCGGATGCGTGCTTCGGCGCTTTCATCGGCGGCCGGCTCGTCGGCACGGTCATTCTGTCGGGCAGTGTTGTGCGCAATACCGCGGTCGACCCCGAAATGCGTCACAAAGGGATTGTCGAGAAGCTCTTTACCGCGGTGATCGAAGAGGCGCGCGAGCGCGGCATCTTTTACCTGCAGCTCTTTACGAAGTCTCAAAATGCCGAAGCTTTCAGCGGCGCGGGCTTTCGGCTCGTGGAGAATGTTCCGCCCTACGCGTGCCTTCTGGAATTCGGCAGCTGTTCACCCCAGAAGTGGATCCGGCGCATCTGCGCGGGCGGCGTGAACCCAAATGCGCGGTCTTCGGCTGTTATTGTTAACGCCAATCCATTTACGCTGGGGCACAAGGCTTTGATTGAGCTCGCGGCGCGCGATGCTGAGCAGTGCATCGTTTTTGTCGTTGAGGAAAACCAGTCGGTTTTTCCGTTTGACGTCAGACTGGCGCTCGTGCGCGCAGGCACTGCCGATCTGCCCAATGTCCGCGTAGTGCCTAGCGGCCCGTACATTATTTCTGCCGGGACCTTTCCCTCCTATTTCCTAAAGAAAAACGAGCGGCTGCCGGCTCAAACGCATCTTGACGGAACCATCTTTGCGCATCTGCTTGCCCCGGGGTTCGGCATCACCAAGCGCTTCGTCGGGACGGAGCCGACGGACCCGGTAACCCGCGCATATAACGAAGCGTTGAAAGACGTCTTCAAAAAGTACGCGCTCGAACTCGTGGAAGTGCCGCGCATTGAAGACGGAGTTGGCGCGATTTCTGCCTCACGGGTGCGTGCGGCCTGGACGGCCGGCCGAATGGACGAGGTTGAGGAGTGGGTGCCCGCACCGACCCTCGCCTATCTCAAGTCTCCTGAAGGGACCGCACTGTGTGAAGCGCTCCGCAGGGAGGCGTCATGAGCACGGTGATGCACTGCTATTCGCCCGACGCCCCTCAGACGGAGCGCCTTGCCGCCTATCTCGAAGAGAAGGAAGCGCGCGTCGAGCGCCGGAAGGCCTTTTCGCGGCGTCACGCCGGAGAGACGGTGGTTCAGCTTGCGCTCAATATTCCCGGCCGAATCAAGGATTCCGCGCTGCTGCGGCGGCTGCTGGCAAGCGGCATGTCTGAGTTTGCCCTGCAGTTTCCGCAGTTCACCGAGTGCGCGCTCACCAATGCTTCAGCAGGTCCTTCGGCACTCTTCGCGGCAGCAGAGACGCCGCAGAGCGTCAAGGAGAAGACCGCTGAGCTCGAGGCCCTCCATCCGTGGTCAAGGCTCTATGACTTTGATGTCTATGATGCCGGCGGTAAGACGGTCTCTCTGGCTTCACGTCACGGGATGGGCCGCACATGCTTTGTATGCAGCCGGCCGGCAGCGCTTTGCATGCGGGAAAAAAGCCATTCAGCCGAAGATGTCGCGCAAAGCGTGACCGATCGGCTGGCACGATTCGCGGCGTATGAAACCGCCTTCACCGTGTCTGCGGCCGCCCGTCGTGCGGGCGCACTGGCGCTGCGTGCGGCACTTTATGAGGTTGGACTCCAGCCTAAGCCCGGTTTAGTGGATCCTGCACACTCGGGCTCCCACGAGGACATGGACTTCTTCACGTTCCAGAGAAGCGCCGCGGCGATTTCATCCTTTTTTCCGCGGTTCTTCGCGGCGGGCGAATGGATTGCCGACGACCCGGCATTTCTGCTTGCGGTGCTGAGGCTCATCGGACTCGAAGCCGAGGAAGCTATGTATGAAGCGACGGGCCAAGTCAACACCCACAAAGGGCTCATTTTTTCCCTCGGCCTGGTCCTCGGCGCGGCAGGTGAGGTGAGCGCGGCGCAGCGCGAAGCATTCGATGAGCTCGATGAAAAGACCTTCATCAAAAACGTTTTGGATAAGACCGCTGAGCTCGGAAGACTCACCCTCACGGATTTCACCGGAAGGCCCTCTGAAGAAACGCCGGGTATGCGTGCGCATCGTGACTATGGACTCACGGGCATTCGCGGTGAAGCCGCGGCGGGCTTTCCGGCCATTGAGACGCCGCTCCTCGCGCTCTGCAGTCTGCCGGAGGCGGATCTGGATGCCCGCAGACTGCTTGAGGCGCTCTTTGAAATCATGAGCGAACTTGACGATACGACATTGGTGCGGCGGGGCGGTATTGAGGCGCTTGCGGCAGTGAAGCGCTGTGCTCGTGATTTGCTCCAGTCCGGCGCTTTGCGCCAAGCCTCGTGGCGTGATGCTGTCCATACAGTGGACCGCGAGTTCGTCGCCAGACGTCTGTCGCCGGGGGGCGCAGCAGACTGCCTGTCGGTGATGCTCTTCCTCATCTGGCTCGCGCGGGAGCAGTGAAGGCTAATTGGCGTTCGCAGCACTTCATCGAAGCTGCTCGATGGACTGAAACGCCAGCAAATGAGGGGCGCAGTTAGTTAAGCGTCATGCCATTCGCAGCCGATTGCTCGAGATGAATCGGAAACGAAAACGTCGTATATGTGGTGTATATCTTAAATGTAATACGAACTTACATTATTTGATTTCCTTTAAAAACAATATATTGGTGCCGTAACGGAAAAAGACTGGATTGCGGAGAGTACAGGGTCAAAGCCATGATTATTGCGGTCCGCAAACCCATCAGGGTTGCATGAATCATCGAAAAACATTTTGTTTTCTGAATGTCAGACAGATTTTGACGAAGCTTCGTGCAGGGATTACGCAGCGCTTTGCTGCTTTTAGGCAATTGCGCCATTTTTTTTGATTTAAACCTCTTCAAATGAAAAAAACACTTGCTGCACTCTCCGTTCTTGGAGCTTTCGCCGGTTCATCCTTGGCTGCTGATGTCACCCTTTATGGTGTTATTGATACCGGTTTGGTTTATCAGCATGCAGATGCCGATCTGCCGGATGTCGATACGGTTGACACCTTCCAGATGAAGTCCGGCGTGACCGCCGGTTCCCGATTTGGCCTGAAGGGTACGGAAGACCTCGGCAATGGGCTTAAGATCGGCTTCGTTCTTGAAAACGGTTTCGTTTCGGACACGGGGAGCTTCACGCAGAATAACCGCCTTTTTGGCCGTGAGGCCCAGCTTAACTTGTCCGGCGCTTTCGGCACCGTCGCCTTCGGCCGGATGGGCAGTCTCGCGAGCGGCAACGGTACCTTCGGGCTTCTCGGCAGTCTGTCGCCTTTCGGGACCTCCTGGGGCGAGTATGCGGCTAATGCCAGCACCGTGATGAGCGGTTTTGACCGCTATGACAACACGGTTACCTACGCAACGCCGGCCTTTGCGGGCTTTAAGGCTTATGCCCAGTATTCGTTTGATACCGACAGCAAGGATGACTACGACGGTGCAGGCCTGCATGGTGTGGAAGGGAAGTCGTCCGTCGACCGCTATTACGCGATTGGGCTCACTTATGCCAACGGCCCCCTTAACCTTGCTGCCGTTGTTGACCAAACGAACTTTTCAACGACAAAATGGAACGGCGTGGATTGGGGCAATCCGGTCGATGATGCGCTGACAGTGACAGTAGGCGGCAATTACGATTTCCAGGTTGTCAAGCTCTATGCCGGGGCTCAGTATTTTGACAATGCAGACTTGAACAGCATCGACAATATTTTTTCGAAAGATTTTGCGCTGTCTCCCGCACAAACTGAACGTTTCCAGGTAAAGGGTTATGGTCTCACGATCGGCGCGGATATCCCGGCGGCAGGGGGTACCTTCAAGGTGGCAACTTCCTATCTGGACGGCACGATTGACAAGGTGAACGGCTGGGATATGGCAACCGCAATCGGAGCAACTTTCGGCGAAATTGATATTTCCCGTTGGAACACATCTGCAGGGTACCTTTATTCGCTCAGCAAACGTACTTCGCTCTACGGCGTCGCTTCTTACTCATATCAGACGGTGAAAGGGCAGAAAGATTTCAATGGGTATTCCCTCGATGTTGCCCCGACGGTCATTGAGGTCGCCGCAGGTATTGTGCATAAGTTCTAAGCGCTGATTTTTCTTTCAGGCATTTGGGAACGATTGAAGCCCCAGCAGGTGACCCCTGCCGGGGCTTCAGCATGATTGCTTATAGGCGCATGAATAAGCTGATCAATAAAAAACATTTCTTCCCTGTCAGAGGGCCTTCAGCTGCGCCGAAAGCGCTTGGGCATGCTTTCTGGCGTTGGCAAGATAGTTTTCTTTGTCATTTTGGGCGGCAGGAACGGAGTAGCCGTACGACACGACGGGTTCGGCAAAAATCATGCTGCAGGCTTTGGCGGTGACGGCGAGCGGCGTGAGGAGCTCAAATACCGTGTGGCCGGTAAAGCCGTCGCGTTGGTAGGCCGCCTCCGGAGCGCCGGCGGTGATGGAAAGCAGCACGGTTTTGCCCGAAAGCTTTGCGCCTGAACCATAGGCAAATCCGTGAAGCAGCACCTCGTCAATCCAGGTCTTCAGGAGCCCCGGCACCGAGTACCAGTTAAACGGGAATTGGAGCACGATGACGTCGGCTTTCAGGAGCGCTTCCTGCTCTGGGACCGGATCAAAATGGCCGTCCTTCACTAGTGAAGCGAGTTCGCGGAATTGGGCCTGCGGAAACGCTGTTCTGAGGCTCTCCAGAATGGTTTTGTTGGCGAGTGATGCCGAGGGATTGGGATGGCCGGATACAACCAGAATGTTCTTCATGATCAAAATTCCTTCTGCGGGGGCGGTCATTTCTTGGAAACACCGCTGTGAGCATTGATATATAGTTCGATATCGAACGTTGATGAATGAATACTAATCCGGCTGGACCGCGTGAAGCGTTATTAGCAAAACTCAAAACGTATCCAAAGATTGCTAAGGGTCAACCCTTAGAAGACTGAGTCTGGTCAAAACGGATGAATTCAAATGCCCCAGAGGACCGAAAGCCCATTGGAAGGCAGAAAAGGTTGGATAAACTTCCTAGAAAGGCGGGTAAACCCGCGTATGCGAAAAAAGTATCCACAAACGCTCTCAAGCCGATAGAACCGGCTGGCTCAGAACGACATGACCCGCCTCAGCTTTCGGTTTGCAAAACGAAAAAGCACTGCTTGGTGCCGTTGGGCGCTGCGCTTTGCCTGCTCTGTTCTCGCGGCTGCGGTGTCGGTCGATATCCCAGCAGAAGAGAGGGGAACCGGGGCTGTCGTTTCGCTGGACCATTCTGCGGCAGACTTGAAGGTGCCTCCTGATGCGGGAGTCATTCCTGTGCCGGGGACAGATCCGATACGCATTGCGGTCATTACCTTTGCGCTCCCGCGCGACAATCTGCTTATTGCCGAAGCGACGAAGCTTGCGCTGGCGCCGCTCTTTCCCAATCGCGGCATCAAACTGATTTTCTGTACGTTCGAAGAGTTCGACCGTATTGTTTTGAGCCGCGGAGCCGAGTTTATTCTCGGCACTTCCGGCGCGGTCACACGGCTTTCAACCTTTGGCCTTCGTCCGCTCGCCACGCTGGTTTCCAAGGGCGGCTCGGATCCCAACCGCAATGAAGGGTCTGCGGTGATTGTTCGTGAGGATCACCGGGAATTTCAAACCTTAGGCGACTTGAAAGGGCGCACGATTGCGGCGAGCAACGCGCTTTCCTTCCCGGGCTGGCAAATTGTGCTCGGTGAAGTCGCAAAGTTCGGCATCAATCCCAACGCGTTTTTCGGGAAAACGATTTTCACGGGCGATGCTCGGTCGATATCGGATATTGTGAAGCTCGTATTGGATGACAAAGCGGATGCGGGCGTCCTGCGGCTCTGTGCGTACGAGCAGTTTATTGAGCGCCACCCCGAAGCCGTCGGCGAGCTTCGCGTTCTGGATCGACGAGACAATATGGACGTGGCTTGTGTGCACTCCACGGACCTTTATCCGGGCTTCACCATGGCCGTAACGGAGCTGATCTCGCCCGAGGCCGCGCGGCGCGCGACACTTGCGCTCCTGTCGATGCCGCCCACCGAGCGCGGTGCCCGCTGGACGATTCCGACGAACTACAAGTCCGTGGATGCGCTGCTTGAAGCGATTCGCGTGGGACCGTCCGAGAAGCTCAGGGCGACGATGCTCAATGAACTGATTGACGACTATCTCACCTGGATGCTTGTCATTGCGCTTCTGATTCTCGGGCTCCTCTTCCATGGCTGGCGGGCAGAAGTGCTTGCGCGCCGCCAGGGTGAGCGCGTTCGCGAATTGATGGAGCAGAAGATGGCGCAGGCCTCGCGCCTGGCATCCATGCAGCGTGCTGCATCGCTCACGCAGATCTCAAGCATTTTTGCTCACGAACTGCGCCAGCCCCTTACATCGGCATCGCTTTACGCGGAGGGGCTCGCCCGCCAAATTCGCCGCGGTTCAGCCGATCCGGACCGCATGGCCAAAATCGCTGACCGGATTGCCGACGAAACCCAGCGGGCGAGCGAGATCGTCGAGCGTGTGCGCGCCTATGCCAAAGGCCGCAGACTGGAACGATCCGTTCTGTCAGCTGCCGATGTGATGCAGAGCGCCGTGCGCCTCTGGCGCGGACAATCCATGCGGGACTTTCCGCTCTGGGTGCTGGTGCCTAAAAGTGCCGCCCATATTTCTGCCAACGCCTTCGAGCTCGAGCTTGTCTTCGTCAATTTACTGAAAAATGCCGCCGAGGCCGCTCAGGCTGCCTGGGCCGCCGACGAGTCAAGCGGCAAGCCCAAACCGGTCAATCTCACGAAGGCCCCGGATGTTCTCGTGGGCTCCGGACCCATGGTCGCCTTTACCGCTGAAGTCATCGGCAGCAGCGTGGTATTCATGGTGGCCGACAGCGGCAAACCCCTTTCCGACGAAGCGCTGCTGCGCATTGAGGCCGGTTCCAGCCAGCCGCAGGCCGGATCAAGTCAAAAATCTAACGGTCTGGGGCTCGGCCTTGCCATCGTCCGGTCGATCGTTGAGGCCTGCTTCGGCGCCATCACTTTTGGGCGAACCGATCTCAATCCTCGCCTTACCGGGCTCGCCGTGCGAGTGGCGCTGCCGCTTGTCAGCACATCACAATCCGGCAGAACCGAAACGGATGTTTCCATTCCTGTGCCTCATGAGCCGGCCGCAGAGTCGGCACAGTCTCTTCCAAAGGATTCAAAGGACCCCAGCAAATGACCGCCGCTCCTATTATCCGCATTGTCGACGACGATCCCAATATTCACGATGCATTGGCCTACGTCCTTGAAAACGAAGGCTTTATCGTGCGGCACTATGAGAGTGCAGAGTCCTTTCTCATCAACGATCGTCCGGAAGATCCCGGATGCGCGATTCTCGACGTTCGCATGGGGGAAATGTCCGGCATTGTTTTGCATGACCGGATGAAAAAGCTCGGTTCAAAGCTGCCCTGTATTTTTCTTTCAGCGCATGGCGACGTTGACATGGCGGTGGATGCCATTGAAGCCGGTGCCGTCACTTTTCTCTCTAAGCCCGTGCGGACGGAAAAACTGCTCGCTGCAATTGAGCGGGCCCTGACGATTGCTCAGTCCCTTGCTTCTGGGGATCCCGGGCAGACGCTTGACGGCACGCCGGCGAGCGAGGATTCATCTGCCGATGAAGCCGCTCGTCAGGCGGCGCTCACTGAAGCGGCCCGTACGGCCTTTCGATCACTCTCAGATCGAGAGCGCCAGACGGCGCTTCTTGCCGTCTCGGGACTCACCAACCGGCAAATTGCTGAACGGCTCGAAATCGCTGTGCGGACCGTTGAATTTCATCGGGCCGGTTCGATGCGCAAACTCGGATGCCATTCCGCCGCTGAGCTCAAGGCCAAGCTCTCGCTGGTGCCTGAAGCAAGAGAGGCCTTTGAATAAATACTTGGGGTTTGTCCCAAAGGCTGAAACGAATTTTCACAAATTTGAGTTGCCTAGAAATTCTGCAGTAGACAATAAATTCTTATTCATATGGGTTTGTTAAATCGATTTTTTTATTCATGATGAGTGATGCAAAGCTTGACTTTTCAATAGTCAGGATTAAACTTTCAGCATCATTTTTATAGGAGACGAGCGGTGGATGAACACCCGAGTCCTTTGTTGATTATTTAGTCAGGCCGCTACAGAGAAACACTTTCTCTGCGCTGCCTGCCGACACTATCAACGATCAATACGGCGGGCAGCGATCTTCAATTTGACGATTGCTACCCAAAATCAATTCAAAGTTGGAGCAGATCGTCATGTTCACCTATATCCAACAGCTCTTTCCCCCTTCGCGGATCTGATCTGTGCGAGGCGGCTTCCCTTTGCTGCGCTGCGTCTTTTTGACCAGAGCAGGAGGGCAGGGCTGATTTTGCCCGGAAATTTCGAAATAGATGCGCTCACCGCATGCTGTACGGGAGACCTTGTTCGGCAGGGTTCGCTGGCGTGAACCTCTGACTGCGGTGTTTTGGGTCTGGTCGAGCCGATTCAGTTCGGTGCCTTTCATTCGTCCGGTGAATATCGAGAGCCGCCGCAATTTCGTTCATAGAAAAACTTTGAATGCATTTTCTTAGTGCAGGGGGATTTTTGCGTCCAAAAAAATGGACGCGTTCTGATCATTTTTAATGGTCAGTACGACAATTTTCAAAAAAACTGCTGACCTCAAATATTACGGTTTCTCATTGACTGAGGAAGGCGTCTTCACCGCTAAAGAATGGTGAACGGCAGTCACAAATGAAATGAAGACATATGGCGATGGACTGGAGAACCATCGGCCGTCTGACGGCGCTGCGCCTCATGCGCGGCAGTGAAACCCTGACCTCTGCCTGCGTCGGGAGCGCTTTAAGCGACAAGCAGCGCAGCGGTCAACCCAAATCCAAGAGGTGTGTCATGACCGACATGACCAAAAAGAACCGGCTCCTCGGCCGGAATGCTGCGGAAAACGGGAAGCAGCGCAAAACCAGAATTTTCGCGGTTGAACGGGCAGCCCATCAAACACTCGATGTGGTGCTTGCCTGGCTGAGCGCGACGCCTGCCGGGCTTAGTGCCGAAGAAGCCAAAAAGCGTCTTGACATTTACGGCCGCAATGAGGTCGCTCAGGAAAAGGCGCCGCCGGTTTACCGCCAGCTTTTAGGCGCCTACAACAGCCCCTTCATTTACGTGCTGCTCGTGCTCGTTGCGATCAGCTGCTTCACGGATGTTTGGCTCCCCATCGCGCAGGGCGAAGAAGCTGAACCGGCCGGTATCGTCATCATGTCAACGATGATTATCTTGAGCGGTCTGCTTCGCTTTTGGCAGGAATTCCGCACGAATAAGGCCGCTCAGGCGCTGAAGTCAATGGTAAAGACGACGGCAACGGTCCGGCGCCCGGGGGACGGCTCTGCAGCGCAGTCCCGCGCAGAAGTCGACATCAGTGAATTGGTTCCGGGCGATGTGGTCTATCTCGCCGCCGGTGATCTTGTGCCGGCCGATGTGCGCCTCCTTGAATCGCGCGACTTGTTCGTCAGTCAGTCCATCCTGAGCGGCGAAGCGCTGCCGGTCGAAAAAGGGGATGCTGCACCCGATGCGGCCCTGCTGACGACCCGGAAGACTCTGCCGAATGCTGATGCCAAAGCGGACTTGCTTGACCTGAAAAACATCTGTCTCATGGGAACCAATGTCGTGAGCGGCCATGCATCAGCCGTGGTCGTGGCAACCGGAAACAGCACTTGGTTTGGTTCGCTCGCCAAGTCGATCATCGGCACCCGCGCCATGACCGCTTTTGATCGAGGCGTCAACAGCGTGAGCTGGGTGCTGATCCGCTTCATGCTGGTCATGGCTCCCGTTGTGCTCTTCATCAACGGATTTACCAAAGGCGACTGGCTTGAGGCCTCACTCTTCGCACTGGCTGTTGCGGTCGGGCTGACGCCGGAAATGCTGCCCATGATCGTGAGCTCCAATTTGGCCAAAGGGGCTGTTGCCATGAGCCGGCGCAAAGTGATCGTCAAGCGCCTGAATGCCATTCAGAACTTTGGCGCAATGGACGTCCTCTGCACGGATAAAACCGGAACGCTCACTCAGGACAAGATCATCCTCGAGCATTATCTGGATGCGCAGGGCAAAGAAAGTTCGACCGTGCTCACCTATGCCTGGCTTAACAGCAGCAGCCAGAGCGGCGCCAAAAATCTGATCGATCAGGCTGTTCTTCGCTGCGGCGAATCTCATTTGGATCGAGCCGTGCGCGAGCGCTTTATGAAGCTCGACGAGCTGCCTTTTGACTTTGTCCGCCGCCGTGTATCGGTGCTCGTTGAAGATACCGCTTCCAAAGAGCGCTGCTTGATCTGCAAAGGCGCGGTGGAAGAAATGCTCAGCATCTGCACGCACCTGCAGGAGGGCGCCTCTTTGGTGCCCCTCACGCCAGAGCGCGCCCAAGGGCTTCTCGAACAAACGCAAGCCTTCAATAAGCAGGGATTCCGTGTGCTGATCGTTGCGAGAAAACGCTTGTCCGACCATGGAAAGACGTCGCTTGTCAACGACGATGAGTGCGGTCTCACGGTCGAAGGCATTCTCACTTTCCTCGATCCGCCCAAAGAGAGCGCACGCAAAGCCATACTGGCGCTGCGCGAACACGGCGTAGCGGTCAAGGTGCTTACGGGCGACAATCCGGTCGTGACTGCCAGCATTTGCGCTGAAGTCGGCATTGACGCCGATCAGGTTCTGGTCGGATCGGAAGTCGAGGCCCTTTCGGACGCTGAGCTCGCTCAAGCGGCACAGACGGGCAGCATATTTGCCAAACTCACGCCGCAGCAGAAGGCCCGCATTCTGCGTGTGCTGCAGAAAAACGGCCGCACGGTCGGCTTTTTAGGAGACGGCATCAATGATGCCCCGGCTTTGAAAGACGCTGATGTCGGCATTTCCGTCGACAGCGCGGCCGATATCGCCAAGGAGGCGAGCGACATCATCTTGTTGGAAAAGGACTTGATGGTGCTCGAAGAAGGCGTTCTCAAAGGACGCGAAACCTTCGGCAACATTATCAAGTACATCAACATGACGGCGAGCTCGAATTTCGGCAACGTTTTCTCCGTGCTCGTTGCGAGCGCCTTTCTGCCGTTCCTGCCGATGCTGGCGATTCATCTCCTCATCCAGAATTTGCTCTATGACCTCTCTCAGCTTGCTCTCCCTTGGGACAAGATGGATCCGGAGTTTCTGAAGAAGCCGCGCAAGTGGGATGCGCAGAATATCGGCCGCTTCATGCTCTGGATCGGTCCGACGTCCTCGGTCTTTGACATTGCAACTTACGCCGTGATGTGGTTTGTCTTCGGCGCCAATTCAGCGGCCAGTCAGTCACTCTTCCAATCCGGCTGGTTCATTGAGGGACTGCTTTCGCAAACCTTGGTGGTACACATGCTGAGAACCGAAAAAATTCCGTTCTTCCAAAGCTGTGCCGCGCTGCCGGTTCTGCTGATGACGGTTGTGATTGTGGCTGTCGGCATCGGCATTCCGTTTTCGCCGCTCGGTGCAATGGTCGGCCTGCAGCCGCTGCCCTGGACATATTTCCCGTGGCTCGCCGCGATTCTCTTCAGTTACTGTCTGCTTGCACAAGGCATGAAGCGCTTTTACATTCGTCGCTTCGGACAGTGGTTCTGAGCGGACATCGCGGAAATGAAGTGACTCAGTACACTTGCTAAGTAGGCAGTTAACTGCCTACTTAGCAGTAAAATACGCAGTAAGTAGGCAGTAAGTAGGCAGTAGATAGGCAGTTACTGCTTGTCTGATGCTGAGTCTTGTTAAGTTGCCGTGAAGTGTTTTTTTCCGTTCGATGCAGCATTGTTCTTTGGATAAACCCTTCTGGCACAGCGAAAGAGGTATTCTTCCGCTGTACTCTTTGGTGAGTTATATCCAAGAAACTATGCGCTGAGGGACTGATTATCAATACTGACTGGCAGGCAGTTAACTGCCTGCCAGTGCGTTATAGATCGCTCATAGTCTTTTTAACGATTACAGATATTGTCAACTTAGGATATTCCATATATATCAAGTATCTATGCTTGATCACTCTATTTTAATATTATTCAGAGCGGTTACCGAATGATTATCGAACAAGATGTACTGGAAGCATTGGAGCACATGCGCCAAATTGGCGCTGATACTCAGCACTGGGAGGTTAAGGAGGCCGTTGTTGATCTCCCAAAGAGCTTGCTTGATACCATCTCCGCTTTTTCAAATATGCATGGTGGAACCATTATTCTTGGTGTTTCTGAAAAGAATGGTTTTCATCCAGCCAAGAGTTTTGATGCTAATAAAACTTATACGAAGTTACAGACTGTCGGTGACCGGTTAACACCCGTCGTTCGAATGGAGATCGAAAAAATGATCTTCGAGAACCAGATGATTGTGGTTGCCTATGTGCCGGAATTGCCTAAGAATCAGAAGCCTTGTTACATAACGCAGAAAGGTCGTTATGAGGGGGCATTTATTCGTTCCGGCGATGGAGATAGACGTTTGTCGCCTTATGAGGTTGATCGACTGGCAGAGGGGGCATTCCAGCCGCATTATGATATCGAACCGGTTGCAGCGGCAAGTATTGATGATTTAAATAAAAATACTCTAACAGCGATCATAAGAAGAGCCCGAGATATTTTTCCAAGAGTTTTTGCGACACTGCCGGATGAAACAATATTAATCCAACTCGGCGTGCTCACGAAGGTTGATGATCGAATTTGCCCGACTTTGTCAGGGCTTTTAGTGGCGGGGATATTCCCTCAGCGATTTTTCCCTAGATTAGAGGTTGTTTTTACAGTTTATCCTGGCGTTAGTAAAACAGGCAATGAAAAAACTGGGGTTCGTTATTTGGATTCAAAAGAAATTGTTGGATCTATTCCAGACATGCTTGTTGAAACACTAACGATGGTTCAAATGCGAATGAATACAGGTGCAGTCCTAGAAGGTGCCTTGCGGAAGGATGTTCCTGATTATCCGTTAATTGCGGTTAGAGAGGCTGTTGCTAACGCATTGCAGCATAGGGATTATTCACCTGAGGGACGGGGAACTCATGTAGAAGTTAATATGTATTCAGATCGTCTGGAAATTACAAATCCAGGAGGTCTTTTCGGATCGACAACTATTGAAAGCCTCGGCAAAGAGGGAATTTCATCAAGCCGTAATGAATATTTGTCAAGACTCTTGACTTATACGCCGTTTGAATCTGGTTATGTTGTCGAAAATAAGGGAACCGGATTTATGGTGATTGAGTCGTCGTTGGCTCAAGCCTTGATGCCGCCGCCAAAAATTCAAAACTCCTTGACATTTTTTAAGCTGACTTTTGAGAAACGTCGCAGGACGATGATAGAAATGTCAAATCGCTCTTGGGAAGTGATTGATGAAGCCATTATTGCGGAGCTGACTTCACGTGGAAGTTGCTCGATTAAAGAGCTGATGGCTATGTCTGGGTTGTCTCGAGCAACTATGACAAGCCATATCAGAAAACTTGTGCGTACAGGAAAAGTCGAACCTACAGAAAATGCTCGAAGTCCAAAACAACGATATCGAGTTGTTCGAAATGATCATGATTAGTTTTAATTATCAAGATCCCGCTGAGTACTTGTTAATTGAACGGTAAGCTGTTGGCGGCAGCCAAATAAAAAAAGCGGAACCACACTCGAGGAAGGGGTTCCGCCATGAGATATTACTGCAGAAGATATTGCTTACGCTTTTATCTTCTGCAGAGATCTCTGAGAGAGGCATTGATGCGTTCGAGCGCTTCTTTCTGGCCGCTGGTATCGATCGACAGGAAGCAGGCGTTGCGGACGCTGCATGCCATGGAGAGCTTTAGGAGATTGAGGAGGAAAAAACTTATACCGGGGTAAGCATCAGAGAGTTGAGCTGGCCGGCGTAGAGGATGAAGAGGCGAAGGCACATCATGCCGGCAACTGCTGCAAATCCGGCGGTCCAAAAGCCGGCAGCCGAACGAGTGCAGCCCGTCATGCCGAGCGCAAACGGCACGCCGAAGCCAACACCCACAGCGCCCACCCAGAAGACGGTGGCCCAGACGCCCGTCGTGAAGGCGGTGACCGCGGCCTGAGCCCCGGCCATGCCGAAGATCATGGCCATGGCGATCATGAAAATGCAGGAGATTTCGGCTGCCATCATCGGCCATTCGGCCAGGTGCAGGATATGCATCGTATGCGAATCGCGTTTTTCACCGAATACGGCAGTTGCGAGGAGCTTCGCCGCAGCTGTTCCCGCCGAGACGCCGGACGCCACGAAGAGCGCGGGCAGCACGGCCGTATTGATGAGCGGATAGCGGATCAGTGCGGAAATCAGGAACCCGGTGTAGGCGCAGATGCCGAATGCCAGAAAGAGAACGATCCAGGTGATCGGGCCTCTGGCTTTATTGAAGATGTCGCCCAATTTTTCCACCAAACTGCCCAGACCAAACGGCAGCCACTTCAGACTGTGCCGAAGCACAATCACCGTGAGCACCGCAGTAAGCGGGATGTAAAAAAGGAGCATCATCACGCCCACGCTCATGACGCTCGTCGGGTTGTAGAAGACGAGAATGCGCCAGAAAAAGAGCGGATCGGTCAGATCGAGCACCAGGCAGAGCATGCCGAGGAGAATCGTTGCCAGCGCGATCGATGCGGATGCCTTGAGGAGCGGCTCGTCGCCCGAAAGCCCCCGAAGCTTCATCATCGTGAGAATTACGCCCAACGAGCCCCCCGAGATGCCTGCGAGGAAAAGGTACACGGCAATCGGCCACGGCCAGGCGACGCCTTCGGTGAGACCGATTGAAAAATCAAGAACGCCGTCCATTATCGAACTCCGGTTTTAACCACGGGGATGTACCGCAGGGTTGGTTCAGTGCCAAGCCACGGACGAATGCGCACCGTGTCCTTCGCCTTGAGCAGCTTCGAAACGAAGGAGTTGGGATCATTGAGGTCGCCGAAGGAGAGCGCATGAAAACGGCAGTGCGCTACGCACCCGGGAAGCTCGCCGGCGGCAAGGTTCTTGGAATGGAGGCAGAAGTCGCAGTTGTCGGCAACCTTGGTTTCCGGGTTGATCCAGCGGGCGTTGTAGGGGCAGGCTGCGATGCAGTATTTGCAGCCGACACAGCGGTCCGTATTCATCGTGACGATGTTGGTTTCCGGATCGTGGTGGCAGGCGCCGGTCGGGCAGACCTTCACGCAAGGCGAATCCACGCACTGCTGGCAGGAAACGCGGATGTAGTGACGGTCTGGGCCCGGCATGCGCTGCAAAAGCACACGCGAGCGCCCTGGGGGGAGGTGATTTGCTTCGTTGCAGGCGCGTTTGCATTCGCCGCAGCCGACGCATTTATTCTGGTCGAAGACCATCACGTAGTGCGGGCGCTTCTTGCCGTCGACCGTGTCGGAGGTGCACCCTCCGAGCGAAATGACGACAAGTCCGCCGGCGGCTGCCGTGAGGAAGCTTCTCCGGTCAATGTTTTGGGTCACTTGGATCTCCCTAGCGGTGACGGGCGGCAGCAAGGCTTAGCGCCTGAAGTCCGCCAGAAACCGCAATAGGTGAAATGAGGATCGTTCGGGGGATTAGATCCCCCGAAGCTGAGTCAATGGCGTTACTTGGCGGCCTTCTTCTCAGCGGCGCGTTTGTCGGCAGGGGTCTGATAGCCCCCGTTGTCGACGATGGCCTGAGCGCGCACGATGTAGGCGGCGCCGGACGTCACGCGATCCAAGAGGTAGCGCGGCGCATGAACGCCCCACGAACCGTCTTTTTTCACCTGGTCGTAGATTTCCTGAGCTTTGTCGAGCATCAGGTGGACTTCTGCGAGTTCTTCGGGCGTGAGTTTTGTCACTTCCAGAAGCTGCTTGATGCGCTCGAGACCCTTTTCGATTTCAGCAAACTTGGCTTTGACCGGTTCCTGCCACTTTTGGATCTCGTCATAGATCGCCTGCTGACTGCCGTAGCGCAGCCCCTCGTCAAGCGTGCTCGTTGCAGGACTGTGGCAGCCCTGAGCGTCGCCCGAGAGCGTGTAGTCGCCCGGCGTAGCGCGGCCGCAGGACCAAACGATATCAACATAGGCATGACCCTTCTTGTCGAGCGCATAGGTCCAGAGGCGTTCGCCGGAACCTTCCTTCGCGTCGGAGCGGATCAGCGTCTGTGCGGTCGGGTCTGTATTAATGCGGTAGAGATGCGAGCGGCGCACGGCCGAGTAGTACTGCTCAACAGCGTCGGGGCCGGTGAAGTCTTCGGGCGAAGGGATGTTGGGCATATGGCAGGCCACGCAGGTGATCTTCTGATGCGTATCGGTCTTCGCAAAGACGGCCTTTTGCGTCTCATGGCAGTCGCCGCAGTTTTTCTTCATTTCCGGGGCCGTCACGGACGTCATCCAGTCGGGGCCGCCTACGCGCTGCTGATCGTGGCAGGTCACGCAGGTGAGCCCTTTTTCATAGTGCTTCGTGAGGGCGTGCTGCTCGGTTTTTTCGTTGAAGATCTTGGTGAGTTCAGCCTTGATTTCTTCTTTTGTCTGCGGCCCCTGGTGGCGCGCGGGGTCGAGCTTAAGCGAATCAACAAAGGCCTGATGCTCGGGCAAATCAAACTTCACGGGCGGATAGGGGTCGGCCGCCTGTTCCGCCGCCTGTGCGGCGCCGGCGAGAAAGACCGCGCAGGCAAGGGCGCCGGTCGTGAAAATACGGGTGTTCATTTGGGGAATCCTTTTCATATCGTGCGTGCGGACCGAAATCTGCGTTCCGCACACAGGCCTCATGAGGCATTGAAGTCATGTAAAGCCGCACTGGGCGGGTCGCCTGAGATGCGCAGAGCACCTCAGGGACTCATCACCTGGTCGACGTCGAGGTACTGCGCGAGAAAGTCCGCATAGTCGTCTTCGAGGTACTTGTTCGAATAAAGGAACACGGTGCCGAGCGAAGAAGTGGTGAACTTAATGTCGCTTTTCTTCGGATCCTTGGGGAAGGACTGCATCAGGTCCTGAAGTTCTTCGGGCTTCAGATTGAAGGGCTCTTCCTGGAAGGTGCCGATCGTCACCGGACGCGGATAGATGCGCGAGTGCTCGCGAACAAGGTCGCAGATCATTTCGGCGGGATTGTTTTTGGCCGAAAGAATGCGGGCATAAGAGGCCGATAGGAGCGGGCGATAGTGGAAATATTCCTTCTCGTCCCAGGAGGTCAAGTTTGCGACGCCGCAGTCGCGGGCGAGCGCAGTGTCCACCACCTGATTGAAGTACTCTTCGGTGATCTCGCGGGGTTCGGGCGCTTCTTGGGCTTCGGCGGCCTCAGCAGCGGCGTTTTCACGCTCAAGGGCTTGAGCCGTTTCAGCAAGCCGTCCCTCGAGCAGACCGCGCAGCAGTTCGCGCCGCGTGAAGGCTTCGCGCTGATCGCGCAGCGTCGGCACCTTCAGGCGGTTAGCTTCGCGCTCTTCGCGGTTCTTCGTTTTCGGCGGCACGAAGGAAACCGTGCCGGGCGCACGGTTATACGTGCTGTCCATCTGCCGGTCGGCATCTTCAAGCAGCTCGTGCGCCTTGGGGATCGGCGCGGCTGCAGCTTTTTCGCGGAAGGCCGCGAAAAGCGCAGGGCGCTCGATGAGTTCAACCCGGCGGCTCGCGTCGGCGACGAGATCCACAAGGATCAGGACGTCGGCGTCAAGCCGGGAGAGCTCATCCAAGGCCGACGGGGCGTGTTCCTCGATGACGGCCGCACTCGATCCTGCGAGAGACGCCTGAGCGGCTCCCTCGGCAGCATTCATGTCGGCACAGATTTCTGCTTCGCGATTCATGACTCAATACCTCTTGTCGGCGCGCAGTTACATCAGACCTTCCTGCTTCATCGTCGGAAGCGCGAAGTCGAGGCCGTATTCCTTAAGGGATTTTTCCGTCGGAGCGCCGGTCTTCACATCGAAGTCCATGAGACCGTAAAAGAGGTCGAAGCTCTTTTCGATGTCGGAGCGTTCCATGCGGATCGTGCCCTTGGTGAACGGCGCTTTGCCCTTGGGATCCCAGAAAATCCATTCCGGATACTGGTCATGATCCTGACGGGGGTTGCGGCTCTTGAGCTGACGCATCGTGTAGAGGCGCTGCAGGATGAAGGCGCGAAGACCGGCCTTGTCGAGGTCATCCTGGGTCATTTCGATGCCGGTGACGGCGCGGAAGACCTTGCTTTCCATCTCGATGTCGCCGATGTAGCCCTTTTCACGCAGCGGCGAGACTTCCCACGGAGCCGTCCACGAGCAGATGCCGAGCATGTCGTGGAGTTCCTTGCGGGCGACAACCCACTGCAGACGTTTCATCTTGTAGATGTTGGTCGGCGTGTAGTCACCGATCGCATCGACGGTATCCGGACTTCCCCAGAACTTCTCGCCGATGCGCTTTTGCACATCGATCGGCAGGCCGCAGCGGGTGAAGTTGATGTGGCCGTGGCTCATCGGATCGCGGTTGTAGAGCGAATTGAGCACGCAGCCGATCTGACCGTCGTCTTCGTTGGAATGGTGCTTGGGATGGCCGTGCGCCCAGTAAAGCGTATCGTGATCCTTCTGCCAGGCCGATTCGGCAAGACCAAAGTGTTCGAGAATCTTCGGCGTGGTTTCACCGAGCCAGCGGCCGAATTCGCCTTTGCGGTAAGCAATGCGCGGGAGAATGTCCTGAAGCGCGCTGGGATCGGGATTTTCAAACTTGTCCCACGGAATCTCTTTGTACTCTTCTTCGGAGAGGTACTTCTTCCAGTACCCCTTCTTGAGGAAGTAGACAAAGTCGCGGTGCAGCTGACCGTAATTGCACCAGATGCCGAGGTCGTCGAGGGTCTGCGAGCCCACAAGGCAGGCTTCACGCGACACGGGCTTCTCGAGGTCGTTGATGAGGCTCGGGAAGAACCAGCGGCCCCAGAGCGCGAGGCAGGTCTGTTCGGTGATCGGGTCAACCTTATATTTCGCGGCAGTTTCTTCGTCGCGAATGACTGAGTAGCAGCGAATCGGGCAGGCGTAGCAGCCCGTCGTGCGGACGTGGTACTTCCAAAGCGACGGCCCGAGGTAGAACTCTGCCGAGCAGGTGCGGTAGGCGATGTGGTTGACGTCGCGAATATCGCCGTTGATGACCACCGGCGGGTTGGCCGCGCCCCAGACACGGCCGGGCAGACCCGACCAGCGGCTCGAGGGGCTCGAGTACTCAAAGAGCGGCGACGGGACGCGGGAAACGACCGTTTGGGTGTGGGCGCCGAGGATTGCGCGGTGGCTGTCCATCAGCGCTTCCCATTCCTGCGGTTTGGCGTGAATGTGAATCGCCTGATCGCCGCGGACGACGATTGCCTTGAGGTTCTTCTTGCCGAAAATGCTGCCCACGCCGCCGGCGCTGTGGCTCTTGTCGAACATCATGTTGGACATCGGCACAAGATTTTCACCCGCCGGCCCAATCACGCCGATGCTCGCGTCAGCGTTCGTTTCCTGAGCGATCATCGCGTAGGAGCGCTTGGTGCCCTGGTTCCACACGAAATGCGCATCGCGCAGTTCGACGTGATCATTGTGAATGTAGAGGTAGCAGGGCTTCTTGGCTTCGCCTTCAATGATGATGAAGTCCCAGCCGGCATACTTCATCTTGTGCGCGATTTCGCCGCCCACGTGCGCGCTCGCAATCAGCGACTGAGGCCACGAAGTCGGCCAAAGCGTCGTGAGTGCGGTGCGGCCCGAACAGATGGCGCCGGTGCCGGAGAGCGGACCCGGGGCGATGACCACTTTGTTTTCCGGGGAATAGCAGTCCGTGTCAGGCGGAACTTCGTCCCAGAGCACGCGGTAGCCGAAGGCGGTGCCGCCGATTAAGCCGTTGAAGCGCGGGAAGGTCGGTTCAACCGTGAACTTTCCCGTCGTGAGATTGACGCGCAGGCCCTTGCCCGTATAGCCGTATCTCTTCTTGGTTTCAGACATTTTTCAAGCTTCCAGAACAATGGGTTAGCGGTGGCAGATGCTGCATTCGGCAGCGTTCTCACGGGCGAGATAGCCGTGCGGGACGCGGCGCGCTTCTTCGTGAGAGCGGTCGGTCCAGGGGATGTAGCGGATGGCGGCGGCCGGGCAGGCTTTGACGCACTTCGGGTCGCCGTTGCAGAGGAAGCACTTTGACGCTTTGTTTTCTTCGTCGTCGAAGCTCATCATGTCCCACGGGCAAGCCTTTTCGCAGAGGTGGCAGCCGATGCAGCGTTCCTTGACAACCACGCGGGCGCCCGTCTTCGGGTCAACCTGAATAGCGCCTTGCGGGCAGGCATTGGCGCAGGGAACCGGGTGCGGGCACTGGCGGCAGGTGTCTTGAACAACCAGACCGTTGCCGTGCACGCCGAAAGTGGGCGGAATGGGGTTGGTGCCCGAGGGGCCGAACATGACGTTGCGGGTGATCTTGATGCGGGCAAGGCGGGGCGTGGCTTTGCCGTCGTTGAATTCCGTGCAGGCGAGCTCACAGCGGTGGCAGGCAACGCACAGATTGGGGTCGGCGATGATGAGGCCCTTGGCCGTTTCGAGAATCACGTACGGCCGCACGCCGTTTTTGGCTCGCGCATCGTTTAAGAGCCCGAGCGCGGCAGCGGCCGAGGCGGCCTTCAGGAAGCCGCGCCGCGTGAGGTCCTGCGGTAGCGACAGCTTCTCGAGAATGTCATTGAGTTCCATGTGGAGTCTCCCTTGCGTTTTTTTCGATGCGGCGGGCGGCGGAGCCCCCGCGGGCCGCTTCGTCCGCAGTGCGTCCCTGACGCCTGCGGTGGAATGACGCTTTCATTCGAGCGGGCTGCGTCCGCGAGGAGACTCAGCGGAAAATGCGGATTGAACGGCAGTTTGATTCGCTGCTCGATTCCGATTGGGCGAATTTATGAAGCCGAAATTATTAAAATTTTCAGCCGATTACTCATCTGCTTCTCGTTCCTTGTCCTGAAGCCGGCAGATGAAAATGGCGAAATTTTTTCCTGCACTTTCCGATAGAGCTATTTTTTCGGGGTCGCGCTCTTTCTTCGAAAGCAAGGCGATTTTTCCCGCAGGGGACCGTTAGGTAGATTGACTTTTGTCAGATGCCAATAGGGGGAGAGACGCCAGCTAAAAACAACCTGAAGGAGATGGGGGCTAACCCTTGAGGGTTCTTGTCTAGTCTGAAAATGCCTGCGGCAGAGTGATTTAAGAGATACTTGGCATTAAAACATTCAGCCGGACGATGTTTATATCGTTATCGGGATACTAGTGAAACCCCTAATAAGTCGGATGAGAATGATTTCTATTTTGTCGCTATGAAAGAAACAAAATCGATTGTTGAATGAATGAAGCCGATGATCTCGACTTAATGACGATCAATCTCTTATACTTTGATCTGTCCTGATGGGATGTCGGATTGCCCGCCATCCTCCGTTCCGAAATTTTTTTTATTGAGCGACCCCTCGCTTCATTGACGCTATTCTACAAGTGAATAACGAAAAATGAAAGAGGGGCAGTCCGCTTTTTATTTCGGAATTTATTCACTATGTCCGCCGCCTTCGGACCTCACTCATCATCGGGCTTTATCCTGCGCCCTGTTGCACTTCCGCCCGTTTGGTACCACCCCGAGCCAACGCTCATCAGGCTTTGTGATGCGCTTGGAGCAGAACTGCAAGAGGATGTTTTTGCTCCAAACGATGTCCCGTCCTACGACCTTGCCCTGCGTGACGGCTGGGCCGTGAATGCGTCGGAAGCCGGACACCGAAAAGTGCTCGATGATGTCGTCGAAAACGGGCGTACGCCGCCCGATCTTCCGCCGATGTCCGCGATTTGGGTGAATACCGGCGGACCTATTCCTAAAGGGGTAACTGCCATTATTCCTTCCGCAGACAGATCCGATTTGGCGGATGCACAAAAAGCAGCGGAACCGGAAAACGGCATCATGCGGCGAGGTGCTGAATGGTGTGTGGGGGACCTGCTTCTCAAGAGCGGCGTGCGCATCGGGGCGGCCGAGACGGCGCTTCTTTTTGAAGCGGGAATGGATGTGGTGAAGGCGCGGTCCCTCGCCTCGGTCGGCATCATTGCGACCGGATCCGAACTGCGCGACTTCGTCTGCCGTGCGGAGGGACCCACCCGGGTATCGAGCGACGCAGCTTATCTGCGCTCACTGCTTCTGGATGCCGGTATCCGCGATGTATGGGCGCGAAGTGCAGCTGACGATTCTGCGGCCATTGCGGCCGCACTCACTGGACTTGCGGTGCGCTCTGACGTTCTGATTACGATCGGCGGAACCGGCCGGGGTTCGAAAGATCTCACCCGCAGGGCTATTCTTGAGGCCGGCGGCAAGCTGCTGGACTCACAGGAGGCGGATCGATGCAGCGGGGGAGCGAGTCCCTTCATTGCCGGGGAACTTGATGGCCGCCCGGTTATCGGTCTTCCCGGGAACCCGCTTGCTGCAATGATGATTGCTCAGCGTGTCGTGCTCCCGCTCATTGCGGCGCGAAGCGGCATCGCACTCCATGAAAAAGTGGTGCGGGCGGCGTTCTCTGGAAATATCCCGGCAGGGAAAACGGGTGAGCTTTGCGTGTCGCTCTGCGGCTGCGGCGACGCGAGGATCGCTCGAGCGGTTCAAAAGGGGACCGGCTCGGTACTGCTTTTGAGAGATGCTGCAGGGGTTGTGAAGGTCGGCAAAGACGGCATCAAGGCCGGTGATGAAGTCGACGTGATTTGCTTCATCAATTAAGGGGCTCACGGCAGCCCTTCAGAACGTTCTTTCGCTCAATGCAGAATGAAGGCTGCTTCCCGTGTCAGCGTTTTGTGCCGCTGCGCTTTGAACGAAAAACGACGCGCAGAACGCAGGCCGCTGGGTCCGAAGCCCCTCAGCGGGCATTTCCGCATCGAAGCCCGCCGGCCGATGTCGTCCTCAAACCTATATTGAACAGATGTTCATCATGCATCTAGTTTTGTAGACGCGTGCGCTGCAGGATGAACGCAATATATTAAAGTTGTCAACAGCAGTTTGGACTCAGTAGATATGCTTATGTCGTCTGCGTCTTTGCAAGTGGCTTAAGAAAGCTGATTCTATTTGCGCGGTGCGATTCCTAAAATGTGAGGCTCAATAAACTTCCTGAGGCTCCCCCGATGTTCCTCTTTGAACGAAATCCAAGGTCTACGATCAAAAAGGGTCGTAAGGCTCCGAAGACAACCGTTGTTTGCTGCCGTACAAGCGATGCGCTTAAAGCTGAGGTAGATGCGCTCTGCCGGCGCAACAACCTCACGACTTCCGAATTAGTGAAGAACTTTATTGAAGAATGTGTGAAACGCGATTCAACCACTTGGTGGGAAGGTGAGGCTCAAAAACGAATAGAACTCGTTGAGATCGATACGAATCATTTGAATAACGGCAATTCGCACCAAGTGGGATTCTGACCGCTCCTTGTATATTAAGAGGCGGCTTGCCGCTCAGCCGGCTTAGCCAGTGATTTGACCGTTGAAAATGAACCCCTGCGGCTTCCGATGATATTGGAAGCCGCACCTGCTTCTAGGGCGGTCCAAGGCTCAGCAAAGAACGTTTCAGCGGCCTTGCGGATGGCCGGCCGATCCGGTTTTCCGGATCCGGTGAGCGGGAGCTCTGAGGTGCAAATCACCCAATGCGGCCGCTCAAACCGACCTAAGGCCTGCCGCATACGAGAGAAGTCCAAAGCGCTGACGAGCGAGGGTGCCCCTTCGAGAACGAGCACAACTTCTTCGCCGAAGAGTCGGCTTTTTCTGGCGCTGACGGCAAATTTGCCAGAAATGAAAGGTTTGAGCTTGGCTTCGACTTCTTCGATCTGAATCTTCACTGCCCCCGTGTTAATGACATTATCCAAACGTCCGATGAGGCTGAATGTCCCGTCGGGATTAAACCGTGCGCGGTCGTGCGTGATGAGCGTCTGGGCCGCTACGGCGGGCGCTTCAATCTGAAGCGTATTGAGCGCCGAAAGCGAAATCGTTACGCCCGGGAGCGCGCGGAAACCTGCGTCTGCCGTCGGGCCGTTCAGTCTGCGCAGGGCGACGTGCGAGAGCGTCTCTGTCATGCCGTAAGAAGCATAGACCGCACCCTGAGCAGACTGAAGTTTTGCCGTCAACTCCTCATCTACGGGGCCGCCGCCCAATATAACCGCGCGCGATTCAAGCAGAAAGCGGCTCGTAGCGGGATTGGCAAGCACCGTGGCTGCCTGCATCGGCGTGAGTGCGCAGAGGTCAACGGCTCCGGGATGCTCGAGGAACGGATTGGCGCACGGCTTGACGGGAATGAGGTTAAGGCCGCATTCAACAGAGCGCACGACCACCATTTTTCCGGCAATGAAGCGAAGCGGCATAGCCAGCAGGTTGGTGCAGCCGGGTTTAAGCCCCAAAAACGCGATGGTGGCCCGAGCGCTCGCCCGCATGCGGCTTTTTTCTGCAGCGAAAGCCTTGGGAGCGCCGGTCGATCCGCTGGTGTGCACCGTTACGGCTGCGCCGGGCGAAAAGAATTCCGTGAGGAATCGGCCAAGCTCGGCCTCAAAGCTCAGGGGATCCGCCTCAAGCGCCTTAGACGTCCACGGACCCGGCGTGCCGTCTGCACGCACAAAATCGGAGGCAGACCAGCTGCGGCCGCTGATCACAATGCCTGCTTCATCGGCTTTCATGAAATCATCCTCAAATACAGATTGAGCGCACTTACGGATTCGAAGGATCCGTGTTGTATTTAAAGTGCGGCACGCGCTTTTCGAGGAATGCGCGTCCCCCTTCCTGTGCTTCTTCAGTCATGTAGTAGAGCATCGTGGCGTCGCCAGCGAGCTCCTGAATGCCGGCCTGACCGTCGAGCTCAGCATTGAGACCGGCTTTGATCATGCGGATGGCCAAAGCCGAGTGGTTCATGATGGTCTTGGCCCAGTCGACCACTTCATCTTCAAGCTGATCAAAAGGCACGACTTTGTTGATCAATCCCATCTCGAGCGCTTCCTGGGCCGAATACTTGCGGCACATGAACCAGATTTCACGCGCTTTCTTCTGTCCGACGCAGCGGGCGAGATAGCTCGCCCCGAACCCTGCATCGAAGGAACCGACGCGGGGTCCGGTCTGTCCGAACACGGCATTCTCGCTCGCAACAGACAGGTCGCAGACGACTTGAAGCACATGGCCGCCGCCGATCGCAAACCCGTTCACCATGGCGATGACGGGTTTGGGGAGCGAACGGATTTGTTTTTGCACGTCGAGCACATTAAGCCGCGGCACACCCGTGGGATCAATGTAGCCTCCGATCCCTTTGACATGCATGTCGCCCCCGGAGCAGAAGGCCTTGTCGCCGGCACCGGTGAGAACTACTACGCGGATATCGTTTCGCTGGCGGCAGATGACCAGCGCTTCCGACATTTGCGCAACAGTGGTCGGCGTGAAAGCGTTGCGCACCTGCGGGCGGTTGATGGTGATCTTGGCGATGCCTTCGAAGTATTCAAAGAGAATGTCTGAGTATTCTTTAATAGGAGTCCATTGGCGCTGCATGTACTGAACCTCGAGTTTGGGTAATGCTGGATAGAAAGAGGCGAATGGCCACGACTCAAATCGGGCGTTGGGTCCGCTTATTGTATAGGTGCACAATTATGCATCACGAACGGACGGCTGGCACATCGATGCCCCATCGTAGGGGGAGGTGCAGTACTGAGCGCTGCGGCGAACTAAAAACAGAAAAAGGCCGCTGAGAAAACTCAGCGGCCTGCTTCGGATAGGACTGATATCGCGCCTGCAGGATCAGAGATCTGACGCCCGAGAACGAAATCCTCAGCGGTGCATTTATTTTTTACCCGACTGTACCGCGAGCTCAAAGGCCACATTGGCAGCCAGCTCGAGTGACTTCACGGGCAGGCATTCATAGATGCCGTGATAGTTGAGGCCCCCCGTGAAGACATTGGGGCAAGGGAGCCCCATGACGGAGAGCCGCGCACCGTCTGTTCCGCCGCGAATCGGCTCCTCAATGGGTTCGAGCCCGGCGGCTCGGTACGCTGCCCGAACATGTTCCATGACGGCCGGCACGCGGTCGATATAGGGCTTCATGTTTTCGTAGCTGTCTTTCACGGAAAGCGTCACTGTGCCGTTGGGGAAGCGCGACTGGATGTCCTCGGCAATGCGCTCGAGGAGCACTTTCTTCTCCTCATAAAGCGCTCGATCGTGGTCGCGAATCAGAAGGTGCAGTTTGGCATGCGTGACGGTGCCTTCGAGCTGATTGGGGTGAAGAAAGCCCTCGCGGCCTTCGGTGGTTTCGGGCGCCATATCCGCAGGCAGGGCGTCAATAAAGGCTGCGGCCATGCGGAGCGCATTCACCATCTTTCCTTTGGAGCTCCCCGGGTGAACGCCGACCCCCTGAAAGTCGACGACGGCAGAGCCGGCATTGAAGTTTTCGCTCTCCAAGGTTCCGACCTCGCCGCCGTCAATCGTGACAGCCCAGTCTGCGCCGAAGCGCTCCAGGTCAAAATTGTCGGTGCCTCGTCCGATTTCCTCGTCCGGCGTGAATGCTATGCAGAGTTTGGCGTGAGCAATCGTCGGATCAGCGGTGATTTTGGCGGCCATATCCATAATGGCGGCAATGCCGGACTTATCGTCAGCGCCAAGGAGCGTCGTGCCGTCGGTAAAGATGACGTCCTCACCGATGTACTTTTTGATTTCAGGAAAGCGCTCAACAGGAAAGCAGATGCCTTCCGTTTGATTGAGCAGCACATCAGTGCCGTCAAAACGGATGATCTGCGGTTTGACTTGGCATCCGGACGCATCGGGCGACGTGTCCATATGGGCGATAAAGCCGACAGCGGGCAAGTGCTCGCATCCTGGGGAAGCCGGAATGTGGGCATAAACGATGCCGCCCTGGCCAATCACTGCATTGCCGATGCCAAGCTGATGAAGTTCATCCGTGAGGGCTTCAGCGAGTTTGAGCTGCTTTGCGGTTGACGGAGCTGCCGCACTCGTCTCATCGGACTGGGTGTCGAACTGGACATAACGGAGGAAGCGTTCGAGAACATTAGGCGCGGAATGGGTCATAGCAGCGAAATCTCGCAAGAGTAATTGAATGATCGAAAGACTAGCATCATCCAGAGCCATTGAAAGCGGCAGCCTGTTTCTGAAGGCGATCAGCAGCGGATGTTTGCAGTGAAGCACCCGAAGCCGCTCCGACTAAGGCATTATTGCGGTTTGACTAAAATCGCAGGTTCGATTTTTACTGCAGTTCCTTTTTTATCAGTTCGAGGTTTCCGCTGTGACCGCTCCCGACGAATCCATGCATTCTCAAGAAGAAATCCGTCAAATCAATGCCATGCTCAAGTCGCAGCTGCCCTTTATCGGTGCGGCTGCGCTCAGCCGTCCCGGCTGGGATGCGGAGGACTTCATTGAATCTTTTGCCAAAGACTGGGGCATTGAACTCGAGGTGCTGCCCGACGAGCGCGGTCCGGGGCAGCCTTTTGCTGCGGCGCTGCCGGGCACCGGAGTGGTCATCAATGTGATCGAACGGCCGGGACGTATGGGTATTGAACGCTTCATTGACGGTGCGGCAGAAAATTATCTCTGGCCGGAAGGGCGTTCATTGATCCGCGGCATGCAGTCCGAACTGATGATTGCCGTGGGCGGCGGCACTCACCGCAGTACGCAGGCAGCGCTCTTCATCCGCGCAGCCGCTACGATTCTGGACAATGAATCGGCTATTGGATTCCTAGACTGCGACGTGCTGCGTGAACCGGTTCATTTCCGCAAAACGGCTTTGGCGCTGCGCGAGCAGGCGCTCGCTACGCCCATCCTGTTTTGGATCGGTCTTTCACGCCTGCCCGAAGGCGCTGACGGTCTGCCGCGCCTCAAAGCCTGGACTAATGGTCTCGCAAGGTTCGACAAGCTCGAAATGGAAATCCCATCCACTGCGGCCGATATTCACGATGCCTTCATTCTGCTCAACAGCGCCGCGTGCTACGTGCTCGACCATGATGCTCAGATGCAGCCCGGTGAAGCATTGGAATGGAAGGACGGGGAAGTGCCGCTTTCTCTGGGGAAGAGCAGCGCTATTGATGAAGACCAAGACGTGCTCATCGTCGATTTGGACGGTCTTCGTCCCAGAGGCGACGGCGTTGTTGAAAATAAGGATGAAGGTGAAGCCTAAACCAGCCGGTTGGACTTGCCGTGCCTTGTTCGAACTCGAAAACCAGAATTGAGCAGTGCTTACGATTTCGATATGGCTGATTAAAAGATCTCTCTTGCCTTTGTATACGTGAATATTGCGTATTCAATACTAAAGGCGTATCTCATAAGAAGTACAGGAATGTAAGGGGCAGGCTTCAGAGCAATCTTAGGACTGCGGGGTACGGCTGCTTTTACATTGCAGCCTCTTAGAGTTGGACAAGAATGACGGTCCTCAGAAATACATTTTCAGGAGGATCGTTCAGAATGAAAGATCGTTTGTGGACGAAGCAATACCTGCTTGTCATCGTCACCAACTTTCTGCTCTACGTGGTTTATTACCAGCTGATGCTTTGGACCACGAGTTATGCCATGCACATTTGGAAAGCGGACGTGAGTGAAGCAGGTTTGGCAGCGGGTCTTTTCATCATTTCCGCTTTGGTTGCCCGCCTTCTGGCTGGTCACTTTATCGACGGTTTGGGGCGCGGATTCGTTCTGCGCTGCGGCACAGCGCTTTATGCCGCTTCCATGCTGCTTTATTTCTTCATTACGTCAATGCTCGAGTTTGAGGCAATTCGTGTGGTTCACGGGTTTGCCTACGGGCTTGCCTCTACGGCGGCTTCCACGATCGTCGCGACGATTATTCCGCTCAAACGCCAGGGTGAGGGAATTGGATATTTCACGCTTGGCGTTACGATTGCGTCGGCCATTGGCCCCTTTCTCGGCATATGGTTCACACAGCATGGCATGTATGAAGCGTCCGTCTGGATCTGTTCGGCGGTAGGCGTGCTTGCCTTTGTGCTGTCTCTGCTCATTCGTACACCGGCGCACCGCATGACAGAGGCCGAGAAGAATGAAATGCGTACGTTAAAGTTCTCGACATTCTTTCAGCTCGAGGCACTGCCGATATCCTTCATCGCAATGCTGGGCGGCGTGTGTTATTCAACTGTTCTTGCATATATCGGCGCCTATTCACAATCGCTGTCGCTCTTCTGGGCCGGTTCGGTGTTTTTCTTGGGCTTTGCCTTCACTTCGATCATCAGCCGTCCGGTGACAGGGCGTTTGCTTGATGAATTCGGCGGCAGCGTTGTGGTATATCCGGCGCTGATCTTTCTCGCTGCGGCTATGGTGCTGATCGGTGCGGCTCGTTCTAACGGCATGCTGCTCTCTGGAGCACTTGTACTCGGATTGGGGTTCGCTACGATTACGTCAGCGTGCCATGCCCTCGCAGTGTTTGTCAGCCCGCAACAATATGTCGGCCGCGCAACGGCAACGTACTTTGTATTGCTTGATGTCGGCGTCGGCATTGGGCCTTATACGCTCGGACTTCTTGTTCCGTATTTCGGTTTTTCGGCTGTTTATTTTGCTGCGGCATCAGTTGCGGCTGTCGGTATCCTAATTTACTGGGCAGTGATCGGACGTACAGGCATCTTCTCGACATTGGTGATGAGAAAAGTACGTTCAGTGCGGCTCAATCAGATTGAAATTGATCCCCGCGACGTCAGTTCTGCTTATCGGCGCGGAGAAGAGATTGAATTCGATGATCCGCAGCCTAATCAGAAGAAGGACGCTTAACTGTGCGGGCATTCACAATACCGCGCTGGGGATGACGGCCGGCAAGATCATCCAAATCATTTCCAATCCATTGTTTGGCGAAACTGCCTTCTGCAGCAGGGGCTTGTTCATTCATGGAATGACGGGCTCGGCAATGGAGTGCTTGTCGCTCATTGCTGATGTACAGCAAAAAGCGCAGGGCGGCTGAGCCGCGCTGCGCTTTTAGAGATGCTTCACGAGGATCTTATCGCCGGCCGCTCAGAGAACGGACAGACGGGGGAAGAACCGGCGTGAAGCGGCTGCTGGTTAAGCGGATTACTTGCCCGAGAAGGCGCGTTCAACGCTGATCGGCATGGCCTGATAGCCAAGCGAGCTCTTAATGCGGATTTCAACGCTCGGCTCAACCGAACCCCAGTGGAATTCGTTGATGCACGGATTCGGAGCTTCCGTATTGAACTTGCTCAGATCAAGGCTGGCGGTGGCGGAATAGACGAACACGGAATCCTTATCGTTTTCGTACTCAACCAGCGAGGTCACCGGGCTGTACCAGTCGTGGCCGCGTTCCTTGCCGTATTCCCAGATCTGCTGAACAGTCATCTTGTCCTGGTCGATCTTATAGATCACGCCGCGGCTGTACTTCATGTCGGGCAGCGGGGGCTGTTCGAGCGCACGGCCGTCACCGTTGTCGAAGACTGACAAGTAGATGACGTGTTCATCAGACTTGGAGTCAATACGCCAGCCGGTATGCTGCGTCCAGGTCCAGTCGAAGCCGCCTTCGCAGCGGTTGTTTTCACACTTCAGAGGCTTGCCGTCCTTATCAACAGGCGTGAGCACCTTCTTGGCGAGATCTTCCTTCCAGCCCGTCGGGGTGGCGAGAATCCACTTGACTTTCTTGTCGCGGCCGATCTTGACGACGGCGGACTGATGGCGCGACGAGATGATGATGGAATCATCGGTCGGGTCATAGTCGACGGAGTTGACGTGTGCCCAGTTGCGGCCAGGACCAACGCCGGGGATGTCGCCGAACGTATCATTCTTGTCCATGGCGGCGAGTTCTTCAGCCGAAAGCGTCTTGCCGGCCTGAGAAGCGTCGATATTGAGGCACACCGCACCCTGGTCAAGCGTCTTAATGACAACGTCGCGATACGGATCGAGAATTTCGAAGAGGCGGAAATCATCAACCACGTTGCCGTTCTGATCGACTTCAGCGATCACGTCGCGGACCGTGTGGACACGCTTGCCGTCGGGACGACGGTAGTCGGAAGAGGAGACGCGCAGGAAAAGGTGGCCGTTCTGAGCCGGATCAAGTGCGTGCGAGAAGTCGGCATAACCCGTCGGCAGACGGCGGTTAAAGACTTCGCGGCCCATCAGGTCGTACTTGGCATAGCGCTGGCCGTAGCCGAACGTGAGGAAGCCGTCCTGATTCATGTGGAAGCCCATCATGATGCCGGAGTGATAAATCGTTTCCGGATCATAGATAGGATCGACGAACATGTACCAACGGACTTCGCCCGTCGTATCAATGATGGCGTTCTGCGGATAGTAGTTCCATTCAAGTGCGCCGCCGGTGGGGTTGTTCCACACCACGCGGGCCTGCTTCGGAGCCGTCGAAAGGAAGTTGTTGATCAGATAGAGGCGGTCTTTGAATTCCGGATCAACCTTGACCACTTCCGTTTCAAACATGTTGTGGTGCTGAGCCATCGAACCGTTGACCGGCGTATAAACAGCCGGCGCGTAGATGCGGTACTGCTCTTTCTCAACGCGGCGTTCCTGACCTTGGTCGACGATCGTATAGCTCACTTCGACCGTGTTGTTGTAGTCAGGGTAAAGACCGAACACCGGAATGCCGGCGTGGGTGCGCAAAAGCGTGTCCGTGACCTTGTAGCTGATTTCCTGTCCGCCCTGCTTCGGAACCACGCGGACCGTAGCGTCTTTAAGCTGATAGCCGCCGTTCTTAATGACCGCGGTGAGCGGAGCGATCTTATAGGGGTTGACGACGATTTCACCGATCTGACCCGGGGCAACATAGGTCACGGCCGGGCCGGATCCGCCGCCGGATGCCTGTACGGCGGCTGGGAGACCAAAACCTGCGGCCAGCGCAATGGCGAGGGCGACCGGGGTAATCTTTGCTTTAATATTCATAGTGAAACAACTCCTTTGAAGTGTCATGGTTCAGCTGGCTGTACCTTTTGGCACATATCCTGCCGACCCCGAAAGAGTAGGTCTTAAGGAGTAGACATGCTATTCTGAGGTTCCCGCCGGCAAGTTGGGCTGAGTGGAAACACAGAATTCCGAAAAAATGAAAACCACCCTTGATAGATCTGCATTGCTGTTTTTAAAGACGCTTTACGAGACCAAAAATCTCGTCAATGCTGCCAATCAGCTGGGCATCCCGCCGGCCACAGCTTCGCGCATGCTCGGCAAGCTTCGTGAGGTTTTCAATGACGAACTCTTCACGCGCTGCTCGGGCGGGCTCGCTGCTACATGGCGAACAACTCAGGCTATGCCTGACGTCATTCGGCTCCTGGCGGATTACGATCATCTGCTCGAACCGAAGCTTTTCGATCCGAAGACGCTCAAACGTGAATTCAAGATTGCCGGCGTTGATCACGGCGTTATTTTTCTCGCTCCGGCGATTGCCAAAATCTCAGAACTTGCGCCCGGCGTGTCGGTCGACATGACCGAGCTCACGAACGACTGGCCCGTGCAGCTTCGCACCGGCGAGCTTGATCTGCTGATCAATCCGATGGAAACCGTTCCCGAGGGGTTCCCGTGGCTGCCGCTCTGGGAAGGCCGAACGACCGGCATTGTCGTGCGTCCGGGGCACCCGCTTGAAGCGCTTTACGAAAAGACGGGACGGGTGACGGAAAGCGACGTGATCCGGTACGGTTTTGTGGAGGTCACTTGGCGGCCTACAACGTACTACCGGCTGACTCAAAGCCGGCTTTCACCGCTCTTGAGCGAGAGAAACATCGTTATTAAAACGCCTTACTTTATGGGGGCGGCGAAGATTATTTCCGAAAGCAATCTTGTGATGCTGCTCTCGGACATCATGGCGGACTGGTTCATCAGTTTGGGAGCGCTGCGGCGCATTCCGGTCGTTTCCGAAGAGCTTGAGCATGTCCAGAGCAAGGGGTTCGTCACTAAGCTCATTTGGCATGAAAGAAGTCACCTGGATCCGGCTATGCAGTGGATGCGCGGCATGATCTCTTATGCTGTTAAAGAAACGCTGAGCGGCGGACATGTTGTTCACCCCGAGGAAGGCCGCTAGGGCATTATTCAGCGCATTTCGAAAGATGCGTGCATAAAAGCTATGCGGTTAATGCTATGGCGATTTTCCCAAGCATTAACTGCCGTAACTCAATGGGCGCTGGAGGCTAGGCAGAATGCTTTCCCCAAGTACATGCTCAATCCCGAAACCTCCCGATGACGAACGGCCCGCTCTGCAGTGCGGAAGAGCTCGAGAGGCCAATTCGCTCCGTTATGCCAATGCCCGGGAGCCGCAGTGAGAAAGCTGCGTTTGAGGCGAAAACAGTGAAATAACGTAATCCCGCTACAATGGGAATAGCCCCGTTCGTGAAATGCAGCCCGCACGTGAAGGAAGAAGCCGCCATGAGCTCAGCCCAAAATGCCTCGATTTTTCAATCCGCCTGGCTGGCTCCCTTTCCGCGGCTCACCTCTATTGCAGCGGCGGTGCTCACGCTCCTCACGGCCCCCGTCGCCAATGCTTCCGTTATTGCTGCGGTGAAGAACGCTCAAGGCAATGACGTCATGCTTTTTAAGCTGCTTTCGGGCGCGGAGTCAGGGACCGGAGAAGATGTGTCTGCTGCCGATCAAGGCGCTTTGCTCGAAGCCGGGGCGTGGCTCGGCGAACTTTTTGGAACGCCGGCAACCGCTCCGACGGTCATTGCTGCAGCAAATCCTTTCGTTACGTACGCCTCCGGCGGTGCCTGGTTTGACGACAATGGAAGGCCGGCCATGGCTTTGTCTTGGACTGAGGGACTGTCGAGTTCTCAGCCTTCGGGAAGCGTCTATCTGGGTCCGGCACCCGGGGCGTCATACGATTACAGCCCTCTTGCAGTCTTGCCCGCGCATGCTTTAGGTTCTTCGCGAATCAGCACTATTCTTCATGAGCTCGCGCACAGCGCGGGCATGGCGATTATAGAGACGGGTGACTATCTGGGATTCGAATGTCCGAACGGCTGGTGTCATACCGCGTTCACAGAGAAACTCACCTTCAATGGAAATCCGATTAAAGCGGGATCCTCTTTGAGCGGGCTGGTTTCCTTTGACAGCATGCCGGCGAACCTTCAGACCGAATTAAACAAAGTGCGCTGGTATTTAGGATATTCCGGGATCGGTTTTCAGGGAAAAAATGTCAGGGAAGTCATTGGTGAGGAAACCGTAATGTATTTTCCCGACGAGGTCACAGACAGCGAAGATGCCGTTCAAAAGGCCATATCTGTGACTGGTGCAATTCCCGTCTTAGGCGCTGAGATGGGCAACCTCGACTTCAGCCACTTAGAACTTCAAAACGGTTTGCTCTCACATCAGTCATGGCGCAATTGGGGAACGTTCATGGAAGCCGAGCTCGCCATGCTGCAGGATCTTGGCTACCAATTGGACCGCAAGCGCTTTTTCGGCACCTCCATCTATGCCTCGGGCATCGAATATACGGTCGGACAGGCCTTTTGGGCTCGCAACGACAGAGAAGAGTGGATTAAAGATCAGCCCTCGCAGCAGACGAATGCAGTCGGCGTGCATGTCTACGGCAGCCGCAGCAAGGTAACGGTGGCAGCTGACCAGCTTGCTGATGGGGCAGGCTCCATCGGCGTACGCGTGGACGGATCGGCTAATCAGCTCTCTGTGAATGAGAATGCTCTTATTTCAGCCAACGGCACGGGCGGCATCGGCATGGCCTTTACTTATGGCCGCAGCCATACGCTTTTATTAGAGGGAAAGGTCCAGGCACTCGGCAGCGGCGGCTCTGCCCTGGTGTTTGATTTTGGCGGCAGCATTCTCGGTGATGAGAATCAGGTTCGAGGGTCCTGGACAGCCGGTGCGGCGACGGAGTACGGGTGGTTGACCTTCCATCCGGAGGAATTGAATTTCCCGCAGGTCCTGCAAGGCTCTTTGATTAAGTCTGCCGTTATTGCCGGAACGCTGCAGGGTTCTGATGCCGCTATTCGTATTGGACCGACGGCTCATGTGGCGCAGATTCGCCTTGCCGACGGAGCCCATATTGAAGGCGATATTGTCTCTTCGTGGTCCGCAGTGGGAACGGCTGAAGATTTTTTTGATGGCTACTGCAGCGTTATTCTTGCTGACTTGGTTAACCGTGCCGCAGCTTTCGTCCCATTGGGAACGGATGTCACGACCAATCTCATCTTCGGCGGGACCGAAGACGGCGCTGCGGCACAGGCATCTGACTTGAAGCCTTTTGTTTATGCCGGCAATGTCATTGGCCCCTGGTCGATCCGCATGCAGGCTGCCGATGGAACGGATCTTCGTCTAGAAAACACCATTAATCAAGTGGTTGGCATGACGGTGAACAGAGGGGCCAGGCTTTCCGGCTCAGCCGTTTTTGATTTCACCGGCCTGAACGCTCGAATGGCCGAAGTGGGCGGAACACTCATCACGGGCAGTGAAGAAATCCCAAACTTCCAGGCCGGGGCCCTCGTGAATGCCGGAACCTTGGTCTCAACGCCTTCCTCCGGTTCTATCGTGATTTTGGGGGATTACGTTCAGTCCGGAAAGCTCGTATTGGGGATGCGGCCGTCGGGCGAACTGATGCCGCTCTCAGTCTCGGGTGCGACAGAGGGGAAAGACGGTGCGTCCCTGGCAGTGGTTCCGGGCGGCGGCTGGTTTGAGGGCGAACTCGCAAAAGATCCCCATCCTTACGGCGCAGTGAGCACCTCCGGAGCAAATACTGATGCATCGGCATCGCTCCTTGAAAAGGCTGCGTGGGATCTGGATCTCATGACAGCAAAGGACTTTTCGCCTGCAGTTGATTTCACCTGTTCGGAGGGGGTGCTTAAAGCTGCGCATCAAAAGAACGCATATTCAAAATTTTTGACTTCATCGGCGCCTTCCTGGCAATGGGGCTTAGCCAAACAGCTCGATCAGGCGGCTTCGCAGGCCCCGGAAGTGCTTCACGAACTCTATGGCGACCTCGATTTTTCGGCGTCCGACGGCTCTGACATCGTGCGGGCCCTGGGCAATCTCGGCAATTTTTCCCGCGATGATTCGCTGCGGGCGCTTTTTTCCTGGGAGCGCCTATTAAATCGTCAGCTCTTTGCTCATCACGAAACCACGCAGGAAGGAGAGCGTCAGGTGTGGGCGGTGCCGCTCGCAGCGCATTTTTCGGACGGTGGAGCGGGAACAAATGTGACCGGAGCGGTCTTAGGCGTCGATTTTCTATGGGGCGAGACGCAGTCTGCAGTCTATGCTGCAATGGGACACCTGGAGACGTCTGCCGGCCCCGAGCACAGCACGAGCCGCGGGGAGGGTATTTGGCTGGGCGGGAAGCTCGGACGCACTTTAGCATCTGGGCTGCGGTTTGAAGGTCAGCTTCGCGGCGGCGTCTATTCGGCCGAGCGCAGCCGCACGGTCGAATTAGCGCAAAGCATCAGCAGGATTGAATCCGATGAAACGGTATATCTGCTCTCCGGGGCCCTGCGCACGGGGTGGATAGGCACTCTTGGCGAATCGGAGGTCGAGTTTTTCCCGCACGTTCTTATGACCGGTACGGTGCTTCGCACGCCGACACTGACGGAATCCGGAACGGGAGCACTCTCTATTCGCCGCTCCTTCCTGCATTCGGCAGCTGCCGGCGCGGGGCTGACCGTGAATGTGCCGGCTCCCTCGCAGTTTTCGGACTATGCCTGGAATTGGAGCTTCAGCATCGAATGGACGCGGGAGCTTACTGAGCGCGCCGGCAATGTTTCCTTTGGCTTAGCCGGGGCAGCGGGTGAAACCGCTCGATCCATTGATTGGCCGGAACGCAATCGTCTGGCCGGCAGTGTTTCGCTTGAACTCCTCCGAAAGAGCGGTTTTTCTGCAGCACTGCGGCTCGACGGCGAAACGATGGGGAGCGCGCATTCGGCTGGTGCCGCCTCAGCTGAGCTTCACTGGACTTGGTGATAATGTCGGTGACTGTCCGGCGGCACAATGGAATCAGCCTGCTACGGGAAATGGTCTTCAGGCTCAAAATAACAGAGGCTGCATTCGCCTGACGAACGAATGCAGCCTCTGTTTTGATGTTTCAAAAGAACGGTTTACTTGAGAAGTTCCGGGTCAGCCGGGATGCCGAACCACTTTTCATGGAGCTTGTCGAAGGTCCCTTCGGCCTTGAGCTGCTTCAGCGCAGCATTGATATCCTGCTGCAGCTTGGTGTTGTTCTTTGCAACGACCATGGCGAAGTAGTCGGCGGTAGCGATTGGCGCGAGATGCGTCGTGCCCGCAGCGATGGACTTATTGGTGTGGAGCATGTAGTCGGTGACAGGCTTGTCATTGATCACCGCATCGGCGTTCCCCGCCATCATGTTGAGCACGGCGTCACCCACATGATCGAAGGTCGTGATTTCAGCGTCAGGAATCTTCTTTGCAAACTGCATTGAAGTTGTGCCGAGCTGAACAGAAATGCGCTTGCCCTTGAGGCTTTCGAAGTCCGTAATGCCGGCTTTATTGGCTTTCGGCACCAGAATGGTGAGACCGGATTTATAGAAGGGGAGCGAGAAGAGCACTTTCTTGCCGCGCTCAGGCGTCACGGAAAAGCCCGATGCGCCGAGATCAACCGAACCCGAGAGAATGGCCGGAATGATGCCGTCAAAGGTGATCTTGTCAATTTTCACCGTATCGCCGAGTTTCTTGGCAATTTCAGCGACAAGATCCATTTCGAAGCCTTGAATGGTGCCGGTGTTGGAATCCTGGAACTCAAACGGGGGGAAGGTTGGATTGGTCGCAACTCGCAGCTCCGCAGCGGAGACGGAACCGCACAGTGAGAGAGTGCAGAGGCCGGCGGCGGCAAGAAGCGACAAGGATTTGAAATTCATTTTGGGTTCCTTTTGTTTGAGTTGCATTGGATGAAAGATCTGTTTTAAGCCCTTCAGGGAAGCGGCATTAAAGCGGCGCTTTCTTCATCCGTGATTTGACTATAGCGATCTTTAAACAGATGAATGGGATCAATTGTACAAAGTTTTGAGGTACTCTAAGAAAACCTGGGCGATATGCCTTATATATTGATTCTCAGGAAAATATGACGAGTTTATGTCGACTGGCAGAAGGTATTGGTCGACGATTGAAGACTGTTGAGCTTTAATATTTTTTCCTGCGGCAGGCGGAAAGTATTAAGACAAAAAACGGACAGCTTAAGGAGGCTGTCCGTTTTTAATCCGCTTCTGAAGAGATTCAGAAGTTTGGATGTTAAATTAAGGCAGTTCCGGATCGGCCGGGACGCCGAACCACTTTTCATGGAGCTTATTGAAGGTGCCGTCAGCCTTAAGCTGCTTCAAAGCCTTATCCATCTCGGCCTTGAGCTTGGTGTTCTGCTTGGAGGTGACCATGGCGAAAAGGTCAGCGGTCGCAATAGGCTTCAAGTGCAGGCAGCTTTCAGCGATCTGCTTATTCTGCGTCATGATGTAGTCGGTGACGGGTTTATCGTTAATCACCGCGTCGGCATTGCCGGCAATCATGTTGAGAAGGGCATCCCCAGCACCGTTGAAAGTCGTGACTTGAGCGTCCTGAATTTTCTTGGCGAAGGACATTGAAGTCGTGCCGAGCTGAACGGAGATCTTCTTCCCCTTGAGGTCGTCAAAGGACTGAATATTCTTGGGGTTGCCTTTGGGCACGACAATCGTCAGTCCGGATTTATAAAACGGAATGGTGAAGAGAACACGCTTGGCACGTTCCGGCGTGATGGAGAAGCCGGCAGCGCCGGTGTCGATCGTTCCCGAGAGAATAGCCGGAATGATGGCATCGAACCCCATCGTTTCGAGCTTCAGATCTTTTTTCATGACCTTAGCCATTTCACGGACAAGATCGACCTCGAAACCCTGAATCTCACCAGTGGTGGAGTTGTAGAACTCAAACGGCGGGAAGGTGCCTTCCGTTGCGACGCGCCAGGTGTCGGCGACGGCGGATCCGCAGAGAACAAGTGCGGCAATGCCGGCAGTAGCCGTGCGCACAAAGAAGTTCTTGGTCATTTCAAGATGCTCCTAGAGGAATATAGCGATGAAGTTATGAAACCGAACCGCAGACCTGGCAGGCAGAAAACGCTGCGGGATGAGGGAAATATAGGGTTGAGGCCGACCCTCGTGCGTGAATCGGATGATTTAAATACTCATAAACTGAGGAGAATTTGTCCGTTGCCGCAGAGGACTAAGCGGAGGGGACTAGTTGATGAAGTAATGCAGTGAAATGACCGTTTTTGATGGTGAAAATGCAGTAATTTGTCGACCATATCCGCTGCGGATAAAATGTGTAGACTGAAATCGCCCGAAAGGCAGGCCATGACAGGACAGACACGGTATTGAAAGGAGCTTGGCAAACGATGAAGCAGCGCATCACCATTTCGCTTGACGAAGATCAGGCGGCAAAATTTGATCAGCTGATCGCTGAACGCGGTTATGAAAATCGTTCGGAAGCTTTTCGCGATTTAATTCGCGCTGCGGAAGCCTCTCAAACCTTGTCCGATCCGCCCTCGGGCGCGACCTGCGTGGCCGTAGTGAGTTACGTCTACAACCATCACGAAAGACAGCTCTCCATGCGCCTGACTCAAGAGCAGCATGAACACGGCGATCTAGTCATCAGCCAGATGCATGCACACATCGGACATGAGGACTGCATGGAAGCGGTTTTTCTTAAGGGCACCGTGGCAGAAGTTCGGGCTTTTGCAGACAAACTGATTGCCGAACCTGGTATTCGGCACGGGAGCATCAACATCATTCCGGCGCATGTTCACAGGCATTGAGCGAGGTACTGTGCAAAACAAAAAAAGTCCGGCACAGACGCATGCTGGCGGACTAGCGGGGAATTGACGTCGGACAAACAAATGGGGGGCGGTCTGACCCGGGCAGCCCCGATTGGGTCACCTTGCGGTTAACCCACCGTCCGGATCAGGCCGTAATTATGTCCTGTTCTTTCTGCGTATACAAGATCTGTCATACATTTCTTTGCACTATCATTCCAAAGAATTTTGAGTGTAAATGTAAACTGTTAGCGCCGCAGGCAAGAAGAGGCCATTACTGATATCTCAGTGTTTGTATCATATTTGATACAAGCCGATATTGCGACGAATTCCGTCTAAACAATTGCGTCTGTCTTCGACATTCAAGTGTTATGTCGAACACTTTAGCTGCTGAAGACAAAAATAGTCTGCACGGTTAGTCTCCGACGGGAAAGCTCCTGAGACGGTCAAGCCGCGCTCTAAAGCGGGAGGCGTTCAAGAGCTTTCATCATTACAGTTTATCGATGGTGTTCTTTATTTTTTGTTCGGCAGATCGGCGGTATATACAATTTTTCGCTTGAAAGATTTTTTAGCGATGTCTTGAACGGCAAACGTTCCGCCCATCATTGCGCTGGCTGAGGCATAACCGGTTGCGACGTTGTACACATACGACGGTCCGTATTTGCCGCCTGCCATCGCACCGGAAGCATAAAGACCAGGAATCGGATCTCCGTTTTTGCCGATAACCTGAGCATCTTCGGTGACCAGCAGGCCGCCGGCGGTATCACAAATCGTGTGCTGTCCCTTGACGATGTAGAAAGGACCTTTGCGAACAGGTCGAAGATAACGTCGATCTTTGTTGAAATCGGAGTCGACACCTTCATCGCATAATTTGTTGTAGCGATCGACCGTAGCACGGACGGCCTTGGGATCCAGACCGGCTTTCTTGGCAACTTCTTCAATGGTGCTGCCGACAAAGGCAACTTCAGCCATTCGTCCCTTGCCGGAAAAAAGATTGCTGAGGCCCGTCATCTTATCGCCGGGAAGGGCATGACCAAAGTAGCCGAACACTGCGCCGGAACCGGTCTCCAAATCGCGCTTTTCGTCATCATCGATGAGCGTGTAAAGATAATTTCCGTTGATGCGCAAAGCATTGCCGCTCACTGAGAAGTCGCCGCTAAGGCCTTCATTGAAGAAGCGCCGGCCGTTCTTATTAAGCTGCAGACTTGGACCTTTGTTCAAAACATTAGCTGCGATCCAGGTCTTTTGGTTGATAACCTCACGATAGTCAACCTTATAAGGCAGAGCGCCTTCGGAGATAAAGGCCTCGCCGCCGGCAGTCTTAGCACCGATGTCGATGCCCATTTGAATCCCGTCGCCCGTGCTGTTCTTGCGGCCGGTAATAGGCGTGTCTGCCGGCATGTCAGGGTTGAGAAGTTTCAAAAGTTTAGGATTTGCCCCGTATCCGCCAGCGGCGAGAATGACGCCCTTGGCATGAACGATCACATCATCATTCAAATAGTTCTTGGCATGGAGGCCGACGACTCGGCCGTCGGCATTTTGGATGAGCTTGTCGGCCCGGGTTTCAACAATGATTTGTCCGCCATTGTCCAAGATAATTTTCCGCATGGCTTCGATGAAATTGCGGTGCGGGAAAACGTTTTTATAGATATGTCCGACGCGCCGGCCGTTCAGTTCCGTGGCCGTGTTGCCAACAATCTCTACGCCGCGGTTGGTGAGCCATTTGATATTTTCGCCGGAACGTTCAATAAAACGCCGGACCATAATGGGGTTCACCATGTAATGGCTGTATGCCAAGAAATCTGCAATCAGTTCATCGGACGGGTAATAAACCTGATCCTGGTCCGTGAATTTTGTCCTCTGGCCAAAGGTAATTTCAAGCATCATGAGGTTGCCGCCGACACCGGGAAGCTTTTCAACGAGTATCGGCTTTAGACCGTTTTCGGCTGCATAGGCCGCCGCTACCATACCGGCAGGGCCGCCGCCGACGATTGCAACGTCAGCTTCGTATTTAACTTCTTTGGCCTGTACGGTGAATGCTGCCGCGGCCATCGAAAGGCAGAGAGCCGCAATTTTAAAAGTCTTCATTCTCGTATTCCTCGTTATTTCGCATTCAAAATGAAGTTTTGGTGGCATTCATAGCACGCCGTTTTAGGACTGGCTTGATGTTCTTTGTGGCAGAGCGTGCAGCGGACATTGCCCAGGTGAGAGTCATGCGGATTGACCTCAACGACCGGACGCCGGGGGTTGCGGTCCGGGTTGTAGTCGGCATTGGGTACTGGCTTGCCTTTGTATTGACCGTGACAGCCGATGCAGGCGTCCTGAGCGGCCGGCTGTGCGGGGCTCTGCGTTTTGTGGCAGGCCGCGCAGTCAACCCCCTTGTGTTTGAGTGAAAACGGTGTGCCGGCATGGATCGGAGCGGTGACGCCCATGACCAATACGACGGCAGCACAAGCTGCGAATATCTGCTTCAAGATAGTCTCCTGCTTTCTCTAATAGGTTGGGTCAGGGAAAATGAGCAACGTGGTAAGTTTTGCTCTTTTAAAACTATAGAAGCAGGAAATAAATTGATTCTAAATTATGTTAATTTAATGATAAACAGAATATAAACTGAAATAATAATTTTTGATATTAATCAGTGAAGGTGAGGGTCACTCTTTGATTCAGCTGGCGGAGGAATGAACAAAATTATGCTTGAATTAGTATATATAAAATACATACTTTGCAAGATTGAATTTATTAAACTTAAAAAGCAGAAATTCTAGAGACTTTTATTTTTAAAGTCTGGATGGTTGTTGGCTGGAGTATGCAGCCGATATCCAATACCGTGAACGGTAAGGATGGGATCGTATCCTAAAGCCTGCTTCATTTTTCCGCGGAGTTTGCCAACTGTTACCCGAAGCGTAGCGATATCGCCTCGGTCATCCTCCCACAGCGACGAAAGAAGGTAATTGTAGGAAAGCACCCGTTCTCCCGCTTTCACGAGGCAAATGAGCAGTTGGTACTCCAGATTTTGCAGCGGCAGCTCAATACCGTTGGCACTTGCCGAATGCTGAGCCAAGTTGCATTTCAGCGAAGCGAAGGCAATTGTTTCTTCCGGTTCTTTGGGTGCGGGCTGATTGGGCCTGCTGCGGCGCAGGACAGCTTCGATGCGTGCGGTCAGTTCGTCAATCGCAAAGGGTTTGCCCAAATAATCGTCGGCACCAAGCGTCAAGCCGCGGATGCGGTCATCCACACGATTTTTGGCCGTCAGCAGAATGACGGGTATCGAAGAGGCATGCCGCAGATGTTCGAGCACCTCGAACCCGTCCATGCCAGGCATCATCACGTCCAATACCACCAAGTCGGGCGAAAACCGGCCTAATTTATCGATAGCCTCAATGCCCGAATATGCCGATTCAGTCTCATAACCCTCAAATTTGAGATTGGTTGCAATCAATTGATTGAGGTTTCGTTCATCATCGACCAAAAGTATGCGCTTATTCATGACTGTATCATTCGTCAATTTATTAATTTTCTGAAAGAATCGGCAGAGTCACTCTGAAGGTGGATCCAATATCGAGAGCTGTATCTTTTATCGTTAGCGTTCCGCCAAATCTTTCAACGATCGCACGACAGATGGCTAAACCGAGCCCGGATCCTTGCTGAGTTTGCTGCCGAGCTCGTTCACTTCGATAAAACCGTTCAAATATTTTCTCCAGATCTTCCGCAGCGATACCCATGCCGTTGTCTTGAACGTCCACAATAATATCTGCATTCATCGTTTTGACAGATACTGAAATTTTGGGACGTGTTTTATTGTTATACTTCAATGCGTTATCCAATAGGTTTCTTAACACCTGACGAAGACGGGCAGCATCGCCCATCGTATAAAGCGGAGAAAACTTATAAAGCCGCTGAACGGTCATTTCAGTTTGTTTTTCCCATTCATCAATTTGCTGCGAAATTAATCCAACAACATCCAATCTTTCCATTTTGCAGGACAAAACGCCGCTGTTTAATCTAGAAATATTTAGCCATTCCGTGATTAAATTTTGCAGCCGAAGGGCATCACTGGCCATATTTTCTGTGATCTGGAGACGAAGCGCTGGACTCAAATGACTATTGCGTTTAATGAGTGTTTCCAAACCGATGCGGATAGTGGCTACGGGATTGTTCAGCTCATGCGCAACAAGTCCGATGACATCATCCTTGAGTCGGCTGACCTCATATTCATTGGTGATATCGCGGACAAGGACCGCCAGTCCGTCGAACACATGATGGTCATAGCCGCAAAGATGAACTGTCAATCGTGAGAGATGGAAATGTCTGCGTTTAGCATCTTTGTCTATCAGCTCCAAGACGTCATTCTGAGCTGAAGAGGGGCTTTCATGCGCTGCTGACGACGGACTTAAATGATTCAGGAAATCAAAGATTTCGCGCGATGACTTGTCAAGATTGAGCTGCAGTGAATCAGAAGTAAATCTGCGGAATTTCTCATTGGAAAAAATGACCTTGGCGTCTTTATCGAATAGAACGAATCCCTCCGCCATGCCCCCCAGCGCTGCGGTCAATGCAGCGTGCTGCTTACTGATGTCGATATAGAGGCGCTTATTGTCGAGCACAATGTCAATAAATCGAGCAAACCGCTCAAGGGCTTCTTGCAGCTCAGGGTTCATTGGATATGAGGAGCGGACCGCAAGCACTTTTTCGTCTTTAAGCGGAGTAACCGTTTGATAGTGTTGTCTCACTTCACGGCTCGAACAATGATGCTCACCATCTGCAATAACAATTTGATCTAAATCCCAGGCCTGCCCAAATCGTTCTAAAGCCATAGAAAATACAGGGGCGTCATTGTCTTTTGGGCTTTGCGCTATAGGGGAAAGCAGAAGATTGATGGCAGAGAGTTCCCGATTGCGCCGCTCTAAATCTGCTGTGCGCTGTTTAACCCGACGCTCTAAGTTCGCATTGGCTTCACGCAGGGCAAGATCACTTTTAACGACATGGTCTGCCATTTCTCGGAACTGTGTGAGCAGGCCTTTCGCTTCGGACACGCGTTCGAGATTGCCGACAGCTGCAGGGAGCGGCTTCCCTTGACTTAATATGCTGATGGATGCAGAGAGTTCGTCAAAAAAAGTCTTCAGCGTCTTGATGTAGGCACGGCCGAAAAGAAAGGATATCGCTGAGACGAAAATGACAACGAGCGTGCCCAAGAGTGAGATTAAATTCGGGCGAGTCAAAATATCGGCTTGTTCAGCCGTTATTTCAATTTTCCATGGGAAATTTGTCATTGCTGCAGAAAGTGCAATGGCATTCGCGTGAGGCTTGCGGCCCAGCGAAGCGAGCTCGCTGCGGCTGCTTTCGAGCGTAATGGAAGCATTCGCCGGCAAATAAGCATCGGCTGCAGTCTCCAGCAGTTTCTGCAAGTCGACTTTAGCAATCAAAACCGTATCAATTCGCGGATAAATGCTGCGGCTGAAAACGGGCGTTCCAATGAAGACATGAGCACCTGAATTCGAATCCTTCGCTTCCCCTAAAGTTGTCCGGCCGCTCCGGATCGTTTGCCGGAAAAACCAATGTTCGGAAGGATTCGTGATGATGCTTTCGGCCTGATCCGTCGTAAGCGCAGAAGAATAGGCGAGCAATTGGCCGCTGACGTTCACTGCGATGCTGGAGCTGTATCGGCCAGACGTAATATAAAGAATTTGCTCAAAAGCCCTGATGTCAGCGTTATCAGGGGAGCTAAAGAGCAGGCCTGCAGCTACGGCAGCTTCTTCAAGCCGTTCTTTCTGACGATCCAATTCCTTCTCAAGAGCGATGGCAATGGTATCGGCATATCCTTGATAAGTCTGAACGGCTTGTTCCTTGCTGTTTTGGGCTTGCATCCACATCGAGGCAGTGAGTGCGAAGAGCGGCGTCAGGGCGATAAGCAGCAAAGCGATCAGCTGCTTGTGCTTCAGGCTGCGGATTCTCATTGCCGGCCTCGCTTTGGCATCGCAGCGGCAATGCGGCCGACGTGACGCCCAAATACCAGACATTCAGAAAGATGTCCGCCGCGGTCATGAACGAATTGACTGACCGGCGCAGTTTCTCCCGCGGCGTAGAGTCCCTCGATCGGTGTATTGTCCCAGCGCAGAACCTGTTTGTTGCGGTCGGTTTTTAGGCCGGCCCCCATATGAGGCACATCAATGGATACAGGCATCGCATAAAACGGAGCCTGAGCAATGGGTTCCAAAGTACTGGGATCACGGTCAAACTGTTCATCAAATCCCGATTGGGCGGCGCGGTTGAAGTGAGTGATGCTTTTTTGGAGCAGCTCAGCGGAAAGCCTGGATGCATTGTCGGGATGCCGGGCAATTCTTTGGGCCAGTTCCGTTATGGTTTCGCCCGTCAAAATCCATCCCTTGCGCACGGCCTCCAGATTATCTTCTGACCAGGTCGTCAGGCCGCTGACGGTCGAACCTTCGCCGAGCGTGGCGAGCGGGCCGTTCAGCATCAGAGCGTGATCAAAAATCAGCCAGACCGGAGCGCGCGGGAATGAGAGCGTTGCAGGATCGAATTGAAGCAGTTCCTGATAGAACCCGTAGTGCTGCTCCTGATCGCGAAGCTCCGATTCGCTGGTGAAGCGTCTTCCAAAATTGTCGACGAGGATGGAGTGAGGGCTTCCGATACAGCTGAGCGGTACGCCCAGACGGATGCCGTTGTACTTTTGAGGCAGGAGCGCACAGAAACGATCAAAGTAACTGCAGGACGCAATGAGTGCTGCTCCGGCGCGAAGCGCCATATTGATGCCGTCGCCCGTATTTTCCGGGGCGCTCGAAGCGGCCCAAAATTGATTTCCGCTTGCTGGGAGAAGCGAAGCGCGCATGGTTCGGTTAAAAGCAAAGCCGCCGCACGTGAGGATAACGGCTTGCCGAGCCAGAAACTGATGTTCGGAGTTCTCTGAAACTGCACGCACGCCGATGACGGCATCGCCGTCGACAATCAGCTCCGTTGCCTGAAAGGCATAGCGAATTGAAATGCCTGACGCGGACCGGATGCCTTCATTCAAACAGGCATAGAGCGCTTCCCCGCCGCTGGTTTCCAATTTGGGGGAGCCGAACGTGCTGTGCTGAAAACCTTTCCATCTGCCGTAAGTCGCGATGAGCCCTTGAAGGTGAGGGCGGTAGCCCTCCCAAAGGCGCATAAACCGCGGCGTTGTGAAAAGCGCCGAAGTCGCCTGCCGAAAGTCTGGATCCAAGCTGTGGAGCCATTCATAAGTTTGCGGCCCCAGCTTGGCCCAAATTCGAGCAAGCGCGGTCAAATCCGGATCCATCTTTCCTTCCCGGTAGGAAACGCCTCCGTCGGGCAGGTAGGTTGACGCTATATATTGAGCAAGGACTTCTTCGCTGATGCCTCGGTCGGGACAAAGGTAAATGCCCGAGGACATTCGGGTAGAGGAACAGTGAGACTTTTGGGGTGATTTTTCGAGAATTAAAACACTCGATCCAGCTCGTGCGGCCTCAATGGCAGCTGATGCGCCGGCTGCGCCAAAACCGATGACGATGATGTCGGCCGCATAAGTTTTGTTCTGCAGCCGTTCATGCCCCGACGAGGCTGCTGCAGGCCGCAGCAATGCGCATCCGGCAGCCGTGAGCAGACTGCGGCGTGCAATGGCAGGATGATTCATCGAGGTTCTCCAGACTGCAGCGGCCGGCTTATGGCTTCACACTGCCGGCAGCCGCTGAAATGTATGTTCTGTGTTTCTTTTAATTCATGCAGTCCGGTCAGCAGCAGGATCGCGGGCACTCACAAGGTTCTCCAATGCGAATCGATTTCTTCAGATCGAATTACGCATTTCCACAGTAGAGAAATCTTCTGATGCAGGTTGAAGCGCGGCAAAGAGTTTTTCACGTTGACGGTGAAGTCGGATGCACGAAAGATTGGGCTGAGTAGAATCTGCGTCATCATAGCGGACGCCTCTGTGCGTTCGCCGCCAACATTCATAAAGCGGACAGGGAAGCTTTTCCCCAGACCATCAGTCATGTCGCGAATTCACTATAAGAACCTTTGTGCCTTTCCGGGTCGTACCGGTGAACCGTTTCTCACGGAATTCACGGTTGAAGACGGTATGTTTATTGCCGACGACTCACCGGCGCCGGACGGCACTGAAATCGTCACGATCGATATGCGCGGCGCTTTTGTCATGCCGGCCTTCATTGATGCACATGCGCATCCCGATGGCCTGGCCATGACAATGGGGGCGGCCGCCTGTACGCCGCCGACCGTTCGTTCGATACCGGAACTCCAGAGCGCTCTGCGCAAAATGGCTGCGAAGAATCCGGAGGGCTGGATTGAAGGCTGGGGATATGACGAAAGTCTTCTCGCTGAGGGCCGCACACCGCTCAAAGGTGACCTTGATCAGGTTTCAGCTGACCGGCCGGTCTTCATCCGGCGCTCGGACTATCACTCCGCGGTCGTGAATTCCAAGGCCCTCGAGATGGCCGGCATTGACCGAAACACGCCGGATCCGGAGGGCGGCGCGTTCGGCCGCGATGCAAACGGGGAGCCTGACGGCCGATTGATTGAGCTCGGTGCCGTACGCTTTCTTGAGGCACACGCCAAACCGGCCAAAACGTTCGAAAGCGCCGTTGAATCGCTCTTAAAGCTCAAAGACCATTACTTGTCGCACGGCATTCTCACCACGACCAACATGATGGTCATGCGCGGGAGTGACCCGGAGCCCCTGACGCTTTACCGCGAAGCCTGCCGCCGCGGTCTGCCGGTGGACTTCAACCTCTATGCCGTGTGGCAGGGCGGCGAAGACTCGTCGGGCATGCCGGACTTACGTGCCGATGAACTGCGGGGCCCGGTTCGCTATGCGGGCATCAAGCTCTTTGCCGACGGCTCGATTTCGGGCAAAACGGCGGCCGTGCGGAACCCCTACAAAACCGCTGAGGGCGAAAAGCTCGACTATCCCTGCGGGATGATGACGCTCGAAGAACCCGTATTCCTCGCCGCACTCTCTTATGCGCGCCGAAACGGCGTGCAGCTCTCGATTCACATCATGGGAGACCGTTCAATCGATGCCGTGCTCGACTGGCTTTCGGATGTCGATCCATGGCTCGCTGATGTTCCGAGCGTTCGCCTCGAGCACGCGAGTCTCTTGCGGCCTGATCAGCTCGAGCGCATTGATCAGATGCGCTTGAAGCCCGCATTCACCACGCAGATCATCTTTCCGTTTGCCGAATGGCGCAGCTACCGTGCATCGCTTTCCGACGCCGACTTCAACGCGGCTTATCCGGTAAAGAGCATCGCCCAAAGATTGGATGCCTTTGCTTTGTCGTCCGACGCGCCGTGCACGACCTGGGCAGATCCGGACAGCGTCTTTGTATCTCTCGCGGCCGCAGTCACGCGCCGCGACGCCGACGACGGCGTTTTTGGGCCTGATGAGGCAGTGTCTGTAGGCACGGCTCTGGCGCTTTACACCGGCCGCGCCGCACTGGTCATGCCCGAAAACGGCCAAATCGGCGTTATTGAACCGGGAGCCCGGGCAAACTTCATTCGGCTTTCAGGGAATCCCTTCATGACGGCGCCCTCTAAACTCGCCGAACTTCGGGTGACGGGCATCTGGCGCGACGGCGCGAAGCTCGAACTCCCCAAAGCGGACTGAGGGTCTTCACTGACCGGCAGGCCGTCTGAAAGCCTGCCGGCATCATCTATTGATGAGGCTCTGCTGGCGCACTTGCAAAATCCGCGCAACTCCTGCAATATTGAAAACGCTTACAGCTGAAGGACGCACGGCCTTCAAGACTCCGGTCAATATCCGTGCACATCAATAAAACTTGAACCCCTGAGGGCGTTCGCCCTCGCAGGACAGGTTCGGTTTCGAAGCTCGCCTCAGGCGCGTACGCGCTCTGGGGTTTTTCTTTTTGGAGAAAATCAATGAAGCAGGAAATCGCAGCTGTCCCGGCCAGCCGTTTTGGGCTGCACCTCAGCGATGAGGCGCATCCCGCTGCCAGGGGTTATGTCAGAGACGATCTCACGAGAGAAGGTGCGCTGCGCGTGCCGGAACTCCCGCGCGGATGGCATTTTGCGCCCGAGGCGTATGACGGCATCGCCGGCTGGTGGAACTGGGGCGGTGCAGAACCGCTCCTCATCACCGGACCCGCCGGTTCCGGCAAAACTGCCTCGGTGCTCGCATTTTGCGCAGTGATGCAGATGCCGGCCGTGGTTTTTACGGCCCGGCCGCGGATGGACCGCCGAGAACTCATCGGCCGCTGGGTTCTCGGACCCAGCGGCATGACTTGGGTCGACGGCCCGGCAGCGCTCGCATGGCGCAACGGCTGGGTACTCCTCATCAATGAGTTCTCAGCGGCACCGCCGGAAGTCTGGGTCTCCGCCAATGATCTTTTGGAAGGGCTTCCCCTCGAAATTGATCAGACGGGCGAGGTGATTGATCGTCATCCGCTCGCGCGCATTGTCTTTACCGACAATACCCGCGGGCATTCGACGGAACTCGCAGCGGGCTATTTCGGCCGGCAGATTCAGGACCGATCGGTAATTGACCGTATGTGGCACCTGCGATGCGAAGGACTCCATGAGGCCGACGAAGCGCGTGTGCTTCTGGCGTCACTCGAGGCTGATCTCGTCGTGCGTGCGGGTGAGGCCGCAACAGAAGAAATCTGTGCGCTCGCGGCGCGTGCGGCAGCGGGCTCAAGGTGCAAGGCAGCTCAATCCCCTCTGGGGTTTGAGAACCGCTCCTTTGCGCTCTCTATTCGTGCTGCCCGCCGATTCGCGGAACTCACGCTGCGGTATGCGGCAGGGGATTTGCCGGTCTCGGCCGATCCCATTGCTGCTGCCGCAGACACCGCTGTCGGCAACGCGCTCGACCGCCCGGTGCGCGATGCGCTCGTCACGTATCTCAAAACGATCTTCGGCGAGCGAATCACGGAACTGCGGCAGATGCGCGCGGAGTCTTCGGCCCCCGTGCGGCGAAACCCTCGGTCCTCGAGACCGAAGGCTTGCACTGAGACTCCCGCACTTTCTTGAAGCCCTATGCCAAGGCGCCCTATTTGGGCCTTTTAAAGCCTTCGAATGCCCCTGACCGCTGGTTTCGGGGCATTTCTTGGCTTGTGAAGGGCTTCAATATCGGTTGCCCGGCAAATGAAAGCGAAGACCACATCTTCAATGGAGACCATCATGATGACAACGGACACCGTTCAGTTCGCTTTGCCGCTCGACGAAGACCGTCCTTCCAATCACATCGCCGCGAGAGGGTGCGGGCCTTTGGCTCAGCCAAACGCTCCAGCCGCTCAAAAGCGAAGGTTCCTCCCGCCCGCCTACACCGAAGCTCGCTTCGGTGACCCGACGACGCCGGAAGAAGCTCAGCTTTATGCCGAGCTCAATCGTTTGGACGGACTGCGCGCGAAAGTCAAAGGCGCCGAAAAACGCCGTTTGGCGGAGACCTTTCGCGAGGTCAACGCCAAAGCGGAAAAGCTTTTTAAGGGCCGGCGTTTTTGGGGAGCGGCCAGACCGCTTCTTGAACATGCTGCCGCCGAACTCGGCGCCGGCGGTCCGGCCGCAGCCGACACGGCCAGAATCATGGCCATGCTCGCGCTGCCGGCGCTCTGCAGACGAGACGGCATTACCGTCAAGTTCAAAGGGCGCCCGCAGACGGACGGCCGCACGATTTGGCTCGGGCCCATTGACTTCAGCCATCCGGCTGCGCCCATCTATCTCTTTGGTCATGGCGTTCATGAGCGCTGTCACGTGGTTCATACGAACTTCGATGCTGCAGGTTCAGAGGCGCACTCAGACCCGAGAGTGAGTGCATTCTTCAACCTCTTTGAAGATATCCGCGTGGACGCATTGGGCATGGCGGAGTGCCGCGGCTACCGCTTTTGGCGTGAAGCACTCTTTGCTGTGCTCTGCACGACAGGGAAGGCGGCATTTGCCGTCAACGGAACCACCAAGCTTCCGGAGCTCTTTTTCGGCTGGATGCTGGGCGTCCTCGAGGCTAAGGTTTTGAACCTCAAGCTCCCTGAGGGCATACTCGTCCGAGCCGATCAATTGGCCCGAGAAAAACTCGGCGGGGGTCTCCTCGATGAGGCGCTTCGTTTCGTGATGGGAAGACTCCCGCTCGCCAATACGGCCGAAAGCCTCAGTTTGGCGCGGGACCTGGTGGAGCTCCTCAGCGACCGCATGCGGATGGCCAAGAAAACCGCCCAAGTCGAGTCGGCCTTGTTAAGCGCGGAAGATGAAGCGCGCTCCTCTCCCCGTATGGGAGCGGCGTCGCTTCAGCTTTCACTCTTTGACAATGGCAGTGAGACTGCGAGTGCGGCGGCGGACAATGGGTTCGATTCACCGGCAGAGGATCTTGCGCCGGCGGCGGAATACGCCGTCCTCAGGCGTTTATTGGATCCGACGGGGTGGGTCCCAGCGTCGGGCAGTTCGCCCGAAGGGGAGGCATCGCTTAACCCGAGGGCATCGTCCTGCGATGCTGAAGCGGGGCTCGAAGAGCTCCTCTCGGCCATCACGGCAACGTCCGAAGAGGAATTTGATCCGACGGCGGCTGAGGAGCGCTATGCCGAAGCTTTCGCGCGAGACTGCGAACAGGCCTCATTAGCGAATGCCGGTTCGATGGACGGCGTCAGTTCGTCTTCTCACATCCTTCGAGGGTATTTGTCCGCAGAAATCGAGACGGCTCGGCGTGCTTTCGCCGATGTTTGGCCCAAAACGTCAGATCTTGGATTGCAGTACGCCGAGGCGCTACGCCGACGCGTGCCGGTGCCAATGAGCGGCGCAGCTTCGGGCTGGGACGCGGACGATGATCTCTTGGAGCGCGCCGTCTGCGGCGACGACCGAATCTTCCTGCGGGAAGGCCGGGCGCCTGCCTGCGACGCCGCTATGCAAATCCTCATCGATCTTTCGGGATCAGTGGGGGTCGAGGGCGGCGCGATCGTGCGGACGGCGGCAGTCCGGCTCGAAGAAGCTTTAAAGCGAACACCAGGCATTCACTGCCGCACGGCCGTCTTTCCGGACGCCGCCGGCCGAGGCCCGATGCTCGCTTCCGAGTGGGAGACGCCCCCGGGCGGCTCACGCAGGGTGCTCGCTTCGATTTCTTCCAGGGGACCGACGCCAATCACTCAAACGCTCCTCTGGTCGCTCTTTTCGCTCGGGCACCGTCCTGAACCGACAAAACTCCTCATCCTCTTTACCGATGGGGTTTTTGCCGCGGACGACTGCCGAGCGGAGGAAGCAGCTTTAAAGCTCGCCGGCATTGAAACGGCGGCGGTGCTCTTAAATCTGCATCAGACCGTACCCGGCCGCCGGCTCTTCGAAAAGGAAACACGTGTAGTGAGAAACGCCGCGGAAATTCCGCTCGCGCTCTTAGATGTGCTTCGCGACTGGCGGCGCCGCCATCCTTGATGAGGACTGACAGCGCTTTCAGGCGACCCTCTCTGACATTTAGCTTCATCGCCCCCCGTTCGGATGCCTCCCGTTTTCGGTCCTTTGGACCCGATGACGAGGCATTCGGCGGGGCTTTTTTTATGTAAGCCCCAAGCTTCGGGCTTTTTCTCCATTTCTTTTCTCCAAATCACTCCCGTCACGATGTCCATTCATATTCCGCATTTCTGCACGGTAAACAATCGCCTCAAGCCCGGCTTAATGCCGCAGTCATCAGCGGCCTATGAGTCAGCCAGGGATTGGCGGAGTGCAGGCGGACTTTTCGGCGAAATCCTGCTGCGATGCCGTCCGGCCAATCCGCTCACCGCTTTACGCCGTCATCCAGAAGCCTTGGCCCGCATTGAAGCATCGCTCGGCCGAGCGGACTTCAATGCCTGGGGCGCTTCGGTGCTCACGGCCTTTGCGGCCGACTGTGCGGTTTGGGCAAATGAAGCGTTCGGCCAAAGCCTCCTTGCCTGCGGATTGGCATTGATGGGGGACGCATCAGCTGCCGCAGCTGCTCTGCCGCAGCCGGCCGGACTCAATCCCGTCGAAATCGATGTGCTGCGCCAGGCGCGCAGGCGGACGATCTTTTTGGGCGCGCTGGCTGCTGCCTGGGAACCGATAACCGAGATCACAGTGGAAGCCGGCCAAGGACGAGCAGACCGCTGGGAACCGTTGGAGTGCTGGGCCCCCGAAACGGAGTTTTTGGCTGAATTCGTGCTCCGCAGCGTGCGGAGCGGCCGAATCGTACGAGGGAGATGCGCCGAAGAGCTCTCTGCGCAGACCTTTGACCTCAGCACCACACGTCTCAAAAGCGAAACGAAAAGGCGGGCGTTGTGGAGCATCCTTGCGCGTGTCCGGAGAGCGGGTTCGAGGTCAAGGGCCTCAGAGACGCTATGGAATGCGGTAACCGAAACGAATTTTGACCGGCGCTGGGAAGCGGCGCTCGACCAAGAACTGTTGGGATTGCCGGCGTGCAGTGACGAAGGGCGGCTCCTCGCCCGCATTTTGATTGATGCTCGCCGCCGAAGACTCGTTGGCGGTGCGCCGAAGCTCCCGAGCGAGATTTTTCGCATGGCATCGTCCGCCGAAGGCCGAACGCTTTTCTCCAAAGCTTTCACCCAAAGGGTCGCCGAAGGTGAGGTGCTTCCCGTCGATGTCGCGGCGGATGAGGGAAGCCCAAAAGGATTTGCCGTTCGACAGAGGCGGGCGTCACCAGAGGAGTCGACAGACGATTCAGCGGAGAAACCGGATGAATCCGCTTCAGCCGAAGCGCATCGAAAACCGCGTTTATGGTGGGCGGCTGACGGCTGGTGGCTTGAATGGCCTCTGGGCGGACGGCTCTTGGCGGAGACCGCGGTCGACATTTATCCCGCTGCCGAACCGTTTTTACTGCTTAACGGTCACCAACAGGACGAAAGAGAAGAGCAGTTTCTGCGGGCGGCAGCGCTCTTTGCGGCTGCAGAGGTGCTCGGGCTTTCGGCATCTCTGCCGATAAAGCCGCAGAAACTTAAGCTCCCGAACAAACCGGCGGCTCTTCCTTTAAGGTCTTCGCATGAACTCGAGGCCGCCTTTCTCACAGCAGCTGCACAGTCTCGCTTAAGTCCCGAGCAGCATCAGAATAGGGCGAGAGCGGTGAAGGCACTTTCAGAGTCCCCTGAATCCGAGATTTCGGGGAGCGGCGCAGACAGCGCGCGGACCGCGAATGAACTCTGGGCAGCTCTAGACGCTCGTTTAATGCGGCTGGCCAAAGCGGCTCAGCCCATTGCCCGGGCACTGGGTCCGGACGGCGCCCGAGGGCGGCATATGGCGGTGAATCCAGCCGGTTTCATACCGCGCCCAGAAGTATCGGCAGCTAAACCACCCAAAAACACTGAGCACGAAGAAGGCTGCGCGCTCTTTTGCTTCGAGCAGGCCGACGGAACGGATGCAGATGACGATGCCTTCGATTCAGAGCACTCACAGCCGAAGCTTCGGGTGATGGAAGAGCCTCAGATGCCGATGCCGCAGCTCGACGACTGCGAGTGGATCTTTGGGCTGGGCGCCGAGGCGGGTTTGGCGGGCGATGCAGTTTCGGCTGCCTTGGAACACTTGAAAGACTCGGGCGCACTCACTTCCGAAATCACGACGCTCAATCCCCCCGGCGTGTTTCTCCCGGAAAGCGCTTTTGAAGATTCCTTTGAACGCCTGCGGGCGTTCCTCTCGGCTTCAGCGCTTTTGTTGCGCCGCACCGGTGCGAATACGGGGCTTGCCCCTTGGATTTGGCACCGCGCGGATAAGAACGGCTTAGTGGAGGCCGGCCTTCTTTTGAACCCCGCCGCCCTCACGCTCGTTCGCCGCAATCCTGCCGGGGGCACTCAGCGGATCGAGGGCGAATCACGCCGGCGCCTTACGGCGCAGGGCGCTGAGGCGCAATGGATTGGAATGTGAGCGATGACTAATGTTATGGATTTACTGAAAAGAAGACGGCCGCTCGCCAAGTCTTTCAGGCCGGCGTCGGAAGCTTCTGCGGACTGTTTGGCGCTCTGGCGGCCCGCTTGGGAAGTGGGACCCGTTCTGTGGCACATGACCGCTTCGGCCTTTGCATTGGGACTTTGGAGCTGCGGAGTGCTCTCGGGCATCCCCGCACTGGTATTGGGCGGCATCCCGGCAGGACTGGCGCTCAAGCGGATCACGGAGGCGCAGCGTATTTGGCAAGAACGCTCGCGGCTCTCCGGGCATGCGCCGGCCTTCATGAGCTTTGCCGATCTGGCGCTCGTGATGCGAAGTTTCGAGACGCCTAGGCTCTCGCCCGATGAACCCCGGTCGGCCATTCGTCAGACGGGCATGACGAGGGCAGCAGCGATTCGTCTGATAGGAGCAGACCCGGGAACGCTCTTTCATGCGCCGGCCGAAGCGCCTGTTCAATCGGTTTGGTTTGGACTCGGGTTTCGCTGGACACCGGTTGAAGCGCAGCGATTGTATGAATTAACGCGCATTGACTGGAAAAGCATGCTTCTGCCGGAACGCTGGCGTCATTGGTTTGCTCAGCACCCCGGGCTATCTGACGCTTCGCCCGGGATTCCCGTTTTGCACGGTGTCGGGCCGTCGCCGGTCTGTCCGCCCTGGCAGCGCGGACGAATTGAAGAAGAGCCCGGCATTATTCGGCCGCTCTCGAGCTTAGGAGGCGGAACGCTTCTCGTCGGCACAACGCAGACGGGAAAAGGCGTCGTGCTCACGAACCTCGTTAGTCAAGCGATTCTGCGCGGCGACGCGGTCATTGTCATTGATCCCAAATCGAGCAAACGCCTCCGAAGCGCCGTTATCGGGGCTTGCCGTGCCGCCGGTCGGCCCGAGCCGCTCGAATTTCATCCGGCATTCCCGAAGCGCGGCGTGCGGCTCAACCCTCTGGGGAGCTACACCCGCAGCACTGAAATCGCGAGCCGCATTTGCGCAGTGCTCCCTCGCGGGGGCGGTGCTTTTACCGCATTTGCCTGGCGTGCGGTCTTTGTCATGACCGAAGGCATGCTCTTTGTGGGACAGCCGCCGACCTTGCGGCGCTTTCGTGCGGCACTTGAGCGCGGCATTGAGGAGCTCCTCGAGGCGGCGCTCCGCAAGGATTTGGCTAAGCGCGTCCCCTTTTGGGAAGAGCGCCTCGAGGCACTCATCCTGCAGCAGTCGCGGGAGATCCGAGTGCCAATGGGGGCGGGCGGCGGGACGGAGCTCGCAGCCATGGCTTTGCTTTGGGAGCGCACAGCAGGTTCCCCAGGAACGAAATACTGCCCCGGGACGCCCGAAGCGGCGGTCGAAGGGCTTCTCTCCGTTTATCGCCACAGCAGGGAGCATTATGCGAAGATCACCGCGTCGCTTCTCCCGGCACTTTCCATGCTGACTGCCGGCGCATTGGGCGAAAGTCTCTCGCCGGAATTTGATCTCTCGGGCAAAACTGACGATCCGCGTCCCATCGTTTCGCTCGAAGACGTGATCAGCATGCAGGGCGTCCTCTATCTGGGGCTCGATGCGCTGCCCGACGCCGAAACGGCTTCGGCCTTAGGGGCGCTCTTGCTTTCAGACCTGTCGGGCGCAGCCGGGCGGCGCTACAACACCGAGGCAAGCGGGCAGGAGGCTGTGCGGACGAGTCTCTTTGTGGATGAAACCGCAAACGTCATCAATCCGCCCCTGATTGAAATCCTCAATAAAGGCATGGAGGCGGGCTTTCAGTGCGTGTGCGCCATGCAGACCATCAGCGATCTGGAAGCGCGCTTAGGTTCTGCGGCTCAGGCACGCATGGCGCTTGGCAATTTGAATAATCTCATTGCGCTGCGCACGAAGGATGAAGCAACGCAAAAGTTTATTGCCGAAGCTTTCGGCCGGACGACGATTTGGGAGACAGCAGCCTCAGTGACGACAACGGCTGGCGCGAGTGCGCTCCCCGCTTTCCGTGCTGCCGCATCATCAAGTCTCAGCGGCCGACGCGATTCCGTCGTGCCGCTCGAAGCCCTAGGCCAATTGCCAAACCTTGAATTTTTTGCGTCGCTCTCGGGCGGCCGGCTTTGGAAGGGGAGAATGCCGATTCTGGATCCCGCGCTCGAAGGCCTCCATCTTTATGCACCGGTGTCGAAAGTCCCTGCGCCCATCGGGCGTTTGCGAGCGTTCCTTGAGGCTCGCGTGAAGTGCCTGAAGAGCGGTCGGCGGCACTCGGACGTCACTTCAATGGTGAAAAAGGAGAGAGCCTGAAATGAGAGCCTTTTTAGGATTATGGACAGCCGCTATGCTCCTCACCGCCGGGTTTGGCGCCGCCGGGACTTCGCCCGAGCGGCTCATTCGGGTGATTTATGCTGATGCTTATGGCGCCGCGCAGGTTTTGGACGGGAGGGCATCTCTCGCCGCTCAGTGGACAGAGGATGCGCTGCGCGCCGTATGGGCATCCGGAACCCAGGGCTTATTTCCGACGACGCTCGGCAAGGGAGCTCATACGCGGCTCCCAGGGTGGTCAGGCAACGATTCGAGACGAGCGGCAGATCCGATTCGGACGAGCTTATCGAGAGCGGCAGCGTCGCCCTATATCGAAAATCTTCGGCTCATGGGGCTGCTCGCCATCCGGCGGACGGCCAGAATGGCGGTCTACTTCCTCCTTTCGGGGGTCTTTCTTATTGCGCTATTTGCCGACGGCATGCTCGAGCGCAGAATTGCGCACCACCGCATGACGGGCGGGCGGCCGAGTCTCTTTGCGGGTCTTGGGTTTGTGCCGGGCGGACTCTTCATCGTGAGCTCTGTCGCAGCACTGCTTCCGACGGTCGTTTCCGAGTGGTGCTTTTGGGTGATCCCAGTGCTCTTTGGCTTGGCCATGAGGCATATGGCTGCGCGGTGGCATCGCCTCCCTCGGTGAATTCGTGCCGCAGCAATTGCGCCGAAGCTTGCGGTATTACGTCCGAGAGACGCGTTTAGGGTGACCAAATCGAATACAGGCAGGTCATAATTCATTCACCAAATTACTACAGGATGTCCGCCCCATGCCGCGAAGCAGGGTGCTTTGCTGAGTGCGGATCCGTCCCAATGCCGGAGAAGAAAAATGTCCCAAGTCAATCCCCCGTATCGTGCTGATGTCGTCGGCAGCTTTCTGCGCCCCAAGGAACTGCTCGACGCGCGTCACGCTTTTCAGGCCGGGAAGCTCGATCGTGCCTCTCTCACCGCGCTCGAAGACCGCCTCATCAAGGATCTCGTTGAAAAGGAAGTGAAGAACGGCCTCAAGGCTGTGACCGACGGCGAATTCCGCCGCTCCTTCTGGCATCTGGACTTTCTCGCTGGTCTTTCCGGTCTGCATCATGTCAAGGCGGAGCATTGGTCGGTGCATTTTGAAGGCTTCCAGCCCAAGGCCGAAACGGTGGTGATCGAAGACCGCATCCGTTTCCCCAAGGATCATCCGTTCTTGGAAGCCTATGACCGTCTGAAGGCGATTGCCGGCGATACCCCCATCAAGTACACGATCCCGTCGCCCTCGATGCTCCACCTCATCTGTGCGGTGCGCTGTGAGACCTATAAGCCCATCCCGTTTTATGCTGAGCATCCCGATGCGCTTTTTGACGATCTTGCACAGACGTGGACGGACGCCATGCTTGCGCTTTATGAACGCGGCTGCCGCTATCTGCAGTTTGACGACACGAGCTGGGGTGAATTCTGCTCGGTCGAAAAGCGGGGGGCCTACGCAGCACGCGGCATTGACGTCGATTGGGTGGCCAAGCGCTACGTTGAAGTGATCAACAAGATCCTGGCCAATAAGCCCGCAGATCTCACCGTCACGATGCATATTTGCCGCGGCAACTTCCGCTCGACCTGGTTCTCGTCGGGCGGCTATGAACCCGTGGCCGACATTCTCTTCTCGCACTGCAATGTGGACGGGTTCTTCCTCGAGTACGACAGCGACCGTTCGGGTTCGTTCGAGCCGCTGCGCTTCATCAAGAACCAGACCGTCGTGCTTGGTCTCATCACCAGCAAGTTCCCTGAACTTGAAGACAAGGACGCCGTCAAGGCACGCATTGAAGAAGCGACGAAATATGTGCCGCTCAATCAGCTTTGCCTCTCGCCCCAGTGCGGCTTCTCCTCCACGGAAGAAGGCAATATCATGACCGAAGATGAGCAGTGGGCGAAGGTTCGCCTGGTGCGTGAAATCGCCGACGAAGTCTGGGGTGATCAGTAATTTCCAGCGTTGCTGCTGAGCGCATTTCGCTCAATTGAGCTCGTTCGGCCTGATGCTTAAACCCGTCAGCCGACATCAGAAAAAATGGGACGCAATGGCTTTCCGGCTGCTGCGTCCCGTTTTCATTGCCCATCACCAGCCATGAAGCGTGTTTCAAAAGGATGAATTCTGCCGTCAGATAGACCTGCATCAACTTCCCTCGGATCGATTGGCAAAATGAGCTTTGCTGATTGGGCATGAATTCTGCACAATGACTCTCACTATCGATCCCTCATCCGTCCGCTTTAGAAGTCTTTTAAACTGAATTAACTGCCATGGCCGCTTTTCCGCTGATGCTTCCGGGTACGTCCCGGCCCCCGAAGCTCGTGGTCTTTGATCTGGACCACACGCTGATCGCGTGCGACGCAACGATCCTATGGACGGAATTTCTTTATGAAAAAAAGATCGTCACTGATCCCATCTGGCGTCAGTACGACCGCGATATGGTGAAAAGCTACGCCAAAGGCGTACTGGACATCCGCGATTTCTGCAGAAAACATTCCGGAGCGTTCCGCAGCATTCCGGAGGAAAAACTCCATGCACTGGCTCAGGAGTTTGCCAAAAAGAAAATTGCGCCGCTTATCTTCCCGGACGGCAAGAAATGGGCAAAGAATGCTCTGCAGGCCAATATCCCTGCTTGTGTGCTCTCGGCCTCGGCAGCCTTCATTGTGAAGCCGATTGCCAAGCTCTTTGGACTTACCGATGCGATGGGGATTGAGCTCGCGTTTAAAGACGGATTCTGTACCGGCGAAATTGTCGGCATTCCGACTTTTCAGGAAGGGAAGGTCGAGAGACTTTCTGAACGGCTCGCCGAAGCCGGCATCGGTTTTGAAGATGTGCTTTTCTTTACCGACAGCAGAAATGACCTGCCGCTCGCTGAACGCGCGGGCTATACAGTTTGCGTTAATCCGGACGCAGTGCTCGAATCCGCTGCCCGCAAAAACGGCTGGAAAGTTGCAGAGTGGAAGCTCTCTCTGCGCACTCAAATGACCGCTCAGGTGGATGCCAAGGGCGTGCCAGAAACTCAGACCGTGCGAAGCTAAAGGACTGCGGCTCAAGCTGATTGCTGGGGCACTTTCTTTTTTTGAATGACTGTCCCAGCCTGGCAGCATGCGGCAGCAGGACTGGCTGACTTTGAATACGCAATCCGATTCACGTCTGAATAAAGCGATCAGCTGAGCTGTCAAGTCTCTTCGTTTTATGACGGCTTGATTGGAAAGCGCTGATAGGCAATCGAAGTCGTCCATCGCTTCATCATCGTCTGGGCAGCCATGCCGTGCGTTTTGGCTCGGTCACCGGGAAACGCAGTGAACGGATCTTGTCACGAGCATATCCTGACGAATACGCGGTCAGCATCAGATTGGCCTGCGGGATGCATCACCTTATCGAGAATTCGACTTTGTGCCGAGGGTGCCGCGGCATTTTTCTGAGCAATGCCTGGGTGGATAACCCTCGAACTGATCAGTGCGGCGGATAGAGGTGGGTTTTCGGGATACCTATATGTTTACATTCTGCCTGAGGCGGTCGGATAGTAACGACAATTAGGCTTGCGGTCCTTGGTTTTGTTTTCGAACGGCGTTTATCTACGTCGTGAATTTACAACAAAGAAGGAATATAGGGTTTCTACCACGAATGTTTATTCTTTAGACACATCGGAAATTATCCATGTAAATGACTGCGAAGTATAGGGTTACCCCCCCCCCATACGTATTCATACGACTTCATAGACTGCTCGGAGTGCTGTTTGCACTGCCTCGCAACCGGCAAACGTCGGGTTGACGAGATGTAAGAACACTCTTGGAGTAATTGAATAATGAATCGTACATTCAAAGTTGCCAAGTCGCTCACACGCGGCGTCGTCGTGACGAGCGAAAAGGCTTCTTCCTATCAGGGCAAGGCGGTGAAGACCGTCGTTGCTGCCGCTGTGGCTTTGATGGCTACTGGCGCCTTTGCTGCCGCTACCAATGTCACTCTTAATGGTGAAAACATTGAAGTCAAGGCGGATCAAGAAGTTGTCGTTACGAAAAATACAGAGACTGCTTCTAAGAACGAAGTTGACATCACTGTCAGCGGCGGCAAAATTACGCTCAATAACGTAAATAACACCACTGTCACTGACGATCAGGGCATTAAGACAGAATACGGCGCCAATCTTCTGGTTACCGGCGGTGATGTTGTTGTCAAAGCCGGTACCTCCAACAACTTCAAAAACATGGCCATTACCGGCGGCACGCTGACGATTGACGGCGGCGATACCGCTGGTGGTGCCTGGCGCAGTACAACTAATGTCGGCGGCTATGCCTGGAAGGATGAAGACGGCAACCGCAGCACATTGATTTCCAACGCCACCGTTAAGATCAACAACGGCATGCTTTGGGGCGGTGCTCAGTCTGGGGATGAAGATATCCGTAAGGCTTCTCCGCTCATCATCAAAAACTCCAAAGTGGAGCTCAGCGGCGAGTCGGTTGACCAGTCCGGCATTCTTTATACCGGTACCGGCAAACCGATGCAGATCACTGGATCTAGCGTCACAGTTGCTAAGGATCAGTTTGGCACCATCTTCACGCCCGATTTGACTGTTGAGAACAGCACGATTACGAATGCCGGCACTCTCAATATTGCATTCTCAATTGGTTCAAATAATGAGACAGTTTCTGGCAGTCTCAATTCTGCTGAAGCAGCTGACTCTACCATTACGCTCGGTCAGGGTACGACCTTCAACACGGCTGAAACGGGTAAAACTAACATCATCGCCAAGCTGACGGTTGATGGTGCGGCTGTTACGAATGCCGGCGCCATGACTGCCAAAACGGTCACCATCAAGAGCGGCAAGATCGAAAACGCCGGTGAAGGCGTGTTCTCTGCTGACAAGATTTCCATTGAAGGAAATGGTGTCCTGAAGACGACCTACACGAAAGACACTTTCAAGTGGAATGAAATCACCGTTAAGGATAATGGCGTCCTTAATCTTGATGCGCTCAATTCCCGCCATGACGGGAAAACGATTGGCACTAAGGATACGGACGGAAATGTTCTTGCCGGTGATCGTCTTCTGATTAATGAAGGGACGATTAACCTCGAGGGCGGTGAACTTCAGGTTGCCGGCACCAAGTACGAAGGCGATCTGAAGATCGGACGTAGTGAGACGAATGCCAAAGTCACGGTTACCAGCGACTATTCTTTCAACAAGGTTGAATTCGGTTCTTCCAAGAAAGTCGCAAACAATACTGCCTCAACCCTCACCATCGGTTCCACGGACAAGACTGGCAAGCTGACGATTGCTGACCTGGATCTCTCAAATGGTGAAGTTGAGGTTAAGGGCGGCAGCACGGTCAATATCACCGATATCTCGGCTATCGGCGCGAACGCCAAGTTGACGAATGCCGGCACCGTCAACATCACCGGAACCGTCAAGACCACCCAAACAACGCTTACGGATGCGAACTTCGAAAATACCGGCAGTATCTACACCGGTTTGGAAAACCTCGTTGCGCTGACATACAACTCTGACAAAACTGAGATTTCGAATGCCACGATTACTGCTTTCGGCTCTGCCTTGAACGGCACTGGTGACAGCGGCAATGTCTTCGATACTGCAGACCGTACGCTCAAGCTTGATGAGTACAACAAGATTGCCACGGCAATGGGCAAGCTGACGATGCTCAACACTGTCGTCACTTCCAATACGGCCGGTGAAGATCTGAAGTTCTCGGATGTGGCTTCTAGCGGTCTTAAGAGTCCCGCCACTACCGTTACGGCCGCTGCAACAGATAAAGCTGTTACTTTGACACCTACCGCGGCGGTTCTTGTCGCCAATGTCAAGACTGATGCTGAATCCGTTACGATCGACGGCACAACGGCTGGCGTTACGCTTGCCGGCAACGACGGTGTCCTCTTCGGCACTGGCGTCAAGACGGTTACGATTAAGGGCACAAACGGCCTGACACTCGGTTATGAAGCAGCCGAAAAGACCGGCTCTATTGCCGGCGAAGTGGCGATTGAATCCGGCAGCAAGCTCGCAGTCGAAGCCGGCAGCTTTACGATTGCCGGTATTGACAATAAGGGTACGCTTGCGATTGACGGCGGCGATCTGACAACTTCTTACCTCACCGGCAGCGCCACGATTACCGACGGTATCCTGGCGGTGCTCGGCAACAAAGCAGCGACCACCGCAACCGGCAAGGCAACTCCCGCTGCTGATTCTGTGGACCCGTTTGCCAATGCGGTTAAAGTTGATCAAATTACCTTTAACGGCAGTGCAGCCGATAAAGATACAGGCATTCTCGCGGTCGGTGCGGATGCTCAGGCTGCAGAAGCTGCTGTGTCCTCCGTTTACGACGCTCACGAACTTGCCGGCAAGAACATTGTCTACCTGACGAAACAGGCTGTGTTCTCGGCTGAACCCTCTAAGGCTACGGACTACCTTATCGATGTCGCTCAGGTTGCAGCTTCTGAAGGATTCACGGCCGAAGCGGGTGTCCTCGGAAATCAGCTGAGCTCAACCGGTTTGAAGGTTAAGCTCGCGAATGTGACTGCCGCAGCGCTTGAAGGTGAAGCCGGCCAGAAGACCCTTCGTGTGGCTCAGACAGGCAGTACTGCAACAGCGAAGGTTGACTTTGGCAATTGGTTCTACGGCGAAAAAGACTACGAGTCGACCGTCACTAATGGTCTCGTAGATGGTGTCATCACGTTCAGCCCCAACAAAGATAAAATCAAGCAAATTGAAAAACTGAATGTCGCTGCACTCGCGAAAGACGCAGCAGACAACGTGACTTTCGGCCAGAATGAAATCGTCGACGAACTGGCTTTCAAGACGATTGCATACAACGAAGCAGTGACTGACCGCGCTGATGAACTTGGACTTACGGGCGAAGAACATTCGAAGTACATTGCTTCCGCCATGGAAACGTACTTCGATCAGCTCGACATCGCTTCTGAACTCGCGATCGCGGGCGGTGTATTCGGCACGACGCTTGATATTAACGATCAGGTGACTGCTGCCCTCGATCGTCGTACTTCGCTCGCCAATCTGAACGCTCCGCGCACTGAAGGCTTTACGCCGTGGGTTGACGTGTTCGGTACGAAGAACGAAGCCAAGCGTATTTACGGCGAAGGTGCCGGCTATGAAGCCGATATCTACGGTGCTGTTCTGGGCTTCGACTACACCGCTGCTTGCGGCGGCGTGCTCGGGCTCGCCTTTAACGTCGGTCAGGCTGACGGCAACTCCGTCGGTATTGGTTCTGCCAAGGTCGAAAACGATGCCGACTTCTACGGCGTGAGCCTCTACGCGGCTCAGACGTTCGGCGACTTCAACGTCAAGGCTGACTTGGGCTACACCCAGGTTAAGAATGATCTGAAGATGAACGGCGTTACGAAGACCTGGAAGGAATCCCAGGACGCTGACGTCATCACCTTCGGTGTCGGAACGGAATACCTCGTGAAGGCCGGCGCTCTCAACGTCGTCCCGCATGCCGGCATCCGCATGACCCGCATCGATCTTGATGACTCGAAGTACGGCGCCGAATACGAAACGATGACCGTCTACCAGATGCCGCTCGGCGTCGCTTTCTCGGGAACGTTCGACACGAACGGCTGGAAGGTTGCTCCGATGGTTGATCTCTCGGTTGTCCCGACCTTCGGCGACAAGGATGCTGAAGCGAAGTACTTCGGCGGCGTCAAGGACGTTGTCCGCGCTGTTGACTCCAACCCGATCCGTGCCACGCTCGGTGTTGAAGCCCAGACGGGTGCCTGGACGTTCGGCGTGAACTACGGTCTCACGGCCGGTTCCGACGATCGTCTGAACAACTCGCTCAACGCCAACGCTCGCTACACGTTCTAAAGAACGCGCATCGAATTGAGGAACTTATTCCTCAGTCGTGAGCTCCAAGCCTCCGTCGGCCGTACTCCAAGGGTCGGCGGAGGCGGGTGAACAACCAATGAACTGAGGTGAGACGGGCTGCCCGGCAGTTCGATCCCGCCTCTCATCTCGCGCCCGTCTGCCGCCTGTGCGGGGGACGGGCTTTTTTTATCTTGAATTCGGATTGCGAGGTTCAAATGCCGTTCTCTGCTCCCTCATCTCCGCCCGAAACGTCCGTGCGCAACCGGCTGCGTCCGAAGTACTGCAACCCAGCCCAGCTTCGCGGAAGCGCCGTTAAGCTCTTTGAAGCCGGATTCGGTTACGTGCGGGCTGCAAGGATGCTCAATATTCCGGCCAATACGGTGAAGGACTGGTCAAACGCTTGGAAAAAGGGCACTTTCAAAACGGAAATTTCGCCGTCGCTCTTTCGCTATAACCGCTACATCAAAGAGAAGGCTGTCCGTTTGCGGCTGACCGGCCATACCCTCAAAGAAGTGTCTGAAATGACTGGGGCATCACAGACAAGCGTTAAGCGGTGGGTAGAAGCCTATGTCGCCAAAAAAGGTCTGCAGGGATCGGTGTTTAGTTCCAGAGCGCAGGAGGACGGCGGCATTAACCAGTAAGCCGCATCTCCGGGCGTTGCGGCTTTTGCGCGGACAAAACGATTTGCGGTTGGGCGGCATGCCGTAAGAATGCCGTCGCTTTTAAGCGCCCGAACGGTCTCTCAAAAAAAGCATTGATGCATAAAGCGGTCAAAGGCGGCCGCAAGGACGACGAGCCGGTCTTTCTCGACCTTTCGGAAAGCTTCTGGAGCACTTTTGCTGCGGCCCATGCGGATTGCACGAGCCGATTTTTGTTCAGTCTGACGATGGCCGAAATCATTTCCGCCCGTACTTGACAAGGCTGACGCCTGCGGTACCGCTGAAGCCGTCTTTTCAGCTCATCCCTATTTGAATCAGGCTGGTATTGACGACTTCATTTTCAGTGCAGAATGCATTTCTGCTCAAGAATATTTCTGAATTAAAACGACCATTCGAATAAAAAGAGCGCGTTTGGCCAATAGCCCATTCCTCAGTATTTGGTGCTCTTCACTTTCAAGATGACGGACAGAACGAGGGCAGCCGACATCAAACCGGCAAAAACCAGCATCGTTTGGTGGTAGCTCCCGGTCGTTTCCTTAATGACGGATAAGAGCATCGGCCCGGCAATGCCGGCCAGAGCCCAAGCTGTCAGCATGATGCCGTGAATGGAGGAGAGCTGGCGAACACCGAACAAATCCGAAAGGAAGGCGGGCATGCAGGAAAAACCGCCGCCGTAGCAGCTGATGATTGTGAGAACGAGGATATAAAAAAAGGCTTCCGACGGGGTTTGGGCGAGCGCAAAGAAAGCTGCCGTTTCAATCACAAAGAAAAGCACATAGGTCGCGGCACGTCCCATCCAATCGGAAAGCGTGGACCAGGCGAGCCGGCCAAGACCATTGACGATGCCGATGGCGCCCACGAGGGCGGCAGCACCGGCAGCATTCATGCCGACGGCTTCCTGAGCCATCGGAGACGCTACGGCGAGGAGTCCGATGCCGCAGGTGATGTTGGTGAAGAAAAGCCACCAAAGCGACCAAAATTCCCAGGTCTGGACGGCTTCGCGGCGCGTGTACTGTCTGCCGGTTTGGGCGGCAGCGGCTTTCTTCAGTTTTTCCGATGCATCGTCGGAAAGCTTGGTGAGATCTACCGTTTCACCGGCTTTTGGAGGCATCAAATAGAGCGAGGAGAGCGTCATGACTACCGCGTAAGCCCCTCCCATGATGAGAAAGTTCGCTGATAGACCATAGAGGGCTGTGAGCTTTTGCATCAGCGGCCCGCCGATGAGCGAAGCAAAGCCGAACCCCATAATGGCCAGGCCGGTTGCAAATCCGCGGCGAGCGGGGAACCATTTGACTAAAGTTGAAACCGGCGTGATATAGCCGATGCCGAGCCCAATGCCGCCGATAGCACCGTAAAAGAAATAGAGGAGCGCGACGCTCTTCATCGAAACGGCGAGCGCAGTGCCGATCAGACCGGAACAGAAAAAGAGCATGGAAAGGAGGCCCGAAGCACGAGGGCCGATGCGTTCAACGAACTTGCCGAGGAACGCCGCAGACAGCCCGAGAAACAAAATGGCGATGGAAAACGCCCAGGTCGTGCTCGAGAGCGAGATGCCCATCTCTGCCATCACAGGCTTCGTCAGTACGCTCCAGGCATAGACGCTGCCGATGGACGCATGAATGCCTACAGCGGAAAGGGCAATGCCGACTCGGTTTCGCTTCATTAAATACTCCGGCTGAGCCGCAAAGAAAGCAGCATTTTTATGGGGTCTTTTGGACGGCAGAGCAGACATCAAAGCAATGGGAAAGGATCCTCTTAAAGATCGGACTTCGATGTGCCTGCTGCCGCTTGGGGGGTGAACAGATGGTTTACAAAGCCTAAAAGAGTCCGCCGTTTAAAGTCAATGACATTAGATCTTGTTTCTTTTATGTAAATGCAAAAAAAGGAGAAAATAGATATTTCAGCCTAGTTATTTTGGTGATCAAAACGCAGGAATTTTCGTATTCCGATGTCGCTCTCTGCCGGCGTTTCAGGAAGTCAGTACTTTTCTGATTGAGCGAACACCATAAACGGATGCGGGAGATAACCAGCCCAATCGCACCGTCAGTGAGGAGGACAGTAATGCTCCAAGGCATGGATCTGCGGCAGACCGCACGATGCCAACGCGAATTTTCAGCTCTTGAAAAAGGCGTTCCAGATAACACTCACCGCAAGGAGCCAGAAAAGAACGGCGCTGATGCGGTTGAGCCAAAAGGAGAACTTTGGGCCGGCGAGCCGCTTGGCGCCGGCAGCGGCGATCCAGCTGTAGCCCAAATGCACGACGAAGCAGACGAGCACAAAAAGCGCCGAAAGCATGACCGCTTGGGGCAGATAGGGCTGATCCGTGCGGATAAAGGGCGGCATCAGTGAGAGCAGGAACACAATCAGCATGATGTTGGAGGCCTGCAGAACCACGGCGCCCCAAAAAATCTTCCGGAATGTGAAGCGCTCCTGGCCGGAACGCAGCCCCTCACGCGCGGCCGAATCACTGGCTGCAGAGAGATCAAGCGCGCCCGAGCGCCAGCTCTGAAGGCCGAACCACACCAATACCAGTGCGGAGACCACCTGAAGCACGTTGTATGCCGCAGGGGAATTGGCTATCAGGGCGCCAAGCCCCGTAGCGGAAAGCGCTGACATTAATGAACACCCCAAACACGTGCCGAGCGGAGACGCCAAAACGCACTTCATGCCGCCGCGGAATCCGCTTGCAATCGTGTAGAGCACGCCGGATCCCGGCGTGATGCAGGCAACGAAAGAAACGAAGAGATATAGCGCAATGCTCTTGTCCATGGCTCTCGGGGTCCAATTCGATGGTTCAGGTTCGAGCCTTAAATGCCGGACGAAGAAAGCGAAAAGATGGACTTAATTTCGTCGTCTGTCAGGTCACCGATCCAGGATTCGCCGACACCGACGGCAAGGTCGGCCAACTCACGCTTTTTCTTAAGCATTTCGTTCACCTTTTCTTCAAAGGTGCCGGCCGTGATGAAGCGATAGACCACCACATCCCGGCGCTGACCGATTCGCCATGCCCGGTCCGAGGCCTGATCTTCTACAGCCGGATTCCACCAAAGGTCATAGTGAATGACGGCGGAGGCGGCGGTGAGGTTCAGACCCGTGCCGCCCGCCTTGAGCGACAAAATGAAGACTTCCGAGTCCGGGTTGTTCTGGAAGGCATCTACCATTTCCATGCGCTTGGCCGCGGGCACACCGCCGTGGAGAAATTCGGGCTTGCGGCCCGTGGCATCTTCAATCCATCGAACCAGGCGTTCGCCCATTTCGCGGAACTGCGTAAAGACAAGGGCCTTCCGCCCAGACTGGCGGCAGCGGCGTAGGAGCTCAAGGAGCGCTTCAGCCTTGCCGGAGTCGGGTTTATCGACAAATTCCTTTTGGAACTGCGAGGGCGAATTGGAGATCTGCTTAAGGTTAAGAATCATGCGCAGAATCTGTCCGCGGCGTGAGAGCCGCGCCTGCGCCGCATGGAGCCTGTCGCCCGCGGCTTCCTGCTCGCGGGATTCGCGGTCAAGGGTTTCGAGCGACTCCAGATTGGCCTTGAGGCATTCTTCATAGAGCGCCACCTGCTTGGGCGTGAGCGTCGTGAAGTAGTCGACCACATTCTTTTCAGGGAGTTCATCGAGAATGCCCGGGTCCGTCTTCACGCGGCGGAGGAGAAAGGGCGACGTAATGCGGCGGAACCGGTCAATCGCTGCTCGGTCGCGATGTTCTTCAATCGGCATGACAAAATCACGTCGGAACTGCGCGGGCGACCCCAAGAGACCGGGCTCCACAATAGAAAAGATGGACCAGTACTCTGCGAGCCGGTTTTCAACCGGCGTGCCCGTGAGCGCGATGACGGAATCAGCAGGAAATTCCTGTGCGGCCTTCGCCTGGCCGGTTTTGGCGTTCTTTACCGCCTGGGCTTCGTCGAGCACCAAGAGACGGAACTGCATCTGCGAGAGCTGCGGGAGTTCGCGCTTCAAAATGCCGTAAGACGTGATGATGACGTCCGGGCGGCTATGGTCGAGCGCAAAGATCGTGCGGTCCTTGCCGTGATAGATCTGCGCCGTGAGGCCGGGCGCAAAGCGCTCAATCTCGCGCTCCCAGTTGACGAGGAGAGACGCGGGCGCGGCGATCAGAACTTTGCCGCGGTCAAGTTCTCCGCGGGCTTTAAGTTCTGCAACGCAGGCAATGACCTGCACTGTTTTGCCTAGACCCATGTCGTCAGCCAAAAGGGATCCGAGCCCAAGCATGGCATTCTGAACGAGCCACGAGAAGCCGCGGATCTGATAGGGGCGAAGAACCGCATTGAGTTCCACTGGGGGCGGCAGTTCCTTGACGGCAGCCGATTCGCGAATGCGCTCAAGGAGCGCCTCGGCGGCTTCTACCCGTCGGCCGTTGGAGGACCCTGAAAGCAGGGCGCGGAGCTTGTCCCAGTTGGAAAGTTCCTTCTTCTGAGCTTCCGCCCATTCGGCCACCAAGCGGTCCAGATCTTCCTTAGTGAGGTGAAAGAGCGCGCTCCCGGAGGTGAGGAGTTCTCCCTCTTGATTGATGCGTGCGCGAAGCTCAGCGAGCGTCATGCGTTCGTCGCCCACCGCGATTTCCCAGCGGAAGTCTGCAAGCGCTGCGGCATTGAGCATGCCCTGAGTGGCCAAGCGCTTTTGCATTCTGGCATTGCCGGGCGCCGCCGCCGTGAGGACGATTTCGGGTTTTTCGATCCGCCGCATGCTCTCAGGCAGCACCGCGTCGACACCGCAGGCAGAAAGCTCCGGGAGCTCGGTAAAGAGAAAGTATTCCCAGCGGCTGCGCTCAATCCGGCTCGGCTGATCGAAGTTCGGACCGAATTCAGCAAAAAGCGGGTAATCCGCCGCCAGAAGCTTCAGGGCCTCACGAACAATGCTGTTGGGGCCTGCGCCAGCCGCACTCCCTTCAGTGCCATCCCAGTCAGCGAGCGTGAGCGGTTCACCCTTGCGCGGACCTTGCCGCGGGGGAAGACTGAGCGTGAGCTTCAGTGCGCCGTTTTCGAGTACGCCCGTCAAGAGGAGCTTGGCCGGAAGCGCCGCGCCGGCGATGGGGAGTGCGAAAAAGCCCGCCAAAACGTTTTTCAGGTCCGGCAGCGATGCGGCATTGGGAGCAAAACCCTCGCCGGTGAGCGTACTGCGCACGCGGCGCCCGACGAGGTGACGCGCTATCTCCCGGTTTCGCTTGGACGTATGCCGCATGAGCGAAGTAATGAGGAGCGTGAGCGCAAGATAAACGCCCGCATAGGGCGCGTCGGGGTGATCGCTGAGGCCGGCAAAGGCTCGGCACTGCGGTGCGAGCGGCTGCAGGGGGAGGAGCGGTCCGATTAAAGCACTCACCTGCGCGAGGAGGTTCTTTACGCCCGGCGCATTCAGTGCGGGATGCCAATAGACACACATGCCGTCGGCGGACTGATCCGCAGCGTCGGATTCGTAATGCGCCGGGGCAGGGAGCGGCAGCACAGCGCGGGCCGCCAAAATCTGCGCAGCCGCTTCAGCGAGTGCGCGCCAGACGACAAACGAGGCATCCGCCCCCGCCAGATCCCGGCGGGTCGGGATCAGAAGCGCCATGATCATGTCGCCGCTTTCTTCAGCCCAATGGACCGACTGGTCTTCCGTCTGCAGGGCAAACACTATGCGGTCCCAGGGGTGGTGCCCTGAGAGGAGCTTCAAGGAGGGGAGTTCCGCGGACGGCTCCTTCTCAATGGTGGTGAGCAGAAACCGAGTCCATTTGCTGTTGGGAGAAGCGGTACCGAGCCGCTCCTGTCGAGCCTCGCGGCGGGCGAGCATCTTCAGGGCTTCGTCCGCGGTGAGCGATGCTGCCGAGAGGAGGTTCTGCATGAAGGTTCGCGCCTCAATGTCGCCGAAAGCGCACCAGGAACGCTTAGCCTGAACAGCAGAGAGCCCAGAGGACGGCAGTGCGGAAACAATCGTGGGCGAGAGCATCGGTACGCCCGGAACCTGCCAAAGCCGCAGACGCGTGAGATTGGCCTCTGCGCCTAAGTCCGGAATATCGGCTGGCGCAATGTCTGCGCTCAGCCGAAGCGCATCGTCCTCAAGATCGGCGAAGGGGAAGGTGCCTGTGAGCGCTTCGCCCGCAGCAAAAAGCGGCTCTTGAGCATGGGCGGCCGACGCCGCGTTCGTTTGGGCTTCGGAGAGAGTTTCCGCAGCGGGACCATCTGGAGACTGAGGAGCAGCATGGTTAACGCCCTCGGCTGAAAGCGCTTCATCGGCGCTCTTTTGAAAGTCGATGCCGATAAATTTGAACCAGCGCCCCGGATCGAGCTCCAAATCATGCATGAAAGCGGCAATGAGGAGCGCGCATTCGCTCGACATCATGCCGGGATCAAATTGAATCGAGCCGGGACGGCGCATGAAAATGTCGAGCCCAGAAGCATTAATGGCTTCAAGGAGCGGCGCAGGCAGGTCGCCCGCCCGAAGGCATTCCAGAAGGCCCGGAATCTTGGCTGCAGCTTCAACGATCGGGGCGGCAGCATGCACGGCACCCGGATAGAAATGCATGGCAAGCGTATAAGGCTGTCCGCGTGAATTTTTAAGCTTCAGGCGCACTGTTCGGGTAGTGGCATCCCATTCGAGCTTAGCTCCCCGAAGCGAGGCAAGGCGCTCCTCAGCTGCTATCCAGATGCCCGGCTGGGTGTATTGGGGAAAGGATTCCGAAAACGTGCGGAACCACTCATCCGTTTCCCAACTGATGCCGCTCGTGAAGGTCGCCATGCGCGTCGTCCTATGCCTTGGTTTTGTATTTACATTTTTGCTCAGGCGCAATCGGCGTTTCAACGCACTGCCCGGCTGCTGAATCTGAAGCAAAGAGTGCAATTTTAAACCAGGCGCTTCCTCTTGGGGCCGCTCAGCGCTTTGAGTCGGGCGCATTGGCCTTCATGCTTTGATTGTCTTTATGCGTCTAAGATCGACGCAGGCGTGCAGATAATGATCTTGTCAGAAGGAAATAAATCAAAACACGGAGTGAGGAGAGACGCTCTGAGCAGTCGTCTCACCCGACATCCGGAAGGAAAAAAGCAATGCGCAAACGCAGAAGAACGTGTACCACTATTTATCTGGGCAGCAATGACAAGCGCTTTGAGTACGTTACCGACGGCAATGTCAAATTGGCTGATTCGGTCACCATTGAGCGTTGGGTTGTGCGCCTCATGGCCTGCACCAAAGCATGGATGCGGTTAGATGCCGATGGAATGCGGACGATTCACGGCACGCGTATCGAGGGGCTTCTCAATATCGAACTCCAATGGCTGGCGGAACTCACCAAGGCCCGAACCATCGAAAGTGAAGCTTTCAGCGTAGATGACGATGACGACGACGATGACGGCGACGACAAACTCAAGCTGCGTCCGCTCACGGCCCGGGCCATCGTCGCTGCTGAAAAGGATCTCGATAAGCGCTTTGCCGATTTTGAAGTCGCCGGGGAAGCGGTGACATGCGTCTGGGAGGATGAAGATTTTGGTTCGCTCGGAAAAGATATCCCGCAGCGCTTGAAGCAGCTGGGCTTTAAACGCACGGCACCGCGGGCGCTCGAATTCTGCCGAAAATTGGTCTTCGGCAATGGCGATATCTCAACAGCGGAGGCGTCTGCGGAGGACATGGTTGCCGGGCTGCCTTCCACTTTCGGCCGGAACATCCGTCTCATTGCCGAAGCTTTTGATCTGACCCGTGATGAGCTTGAAACGCTGGCCTTTCTGGCGGTCGTCAAACATTTTGCCGGACTGCGCTCTATTTGCAATGCCTATGACTATGAGCGCCGCGGACTTGACTTGGTGGTTGAAGTGCTTTCGGCCGCATTCGGCCGCAAAGTCAGCAAAACTGTTTTTTCAAAATCGAAAACATTGTGGAATACCGGACTGATCAGCGGCATTAACAGCAGGACCCCGGATTTTGAAGATCAGATTAGCTTTCTCGATGACGGGGATTTGCTCGACACCATCTTTACGATTCCGCAGACGCTCGAGGAGATGTTTGCGCATGCCGTCACCGCGGCGCCGCAGTCCATCTTGACGCTCAAGGACTTCAGCCATCAGCCGGAAATTGAATCCTACCTGCTGCCCTACCTTAAAAAAGCTTTGGCAGAGCATCGGCAGGGCGTCAACGTGCTCCTTTACGGTCCCCCGGGAACGGGCAAAACGGAGCTCGCTCGCCTGCTGGCCAAAGAAACGGGGTCGGCGCTCTTTGAAGTGAGTCCCAAAAGCGGGCCGGACAACGGTTATCGCAGCGACAAAAACAATCGCCTGACGCGGTGGCACTGCGGGGAACGACTCTTTGCCAACACGTCTCATACGATGCTTCTGCTCGATGAGGCTGATGACGTTTGCAATGCAGGACTCATTTCCGTCTTCGGCATGGCAACGACCGCCCGCACCAATAAAGCTGAGCTCAATAAGACGCTCGAGACTGCACCGGTGCCTACGATTTGGGCGTGCAATTCCACCGAGTCCATGGATCCCGCTCTGATGCGCCGATTCGATGTGGTGCTCGAAATTCCGATTCCGCCCGAAAGCGTGCGCCGGCGCATCTGCCGCAAGGCGTTTGACGGCGCCGTGTCAGAACACTTCATTGACCGCTGCGCGGCCTGCGAAGAACTGTCACCCGGCGTTGCCGCCAGAACGGCCGGCGTAGTGAAGACTTTGTCGGGCGAGGTGGATGCGGATGAAACAGCTGAAAAACTCATTAACGCTACCCTCATGGCGCAGTTCGGCAAGGAGCTCCCCGCAGCCTTAAACAATGTGTCAGACATGTACAGCACTGCGTTTGTCAATACCGACGCTGATCTTGACGCCATCGCAGAGGGACTTAAACGCACCCGTTCGGGGCGGCTTTGCCTCTACGGGGCGCCCGGGACAGGCAAGTCCGAGTATGTCCGGTGGCTGGCAGCCCGTCTGGATATGCCGCTCGTGATTAAACGCGCGAGCGACCTCTTGTCGCCCTATGTCGGCATGACGGAAAAGCTCATTGCCGCCGCGTTTCACAGTGCTCGCCAGCAGGGGGCGGTGCTCCTCATTGACGAAGCCGACTCGTTCCTTCAGGACCGAGCGAACGCTCGGGCTTCCTGGGAAGTGTCTCAGGTCAATGAGCTCCTCACCCAAATGGAAAGTTTCCCCGGCATCTTCTGCGCCACGACGAATCTCTTCAAAGAGATCGACCGTGCTTCGCTGCGCCGCTTTGATCTGAAGGCCGAATTTCGTCCCATGACGACGAAGCAGACGGTTGAATTTGCGAAATGCTGCGCGGGAAAGCTTGCTCTTGGTGAAATCAGTGCCGCGGATCTTGCCCGGCTCGAGCGGCTCGACGGACTGACCCCGGGCGATTTTGCCGCGGTTCGCCGCGGCGGGCGGTTTAATCCATTAAAGAACACGGCCGATTTCGTGACTCGGCTCGAGGGCGAAGTTGAGATGAAGGAGGAGGGCCGCAAGAAGCCGCAAATCGGTTTCTACTAATAATGGATGGACTGCAAGAGGGGATTACACAATGTAACAAATATTAATAAATGTGGCTGGGAATGATTCGTATTTGTGATAATAACATTCAGTTACGTTTGTATTCGGGATTGTATGCATTCGCAGTCCCGAATGAAATCCCTCGAACTATCAGCAAACTACAACATCATGCCTGTCCGTTATCAGACACTCTCAAAATCTGCTCTCGCCGCAGCAGTTGCAGCTGCCTGTGTTTCTTTTCCCGCATGGGCTGAGGAAGATCCGGTCGACCTCGGCGCCGTCACGATCACTGCCACTGACATCAGTACCCGAACCGAACGCAATTCGACCTATAAGTCATCTGCCATGAGTACGACTACCGGGCTGGCGCTGTCGCCTCGGGAAACACCGCAGTCGGTTTCCAACGTCACGATGACCCGAATCGAGGATGAGGGGATTACGGACATGAGTGAAGCCATGCGCAAAACCACCGGCATCACCGTTATTCAGAATTCCGGTACGACTCGCTTTCTCTCGCGCGGTTTTTATGTCGACCAGATTCAGGAAGACGGCGTTTCGTCCACAGTGAGCGGCGGCGCCAGCGGGAACCCATACCGCGACGCCCAATCGCTCACCGATCTGGCGATTTATGACCACATTGAAGTGGTCCGCGGACCGACGGGACTGACGCAGTCAAACGGAGAACCCGGCGGCACTATCAATGCAGTCCGCAAACGTCCGACAGCAGATTTTCAGGCTTCGGCGAGCGCCGAAGTCGGGAGCTGGGATACCTATCGTACCGTGGGCGACATCTCCGGAAGTCTCAATGAGGCTCAGACGCTTCGCGGCCGCTTTGTCGGCATCCTCAGCAAAAAAGGCTCCTTCAAAGATGATGTGGGCGAGCAGTCCGGCACGGTGTACGGCATTCTTGAAGCCGACATTGATGAAAACACCTTGGTGACCTTCGGCGCCATTTATCAGAAGAAATCCGAAACCCCCGATTTTTTCGGACTTCCGCTCGACGTTAACGGGAATTCACTCAACCTTCCGAAGGAAACGTATCTGGGGCTGGACTGGACAAAGAGCCACTACAATAAAACCAATCTTTTCGCCGAATTGGAGCACTATTTCAATGACGAGTGGCGCATTGTCGCCAAAGCAAATTATCTGCGCTACGACTCTGACACCGTTCTCGGGGCGCTTGTCGGTCCCGCTGCAGGCTGTGATCCCGAGCATCCGTTGGGCCAAATGAATAATCATCAAAATTATGACAATTCCGGATGGCAGGCAGCCGGGGTCCTCAATGTGAACGGCGTCTATCCGCTTTTCGGGCGCAAACATGATGTGTTTCTTACTGCCAACCTGAATCGAGAACACAGTGATTCAACCTGGCGGCGAGTTTGGGACGACACTCCTTTTGACATCACGGATTTCACCGGCAGCGAAATTGCGGAACCCGATTGGGGCAACGATTCAATTCTCAAGAATCGTACAAGCTACGACGCGGATCGAACCGATCTGGGTCTGCTGCTCGGCACCCGCTACAACCTGACGGACGAGTGGCACATTATTGCCGGCGCCCGTTATGCCAAATTCAAGTCGCGCGGGCACACATACTGGCAGATTTGGAATGGCAAGCCGGATCCCGACGGTACAACAACTTCCGAACAAACCACAACCCACCTGACGCCGTACGGCGGCGTCACATGGGATTTCGCCAAATCCTCGAGTCTGTATTTCAGCTACACCGAAATCTTCAAGCCTCAGTCGGATCGTGATGCTTCCGGAAACTTCCTCGATCCTTTGGTCGGCGAAAACTATGAACTCGGGCTGAAGTCCGAGTGGTTTGACCGCAAGCTCAACACCTCGATTGCGATCTTTCATTTGTCGCAGAAAAACCGCGCGTATTACCCCGATCCGAAGAGCGACATTGCCATTGCGCTCGGCGAAGTCGTGAGCCGCGGCGTAGAGCTTGAAGCCAGCGGGGAAATTCTGCCCGGCTGGAATGTTTTTGCCGGATACACCTTCAACACTTCATCATACGAACATGATCCTTCTAAAGAAGGCGACACCTACAGTCCCTATACAGCCAAACACATTCTGAGGGCTTATACGACCTTTGAGCTCCCCGGACCGGCCTACCGCTGGACGGTCGGGGCCGGCGCGCAGGTTCAAAGCCGAACCAAAAACACGATTAACAAATACCCCTACACGCTGGAGCAGGGCGGCTTTGTTGTTTACGACGCTTCGGTCCACTACAAAATCACCGACAAGATCAAAGCAAGCTTCATCGTCAACAATATCTTTGACCGTCGGTATTTTCTCAACGTGAACAATCGCGCCCTCAATATGAACAGCTATTACGGCGATCCGCGCAATTTCCTGCTGCGCATCTCGGCCGAATACTGATGAACCCGCCCGCCTAGGGGACCAGAGCCCGTTATCCAATAAGGATTGCGGGCTCAGCGTGTTCCCAGCAACCGTCACCCGCCCTTCGTTTATGAATCTGCTGCGCAACTTTTACCGACTCGCCGCTCCGTTCTGGCTCACGCGTCAAAGCTGGAAAGCCTGGCTGGCTTTGGGATCTGCGATTGCATGCTCGCTCTTATTTGTTCAGGTCGTCGTCCTGGTGGCGCGATGGCAGAAGGCCTTTTTCGATGCCTTGTCCAATTTCGGCGCCAAGGAAATCCCTCAGCTGCTCCTTGAATATCTCCTTTACCTCGCGGCAATGACGGCGCTCATTGTCATTGGCAACTGGATTCTCAAGCGGCTCAAGTTTGCCTGGCGTGAGCACATGACCGTTGCGTTCGAACGCCGCTGGCTTTCTGAACATCGTCAGTATCGTCTGCAGCTCTCTGGAGAACCGGACAATCCCGATCAGCGAATTGCCGAGGACTTGTGGCTGCTCTCGGAACTGACGCTCAATCTCGTCAAAAGTTTCTGTCAGACCATGGCGCGTCTCATTTCGTTTATCGGACTGCTGTGGGCTGCCTCAGGCGTACAGAAAGCCGTCATCGGCGGAGTGGAAATAGAAATTTCCGGTTATCTCGTCTGGTGCGCTCTCGGTTTTTCCGTCGTCTCTACTTTGCTGATGCACTGGGTCGGCAATCCCTTGCGGGCGCTTAATGTGACGCGTCAGCATACGGAAGCGGACTACCGTTCTGCATTGCTGCTCATTCGAGAAAATGCTGCCGAGATCGCCTTTATGAACGGAGAAGAGACGGACCGCATGAGGCTGCGGGACGCGTTCCGGCATATTCGAAAGAATTGGCGCGCGCTGATTAAGCGGGAAGTGAAGGTCGAAACTTTTACGGCGCTGCAAATGCGGCTGACGTGGTTCATTCCCATCGCTGCAACCCTGCCGCTCTACCTGCAGAAAAGCATCACGCTCGGCGGCATGATGCAGGCTCAGACGGCATTTTCAAATGTGGTCGACGGATTCGATTGGTTCATCAACTCCTACCGCAATCTGATTCTGCTGGCCGCTGTTGTGGATCGTCTGTCCGGGTTCCAAAGCGCTATGGATAAATTGCCGGAGGCGCCCGAAAGCGAACGTGTTGATGACGCCGTGCTGAAGCTTGAAAATGTCACGCTCATGAGACCGAATGCGGGCGTCCTCGCCGCCGGCATTCAAGGCGAATTCCGCCGCCCCGGCTGGGTGCGGATCAGCGGGCCGAGCGGCACCGGCAAAACGACGCTTTTGCGAAGCATCGCCGGCCTGTGGCCTTGGCGTACCGGGAAAATCACGCTCTCGCGCGGCGCCTTTTTTGTTCCCCAGAAACCCTACCTGCCTAAAGGCACGCTGAGATCCGTTCTGAGTTACCCGAACCCTAAGGTGAAGAACGGCGCTGAGCTCAAGCGCGTATTAAGGCTGGTTGGTCTCCCTCAGCTCGAGAACGAACTCGACAAGCCCATGGATTGGGGCAAACGGCTTTCCGGCGGCGAAACACAAAGAGTGTCCGCAGCGCGGGTGCTTTTGTGCTTTTGTGCCGGCCCAAAATGGTTTTTCTCGACGAACCGACTGGTCAGCTCGACTCACGCTCAGCAGAGGCACTTTTGCGGGTGCTTCAGAGTGAACTCCCGGATACGCACTTTTTTGTCATTGCGCATCAGAATGAGGTCGATCAATTAGGCGCTCGAACGTTTGAACTTCATCCTGCAGCGGTTGCTGCCGGTTAAATGAAACAACTGCAGGGACGCGAAATGAAATTGGGGCGCCCCGAAGGATGCCTTCGAGCCGCCCCAGTTTTTTTGGAATCAGGAAGCTTCTGATCAGATCACATCAGGTAAATCGCGGTCGACATGCAGATGATTGCCATCGCAACGGAGAGCGAATTCAAATTAGCCGCTTTGCCAAGATCTCCCTCAAGGGCTGCGGTGTAAATCAGGTTCATGGCCGGAACCGGCGCAAAGGCAACCAGCACCATGGCTCGGCGAACGTCGTAATCCCAAGGCAGGCAGTACCAGAAAAAGAGTGCGAGCCCCACCTGAATCACCAGACGCACGGCGAGGATCTTCAGAATGTAAAGAAGATCCTTGAATGTCACCGACAAATTGATCGATTCGCCGATCATGATCATGCAGAGGAACGTGTTGGCAGCGGCGCCGAACCCTGTAACGGTGGTAACCACTTCGGGCAGTTTGATCTCCAAGAGGCAAAGCACCACCATAAAGAGGAAAGCGACGATCGGTCCGGAGTGGAGGAGGTTGTAGCAAATGCGCTTAGCCATTGAAAGCCAGGACGTTTTCGAACGCATGCTTTCAATGATTGCGTAGGTGCCGCCGGCCGCCATCACCGCGTTGCCGACGTCGGCCATTAAGGTCGTCACCAGTCCGCTCGTCGGGAGAAACGCCTGAACATAGGGCACGGCAAAAGGTCCGATCGAGAGGCCGCAGGTATTGAGCCGGCGAAAATCCCGTTCATCTTTATCCGCAGCACGCATCGTCCAAAGAAAGGCCACAATGAGAAAGGCGATGTTGGCGAGAAAGCCAAGGAGCGCAATCAAGGCCATTTCGCCGCCGATGGTTGTGCCGTTAAGTCCCGTAATGGTTGTGCAGGGCAGCGTCACAAACATCACCAAGCCGCTGATTGCCTGAAAAGCCTCGGGCTTTAAGACGTTGAATTTTCGCAGACACCAACCGAGCGTAATGAAGGAGATAAAGGCAACGACCTTATAAAAACTCGGATCCATGATGACGACAGTGAGCGCGCGCAGGCGCCTCGAAGAAACTAGCGGTGAGTGACAGCAAATACTGAAGCTGCTCGGGTCAAGCACCTTGCCCCCAAGCTTTCAGCATCCCAAACTTAAGCGCATCATTATCGGCGTTTCTGCGCGCTTTTGCCTCATTCCGGCGGAGGAGGACCGATTGACGCAGGTCACACAGCAGCATCGGCCGGAAGACTGCAGCCGCCGCTAGAACGCTTGCAAAACAAACGGCTCACGTCCCAAAGCGCAAAAACCTCCGCAGAAAGCAGTCTGCGGAGGTTTGTTTGAGTAAGCACGAATGAGAGTGAAACCCTAATCCGTGCTGATTCTCTTATCGAACTGTGCCGGCGGTCAGCTCAGCAGCAAAGCGTTCAGGCGCTTGAGGAATCCTGACGGGTCTTTGAGCGACCCTTCTTCAGCGAGGAGCGCCTGATCGAGCAGCACCGCAGCCCATTCGCTGAATTTCGCCGGATCCGTTTCCTTGAGGGCCTTCTGCACCAGCGGATTTTCCACGTTGACTTCCAGCGTGTACTTTTCTTCCGGCACCGTCTGACCAGCGGCTTCGAGCATGCGGCGCATCTGCTGCGTGAGCATCTGATCGTGAGCGCCGACCACGCATGTGGCGGAGTCCACCAGACGAGCAGAGGTCTTCACGTCGGCAACACGGTCGCCGAGCGCGGCCTTAAAGCGCGCTACCGCAGCGTCTTCATCCGCTTTCGAAGTTTCAACGGCCTGTTCAGCTTCGCCGTCCTTCGTTTTGATGTCGCCGAGCTCGAGGTCAGCTGCCGTCGCGGAGATGAATTTCTTTCCTTCGAATTCGGTGAGTGAACCCATCATCCACTCATCGATGCGGTCCCAAAGGAGGAGCACCTCAACGTTCTTTTTCTTGAGCCCCTCAAGATAGGGCGAGCCCATCGCCGCTTCGCGGCTGCCCGCGATCAGGTAGTAGATCGCTTTCTGACCTTCGGGCATGCGCTCAAGGTACTGTTTGAGCGTGACGTTTTCGCTGCCCTCCGACGCAGTTGACGCGAAGCGCAGAAGCTTAAGCACAGCTTCGCGGTTGTCCGGATCTTCAACAACGCCTTCCTTCAACACGCGTCCGAACTGCGTCCAGAACGTGATCTCTTTCTCTCCCTCGAGTTTTTCAAACATCGAGAGGCAGCGCTTGGTCAGTGCTTTCTTCAGTTTGGCAGCCGTGCGGCTTTCCTGCAGCAGTTCGCGTGAAACGTTGAGCGGCAGATCGTTCGTATCAACGAGGCCCTTGACGAAACGGAGGTAATTGGGAAGGAACGCTTCAGCACGGTCCATGATGAACACGCGTTCTACGAAGAGCTTCAGCCCCTTTTGCACATCGCGGTTATAAAGATCATAGGGCGCCGTCGACGGGCAGAAGAGGAGCGACGTGTATTCAAGGTCGCCTTCCACGCGGTTGTGTGCCCAGCAGAGCGGATCCTGCCAGTCGTGCGTCAGGTGCTTATAGAATTCTTTGTATTGATCATCGGTCACATCTTTGGGCGGAAGCGTCCAAAGCGCTTTGGCGTCATTCACTTGAACCCATTCCGTCGTCTCGGGTTCGCCTTCTTTTTCAGCGGGCTTCGTTTCAAAGAGGTAGACGGGGACCGAAATATGGTCAGAGTACTTCGTGATCGTTTCGCGAAGCGTCCAAGGCATGAGGAATGTCTCTTCGTCCTTCTTCATGTGAAGAATGACGTCGGTGCCGCGTTCAGCACGGGTTGTGAGTTCGCTCGTGAAGGTGCCCGAACCGTCGGATTCCCACTTCACCGCTTCGTTTTCGGCCGCGCCGGCAGCACGAGATACGACCGTTACTTTGTCGGCCACGATAAAGGCCGAGTAAAAGCCCACGCCGAACTGTCCGATCTGCTGCGCATCCTTGGCCTGATCAGCGGAAAGGTGCTCGAGAAAGTCTTCCGTGCCGGACTGCGCAATCGTGCCGAGATGCTGGTTGGCCTGTTCGAGCGTCATGCCGATGCCGTTGTCGGAAATGGTGAGCGTGCCGGCCTCTTTGTCAGCACGGATTCGGACGGCAAAAGCAGGATCGCCCTGAAGGAGTTCAGGGTGCGAAATGGATTCAAACCGCAGCTTATCGATGGCGTCAGACGCGTTCGAGACAAGCTCGCGCAGAAACACCTCTTTGTTGGAGTAGAGCGAGTTGGCGAGGAGCTTAAGGAGCTTGCTCACCTTGGTTTGAAAAGCATGAACTTCTGCAGCCATTTTCTTCTTGTATCTCCGAAAAATGCTTTTGGGCGGGCTTCTCATGTATTCACGTCCTCACGCAGAGCGCCGAAAAGCCCGATCAATAGGGGCTATATGGGGACGGCTTCTTGATTTTCAAGTCCTGCGGCATAGAGATGCTGCGCTGTTCGGTCAGGGCGCATGGAAAAGAAGGCAGCGCTTCAGAAAAACGCCGTTCGAAAAAAAGCGGTCTCAACCGCAAGGGCAGACCGCTTCCAAGAGATTAATGCTCTCAAAAATGAAGCCTTGAAGGCTTATCCATCAGAACTTGTGCACGATGCCCGCGGTGAACTGATAAATATCTTCGGCAGCAGCGGGCTTCTGGGCCTCATAGGCGCTCGAATTGTTCGAATGGATCCAGCCGGCGGCCGTATAAAGCGTCGTGCGGCGGCTGAGCGAATACGTATAGCCGACGGCAGTCTGGCAGGTTTTCATCGAGATTGCGCTGTCGCGGCTCGCTTCGAAATCGCCGTACCCGAAAGAGGCCTTGAACGTACCGCCAAAGAGCGGCACATCTGCGCCGATGTTGACGCCGAAACCGTCAACGCCCGAATCCTGATGGAAGGTCGTCGTCTTCGCGGCATTCGCGTAGTTTTCGAAAATCTGTCCGTAGACAAAGAATTTTGCCCAGCCGGCGTTGTAGTTCGCGCCGAGGTTATAGGAGAACGCGTCGTCAAGCTGAGCTTCATCGGCTGCGGGCTGGGCATGGTTGATGCTTTCAATGCCGGCAGCGACCATCAGCGCTTCATTTTGATAACGCACGGCAGCGCTCAGCATGCGCTCAACGCTCGACTTCCCTTCGACGCCTTTATCGCCGTAGCTTTTCGTGTCGGAACCGAAGGAGTACTGCACCGTGGCGTCAAAGCCCGCCCATTTCGGGGTCGTGTAGGCGACGGCATTGTCAATAAATTCGTAGCCGAGCGAAACGACCTGCAGATGGCCGCCGATATCGCCCCAGCCGCAGGAGAAGGGACTCACGACGTGCCCAAAGCGGGCGTAGGGGCCGTTGCCGCCCACCATGGAGCCCATACGGCCAAAGGACAGGTAGCCGAAGGTCCCGTCGAGAAAGAGCCGGGCATCTCGGCCGAAGAGCCGGCCGTTCTGCCCCAAAGAGCCCGTGTCGGTGCCAAAACCATTTTCAAGCACAAAGCCGACCTTAAGACCATTGGCGAGGGTTTCGGTGCCTTTGATGCCAAAGCGCGAACCGATGTACTGTCCGGAAGTCATCTGCAGCGCTGCAGAATCCGAGCCGTCCGCGTTGGTGCGGTCCTGCCAGGTCAAGCCGTAGTCAAGAACGCCGTAAACCTCAATGTCTGAAGCGGCGGCAGAGACGGCTGCGCAAAGGAGCGCGGCGGCGAGGAGGGTTTGCTTCTTCATGAGCCTATTCCTTTTTTTCTGGAGACCCCCGGCCGCATGTCGCCATGAAGCTTTCGGGGGGCTGCGGTTTGTTGTTGAAAAGATGAGGAAAAAACACAAAAAAACACCCGTTCGAACGGCGCGAAGTCACGCTCGAACGAGTGCTGGGAGCCGAGGCTTATGCAGGCTTAGGCCTCAATGCGGCATGCGTTAAGCCTTGGCGAGGTGCTTGCCGACGAGACGGCCGAAGGTGACCGTGCGGCCGCAGGCCACGCCGGTAGCAAGGTTCGGGTAGGTGTTGGCGAAGAAGCCGCCCGAATCGTTGCCGATAACGTAGAGACCCGGAATGGGATTGCCGTCGGTGTCGATCGCGTTCATCGTCGTGTCAATGCGGATGCCGTCCATCGTGCAGAGGATGTAGCCCGTGTTTTTGGCGCCGTAGAAGGGTGCCTTCGTAAGCGCAGCCAGACGGTGCGGTTCTTTGCCGTAGTCTTCGTCCTTGCCGTTTTGGGCGAGCGTGTTGTAGCGCTCGACCGTGGCTTTGAGCGTCTTTTCGGGGAGACCGAGCTTGCGGGCGAGCTCTTCAATCGTGTCGGCCTTCACTACAAAGCCTTTTTCAATCAGACCCGGGAGCATCTTTTCTGCGAAGACGCTCCAGAGAATGTTGGGATCAGCGCCGTTTTCAAAGGGGTGCACGCGCGAGCACCCGTGCATCTTGAACTGCTTGGTCTGTTCGGGCCAATTGGCGTCAAAGAGCGTGTAGTGGCAGTGCCCCTTCTGATATTCGTCAGCGTGAAGAATGTTTTCGTAGGTGCCCGATTCGTTGAAGAAGCGCTTGCCGTCAGCGTTAACCTTGAGCCAAGGCTGAGAGCCGATCCAGAAGAACCCCGAATCGCCCTTCTTGGCGGTTTCGGCGCCGGTCGGCTGATCAATACGCAGCGCGCAGCGGTCAAAGAGCATCGTCGAATGGGTTTCATCCATCGCCGCACCCGCCCAAAGGCAGGCACGAATACCGTCGCCGCGTGCGCCCGGCAGACCGCCGTTGCGGCCGATGACGCGCAGATTCCAGGGCTGAAGGGCTTCGAGCATCTGGTAGTTCTGCGCGTAGCCGCCGGTGGCGACGACCACGCCCTTCTTGGCGATGTAGCGCACAAACTTGCCGTCGCCCGTTTCGGCGATGCAGCCCGTCACGCGGCCCGCCTGCTTTTCAAGCTTCACCATGCAGGTGTTGTAGTCAAAGCGGGCGCCGAGTTTCTTGGCGTAATCAACCAGCACGATGTTGCCGTTAAGCTTCTTGCCGTCTTCGGTCGTCTTGCCGGCCCAGCGAGGAGAGTGGCCGATGGCAAAGTGTTCGTAGCGGGTATAGTCGTCCTTGTCGCCTGATTCATGCCAGAGCTCGACGCCGCGTTCGGCGAGACGGTCGCCGTACCAGTCAACGACGGCGCCCGACTGCTCGCAGAAGACCTTGACGAGGTCCTGATTGATGTGGCCGGCCGCGTACTGGGTCATCATCGTCACGAAATCAAACTTATCGATCTTCGTGCCCCAGGCCTTTTGATAGCGGGAGTCGAGACCGCCCACGTCGCCGCGCACGCCGGTGCCCGTCGAGAAACGATCGATGCCGATCACCTTGGCGCCTTCTTCGGCAGCCGCGCAGACCGCAAAGAGACCGCCCGTGCCGCAGCCGACAACGAGCACATCGGTGGTATAGGTCGCGGTGATGCTCTTTTCAGCAATCTCAGGCGCCTTGCCGAGCCAATCGCCCGAATCCGCATCGGCATCGGCGCCGTTGGAGACGACTTCAACGGGGATTTCACCCTTGGCCTGCGCAATGCACTTGCCGGCGGCCTTCATGACGGCATTCGACGTGATGGAAGCGCCCGAAACGACATCAATCTGAGCGGATTGGGCCGCCATGAGCGAAGACTTGAGTCGTTCGGCAGCCGCCTGACCGATGGACGGGGTCTCGTGGGCAACATTGAGAACGACATCCGTGATGCGGTTTTCGTCAAAGGTCATCGTAACGACGATGTCGCCGATGCCGGCTGCCTTGGCCGAATAAGTGCCCGGGATATAAAGCCCCTTGGCGGGTTTGGCGGCCAGGGCGGCCGTGGAGACGGTCGAGACGGCCAGCGTCGCGCCGCCGGCAAGACCCGTTCTCAGGAACGAACGACGAGAGAGATTCGACATGTATCTTCCTTGATGCTTCAAATATTCGTGACCTCGAAAGGCCATCGGAGGTGTTCGCAGGGAATGCGCGCTCGGCGCAGGACCGCGTCGGGTCTTCCACGGCCCAAAGCGGCTGGATGCACGCATGATGGGACTGCGGGTTGTACACAGGTCAAGCGGTAAAATACCAAACGAGATCATCGAGTCGTTCGATACAATCGAACGTAGATGACGGTGCACGTCAGTCCAAAGACGGACGGAGGACAACAAGGAATCTCTTGAATTTACTTAAAATATTGACGAACATGCGGCGATATGCTGCTCAATAGGGCGCTCGATCTGTAGACTTCGCACGCCGGAGCGCTTTTGGCCGCTAAATGTTCAGCTTTCCCGATGGAGACTATGCAACATGTCTGAAATCCCAAAGAAATCAAAGCCTATTTCAGTCAGACGGTATCGCATTGGGGACTACGCCCACTACATGGGGGTAGGGCGCGACTTTTTGAAGCATTATGAAAAATGCGGTCTCCTCAGTGCGGATCACCACGACAACGGCTACCGTCACTTTGGCTTTGAACAGTCGAGTCTCATTTTGGAATGCATGCGGCTGCGCAACTGCGGCTATACCGTCCGTGAAATGGGCGGCATGCTTCGTGATTTGTCGGGCGTGGAAGTGCGCCAATCCCTGCATGAGGCGAGGGAAGCACTCGAAAAGCGCATCAAACACACGCAGGCGATTGCGGCAGAAATCGAGCGCCTTGAGGAATGGTTCGATATCCGGCAGAGCCAGCCCGAGGATTGGGAGGTCACTTCAGCTGAAGGGCGTTACTATCTGCCGCACGCCAACGGATCCCAGTTTCTCGAGGATGAGCGGATCTATGAAATTCTGCCGCAGTGGCTCGACTGGCTCTCGGTTGTAAAGTCTTCGCTTAAGTTCAATGCACCCGATCTGGCTGGCAACGGTTTTTCATATCAATGGGGGCTTTCCGTTGAGGCGTCAAAAGCAGAGCGCTGCGGCATACCGATCAACGGTGCTGTTCAATTCATACCGCCCGAGAAGGTGTTCGTCTATCACTTCGGCGGTCTTGGCCGGCTCAAGGTTCTCGAACGCCTTGCCAACGGCACTCATCCGCTCTTTGAAGTGCTTCAATCGCTCAATCTCCGTATCACGGGCGACTGCTTCATGGATATCTTTATGACGGCAAACCGCAAAGCGGGCGGCGAAGGCTACGGAGTATTTCGAATTCCAGTGGAGCCGAAAGCATCGCCTGACGCAAAGTCGATCGGCGAAATGAAATGCGTCATTTAAAGCATTCCCTGCAGTGAAAGCCGCTCATTAGTAATGAGTGCATTAAAACGCAGCAATCCTCACACCGTCTCCAAAGGCGGGTATTCGTGCAGGTCACTCTTTAAGAGCGCCATCAATCGGCTGTTAATGAAAAGTTTTTCTCGGCCTGCCGCAGCGGAGTGCAGAATGCCGGCTTGAGTGAGTAAATTGAGGTATTTCATTGCGGTCTGCCGTTTTGCAATACCTGCCTCAGTCAATGCGGCAATTCGACAGCAGGGACGCATAAAAATGATTTGCACTAACTCAGGCGAATAAACGCCTTTGAGCAAAGGACTCGCTTCTATAAAACAGGTTGTCTCGCGCTTTAACCTGGTAATAGCTTCAGCTTTTAGGCAGGTCCAAAGAGCGGTCTCTTCAACAGCCTGAAGCATGAAAAGAATCCAGTCCTCCCAAGCCCCTTCTTTTGTAACGTTGAGAAGAGCGGCATAGTATTTGAGTTTATGCCGGATGATATATCTTGACAAATACAGAACAGGCTGGCTGAGAAGCCCGCTCTCAGCTAAATAGAGAATATTCAGGATCCGCCCCGTACGGCCGTTCCCGTCCGAAAAAGGATGAATGGCTTCGAACTGATAGTGCGCAATCGCCATTTTGACCAGCGGATCCATTTCGCTTGGTGAATGCAGGAATTCGACAAGGTTGTGCAATTTTTCCAAAATAAGCGCTTCTCCAGCGGGCGGCGTATAAATTACCTGACCGGAAGAAGCTGACGCAATGCAGGTTCCGTTAAGTTTTCTTACGGACACCTTTGAGCCGCGCAGCGTACTTGAGACGGCAGTCATCGTCCGCAAAGAAAGCGGACAACGCTTCAGACTGTCCATTCCTTTCCAAAGTGCCTGCCGATACCGCAGCACCTCTTTGGCGGCATCATCTGCCTGCGAGTCTGCATCTAGATACTTGAACAGGTTGTCCGTCGCCGCAGCGATATTTTCAATTTCGCTTGAAGCTTGGGCTTCCAGAACAGGAATAATTTGGACAAAGATCTCCTTCTCTGGGAGAAGCCTCACCGTCTGATGAAGGCGCTCTAGAGCCACGCGGGATTGGGTTGTCTGGCGGAAGATCTTTGCCGTCTCCCTAAATGGAGGCGGAAGCTCCGGAAGATTGTTGTAGGGGCTGGCAGGTTTCCACATGGCAGTTTGATGTTTAAAAAGGATCAGACCTTCGCAAGAGGCCTTTTATATGTCGAAAATTGGAGCATCCATGAACATATCCGCGGTCATCTGTCGATGCCATCGACAGATGACCGGCAATCTGTCGAAAAAAACGCAAATCATCGACAGGTCGTTCAAAGCGGAGCGGCTTACCGGATGCCGTCAATCCTGATCGTGCATCGATGTCATTATGCAATTGGCGCTTCGTCGCAGCAGCATGTCAGCACATGACTCGAACAATTCGCGGCGCGGATTTCGAAGAGAGGGCAATGGCAGAGAGCCGCTGCAATGCGCTGGTCGTTACCGCCCGGCATCTTTTCACTGCCGCTCATAGAAGTATTGTTCATTAAACCGGAGGAACCGTTCAAAAGCTTTGAGAAAGAACAGCGTTTCGACACAATAAAGACATAATGCTCATGCCGAATAGAACTTCGAATGGCAGACGGTATGACTGCCAGCTGTCCTTCTCTAATATTGGCTTTGGTCTTCTCAAACGCCGCGAGACGGCCCGATCGTTCTCGAATGACTCGTTCAGCCTGTTTTTCATCGCCAAAGAATGAGCCTGCCCGGAATAATACTGTTTGAGCAGAGCCTCGCACATCAAAGCGCTTAACGGTTATGCCTTCGGCATCAAGCCGTTCTTTTGCCCCATCCGGATTGAATCCCCTTTAATCATTGAGCTCCAATACGAGCATGCATCCGCCTTATAAGACGGCATCAGCACTTACGCGGGCTTATTAAGAACAAGCAGCGCATTCCAAATGCTTCTCCGCCGAATGCAAAAGTTCAATTGCAGGCACTCCGCCGCTCTATCGCCGATGATGAGAGCATTTTCAATTCGGGGCAATGGGATGAATGGATTCCCCATAACATTTTTCTCCTTTGAGCTGAATGATTTGATCAGCCAGCGGATACAGAAATGCCTGATGCGTGACGAGCACAATGACGGCATGAGGAAGCTCTTTGCCAAGCAGTTCAATCATTTCACGTGCGTTGACCGGATCCAGCCCGCTGGTCATCTCATCGAGGAGCAGAACATCGGGCTTCGCAATCAGCGCGCGCAGCAGCGAAAGCCGCTGAACCTCACCGCCCGAGAGTACGGTTGACCAGTCCGCGCTTTCGCGGAGCTTATCCGTCAGATGCGTGAGGCGGGCTTTGGAAAGGAGCGCTGCGGCCCTTTCGTCGGTGAGTTCATCGGGGGCTTTAGGATAGGCCAGCGCATCAAACAGTTCGCCTTTGGGGAGATAGGGGGTTTGAGGCATCCAAAGCACGCTGCCGCCGCAGCGGATACAGCCCGTGAAGCTCTCTGAAAAGCCCGCAAGCACGCGCAGCAGCGTGGTTTTGCCGATGCCAGAGGGGCCGGCAATAATGGCGAGGGACCCTGGCTTCAGGCTGAAGGAAACAGGAATCTCAGCATTCAGGGCGGCAGCCTTCCCGCGCGGAATTTTGAGGAGGATATCCGCAGAAAGCCCAACAGAACGCTTGCTGTCTGCGCTGTTGAGCGCTTGAATTTGCCGGCGTGTTTGATCTGCCTGCGTCAGTCCGGACTCCAAACGCTCCAGACGCTCATAAGCAGCGGCGAGTGCTGCCAGCTCTTCGTAGGACATGATGATCCATGAGAGTGACCTTGCGACATCATTAAAGGCTCCGCGTATCTGCATTAAGCCGCCGAGCTGGATTACTCCGGCCAAAAAACTCGGCAGCGCAAAAAAGATCGGAGCGAGATGCGTGAATTGGCCGACGCCGACGGTAAAGAGATTGAGATCTCTTTTGCGCTTGACCAAAGCAATCAAGACACGCAAAAGCTGATGGAAGCGCTCGGAAAGACTGGCCTCTTCGACAGACTCTGCATGTGCGCCGGCGATGGCATCGGCATGACGGCGCTTCTCCATAAGCGCAGCGCGCAGGTTGGCTTCCATATGCTGAGCATTGATGTTGAGCGGTTTGAGCTTTCGGCCGATGAGATGCGTCAGTCCGGAAGCGACAATCGTATAGAGAACGCAGACCCAAAACATGTAGCCCGGGATCGTGAAGCCCCACACTTCGGCCGAGCCCGAGAGCTGCCAGAGGATGACGGAAAAGCTTCCGACCGTCAGCAGCGAATCGTAGAGACTGACGGCAAGGCTGACGGATAAGCTGACGACAAGACGGACGTCTTCAGCAATGCGTTGGTCGGGGTTATCAGGTTCTTCACCGCTCTCGCGAAGCAGGTAATGAGCGCTTTGCGGTGAAAGCCAGCGTTTGAAGAAAACTTCGGTCAGGTCGCGGCGCAGCGCAAGCATCAGCCGATCTTTGATGTAGCCCGCCCAGACTAAAAGGATGATGATGGCCGCAGCCAGACCGATGAAATAAAAGAGTTCGCGAAAGATCGCTGCTTTATTCACCGCCTGGAGCGCATTGAAGAACCGGCCGTTCCAATCGTTGTAGAGAACAGCCAGCTTAATGTTGACTGCATAGGCGGCAAGCACAAGAGCAGCCAGCGCCCAGATTCGCCATTGAGTACGGCTGAAAAGACGGGCAGCGATCAGGCGGCGCAGGCCATTGGGCGCTATGGGTGTCTGCATGTCAGCGAATTAATAGAGGTTAATGCCGAACAGGTCTGCCGCAAAGTCGACACCGATGTGAGGCATGCGGCAGGAACCGTCAAAAGGCGATCGGCTCATCGGAGGCATCGGAGGAAGCGGAGCATGGCTTTGCTCATCCGAGGAGTCGATCGCGCATTGGAAAGTGCTTAGAACTGCGCCGAGAGCCACAGGCGGACGCCGCGGCCGCTGCCGTAGGAGCCGTTCAGCATCCGGTATTCCTTGTCAAAAAGGTTTACCACGGCGATGCCGGCCTGCAGGTTAGCCAGGTCGGCGACCTTTGGGGACCATTCCGCACCGAGCGAGTGTGTGAGGAAGCTTGAGAAATGCAGATTTTTTCCGGTCGCACGGTCCTCCACACTGCTTTCGCCGCCTTTGCTCCAGTGAGCTCGATACCAAACATTGATCGCCTGAGCGGGGAACGCATAAGCGAGCTTCAGATTGGCGGACTGCGGCGTAATGCCGTTCATGCGTTCGTTGGTCTCTTTGTCGACAGCATGGAGAAGACCGTAGCTCACAGAGGTTGAAAACTGACCTGCCGCATAGGTGCCCGAGAGCTCAATGCCTTTGCGGACAACATGGCCGACGTTTTGCGACGAGTAATAGACGGTGGGCGGTGTTGTAGGCTCAAACCAACCCTTGGGCGCAATGAAATCCTTGACGTCGTCATAGAAAAAGACCGCTTTGGCGAAAAGATGGTCATCGCTGCCGAAGACGCCGTCAGCCTTGAAGCTGGAACCCGCCTCATAGTTGAGCGACTTCTCGGGCTTTAAATCCGGATTGGGCACGACAACGGTATGGGTTCCGGGCCAAACCATCGAAAAATAGAGTTCATCGAGGATCGGCGGGCGGTAGCCGGTATTGACTGAAGCCCAAAGGCTCACCGGCTTCGCCGGCTTCACTGTAAGCGTCAGACCCGGCGTGAACTTTGAATCCGAAACAGAGGCGAATCCGGTATTGGATTCGCGCTTATAGTAGTTCCAGCGAAGCACGGGCGTGAGCGCAAGGTAATCGGTAATCGCGTACTGATCCTGGATAAACAGCCCCGCATCGACAGCATCTGAATCCGGCCGACTGGGCGCATTGACCCAATGTCCGCTGCTGTCCGCTTCAACACCGCTTTGAGATTTTTTATAGATGTCGCCGCCCACGGTGAGCGCATGCTGCCCGGCAGCCGAAAATTCGAACGTGTTCTGCAGATTGCCGCCGATTGAATCAAAATTGTTCTGCGCCTTCTTAATGCCGCTGTCAAAGCTGAAGGTTGAATCGACATACTGCACGGCAGCGCTCAGATTGAGCAGCGGTCCGCTGTTGAAATCCCATTTGCCTGTAATGCGGTTCTGTTTGTTTTTATAGAACCAGCGGTCTTGACGCCCCCATTCGTCTTGGGCTTCATCAAAGTTGTAGGCGAGTGAGAAGGCCATTTCATCCGTCGGCAGCGCGGAAACTTTGGCGATGACGGAGGTGTATTCGGCATCCGAATTATTGTCGATTCGCCGGCCGCTCGAGTTCTTCACATTGCCCGAATCCCGGCGATTGACGCCCACGAGTACGTCCCAAATATCATGACGGCCGAAGACATATGCGCTTTTCTGCCATTCCTTGGTGTCAGAGGCGTAGCCGGTCTTTACCTTCACGCCGTAGTTTTTGTCCGTACCGGCCAGAAAATCTGCAGCCGACTTAGTCGTCACAGAAAGGGTTCCCCCGATGCCGCCGTTGCCGTAGAGGGAACTGCCGCCGCCGCGCTTTACTTCCACCTGCTTAAGCAGTTCCGGATCGATAAAGATGCCGATAAATTGATTGCCGGCGGCAGTGGTGTCGTCCTGCCGAAGGCCGTCCACCAGATAGGTGATCTGATTGGGCTCGGAACCGCGAATACGGATGCGGCTGAACATAACGCTGGAGGACGATTCCACATCGACGTTCGGAATGTCGAGGAGTGTATCCGTAAAGGTCTGAGGCACGGTTTCCTCAATATCCTTCGCCTTAACGACCGAAATGGAAGAGGCCGCCTGCGAAAGCGGCTGTGCGGTACGCGTTGCGGTGACTACAACCGGATCCAATTCCAGATATGCGGCCGATTCCGCCCAGAGACTGCCCGACAGTGCGGAAAGCAGGGCGGCAGCAAGCGGAAGCTGCAGCTGCTGCGTCATCGCCGGTGATAGTGATTTGTGCTTGGACATAAAATACGCTGCAGGAACTTGTTGAGCTCGGCTGCATCCAAAAAGATGAAAATAATTCTCATTACCGCAATGTGTCCAAGACTTCTGGGCCGCCTTGTTCAATTAACCCGTCAGTAAACTAATTTACTTAGAAAACAATACCTTGAATGCGGTATGGGGGTGGTGTTCACGAGAGTAGCTCTCGTTTTTTAGACAGCCGATCACAAAAGCACTCAAAAAAAATGACAGCGTTTGAGACTGCACTTTTATGCATGACGAATAGGGGGCGCCGGGTTTGCATCACCGATGTTGGTTTTCGGCAAGTGCCCATTTATTAGGCAGCCGCAGACGACGCAGACAGCCGCATCCCAACAGAAATCCGCCGCTAATCAACGTTCGGCAGACGGACGCACTCCGCGGATCTGGTAAAAGTACCAATGACAGTATGTAGGAGATAGCCAAGTGATGGCACTACATATAGTGTTTCTTAAGAAATGATACTTCCACGGGATGCGCGTTACTTCTGAAGCACTACCTATATAGAGGTAATTTGCAGCAATCTTTCAGCAGACTCAAGCAGTTCGAATTTCATCTCTCAATTCAATAGGAAAACCCTATCGATTGAAGCGTCAGCTGAGCGTCTTTTTACCTGTACACTTCCCGTCCAACTTCTGGGAAAGATTGCTGCGGGCAGAAGCGGTGGTCGGCACAGCTGTCGAAACAGCGCGTCGCGGCATTTTTTCTCTCAAAGATCAATTCGCTCGAGAGACCGCATCAGACGGCCGAGCGCTCGAGATAAAAAGAATGGAATCCGCGATGTTCAAGGTACTCAAGAAAGACAATACGCTTGAAGACTTCAAGCCGCAGAAGATCGTCGAGGCCATCATGAAGGCAGCCTTCCGCTGCGACAAGCAGATCCCTGACGAAACCATGTTCGCCATGGCGAACTCGATTTCTGAACGTCTGCAGTCGCGCAAAAAGGTGCCCGTGGCCGAACTTCACGAGCTCGTGATCGGTACGCTCGCAACCTTTGGCTTCAAGGATGTTGCGACGTCTTATGCCGAATACCGCTACTACAAGAACAACTACGCGAAGACCTTCGAGCAGCTGCGTCAGGATGCGGATGATGTTCTGCGTCTCGGCGACCGTGAGAATGCGAACTTCGATTCGTCCCTCGTTTCGACCAAGGGTTCGCTCATCAAGGGGTTCCTCACGAAGAGCCTCTATCGTCAGTTCTATCTCTCTGGGCGCGAAAAAGAATTCACCGACCGCGGCGACATCTACATCCACGACATGCGCGACATGATCCTCGGATGCATTAACTGCTGCCTCTTTGACATCGGTTCTATCCTGCGCGGCGGCTTCGAGATGAGCAATGTGCGCTACACCGAACCCAAAACCGTTTTGTCGGCACTGCAGGTGGTGGGCGACATTACGCTCGTCGCGACGGCCCAGCAGTTCGGCGGCTTTACGCTCGCGGAATTGGACAAGGCCCTGCTGCCTTACGTTTTGAAGAGCTGGAAGACGGCGCACGACAAATACATTGAGCTCGGCCTTTCGGAAGAACGGGCCGCTGAACAAAGCGACAAGGATGTCACCCGCGAGCTTGAGCAGGGCTTCCAGTCGCTTGAGCTTAAGCTCAATACCGTGCCGTGCTCGCGCGGTGACTTCGCTTTTACGACGATTTCCTTTGGTCAGTGGAACTTAAAGGACTACGCGCCCTTTGAGCGCAAGTGGCTCTCGAAGATCAACACAGTCATGCTGCAGGTTCGCCGCAACGGCCACGGTCCGCACCATAAGCCCGTGGTCTTCCCGAAGCTCGTCTATCTCTACGATGCGCCGCAGATTGCAGCCGACCCGTATTCGTCCGAACTCTTCGATGAGGCCGTGAAGACCTCGACCGAATGCATGTATCCGGATTACCTCTCGCTCTCGTCGGACTACGGCACGGTTTCAAAGCTCTTCCGTGAACACGGTGTCATTACGAGCCCGATGGGCTGCCGCGCCTATCTCTCGCCCTGGCATGACGAAAAGGGCCGCTATGTGGCGATCGGCCGCTGCAACATCGGCGCTGTGAGCCTCAATATTCCGCTCATCATCCGCCTGGTGCAGCTCGAGCATCCTGACAATTGGCGCACCGCTTTCTGGACCGAACTCGACGAGCGTCTGGAAGTGATCCGCGAATTCTTCAAGAAGCGCTACGACATCATCCGCCGCCAAAAGTGCTCTTCGAACCCGCTCGCCTTCACGCAGGGGGGCTTCTATGAAGGCACGAAGGATCCCGACGATGAAGTGGGCGATCTGGTCCGCTACATGACGGCGTCCTTCGGCATCACGGCGCTCGATGAAGCCACCTTCCTCTGGACGGGCAAGCGTCTGCTTGAAGAGGGCGGCGCTTTCTCCGAAGAAGTGCTCCGTCATTTGCAGGCGCGCATCAACGTCTTCAAGAAGGAGGACGGGTGGCTCTATGCGATCTACGGCACGCCCGCCGAAAGCCTCTGCGCGACGCAGGCTAAGCAGTACGACGCCTTCTGCGCCAAGCAGGGCATTGACAATGTCTTCCGCCATACGCCGCACTACAGTCCTGAATACTTCACGAACTCCTTCCATGTGAACGTGACCGAAGAAATCACGCCCTTTGAGAAGCAGGACCACGAGTTTAAGGACTTTCACCTTTGCGAAGGCGGCCACATTCAGTACGTGCGTCTCGACAATCCCGAGAACACGGACGCAGTGAAGGCCGTGATCCAACGCGGCATGGAGCTCGGCTTCTACCAAGGCGTGAATTTTGACAGTGCTTACTGCGGCGACTGCGGCACACACAGCACCAATGTGCTCATGCGCTGCCCCAAGTGCGGGAGCTCAAACCTCTCCGTGATCTCGCGCGTCTGCGGCTACCTCGGCTACAGCAACGTGAACGGCGTTTCCCGCATGAATGAAGGGAAAATGGCTGAGATCCACAACCGCAAGAGCATGTAAAACCTTTAAAGACCGCAGCAGCGGTCTTTAAGGTTCCTCGGGGGAGTTCCGGCTGAGCTCCCCCGATTTATTTATTTTTTTCGTCATGAACTACATCGGTCTATCCGCCTACGACACCGCCAATGGCCCCGGCGTGCGCGTTTCGCTGTTTGTTTCCGGCTGCACGCTTCGCTGCAAAGGGTGTTTCAATAAAGAAAGCTGGTCTTTTACGGCTGGACGCCCATTCACAGCGGAAACAGAAGCGCAGATCATGAAGGCGCTGGATTCGAAGTGGATTGCTGGTTTTTCGCTGCTGGGCGGCGACCCGTTTGAGCCGGAGCACGAAGCGGTTTTGGCCGGGCTCCTCGAGCGCATTAAGGAACGGTTCCCAGATAAAACCGTCTGGGCGTGGACCGGAAGGACCTTTAAGCACGTGGAAAAGAGCAGGCTTTTGCCCTACATTGATCGGCTCGTTGACGGCGCTTATGTGCAAAAGCTTCACCTCGAGAAGCAGGGCGCCTGGCGCGGGAGCTCCAACCAGCGGATTATTCCGCTCTATCAAGGACGTATTGACGAAAGTCCGGCGGCTCAGGCTGAAGCCGCGGCGGCTGAAGCGGAGCACTGACTGACGGGGAGGGCTGTCAAAGATCGAGGCCGGGCGATTTGCCCTTAGGATGCTTTGGCATTGGCAGTTTTGCGATCTGCGCAATATCCCTTTGCGGTGTCTGCCGCTGGACACAGCAGAAAGGCCGCGACGGCGCTCTGTTCAGGCAGACGTTTAAAAGCCGATGAAGAAGGTCTGGCAGAAAAAAAGCTGCTGCGAGTGCTTTAACTTCCGCAGCAGCTCGAAGATACATTGAAAAGCAGTGTGCCGACGGTGTTTCAAGCTTGATCAATCATGCCAAACGCCATCGGGAGCACATCCGTTTCAAGCTGCCGGCAGGCAGTCAGCACCAAACGCTTCGCGGGCCAAACGGTCAAATTCAGGGAGCCACAATTGACGCCAGACGATCTTCGTCTCATCGTCAACCCATGCAGCATCAATGCTGTTCACTAAGAATCCCCGCAGATCGGCAAGCGAAAATCCCAGCCAATTCATCATCAAAAGCCAGCTCTCAGAAATGGAGATATGGTGCATCGTCGGGTCATCACTGTTGGGAAAGACCTTGAGACCGAGCTCAACCATGCGGCGGATCGGGTGCTTGACCGCCCATTCTTCATCCGTGAAAGTGCGCAGATAGTAGGAATTGGTCGGCACCACGGCAAAAGGGATGCCCCGATCCGCGGCGCGCTCAGCGAGCTCCGGATTGTCTGTAATCGTGTAGCCGTGGTCGATTCGCTCACACTCGAGGAGATCCATGGCGGTTTCCACATTGCGCCAGTGTTCGCCGAATTCGCCCGCATGCGCGGTCAATTTAAAGCCGGCATCGCGTGCCAGTCGATAGGCTTTCCAGAAATTTTCGGGTTCGTGGAGCGTTTCGCGGTAGTCGATCCCCAGACCGATGACCCAGGGAGAGCGGTGAGCGGTCATTTCACGCACCAGTTCAACCGCATCTTCCGGGAGCGCTTCGCGGTCAATCGACGGCACGAGGCGGCCGACAATGCCGTATTTTTCTTCGCCTTCGATCAGGCCGGCCACAATAGCGTCCTGACCTTCGGCATAGGTCATGAAGTGCTTGAGGCCGGTCCAGTTCCAGAAGAGTTCGATGTAGCGCACGCCCTGAGCAGCCGTGCGTTCAAGGTGCTCGAGCGTAATGCGCTTTAAATATTCGGGTTTCTTCAGGATCGACGATTCCAGTGCGCGGAAGATGCGCAGCACCCCCACGGGCTTTTCACCGCGGGTGTAAAAGCCTTCGATTTCAGCCATGGAAATCGGAGCGTCGGAATCGCGGACAAGGTCAATGAAGGTTTCCCGGCTCGTCGTGCCGAGAAGATGACAGTGAAGTTCAGCCTTTGGAAAAGCGGAAAAAAAGGCGAGCTGCTTGGCGGTGAGTTCACGGGTGAAGGGGGAGTCTGGGACAAAGCCGGGGTTGGTGCTGCGCATAAGGGTCATTCTTTTAAGTGTTGGGAGGCACAATCTATAGACGAACGTTTCCGTTTGGTCAAGGCCTCGGGTAAACGATTACGCGCTTCATGATTTCTCCGCACTTGAGACTCAAGTCAATTTGCGAGAGAATCGCCGCTTTCCTTTTTTCGTCGTGCGCGGAGCGCTCTTGACCCCGCCCGGCACGATTCCTCCAACGTACTGCCCGAACGCCGTCATGTTCGCCACTATTTTCGCCATTCTCATCCTCGTGCTCGCCGGCTGGGCGATTGCCAAAAACTACGATGCCAAAGTCGTGCTCTTTGCGGCCGGCTTCCTCTTGATGTACGCCGCGCTCATCATGGGGAGTGACGTTTTGACGGGCAAAGATGCCTCCGGACTCGCCTGGGCGGATCCCTTCAAGGCCGTCAAGGATCTTTTCATCAAGCAGTACGCCAACGCGGGTCTCATCATCCTGACGCTTTTCGGCTTTGCTGCCTACATGTCCAAAATCGGCGCCAACGACAAGGTGATCGAACTTCTGAGCCGCCCGCTCGCGGCCGTGAAGTCTCCCTACATCCTGGTGCCCTTGGTGTTCTGGCTGGGGACGCTCCTCTCCATCATCATTCCGAGCGCAGCGTCGCTCGCCGTGATTCTGATGGCAACGCTCTATCCGGTGCTTAAAGCCGCCAAGATGACGCCCCTCACCGCTGCCGGCGTCATTGCCACAACGGCAACCATTGTGCCGACGCCTTTGGGCGGAGACAATGTAGTCGCAGCCCGGGTGCTCGGCTTTGATCATGTGGTCGACTATGTCTTTTACCATCACGCCGTGATCTCCATTCCGGCGATCATCGTGATGGGCATCGTGCATTATTTCTGGCAGAAGCACCTCGACCGCACCGAAGGCGCAATCAAGGCGGCGGTAGATGAGTCGGAACTCCGCCAAGTCAATGCTGACGCGCCCGCGTGGTATGCCGTTTTCCCCGTGCTGCCGCTCGGACTCACGATCTTCTTCTGGGCCTTCTTCAAGCACGCGAAGGTCGGGCTCGTTGAGATCACGCTCTTTTCCTTTGCGCTCGCCTTCATTGCGGAAACCATCCGCCGCCGCGACGTGAAAGCTGCCATGAAGGACGTATCGACCTTTTTCAACGGCATGGGCGACGGCTTCTCGAAAGTGGTGGTGCTCATCGTCGCAGCCTCGACGATGGTGGCTGGCTTGAAGGCCATGGGACTCATCGATGCCATCTCTGGTCTGGTCACGGGCGTAGAAAATGCCGGCGCCGGTCTGATGCTCGTTTTTTCCGGCATCACCGCACTCATCACATTCGTGAGCGGCTCGGGCAACGCGGTTTTCTATTCCTTCATTGAACTCATTCCGCAAATCGCCGACAAAGCAGGTATCGATCCGATTATGGTTGCACTTCCCATGCAGCTCACCTCCAACGTCATCCGCGCGGCTTCGCCCGTAGCTGCCGTAGTGATCATCGTTGCTGCCGTGGTGAAGGTGAACCCGCTCATGGTGGTAAAGCGCACCTGCGTACCGCTCCTTTCGGGGTTCGCCGCTGTCCTTCTCCTCTCGCTCATTCGCTACGCGTGAAACTTTAAGGAATCCGAGCTTCGTGCAAACTTTCCCGCGAAGCTCGGCTGCCCCGAAGGACTGCAATCCATCAAGCCGATTTGCCCCGTCCGAGACTGCACCCCTCAATCGCGTCATTGCGATTTTTAATGAATGCACAAGGGCCTTCACGAATTTTGGCCAAGATCCGGAAGAACTTCAGGTCCAACTCAATCGTCCGACAGAGCACTGGAATAGGGGGAGCTGAGATCTTTTGCGGATACCGAAAGATACCGAGCTCCCTTTAAAATAAGTCCTTTCGCAGCCGCCCTGCTGAATCCGCCGTCAGCAGGGCGCTTGCTTTCTTTTGCGCTCTTATCTTTCGCTTATGAGCAGAACTCGCAAATTAGACATGCTCAGCGGATCCATCTGGGACAAGATGATCCTCTTTGCGCTGCCGCTCGCCTTTACCGGCGTGCTCCAGCAGCTCTACAACGCCGCCGACGTCGCCGTACTCGGGCACTTTGTATCAGACGAGGCCATGGCGGCCGTAGGCAACAACGTCCCGATCATCGGATTAATCGTGAGTCTCTGTATGGGACTCGCGCTCGGCGCAAATGTGGTGGTCGCTCAAGCCTTAGGCATGCGCGATGAAGAGCGGGCGAGCAGGGGCGTTCACACGGCTTTTTATGTGGCGGTTGTCTTCGGCGTGGTCATGGCGATCGCGGGCGAAATCGGGGCGGACTGGATCATCGCCTGCCTTGAAGTGCCCAAATCGGTGCAGGCCGATTCTGAACTTTACCTGCGGGTCTACCTGCTGGGCATGCCCTTCATTGCGGTCTACAACTTTTTGGCCGCTGTTTATCGCAGTCAAGGGGATACCCAAACGCCGCTTTGGGCACTCTGCTTTGCCACGATTTTCAATATCGCCGGCAATCTCTTTTTTGTGTTGGTCTGCGACATGGGCACTGGGGGCGTGGCCTTTGCCACCGTTCTCGCCAATGCGCTTGCCGCGGGGATTCTTTTCTGGCGCGAATGCCGCATGACGGGACCGCTCAGACTTGAACTTCGCCGGCTTCTGAAGCCAGACGCCGTGTCGCTGCGTTCGATCATCCGCATCGGCTGGCCCGCGGGCGTTCAGGGGGCGGTCTTTTCGTTCTCCAACCTCATCATTCAGGCGGCTATCAACAGCCTGGGAGCGGACGTGATGGCGGGGTCAGTAGCCGCATTCACGATTGAGATCAATGTGTACTGCTTTATCAACGCGTTCGGTCTGGCGGCCACCACCTTCGTGAGTCAGAACTACGGCGCGGGCAATCTGGCGCGCTGCAGACGGGCTACCTGGGTGTCAATGGGGCTCAATTTCTGTGCTTCCGTGATGATGATCGCGGTTGTGCTCATTTTCGAACGAAGCATCCTCAGCCTCTTTACGCACAGCGAAGCCGTGATGGAAATTGCCATTACACGAATTCTCCTCGTCGTGCTGGCTGAACCCATCAGCGTGGTGATGGAAACCGTTTCGGATGCGATGCGCGGCTACGGCTATTCCATGCCGCCCGCGATGGTGACGCTCTTTTGCATCTGCTCGATCCGCATCGTCTGGGTCTATACGGTTTTCGCCGCTGATCCGACGTTTGATACGCTCATGATCGTTTATCCCATCAGCTGGGCCGTGACGACTGCAGCACTCACATGGCTCTATTTCCGCCATCAAAAGATGCTGACGGCTAAGCATGCGCATTCACGGGCAACCTCCCCAGAAGCATTGCCCTTTACGGATTAGCCGCAGCGTTCAGACTGACAGCAAAAGCGCCTTCAGCCGCATCGACTGAAGGCGCTTAAACTGAAATCTAAAAGATTTCAAAAATCACAAGCCTGACAGGCCGCTTCATCAGAACACGTAACGTGCGCCGACGGAGTAGTGATAGTCCTCCTGATAATCAGACCCGTTGGCACGCGTGAGCGACCCATAGAAGGAGAGGTTGTTCGTCGTGCTGAACTGCGCGCCGACCCCGTACGAGAACCAAGTGCCGCCCAGGTCTTCCTTGAGCTTCTGATCCTGTGCACCTGCTTTCGAAGCGGTGGCTTCTGTGTCGCCCAAGAAGTCATGGTTGACCGAAGCCGTCAGATAGATCGATCCGCGGTTATCAGCGAAGTTCGCGCCGGCCTGGAAGCCAATGCGGGCAATCAACGTATCGAAATCGTCCTGAGAAACCTTCATGCCGTTGCTGCCAGTGTAGTCGTCGCCGAATACACGGCCGTAGGCGAGCTCAGCCTGCGGCGTGACATAGAAGATCTGCGAAAGATCAAAGCGGTGACCAACCTCCGCGGACAAGCCAACTGTCGTGTTGTCATAGGAAGCCTTAAACGGCGTGACGGTTGATACATCAATATCGGTGCTGATCCGACCAACACGGCCGATCAAATCGAGATAGCTGCCGGTGGGAAGAACTGCCGTGCCGTAGACGGAAAGGGTGTAGCCGTCACTGTCAGCGCTGCCGTTCGAAAAGTCCGTTGAATTGTCGGTGTAGCCAAATGCGGCGCCGACAATCCACGTGTCACCCACCTTGGCATCACCGCCCACCTGAATCGTGTTGTTGGTGAACTTCGTGGAAACGGAGTCAGAAACCTTAGCGTCCGTACCGTAGACACGAGCCCAAGCACCGAGTGCACCGTTTTGGCTTCGCACGTCGCCGAGGCGTTCGCTCAAGTGATTGACTTCATAGCGCCACTGAGCAAGGTTCGCGGCGTTGGCATGGGTCACTGCCGTCAAAGTCGGCGACAGACGTGAACCCTGATAGGAAACGGCACCCGTGTCGGCATCGTAAGTCCAGGCACCCGTCATGTCACTGGCTTCGCCGCCGACAAAGTTCTCTTTGAGCTTGTCGGCAGCGTTGCCGCCGATGATCGTTTTAAGCGCCTCTGCAACTTTCTCCGCTGAACCCAGCTTTTCGGTGACCGAAGCGCCGGCTTCGAGCTTGAGATCGCCCGTCAGCGTTCCGACCGTTACGCCACCATTTTCAGTGGTATTGAAGGTGAGCTTTGAATTGGAGGCATCCAGAGTGCTGACATGGAAAGTGCCGGCGGTCTGATTGATATCCTGATTCTTAAATGTTGCACTTCCGGCGATGGTGACATTGCCGTTCAAGGTGGTGTTGGCGGTCTGTGAGTCAGTTTTGTTTGCCAGCGTCAGAGAGCTGCCTTTATCAAAATTGAGTGCGCTTTTATCGCCCGAAACGGTCAGACTGTCAGCCTTAATGGATGCCGTTCCGTTTTCACTGAGAACACCTTCTTCGCCGCCCGTAAATGTGGCATTCGCAGCTTCAGCGTTGAAAGTAATTCCGTGACCTGCTTCATTATTCAGCCATACAGCATTCTTGCCGCCGTTGACCACAAGTGAATTTTCGGCCGTAACGTCTAAAACAGAATCGCGGGAGTTCTCAGTAGAACGATTAGATCGAATGCCGTAAGTACCGCCGTCGATCGAAATATTCTTAGCAGCAAACGATCCCTTAATAGATGACGTTCCTTGGTAATCTTTCGTGTAATCAGTAACCGAAATGCCGGCTGATTGAGTGTACTTTGAGTCAGCTTTAATCACAAGATTGCCGACATTAACGTCCACCGTTTGTTGATCGGCGGAAGCTCTATTATCACCTGCCATGACCATTAATTGAATGGCAGAATAGAGAGAATTCGCAGCCTTTTCTTGAGATTGATAGTTGTCCAGTATCAGCGTGTCAACATCCTTGATGCTCAGACTTGACGTGGACTGCATATTAATGGCTTGACCGCCATCCGTATAAAACGCAAGTGTTTTGATCCCGCTGAAGTCGAGTTTGCCGCCGCCCCAGGAGTTAATGGCCTGATCTCCCTGGAACCGCTTGTTCTGGGTGCCAAAATTGACTTGTTGAACGTCAGTCACAGAAAGACTGCCATTGTAGTTTACTAAAATAGCAACGTTATCAGCACCGTTGCCCGCCTTCCCGATAAGCCTTTCTTCTGTTGAAAAATTGAGTTCGCTGAGTTTGCTGACCGTTAACGATCCACCTGTGCCTGTAAGGTAAACCAGCGAATTCGTTCCTGTTGTTTTATTGACGAAGGACAGAGTATCGGATGAAGCGTTCTGGCCTGAGTAAGTTTCTCCTTTTTTATTCAGATATAAAAAGCCTTGTGTTCCAGCATCGGCATTGGAAAGTACATTGTCAACAACTTTATTTTGCTCGTAGGTTAACAATGGTTCTGCATTAATGTTTTCAGCAGCCATGCCAAAAACACTGGCTATAGCTCCGATAACGGCAAGATGTACTGTTTTAAATTGAAGCACCTGCATCGTAAACCTCCAATAGGATGCTTAAAGTGCATTGCAATTTATATCTATCCCCCCCCCCGTCAACGCGCAGAAAAAGAAATGCCCGTTTATCAAAACTAAAACAAAAGTAAATATTGAAATGTATTTAACGTGCAACGGGTATACCTTTAATTGCCGGTATTCATTTACATTGTGTAATCTTAACGTTTATAAAATAGGTTTTAAAAAGCACATAAAAATAAGTAGGAGATTTGATATTATTAAAGTAAACAAATAAAGCAATCTGAGAGAAGTCATTCGGTTCGACAGGAGTACATCAGAACCTGACTTCGATGACCCCGAAGAGAAAACACAGAATTCGCCATGCCTACCACCAACACTGCACATCTCGATCTTGACCGGATCGATCTGCGCATACTGCGTTTAGTCCTCATTCTGAGCAATACACAGTCCCTCACGAAGACTGCAGCAGCGATGAAACTCTCCGTTTCGCAGGCCTCCCGACTGCTTGCTGATGCGAGGGCTATTTTCGGAACCGAAATTTTCAGCCGGCATGGCCCGCAGATGGTGCCGTCTCCTCAGCTTCTGGAGCTGCTGCCGCGCCTGCAAAATGTTTTCAAAGCGCTGGATTCACTTCTAGGCGGTGCATCCACACTCAATATTCTTGAAAGCAGTGAAGTCATCCGCATTGCTGCCGTCGACAACACGGCCATGGTCTTTATCATGCCGTTCCTCAAGGAACTTCATCAGCGCGCGCCGAAGCTCGGCATCGAAATCGTGCCGTTGGGCAGTCAGTCCGCTGCCGGATTGGGATCCGGTGCGGTTGACTTCATGTATGCCTGCGATCCGCATCTGCCTGCAGATCCCTCGCTGCGTCAGCGTCTGCTGCTTGCTGCTCCTCACTGTGTTCTGGTTCGCAAAGATCACCCGCTTTGCGAGGTGCCTGACGGCATCGTCGGTCCAGAGGAGCTGGCTCGATATCCGATGGTGATTCCTACAGTAAGTCAGCCGTCGGGCCTCAACGCCATGATCATGCCGTTTCACGAAATTTCTTCACAGCGTTTTCTCCAATCGCCGTTCTTTTTGGCCAACGCATGGTCGCTTTTAGATTCTGACGGCTACACCATTCATCCCATTCCGCTCGCAGAAATTTTGACGGAACGGCTGCCCCTCGCTGCATTGAAGCCAAAAGATATTGTGATTCCGCCGTGGGTGCCGCACCTCTATTGGAGCGTGCGCACCGATGCGGATCCACTCCGGCAGTGGGTGCGTTCTTTCCTGATTAGCTGCGCCGGACGGCGATGGAGCCGGTATTGCTCTGACGATGAAGCGGGGTGGCGCGAAGCCATGGCGTCGCTTGAAGCCGCTTCAATCTGCTCGGTGTGCAGCGAGTAGGGTGAAGACGCCATTCTAAAAAATACGCGGTTCATAAAGGGACAGCACCGCCGTTCGCCGATCAGCAGCGTCTTTCTAAACATGAAAGCCGATGTTGCAAGCCGTGCGTGTCGATAGCGGGAATTCGACAATTTTTACACTTCGTTTGGTTTTCTAAACTTTGATTCATTCCGGAACATTGTTTCCGGCAGCGTTATCGGATCAATTAAAGAGAAACAAATGAAGAAGATTGTCCCAATCTGTGCAGCCGTCGCAGCGGCTGCCATGATGCTGTCCATTTCAACCCCCGCCATGGCTATGGGCGGCCCATCGGGTCCTCACGTTACGTATCCGGTGCAGGGCAACATTGGCGAAGTGATTGTCAATCCGTACAAAGTGGCACCGCTCACTGCAGTCATCCGTGACGCTGGATACGATCTTTCGGATGTCACCGTCCGCATCGTGCCGAAGACGAACGGTCAGGAGATTACTTATAAAGTTTCCCGCACAGAATTGAAGACACACGCCGGCATTCCGGTTTTCGGTCTCTATCCGGATTGGCAGAACACCGTCGAAGTGAGCTACACGCGCACGTTCCAGGGCAAGTCTGAAAAGTTCAAAGATACCTATCGGTTTTATGTGCCGAGTGTGTACACGGTTTCAACGGGCATGCCCAATCAGGTAAAGCCATTTGAAGTCAAGCCCGTCCATGTTGATCCGGATTTTTCCGATCGCCTCTACCTCATCAATTCGCAGCTCATGAGCACCATGCCTGTTGGCAGCCGCTTCGTTTGGAACAACCCGTCCGGCGGCGCGGTGGAATGGGCCTTTAATTCCAATATCGGCATCATCGACACGAAGGGCGAAGTCCGCTGGTGGCTCCTGGATCAGGAGATCGGCGACAATGAGAATCCCTGGAAATCGGGATACTTCATGGGGTTCCAGCAGACCAAGGATGGCGCGCTCACCTGGGGCTACGGCCAGAACTACTGCAAGTACGATCTCATCGGCCGCAAGGTATATGACCGTCGTCTGCCGTCGGGTTATTCGGATTTCTCGCACTCCTTTGACAACGCACAGAACGGACATTCCTTCCTGCGCGTCGGTTCTGCAGACTACCGCCGTGCCGACGGCCGACGCGTTCATACCGTTCGCGACGTTATCGTTGAAATTGATCAGGACGGCCGCGTCGTTGACGATTTCCGCCTGATGGAAATTCTGGATCCGTACCGCGACAACGTCATCAAGACGCTCGATCAGGGCGCAGTGTGTCTCAATATTGATGCCTCCAAGGCCGGTCAGACCATCAGCGCCGCTGAACTTGCCGAAATGGATAAAAGCGACAACTTCGGTGACGTTGTGGGTGTCGGCGCAGGCCGCAACTGGGCCCACGTCAATTCCGTCGATTACGATCCGACGGATGACTCGATCATCATTTCGTCCCGCCACCAGTCCGCCGCCATCAAGATTGGCCGCGATAAGAAAGTGAAGTGGATTCTCGGCGCCCCGGACGGCTGGAAGAAGGGCTGGGCAGAAAAAGTTCTGCAGCCTGTTGATAAAGACGGCAAGCCTATCAAGTGCGAGAACGGTAAGTGCGAAGGCAACTTTGACTGGACATGGACGCAGCACACGGCCTACCGCATCGACGAAATGTCTGATGCGGATACCCTGATTCTGTCGGTCTTCGACAACGGCGACGGCCGTGGTCTGGAGCAGCCCGCACTCGCCGAAGAGAAGTACACCCGCGGGGTGATCTACAAGATCGATCAGAAGAAGATGACCGTGCAGCAGCTCTGGGAAGTGGGCAAGGACCTTGGCCACGAATATTTCAGCCCGGTGACCGGCATCACGAAGTACATGGCCGACAAAAACTCCGTCGTAGTGTTCTATTCCACTGCAGGTCTTCTCGGCCCGTCTGCCGGTCCCAACGTCAAGGAAGAACCGGCTCATCCGTATCTCACGGAATACCGCTGGGGTGAAACGAAGCCGGCTGTTGAACTGAAAATCAACTCGGTCATGGGCTACCAGGCATTCCCGATCAGCGTTGAACAAGCCTTCACGCACTAATCCGCCGTCGCGCTGAGACGCTCGATCCTCAACACATTTCGTTTCGAGAAATCGCAAGAGGGTCAACGCGTTTTCGCATAACCGCATCTGAAGCCGGAAGCTGATGAATTCACCAGCATCACTCGGCTTCAGATGAACAGCCTGATTTTTTTTTGCAGCCTGCGGACAAGACCAACTCCGCAGGGAATAAAGGAGCTCACAAATGAAACTCAAGCCTATCAGTAAGGCCATTTTGGCCGCCGCTGCCGCAACCAGCATCATGCCGTTTGCCTCTCAAGCAGCCGACGTCAATGTGTACGGCCTGGTTGCCACCGGTCTTTACTACCAAAAGACTGAAGGAGCCGACAACGGCAATGTCGGTATGGCGCAATACAAGCAGACGCCGACCGATTCGCACTTCGGCATTACCGGCCGAGAAGATTTGGGCAACGGTCTTTATGTGGGGTTTCAGCTCGAAAACGGCTACAGCACTGATTCGGGCGCCATGTGGGAAAACAACCGTCTTTTCAATCGCGTAGCTCGTCTTTATGCGGGCAACAGTCAGATTGAAGTTTCAATGGGCCGAATTTCAACCTTCACGTGTGCTTCCGATCCGTATTCGGTCTTCCGCAAGCTCCGCGCGAATATGACGGCGTCCGGACTGCCCGGCATGGCACCGGCCACCATGGTCTTCAACGTGGGTGAAATGGACAATGCCATCGCTTTCCGTACGAACGGCGACGACGGATTCTTCGTTCAGGGCTTTTATTCCAATGGTTCGAGCAGCGAAGAAACTGAATACGGCTGGTCCAACAACAATCATGTGATTCAAGCCGCCTTCGGGTGGACGGGGCAGTCACTTCGTATCGGTACAGTGCTCAACTGGGAGCGTCCCAGCCATCATACTGACGGCACGAAACCTCGCAAAAACGAAACGACCGGCATTCATATCCTCGGGAGCTACGATTTCGGCGGTCCGGCTGTTTCAGCCATTTTCTATAAAGGCAGCAATGATTGGCGAATCGGCGGCGCGCCGGACATGGACAATATGATTAAAGGCGTCGGCGGATTGACGAATTACGCAGATTCCGAAGACGGCATGGACCTGACTGTCGGTTTCGTGAGCGTGGGTTATCCCATGGGAGCGCATTTTTTCAGCGCAGGTCTGGGCATCATTAACGCAGATTGGAAGGGCATTTCAACCAACATGAAGGAAACGAAGGGCACGGCTTATCAGGCTTCGCTCATGTACTACTACAACCTTTCCAAGCGCACGCAACTTTATTCGGGCGTCTCATATTCTGACGGCGACAAGCTGCTCGATACGGTTGACCGCTTCAATCAGATCTTCGGAACGGTCGGTCTGCAGCACCGCTTCTAATTGTTTTTTGCGGGAGAGAGCCAAGGCGCTTTTGCGGTGTTTGGCTCTTTCGCCTTAGAAACCTTGGGAGGGAAGGCTGCGCATAAAAAGGCGTTGACGGTTTAAAGGGACTGATGAGATTTCAGAGCATTTCGTCATTTCCGAGCATGATCTTTGAGCCGCCAACGCCGTTATCTTTCACGAACTGGGCTGATGCACCGCAGCGATGCATCAGCCCATTTTTCATACAGCAATCTGCTTTAAGCTGCCCGGCGCTTCCATTTGAGCAGGAAGGCCGAGTTGATAATGACAAGCACCGAGCCGGCATTGTGCACCAGTGCGCCGAAGACCGGATTGAGAATGCCCAGCATCGCCAGAATGATCGCGATGAAGTTCAAAATCATCGAGAAACTCATGTTCACCTTGATGGTTGTCAGCATGCGCTTAGAGAGCGCAATGAGGTGCGGCAGCTCTTTGACATCGTCATCGACGAGCACAATGTCAGCAGCATCCACGGCAATGTCGCTCCCAATACCGCCCATGGCAACGCCGACATTGGCTTTCTTCAGAGCAGGGGCATCATTGATGCCGTCGCCGATCATGCAGACGTTTTCCAGACGCTTTTGATAGGTGCTGATCCAGTTCAATTTGTCTGCAGGACGGCAGTTGGCGTGTACGTCGCGAATGCCGAGTTCCCCGGCAATGGCTTGTGCGGCGCTGTGATGATCGCCGGTCAAGAGCACGGGCGAAACGTGGAGCCCTTCAAGAGCTCTAATCATTTGAGCCGCTTCATTTCGAACGGTATCGGCGAGCGCTGCGTAGCCGACCATTTTCTGATCGACGGCAATATAAACAATCGTGTGGCCTTGACTGAGATGTGTTTGAACAGCAGCTTCAGCTTCTTCGGGCACTGCACCGCCGTGTTCAGCAAGGAGCTCCCGGCTGCCGGCCAATACGGCATGACCATTAACTGAAGCACTGACGCCTCGGCCCGGCAGCATTTCAAAAGCTTCACACGGATCAATGGCGGCTCTGACATCGCTCTTAAAGCACCGCACTACCGCTTTGCCGAGCGGGTGTTCGGAGAATTGTTCTGCAGCAGCACAGACGGCATAAAGGTCATCCGCAGTGAAATCTGCAGAAATCGATTCAACATGCACCACTTTGGGCGCTCCGTAAGTGAGCGTCCCTGTTTTATCGAAAGTAATCTTGGTAACTGCAGCCAGGCGTTCAAGCGCGTCGCCTTCACGGACGAGAAAACCGTGTTTCGTTGCGTTCCCAATGGCAGCCATGATGGCCGTCGGCGTCGCCAGAACCAATGCGCAAGGACAAAAAACGACGAGAATCGTCACCGCTCGGATAATTTCGCCGGTGAAAAACCAAGTCAAAGCGGCAGAGGTTAGGGCGATGACGACGATCCAAGTGGCCCAGCGATCCGCAATACCGACAATCTTGGCTTTGCCGGCATCAGCCGACTGAACCAAACGAATCATGCGCTGAATGGAGCTGTCTTCGCCCACTTTGGCAGCACGCATGTCAAAAGCACCGAATTGATTGACTGTACCGCTCGAGACTTCGTCGCCGGGCTCTTTGTCAACAGGAAGCGATTCACCGGTCATAACGGCTTGGTTTACGGATGTATGACCGGAGATGATCACGCCGTCAACCGGAATCGTCTCCCCGGGCAGAACACGGAGGAGATCCCCCACTTTAACGGCTTCGGCCGGCACGATCTGCTCGTTCTCAGGGGTGATTAACCGAGCTTTCTGAGGTGTGAGATGCACGAGCTTTTCAATGCCGGCACGAGCTTTGGCAACTGTGAGTTCTTCGAGGAGGCTCCCGAGCTGCATAATGAACGCCACTTCGCCTGCAGCGAAATCTTCTCCAATGATGACCGAGGCGATTAGGGCAAGGGATACCAAAAGGTCCGCTTTGATATCGAATTTCGTAATGATGCCGATGAAGGCTTCGGTGACAATCGGCACGCCGCAGAGGATGATGGCTACCCAGGCAGCGGAGAAGGGAAGCGGAGCGTCAAAAAGACTTAATAAGAGGGCAACGCCCGAAATAATGAGAAAGGCGATGTCGCGTTTCATGCCGCCGAGCCCGAGAAGATATTCAAGGCCATCGACGAGTTTGCTGACGAAGTATTTCATGACTGCAGACGGATGTGGTTTGCCGTGTTTTCGACCTCGTTTAGGCTGACCGAAAACCCGTTTCGATATACCCCCACGGGTATTCGTTTCGTACGCATGATACCTATAGGGGTACTGGTACGCAAGTGAAATCGAGCGGTTCCTATCTGCAAATCCGGCAGCTGCCAAAAAAAAAGCGGCAAATTGCCGCTCATTTCATCGGGAGGTTCGTCCGTCAAACCAACATGCCGTTAAGTCATGTTGGCGAAGCGTTCGACCGCCTTGGTAAAACTGTCAATGGTTCTGTCGGCATCACCATGTTCAATGCCGTCACGCACACAGTGTTTGATATGTCCCTCAAGAACAACGCGGCCGCAGCCGTGCAGTGCTGACTTGGCAGCATTGATTTGGGCGAGGACATCTTCGCAGGGGACATCTTCATCAATCATGCGGTCAATGGCCTGGACTTGACCCAGAATTTTTTTCAGGCGGCGATGCAGATTTTCTGCATCCATACACTGACGCATCGAAGCTCTCCGTTTTATTTGAAAAAAATGAAGCTGTATGAGCACCGTAAGGAAGACAGTATAAATCTTCATACGGATGAGAAAATCGGATGAAATCTTCATTATTCAACATAACGACTATTATGTTGAATAATATTTTGACCAAATCACATGTATTGAGCACCTGCCGAAAACTGCATGTATGAATACGAGTTAGCTTGGTGCGCAAACGGCGGCGCGCCTTGCGCATCGTATAAACTTACGTTTTTTGCAGTTTGGATCAGTTCGCGCGGCTTATAGCGCAGAACTGAGGTGCTTCATCGTTGGGTTTCATACCGACTCCGCTGCTTCAAACACCTGCCGGCATCCGTATGGAATGACGGCAGGCATATGCGGGATGCGGATACCCTCGACATCCATCCTGCAGAAACAATTAAAAGGATACGGCATGGAACAACGACAAACCTGGAGCAGTCGTCTGACCTATATTCTGACCGTAGCGGGCGCTACGATTGGATTCGGCGCAACTTGGCGCTTCCCCTATCTCGTTGGTCAGAACGGCGGCGGTGCCTACGTCCTGATGTTCATTTTGGTGATGCTTTTTGTGGGCATTCCCATCATCCTCGTCGAAAATGTCATTGGCCGCCGCGGGCAGGCCAACAGTATCGACGCCTTTCTGCCTGATGGCTCTAAATACTCTCCGCTCTGGAAGTTCTTCGGCTACACAGGCATTCTGGGTGCATTCGGCATCTTGTCCTACTACATGCCGTTAGGCGGCTGGGTCATAACCTATATCTACCACCTGATCCTTGGACTTTTTGGCATAGAGGGCGGTCTTGACCTTTCCTCCCCAGTCACCAAAGAGCTGACGAGCACCTTCTACCACGCCAATATTGAGCAAGCCCCTCTCATGATCACCATCTGCACAGCCGTCTTTGTGCTGATCAACTGGGTGATTCTCCGCAAGGGCATTATCGCGGGCATTGAAAGATCGGTGAAATTCTTAATGCCGCTGCTTTTTCTCTGCCTCATCGTGATGGTTGCCCGCAATCTAACGCTTGACGGCGCTTGGGAAGGCGTTCGCTTTTATCTGATGCCCGACTTCAGCAAGCTTTCGGGCAAGCTCCTCCTTGACGTGCTCGGGCAGGTGTTCTTTGCACTCTCCCTTGGTTTCGGCGTCATGATCACCCTTTCGAGTCATCTCAAGAAAGATGAAAGCATGGTGAAGACCGCCGTCATTACCGGCATCATCAACACGCTGATCGCCATTCTGGCTGGCTTCATGATTTTCCCGTCGCTTTTCAGCGCCGGCCTGAGCCCGGATTCCGGTCCTTCGCTCGTCTTTAAGACGCTTCCCATTGCCTTCTCGCACATGGCTTTTGGGAATTTCTTCGCTATTGTGTTCTTCCTGCTGCTCGTCGTTGCCGCCCTGACTACCTCCATTACCATCTATCAGGTCATCATCTCGGTGCTGCATGAAAAGTTCGGCTTCCTCTACGTCAATGCCATCAACACTGCATTGATCTTCACTTTCATCTTCGGCAACCTTCCCTGCATTCTGAGCGATGGACCGCTCGCCGATGTTCGAATACTGAATCGCTCCGTCTTCGATGCCTATGACTTCATTTCCGGCAACATCTGTTTTGTCGTGACAGCACTCGGCGCTGCGGTTTATGTCGGCTGGGTCATGAAGAATCGGGCGCTCGATGAAATTACCAACGGCGGGAAGCTCCATGGTTCCGTTTACAATATTTGGTACCAGTTTGTCCGCTTTGTGATTCCGGTGGTCATTCTTGCGATCTTCATTTACGGCTTGATTCCGCTCTTCTCATAAAGAGATTGGGACCCGCGCTGCTGATGAAGCATGCAGCTTGTTCCTTAACAGCTTCTCAGAGCTCGTTTGCTTTGCGGCAGACGAGCTCTTTAGTTTGTAATGCCGGGAGCGCATAGCGGATGGTGAAAGAGCTGGGCACATTTGCGGCATGCGGGCATAGAGCCATTCTGTGCATTAAGTCGTTGCATTTCTCATGAACTTAGGCACTACGCCTTAGCTCATCAGCAGATATGATTCTGCGCCAGCCGAACAGCTGTTCCAATGATCAAAACAAACATTGCGCCGCGAGCCTATGCCCTTAAGCGGCCGCTGAAGACCATGACCCCGATGACCGCCGCCAGCCGCCCCAAATTATGGAGAAACGACATTACAGGACTGCGCGCGTTGGCGGTTCTGCCTGTACTGATCTTCCACGCTTTTCCGTCTCTGATACCCGGGGGCTTCTTTGGTGTGGATGTCTTTTTTGTCATCTCCGGCTATCTGATTTCCGGAATCATTTTCCGCGGCATAGCGAGCAGCTCATTTAGCTACCTTGAGTTCTATGAGAAGCGCATCAAGCGCATTATTCCCAACCTCATTTTGCTGCTCACTTTTGTGGCTGCAGCGGGCTGGTTCATTCTTCTCCCAGATGAATATGCCAATTTGGGGATGCACATTGATGCAAGCACTCTCTTCATTCAAAATTTCCAGCTTCTCAGTGAAATTGGCTATTTCACGGAAGATGCACTTCGCAAACCCCTGCTCCACCTTTGGAGCCTGGCCATTGAAGAACAGTTCTACATTGTTTTTCCGCTCATCTGTACGCTGATCTGGCGCTTAAGCCGTTCTGTGAAGATGATTGGCATCGCTGCTGCTCTCATTGCATTGGGTTCACTCGCAGCCTGCCTCTCCTCTTCGGATCGCAATTTTGCCTTCTACTTCCCATTGACTCGCTTTTGGGAATTAGGTGCCGGCATTCTTTTGTCTTATTCTGAAACCTTCATTGGGTTCAGTACGTCGCATTTTTCCCAAAATGTCCGCAATGGGCTGTCCATCGCCGGCATCCTGATGATCGTCCTTCCGATGGCGTTCGTTACTGAGAGCGCAGCGCATCCCGGACTTATCACGCTGATTCCGGTTCTCGGTGCTGTTCTGATCATCGCGGCTGAACCCGATGCCTTTTTCAACCGTACGCTTCTTTGCTGGCGTCCGATGACCTTTGTCGGGCTGATCAGCTATTCACTTTATCTCTGGCACTGGCCGCTCTTGGCTTATCTCTTTATCGCCGTGCCGGATGCAACGCCCTCCGTATTGATTGCCGCATTGGCGCTGAGTTTTGTCATTGCCGCGCTCGTATATTTTTATGTCGAAAATCCTATTCGCCGATGCCGCAATTCCGGCAAAGCCGTTCTTCTTCTATTGGCTGGCTTAGTCTTAATGCTGGCACTCGGAGAGACTATTCGCCAAACTGACGGATTCCCTCAGCGCCCGCTTAAATTTGAGGACAAGGTGATCTCTGTTCGTGCAGAGAATGAATGGGATGGCTTTGAAAAGGCCCCCAGATTCAAATATGAGGGCGTGGATATTGCCACCCCCAACCCCAATGCATTCCCGTCATTGATTTTCATTGGCGACTCTCATATGGCGCAGTACTATCTGCGCGCTCAGCGGCTTAGTGAACGCGAGCATGTCAACTTCGGCATGATTGCCAAAGCCGGATGGTTCCTTTTCAATGACCAACGCATGGGGGACTATGCCCGTGCAGTGAAGGCGATTGTTGCAGACAAGCGTGTACACACGCTCGTCATCGGCAGCATGTGGGGCGGAAAAATTAAAGAGGAAGAGTTTTACCAGGTGGCCGCAACGGTCCGTCCGCTGCTCGAGACCCGGAAAGACCTGAAGGTCTATGTAATGCTGGATTACCCTTGGACGCCAAATGTCGGCGGCCAGCAAGGCATCTACGATCCTTTGAAGCACGTCAACCGTATTACGGGCGACGCTGTCGGTATGGTGCAGCCATTCCCAGCAGCCGATGACTGGAAGCGCGGCAATGAAGAAATCCAAAGAATTCTTGGTGACGCTGCTGAATATATAGACCCCACCCCTATTGTCTGCCCAGGTCAGAAATGCAATCTGCAGGCTTGGTATCGGGATGACGATCACCTGCAGCCCAAACGCATCGAAGCCGACGGCATCTGGGTAGACCGCATCTTTGAGCATGCTGCGGCTGCCGAATCCAAAGAGCGGAGCCGATGATTCAGGTCGAAGGCTGTGCGGCCATCTTTTGAATCGATGAGAATCAGCAAAAATCAAAGGAACCTCTTAGGGCTTGAGTGTTCACATACTTTGACGGAACGCAGACTCATTCGTTCTGCGTTCCGTCCAATTCTGCAGAAGCTTGAGGAGCTGCGGCCTGCCATAGAACCGCTTCTCATCAAACCTTCAATTCATCAGAAATTGCAGGCATCCAAGCGGCAGTCTCAACCCCGTGCCGCCCGATCGGGCTGTCGAAGGGGCTTAAGACCGGATTTTGATTAGCCAACAATCCTGCATTAATGCGCTAAGCACAAACCCTGATTAGGCGATGCCAAAATGAAAGCGCCATGAAATGGCGCATAACACATCAATCGTTTACTCCATTCAACACGATAAAGAGTCACGTTAATTTATTGGTTTACCGATTAAAGATGTACAACGCTTGATTTTTAACAAAGGTGCGTAGGTAAGTAAACGTTAACTAATTTACGAATCTAAACATACAAAGTTCTTTCCGTATAATCGATAACAATTCTCGTTCTAATTCTCAACGAAAGGACCTTGCTAATGAAGCCCTTCCGCCTTACCCGCCGTGCGCTTGGCAGCGCTGTCTGCATGACGCTCCTCGCTGGTACTGTTCTTTTTACTTCGCCGACGCCTGTTCACGCAGCAGCTCAGGGTAAAGACACTCTGGTATTCGTCAATTACCGTGATCTTCGCGATCTGAATCCGCACCTCTATGCCGGCGAAATGTTCGCTCAGGAAATGGTGTTTGAAGGGCTCGTCACCCTTGGCAATGACGGCAAGTATCACGGAGCAGTAGCCGAAAGCTGGGACATCTCGCCCGACGGCCGCGTGTACACCTTCAAAATTCGCCCGAATCTGAAGTTCACCGACGGCCACGTGCTTGACGCCTATGCTGTCAAGGCGAACTTTGATGCGCTGATTGACAACAAAACGCGTCACTCCTGGCTTGAAATGATGCGTCTTCTTGAAGGCGTAGAAGCGCCGGATGCCAACACGTTCGTTATTAAGATGAAGGAAGCCTACTACCCGATGCTCACGGAGCTTGCGGTTACACGCCCCTTTGCTTTTGTTTCGCCCAACGTCATGAAGGACGGCAAGACCAAGAACGGTCTTACCGCCTTTATCGGTTCCGGTCCCTATGTGCTGAAGGAGCATGTGGTTGACGAATACTCCGTCTTTGAAGCCAATCCGGACTACTGGGGCAAAAAACCCGCCATTAAGCGCATCGTCGTGAAGGTCATTCCAGACAATCAGACGCGTATTCTGGCGCTGGAAAAAGGCGAAATCGACCTCATCTGGGGCAAGAACATGATCGATGCTGACGCGCTCAACAAGTACCGCGACAGCAAGAAGTTCTCGATTGCCGTTTCTTCGCCCACTTCAACCCGTCAGATCATTCTCAATACCACCAACGATATCCTCAAGGACAAGAAGATCCGCACGGCCATTCAGCATGCGACGAACAAGTCGGTGATCTCACAGGGCGTCTTCCACGGCTTTGAGCCGGGCGCTGACACGCTCTATTCGACTTCGATTCCGTACTGCGATATCGATCTGAAGCCCTATAAGTACGACATGAAGGAAGCGGCCAAACTGATTGAAGAAGCCGGCTACAAGCGTGACGGCAAGCGCGCGCCTGCCGTCAAAGACGGGAAGCCCTTGGCGCTTGGGCTGCTTTACAACTCCAATTCGGTTTCTGAAAAGACGATTGCTGAATACCTCCAGAGCGAATTCGGCAAGCTCGGCATGCAGATCTCAATCCGCGGCGAAGAAGAACAGTCCTATCGCGACAACATGAAGAACGGCAAGTTCGACATGGTCTTCAATATCTGCTGGGGAACGCCCTATGATCCGCAGTCTTCGCTCGCTGCAATGCGTCAGCGTGTCTACGGCGACTATGAGGCTCAGCTCGGTCTCCCTGACAAGCATGAAATCGACGCAGCCATCACCAAGATCCTGACGAGTACGGATGAAAAAGAGCGCCGCGAACTCTATCGCTACGTGCTCACGCATTTGCACGAGGACGCGGTCTATCTGCCGATTTCATTCGAAACCAACAAAGCGCTTTTCAATGCTGAACTGGGCGGCGTCGGCTTCCTCTCGAACCAATACGAGATTCCTTTCGCCGACATGTATTGGAAGTAACCGCTTCTGATGCCGCAGGGGCTCGAACGCATGCATGCAGGGTCGAGCCCCTATTCGACTGCGCCGTTCCATTTATGGAAGTTTGGCGCCGGGGATTTGTCTTTCTATGCGCCAATACATCATCCGACGACTGTTGGCAACGATTCCGCTGCTCTTCGTCATCTCGTTTTTCTGCTTCATCTTTATCAATCTCATCCCGTCAGATCCGGCGGAAGTTGCGCTCCGCGTAAGACAGACGCCCGTCATTACGCCCGAAGCCATCGCGCAGGTCCGTGCGGAATTGGGCCTGGACCGGCCGTTTTTCGCGCGTTATGTCGACTGGGTTTGGAATTGCCTTCAGGGCGATTTCGGCGTGAGCTACACCAATCCGTCCCGCACAGTGCTGGGCGAACTCGGCCGCTGTCTGCCGGCCACCCTGTCACTTGCGGGCCTTTCCTTGGTCTATGTGATCGTGCTGAGCCTCCCCATCGGCTTTCTTTCTGCCGTCTATAAAGACAGCTGGTTTGACCGCATCATGCGCGGCATCGTCTTTGCGACAACGGCCATGCCCGCTTACTGGGTGGGTCTGCTCCTCATCTGGTTCGTCTCCATCAAGCTCGATTTGCTGCCGACGAGCGGCTCGGGCACTTTTGCCCATTTGATCCTGCCTGCCTTTACGGTGGCGCTAACCTACATTTCGACCTATATCCGCCTGATCCGCAACAACATGCTCGAAAACATGCGTGAAGACTATGTGCTTTACGCACGCGTCCGCGGACTCAAGGAAGGTTCGATTCTCGTCAAACACGTGCTCAAGAATTCGCTCCAGTCGTGCGTGACCGCCATCGGCATGTCGATTCCGCAGCTGATTGCCGGCACGATCGTTGTGGAAAACGTATTTGCCTGGCCCGGTCTCGGCAAACTCTGCATCACGTCGATCTTCAATCGCGACTACCCGGTCATTCAAGCCTATGTGCTCATGATGGGCGTGCTCTTCGTGATCTTCAACCTCCTCTTCGACATCATCCAGTGCGCGGTCGATCCGCGTCTGCGCAAACAGGAGACGGCCTGAAATGCTTAGAGTTTTTCTGCGCAATCCGGTCACGCAGTTCTGCCTGGTCGTGATTCTGCTTACGGTCTTTGCGGGCGTCTTCGCGCCATTGCTTGCGCCGCATGACCCGTATGAAAACAATATTCTGATGAAGTTCGCTTCACCTTCATGGGAATATCCGCTCGGCACCGATCAGCTCGGCCGCTGCGTTTTCTCACGCATGCTTTACGGTATTCGTCCAACCTTTTTCCTGTCGCTCCTCACCATGGCCGGCACGATTGGGCTGGGACTGCTGATGGGGGTTTTGGCAGGCTACTTCCGCGGACCGATTGATGAATTCATCATGCGCGTGGTCGACGTGATGCTCTCCTTCCCGTCGCAAATCATGATTCTCGCCGTGGTGGCGCTCATGGGCGTGAACATTGAGAACGTCATCATCGCCAATATCTTCATCAAATGGGCTTGGTACGCCCGAATGATCCGAACGGCCGTCGTGAAGTACACCGAATCGAACTTTATTCTGTACTCCAAGTCCATCGGTTCTGGGAATTACTTCATTCTCACGCATCACATGCTGCCCTGCATTGCTGCCGAACTTGCCGTTCTCGCGAGTCTCGACACGGGCTGGGCCATTCTGAACATCTCCACGCTCTCCTTCCTCGGTCTCGGCGTTCAGGCACCGATGCCGGAATGGGGCGCGATGCTCAACGAAGCCAAGAACGTCATGATCTCCAATCCCGAACAGATGCTCGTTCCGGGCATTGCCGTCGTCGTGCTCGTCGGCGCCTTCAACCTCTTGGGCGACAGCCTTCGCGACGCCCTTGATCCCAAGGAGGTTCGTCTCTGATGTCTCAGCAGTCTGTTCTTGACGTACAGGATCTGTACGTCACCTTCCATCAAGATAAGAAGTCCGCCGAACTCGTCAAAGGCGTCAGTTTTTCCGTAGCGCCCGGGGAGTGTCTCGGCATTCTCGGCGAATCGGGCTCAGGCAAATCCATGACCGCCAAGGCCATGCTGGGACTTCTCGACCGTTCGTTTGAAGTTCGCGGCAAGGTGTTCTTTCAGGGAGAAAGCCTTCTGGAGAAAGATGCCGATGCACTGCGCCGTCTTCGCGGCTCACGGATCTGCATGGTGCTCCAGAACCCCATGAGCTGCTTTGATCCGCTCTACCGCATCGGCGCTCAGATGGCAGAAACCTTTGAGGAACATACGGACTGGAGCAGCGCCGAAATTCGGACCAAATCGATCGAAGTGCTTAAACTCATGAAGATCCGTGACCCGGAGGATGTGCTGCGCAAATATCCGCATCAGATGTCGGGCGGCATGCTCCAGCGCGTGATGATCGGTCTCGCGCTTGCTCTGAAGCCGTCCCTCATCATCTGCGACGAGCCGACAACGGCCATCGATTCCATCAGTCAGTACGCCATCATGCAGGAGTTTCTGCGCATTAAAACGTCCCGCAGTGCTGCGATGATCTTCATCTCGCATGATCTCGGCGTGCTCTCGCTCATTTCGGACAAGCTCGTCGTCATGCATCGCGGCCTTGCCGTTGAGCGCGGTCTGCCCGAAGAAATCTTTGAGCATGCGAAGGACCCCTATACGCGCGAACTCATCGATCAGCATCTCTCAGTCATGTCGACCTTCAGCCGGGCTATTCGAGGAGAAAAAGTTCATGCTGCTTGAAGCAAAAGACATCCGCGTTTCATTCCGCAAGGAAAATCAGACGCGGCTCTTCGGCCGTGAACGTCAGGAAGTGCTCCACGGCCTTTCGATCGACCTCAAGGAAGGTGAATGCCTTGGCATCATCGGCGAATCGGGTTCGGGCAAATCAACTTTCGGACGTGTCCTCTGCGGACTGCTTGCGCCCGACTCCGGCACGGTTCGTCTCGACGGGCTCGATCTCTACGGCCGCCCGCCGCGTGTCGACAAAGCGCGCATTCAGTCGAGCATTTCCATTGTTTTTCAGGATTACACCACTTCGGCCAATCCGCGCTTTCGCGTACAGGGCATTATTGGGGAATCCTTCCGCGCCCTGCGCCTGAAGGGTGCAAACATCAGCCGAGAAACTCAGCGCAAGGAAACCATTGAACTCCTTGAACGCGTCGGTCTCGACGAAAGCTTTCTCACCCGCTATCCGCATGAGCTTTCGGGCGGCCAGCTCCAGCGCGTGTGCATTGCCCGCGCCGTCGCTCTGAAGCCCCGCTTCATTCTGCTCGATGAAGCAATTAGTTCTCTCGATGCGGCAACGCAGATTCAAGTAATGGACCTTCTGAAGGATCTGCGGCGTGAACTGAATCTCAGCTACGTCTTCATTACCCACGACTTGACCGCCATTACCTATTTTTGCGACCGCGTGCGGTTCCTGCACAACGGCAGCTTTGTAGAAGCCGTTGATGATATGAGCAGAATCGGCGACATCCGCAATGCTTACGCCCGCGATCTGCTGCGAGCTGTGATGGGCATCGGCATTCACGGCGCTCCGGATCCGGAAGCCGAAGCCCGCATGGAGCGAGATGAAGAAATCGGCACGCCGCACGGTGATGTGATGCACGTTCAGGGACAAGTTCTTTATTGACCATTGCGAGGAAAAACCCACAATGATTGAATTGTTTGAAATCGAGGGCGGCGTCACGCTGCGCGGATACCGTACATCGGGGAGCCGCCCGGGACCCCATGTGCTGATCACGGCCGGCATACACGGCAGTGAATATCCCGGCATTTTGGCCGCCAGAAAACTCAGAGCCTTTCTGTCGCAGGCCGATATTGCCGGGACAGTCACGGTCCTGCCGCTCTGCAATCCAACTGCTTTAAAGGAACGCACCAAAGCGATCTTCCCCGAAGACGGGAAGAACCTTAACCGCATGTTCCCCGGTAACCCGGAAGGTTCTGCGTCGGAAAAGACGGCTTGGGCGATCACCCAGCTCCAAGACGAAGCAGACTTCTACATTGACCTGCACGGCGGGGATCTCTTTGAAAAACTCACTCCCTATGTTTACGTGCCCGGCAATTGTGCGCCTGAGGTGACCACAACGGCTCGTGCCGCAGCCCAGGTGCTCAGTGTACCGGTCCGGGTTTTGTCACAGGCATCCACCGGCGCCTACAACAGTGCTGCGCTTCGCGGCACGCCTTCCATTCTCATCGAGCGCGGCGCCTGCGGGCTCTGGGAGCCCGAAGAAGTAGAAGCCTACTTTGAAGATCTCAAGGCGCTCTTCGCGCACCTTGGCATTATTGACGGCAAAGCGCCGGTTAATACTGCCCAGCGTGAGGCACCGTTTGCGACCTATCTGTCGCATTCGGAGTTTGGTCTTTGGTTCCCGCGCGTCAAGGCGGGCGATGATGTCCTCAAGGGTGACCTGCTTGGGCATCTCGAGGATTTCGATGGCGCGGTGCTCGCGCAGATTCATGCCCCGCATGACGGGCGCATTCTCTATATGACTGCAACGCTTTCTGCTCCGGCCGGTTGCGATTTGGTCGCCCTGGGATAAAGCATTCCGTCTGAAAACACCTCTGCGCGGTACTTCAGTCCGCGGAGAAACCCCAAATGCCGTCGTCAGCCAAACGTTCAAACCGCTGACGACGGCGTTTCGTTCTTATGGGCAAACACCCCTGCCGGTCTCTGCGTCATTCGTCAAAGCTTTGCATAGTCTTCGTCTGAAACGGGTTCGAGCCATTCGTTTGACGAGCCTTCGGCCGGAACTTCAATGGCAATATGGGCGAAAGACGAATCTTTTGCCGCACCGTGCCAGTGCTTTACTTCCGGCGGAATATTGACAACATCGCCCGGCTTCAGTGAGCGGGGAGGTTCGCCGTACGCCTGATACCAGCCGCGGCCGGCCGTAACGAGCAGAATTTGTCCGCCTTTATGATGCACGTGCCAGTTGTTGCGGCAGCCCGCCTCGAAAGTGACATTAGCCGTCACTAAACGCTCGACGGTGAGCATTTTGAGCCAGCTGCGGCCGGAGAAATATTGACTGTAAGCATTATTGGGATTGCCGAGCCCAAAGATACCCGGATTGATATTTTGTTCGTTCATGGCGTAACCAGAAGATTTTCGCAATTAGCAATAGATCTGCAGGGCAAAGAGTTGCTTTGCTGCAAACCGCAGAAGTGATCCCGCGATCTGAATGATCGGATGCGCTTCATGCTGATTTTTGATCAAATCTTTCAGAACGACTGCTCAATTCCGAGCAAGGTATTGCCTATTACGATCAGAACTTGGAATGCGATGATTCATCTCTTCGCCGCTCAGCCGATCATCCGTTATTGATAAAAGGTTGATTTTGATTGAACAACTGATCATTCATCCTTTCCGTTTCGACTTTGCGGACGGCTTGCCATGAGGCCGGAAACCTCGCCTAAATGCTTATGCCGATGAAGCGGCGCATCCTATTTCTTTAAACCGACATCCCCCTTCTCTAACGCCGTCGCGGTTCAGTCATTAGTAAATCTGAGAAGGAGTGCCGAGGTTCATTCCTCGGCAAAACCAGCTGCCAAATCGTATCGAGAGACAGTTTGAGCGTGCCGTGAACAGGAATAAAAAAAGCGGAACTTCACCCAAGGAAGTTCCGCTTTTGGTCATGCTGCAGAAAATCAGAGTTCTTCAGCAGAGCGATCCGCATAGGTGCGGAAGTCATCAAGCTTGGCGCCGGCGTTGATGGCGGCGATGAGCCACTTCGGCTTGCGGCCGCGGCCCGTCCAGGTATTGCCGTCGGCATCGCGGTACTTGACCATACGGCCGTCGTCGTCCTGTTCGCCCGGAGCGGGGACGGTGATGTCGTCCGTCGTAAGATGGTACGTGCGGATCATGACCTTAACGCGTTCCACAACCTGCTTCTTAATCGCAGCGCGGCGAGCATCCAGGGCACGCTGTTCTTCTTCAATCTGGGTCAGTTCATTTACGAATTTATCATCGGACATATTATTCTCCGAAAAAATGGGAAAAAGTCTTGTTGGAACGAATAATACCAAATTTAATCTCAAAAGCAATATCTGACTTGAGAAAAAAGTTATTCAAACTCGTGTTCGATCAGACTGTTTAGACATATCGAGAAAGAGAATATTGTGATGCAATGGGATGAAGAATTCTTATTGAGCAGGTTTTGTAAGCAAGAATACTAAGATCAAAGCTGAAGACGGCGCAGAGAACCGCAAGCGATTGAACCATTGTGAGCTGCAGAAAGATTCAATCTGAAGTACTTGGCCGAATGAATGCCTTATGCCGCGCTGCGTTTGACTTAAAGTTCCTTTTGCCCTGAATATTTACGTTGTTACTGCCGCACAACAAGACTTAGCGGGAGTACTTGCTCTCAAAGCAAGACTTTTCGTGCCGCAATTGCATACAATTTCATAAAACGAAAGTTGTATTTGCCGTCAATGCATCTCGATTGGTATCGAAAAACATGCCGCTTCACTATGAACTCTCTGATCTGCGCCTTCTTTTGATTCTCATGCGTACGCGCAGTTTGTCAGCGAGCGGAGAAGCGGCACATTTGACAACTTCAGCCGTCAGTCTTCGCCTCCGGAAACTCGAAGACGGCATCGGCGCGCAGCTTTTCACGCGGACCGGGAAAGGACTCGTGCCGACTGAAGCCGGAACCGCATTGGCCGAAGCTGCAGTGCCCATTCTTGCAGAAGCGGCGGCGCTCGACGCACGATTAAATCCCTTTTCAAAGCATGATCCGGAGCCGCTTCGCATCTTTTCAAACAGCACAGGGCTGCAGAATTTTCTCTGCCGAATCGCGGCCGATTATCTGCGCGAAAATTCAAGTTTCCGCGCCGTATTAACTGAACAGCGAAGTTCATTGACGCCTGAGGCAGTGCTCACCGGTGAAGCCGATTTGGGACTCATCGGCGGAATTCGGGAACTTTCGCCGGCCTATCGGACGAAGCTCGAACTCGTTCAATTTGTCGAAGATCGCCATGTGGTGATTCTCCCGAGAGACTCCAGCGCGGCTCAGCAGTTTAAAAATCGGCCGATTCTATTTGCCGAGCTCCTCAATCTTCGATTTGCTGCACTCACTGACGCGAGTCCAATGACCGCAGCCATGAAAGAGCGTGCATTGGCCGCAGGCTTTCGCTTTGAACCGATTATTGAGGCCCCTTCCTTTAGTCTGCTGGTTGAACTGGTGGCTCGAGGGCCGCTCGCGGCAGTCGTTCCTGCGTCGGCTGTTCCGCCAAACGCACCGGTAGAAGTGCGCGAGCTGGAGGACAGCTGGGCGGCACGCCCGCTTGCTTTCGTATTGCCTAAAGCGCGCCCAGCTTTGCCTTCAGCAATTGATTTTGTCGAATTCGCATTGCGTACTCAAAAAAGATAAGCATCATTGCGTCACCATTTGTATACCAATAAGGGCATAAAGAATACCTCAACGCGCCATTGAGTATCTCTCAACGCATCTGACGCTCGCGAGGCGGATACTGTCGGGCAGATTCAATGCATCCAACACCGCCCTATGACCGAGTGCGGCCGCGGATGCAGCATTTCGACAAAATGCTCGGCCACATTCCGAGCACACCCTCAAGGAGAAATTCTTTATGAAGCGCACTTTCATTGCCGCCGCCCTGGCACTTTCCGTCGGCGCAGCTTTTGCCAATCCCGATGCCGTTGTGATTGGTGCCGGCGGAGCTGGACTTTCCGCAGCCGTTACGCTCCACGACCTTGGGCGCGAAGTGGTGGTTTTGGAAAAGATGCCGATGATCGGCGGCAATACAGTGCGTGCCGAGGGCGGCATCAATGCCGCGGAAACGCCGCAGCAGAAAAAGGCCGGCATCCCCGACACGATCGATCAGTTCTATGCCGATACGATGAAGGGCGGCCACAACCTCAATGACCCTGCGCTGGTGCGCACGCTGACGACGCATGCGAAGGACGCCGTCGCTTGGCTCGTTTCACTGGGTGCTGACCTCAATACCGTTGGGCGCGCGGGCGGCGCCAAGTATCCCCGCGCTCACCGTCCGACAGACGGCTCCGCCATCGGCCCGGAAGTCATCCGTGTGCTCTGGAAGGCCGCCAAAGACCGCAAGATGGACGTCCGCACGCAGACGCGAGCTACCGAAATCATTATGAAGGACGGCCGCGTAGCGGGCGTCAAAGCCACGACCAAGGACGGCAAGGTCTATACGATTGATGCCAAGGCCGTGGTGCTCGCCACCGGCGGCTTCGGCGCCAATCAGGATATGCTCGTCAAGTATCAGCCCAAACTCAAGGGTTATGCGACGACCAATCAGCCCGGCGCAACGGGCGACGGCATTATCCTGGCCGAACATGCCGGCGCAGCGCTCGTCGATATGAAGCAGATTCAGGCGCATCCGACGGCTGCGCCGGACGGCACGCTGATTTCTGAAAGCGTGCGCGGCGACGGCGGCATTTTGATCAACGCCGAAGGCAAGCGCTTCACCAATGAGCTCCTCACGCGCGATGTGGTTTCGGCCGCTGAACTTAAGCAGCCCGGCCGCTTCGCCTGGGTCTTCTGGGATGATGCTACCCGCAAGTCCGCCAAGCTCATGGACTCCTACATTTCGATGGGTCTGGCCGTCAAGGGCAATACCGTCGCCGAAATCGCCAAGGCGATGAACGTGCCGGCGGCAGAGCTAGAAGTCACGCTCAAGGCTTATGCGGCCGGGAAAGCTGCGGGCAAGGATGCGTTCGGCCGTGCTGATATGCCGCAGGCTATGCAGACCGCCCCGTTCTTTGCCGTCAAGGTTCAGCCGGCCGTTCACCACACGATGGGCGGCGTGAAGATCGATACCAAGGCCGAGGTGCTTAATCCTGCCGGTCACACGATCCCGGGTCTCTTTGCGGCCGGTGAAGTCACGGGCGGCGTCCATGGCGGCAACCGCCTCGGCGGCAACGCTCAGGCTGATATTGTGACGTTCGGCCGCATCGCCGGTCAGTCCGCTGACGCTTATCTGAAGACGGCCAAGTAATAAAAAGTAATGCTCGCCCCCTGACGCTCAGCCCGAGGGCGGCTGAAACTAAAGAAAAAGCTTCCCGACGCACGTGAGCATTGGGAAGCTTTTTATATTGCGGTCGACGGAGAGGAAAAACCGCCGCAGTCGGGTGCGGAGATCTGCATAGAGGCGGTGACTGCGGCGGCAGGAAATCTTTCTTCATCGCCTCCGCGAGCGTCTCAGCTCGCTGCCGCTGCAGCCTCGCGAATCTTGGGCGCCGGCGCAGCCGAAGGCGTGAATTCGGCTGGACAAAGGAGCGATACGGAATAATCCTCAAAAAGTGAGAGCCGAGCTGCCCGCTCAGCGAGCAGTGCGCCGTTGGTACGGTTCCACGCTTGAGCCGAAGCCGAGTCGCGCCAGATGGACTTCACCATAATGCGGCGAGCCTCATCAACAGCCATGAGCTGTTCGGTTGAAAGGCATCCGTCAGCTGCAGCCAAATCCCTTTGTGCTTCAAGCGCGTAATGGACGTAAGCTTCAAGGCGCCCGGGCTGAACCTGAGCTTCAAACAGCAAGACGACTGACATGCAACCTCCGATGAGGAATAACCTCATTCGGATGCTAGAACGCGGTGCAAACAATGCCTATCCACCAAAAGAACTCCGCCAAAGTAATTAGATGCTGAGCGGCATGCCCTCGGCTCGATCGGCAGACGGCCAGATGGTGTTGGGTCAGCTATTACCTCATTTGTCTGATGCACTAATGGGAATGCCTGAGCCGCATGCACTTTTTCGGTGCGCAGAAGTCCTAGAATCGATCTTCCAGCGAATCAAACTCCCATTTTGCCCTATGACAAAACCTACTGAAGGCGCCTTGTCCGCCAAAGACGGTACGTCTTCCGAGCGCGTTCAAACGGACGCAGAATCGGCCGATTCTGAAGCTCTCTCCTCTTCCAAAGCCGTGAGCCAATCGGACCATGAGGATGCCTGGTCCGACTTTTGGGCCGGCGCACGCTCAACCCTGCCGATCATGATCGGTATTTTGCCGCTCGGCTTTATTCTCGGCACGCAAGGCGCGCAGCACGGGCTCTCGGCCATCGGCATGGCCATCATGTGTGCCTTCAACTTTGCGGGCGGCAGTGAATTTGCCGCTGTGGCGCTCTGGAGCTCGGCACCGAGCTTTATTGTTATTGTCTGCGCGACTTGGCTGATCAACTGCCGGCATATTGTGCTGGGCGCTGCGCTCACGCCTTTTATGCAGAGCGCGAAAGTGTCAACGCCAAGGAGCCTCCTCGCCTTTTTCGTCATGTGCGATGAAACGTGGGCACTGTCCATGCAGGAAGTGCATCGCCGCCGCAAGGCGGGGCGCCCTGCTGCTGAGCTCTTCTCCTTTTCCTACCACATGGGCGTCGGCATAACGCTTTGGACCTCGTGGTTCATGGTCGCTGCGATTGGCGCCGCTGTCGGCGGGTCGCTCGGCGACCTGACCCGCTGGGGGTTCCTGATGGCTTTCCCGGCCACCTTCATCGGTCTCGTGGCGGCGATGCGGCCGGCGCTTTCCAAATCCGGCCCGATGGCCGCCTCGGCGCTCGTCGCGGCCGGGTCGAGCCTCTTTGTGCCGCTTCACTGGAGTATTCTCCTCGGCACCATTACCGGTCTGGTTCTGGCAGCGGTGAGCGAATAAGGAGAACACGAAGATGTCCGATACGCTACGCACTATTTTCGCCCTGCCCTCGCTTCAGGAATTCATCGTTATCTGCGGCATGCTGCTTGCCACCTACTCCACACGCCTGATCGGCTGGCTGGTGCTTCGCCGTCATCCCGTGTCGCCGCGCATGCAGCGCATTCTGGATGCCGCGCCCTGCTGCGTAATGATTTCCATCGCCGCACCGGCCTTTATGACGACAAACATTGTGACGCTCGTGACGCTCGCGGCCACGGTCGTTGTGGCCCTGAAGACCAATTTGGCGATCACGATTGTCTTCGCGGTGGCCTTCAATGCACTCCTGCAGACCTTCTTCTAAAGTCTGGGAGACATATTGGCGCTCAATACGGCTCGAACTTCGCATGTTCGAGCCGTTTTTTTAGGGGTTTGAAGGCTCGAGCAGAATCGTACAGTTCTTTGCGGCGATCAGCAGGGCGGGCCAAAGCCTGCGGTCTTAGAGTTTGAAGCGATTCATCATCGCTGCCCGACGATGCCCCAAAGAGATGCCGGCATCGCTTTTTTTCGGGTGAGCCTCACCATTCAAACAGGACAAAAAATGCAGATCCTCCAAAATGTCGAATACGGCGGTGAGCGCCCGCTTTTTGCGCTCCGCAGCGCGGAGCTCGACCACGTTGTCATTCACCCGGGCGAATCCGCCTTAAAGCACGTCGAAAACATCACTGCCCGAGAATGCCTCTTTGAAGGCAAATACCCCTTCTGGCACGCCAAACATGTGGTGCTCGAGGGCGGCCGCTTTTCGCCCGGCGCCCGCGCCGCCATCTGGTACGCCGACGATGTGCGCATGAAGCACACCCGAATCGACGCGCCGAAGATGTTCCGCGACATGGAAAATATCGACCTCGAGCAGGTAGAACTCTCCGACGCGATGGAAACGCTTTGGAACTGCCGCAATATCAAACTCAGGCACGTGTCGGCCGATCATGCCGATTATCTCTTCATGCATTCGGCCAACATTGATATCGCCGACTATGTTCATCACGGCAACTATGCTTTCCAGTACTGCCGCAATGTGGTGATCCGCGACGCCGAGATTCACGCCAAAGACGCCTTTTGGAATTCGGAGGACGTCACGGTGTACGACTCGGAAATCGACGGCGAATTCCTTGGCTGGCACACCAAGCGCCTGAAGCTCGTCAACTGCCGAATCAAGGGCACTCAGCCGCTTTGCTATGCAGAGGATTTGGTGCTTGAAAACTGCACGATGGATCCCGACTGCGATCTCGGATTTGAGTATTCCACCGTGAATGCGGATATCCGGAGCCCCGTAACGAGCATCAAGAACCCGATTCACGGACTCATCCGCTGCGAATCGCTCGGCAAATTGATTCTCGACGAACACCGCCGCAGCGGATCGGACTGCATCATTGAAACCGGTACGGCACAATAGGCGCTTTCGTTGCCGAAGAAGGGGAAATTCAGCATGAAGGCATTCAACTTCGACGAACCGACAGAGCGTCGGGGCACCGGTTCCTACAAGTGGGAGTCTGCCGACGCGGATGTCATTCCGCTTTGGGTAGCGGATATGGATTTTCGTACGGCCCCCTGCATCATTGAAGCACTCAGCGACCGCGTCCGGCACGGCGTCTTCGGCTACGAAAAAGTGCCCGACGCCTGGTACGAAGCGCTCCAAGGATGGTTTGCCCGGCGACACGGCTGGCAGATCCGCCGCGAAGAAGTGCTCTGTACCACCGGCGTGGTCCCCGCCGTCTCCGCGGTCATCAAAGCCTTTACGCGGCCGGGCGACGGTGTGGCGCTGATGACGCCCGCCTACAACTGCTTCTTTTCGAGCATCCGCAACAACGGGTGCTTTGCGGCAGAAACTTCGCTTCTAATGGACGATGCCGGCTGGACAATTGATTTTGCGGCGCTCGAAAAGACGCTCGCCGACCCCAGAGTGAAGGTGCTCCTTTTTTGCAGCCCGCACAACCCGGTGAGCCGTGTCTGGACGGCCGACGAAATTCGCCGGACGGCTCAAATCGCACACCAGGCCGGCGTGCTCTTCGTTTGCGACGAAATTCACGGCGAGTTTGTCTTTGGCGGCAGCCGTTATCTCCCTGCGGCTCAAGTTGAGGGCGTCGATCCCCTGCGCACGGTGATCTTGACCTCCCCCACCAAGACCTTCAATCTGGCCGGGGCCGGCATTGCTGCCATTATTGCCGCCGACCCCAAGGTCCGAGCGAAGATTGACCGCGCGGTCAATGACAACGAGTGCTGCGACGTCAATGTATTCGGCGTTGCTGCGGATATTGCCGCCTGGAACCAAGGGGAGGAGTGGCTCGAAGCCCTGCTCTCCTATCTGCAGGGCAATCTGGCTGCCGCTCAAGCCTTTTTTGCCGAAAAACTGCCGCTCTGCCGGCTTTCCAAGCTCGAAGGCACTTACCTCCTCTGGGCAGACATGCGGCCAATGCTGGGTGCGGACCTAGACACGGACGCCTTTTGCGAGTCGCTTAAAACGCACGAGAAAGTCTGGGCTGCAGCAGGCTCGCATTACGGCCGAGACGGCGAAGGGTTTGTGCGCATCAATATTGCGACGCAAAGAGCCCTGCTCCTTGAAGGTCTCACACGGCTCGCTGCCGGCGCAGAACGCTGGCAGAACCGCGAAAAAGAATGAACGGATCTTTTCTCTGGTTCGGAGGACGGGCTTCAATGTGAGGTATTACCGATGAAGAGTGTCTTTTTTACCAAACTAAGATGAATGTCTTATTGACGGTTTTACTAATTCATTCCATGATTACCCCAACAGCACCCAAAATGATGGGTGCGCAAAATTGAAAGCGAACTTTTCATTTTTTAGAAATTCTCGTTTTCTCACGACTTTTTGGGAACTTTTATAACCATGACCGAGCGTCGCTACAAGCTGATGTGCTGCACCATGTGCGCGTGTCTGATGTGCTGCTGCACGCAGACCGGCCGCGACGCATGGTTTCGATGTCGTGAGACCTGAACTTCCGGAACATTCAGCCATATTCCGGTGAGTCAGGTTTATCTCAGCGGGATCCAAAAGGCGTCGCGGAAGCGGCGCCTTTTTTTAGACTCCGAATTCAATCCGTTTCGTAATTTGACTTTCCGACAGAAATAACTGACAGAAAGCGGGGCTTCCTTTACGCCTAAAAACACCAAAAAACTTCGGTAATACATCATCAACTCATTTTTTAAAAGCTTTACTTATTCATTGACGTCCAGGGCCATCATCATGAAGATCTCTACCATTGCCGTTCACGGCGGTCTCACCGACACTTCCCACTACGCTGCCGCATTCCCCGTTTATCTCACATCAACCTTTATCCAAAAGGGGCCGACGGAGTTCCGCGAATACGGCTACAGCCGCACAGCCAATCCGACGCGTTCGGACGTTGAAAAGCATGCTGCCGACATTGAGGGCGCCAAGCACGGCATCGCCACTGCCACCGGCATGGCCGCGGTTTCGCTGGTCTTTGAAACGCTCAATGCCGGCGACCGCGTGCTGATCTCCAACAACGTCTACGGCGGCACCTGGCTTTATGCGACCGAGCTCTTTAAGAAGCGCGGCGTCGAATTCACGGTGGTCGACGACTTCAATACCTACGACTTTGAAACGGCGCCCGCTGACGTCAAGCTCGTCTACATCGAAACGCCCTCTAATCCGCTCCTCGAAGTCACCGATATTGCTCATGTGGCCAAAGCTGCCAAAGCCCGCAACTGGCTGCTCGCCGTCGACAATACGTTCCTCACGGGCGTCAATCAGCGTCCGCTCGACCTCGGAGCCGACGTGGTCATCTATTCAGCCACTAAATATTACGGCGGTCATTCCGACCTTCTCGCCGGTCTCGTCGTCCTCAATGACGACAAGCTCTATGAAAAGCTCAAGCTCTACTCGAAGGCCCTGGGCGGCGTCCTCGATCCGTTCGACTGCTTCCTGCTCGAGCGCGGCATCAAAACGCTGCCGCTGCGCCTGGCCCGCCACGAAGAAAATACCCATGCGATTGCGCGCTACCTTTCCGCTCATCCCGGGGTTGAAGCCGTCTTTTATCCGGGTCTTGAATCCGATCCAGGTTATGCCGTCAACCGCCGCCAGTCCAAAGGCGCGGGCGGCGTGCTCTCTTTCCGCTTCAATGAAGAGGCCTATGACCTTGAAAAGTTTGTGAAGGCCTTGAAGCTCTTCCAGTTTGCCGTGAGTCTCGGGAGCGTTGAAAGCCTGATCAGCATTCCGGCCACCATGACGCATGAGTCCTATGCGCCGGAACTGCAGAAGAAACTCGGCATTACGCCCAATCTCATCCGCGTCGCCGTCGGCATTGAAGACATCGAGGATCTCATCGCCGACTTTGAGCAGGCCTTTGCCGCCGCGAAGCGCTGATGAAGCACTCCGGCCGCTAAACCACTTTCACAGAGCTCACTCATCAAGAGCGACGGTCCGCACCCGCGGGGCTTCCGGCAGGGTCACGACACTTTTTTTCCGACCACCCGCCGCGGCTCTATCGGAGGCCCCGCCGGTGCGGACCGTTATTGAGCAAAACGCATCGAATTCGCTAAGTTCAAAGGATTTTCATCATGACGCACTCCATTTCCGCTTCTGCCCATTCTTTTTCACTGCGCGCGGTCTCTCGCCGCTGGACGCTCGGCGCCGCGCTTGCACTGACAGCAGCGTTTGGCTTCGCCGCGAACGCCGCACACGCCGAAGATCTTGATGACATCAAGGCCCGCGGCGTCCTCACAATCGGCACGGAAGGGGTTTATGCGCCCTATACCTATCATGACGAAAAAGGCCGCCTCACGGGCTACGACGTGGAAGTTGGCCGCGCCATCGCCAAGAAGCTCGGCGTTGAAGCGAAGTTTGTCGAAACCCCGTGGGATGCACTCATTGCGGGCATTGACGCCAAGCGCTATGACATCGGCATCAACCAGATTGGTCTTTCGCCTGAGCGCCTCGCGAAGTACGATTTCACGAAACCTTATGTGTCAATCAAGGGCGTGCTCCTTGTGCGCAGCGACAACGAGAAGATCAAGGGATTTGAGGACCTCAAAGGCGTCCGCATGGCGCAGACCATCACCTCCAACTGGGGAAAGATTGCGGTTAATGCTGGCGCTGAAATCGTCGGTGTGCAGGACTTCGCGCAGTCGGTTCAGCTGATTGCTCAGCGGCGCGCCGATGCGGTGGTGAATTCCGAACTCGCCTGGGTCGATTACCGCAAGGCGCAGCCCAACGTGCCGGTGAAGGTGGTCGCCACGACCAAAGAGGGCATTGACGTGGCTATTCCGGTGCGCAAGGGCAACCCGAAGCTTCTCGCGGCGCTCAACCAGGCGCTCGATGAACTGCGCGCCGAAGGCGTTCTAAAGGCGCTTTCCATCAAGTTCCTCGGCATTGACGTGTCAACGAAGTAATCTTTGGCGGCGTCGGACCTCAAGGAAAAGTTTTTCTGCCCGCACTCTTGACCTTAAAGGACAGAAAAGCCCCCAAAGTCCGGCGCCGCTTCCCTATCATTAGACACTTCCTGCAAGCTCCCCGCCCAAACCGCTGAAAACGGCCGTGTACTCTCCCAGAGGGCAATCACGGTTGTGAGCGGCCCCCAAACCGAGCACGTCATGGACCAGCGCATTATTCAAATATTGTCGGACTCCTTCACTCAGCTTCTCATTCCCGGGATCTGCGTGACGATTCCGCTCACCCTCATTTCTTTTGCCATTGGCCTCGTTGTCGCCGTGGCCATTGCACTCATTCGGACGGCGAAGACGCCCGTTCTCGAGCCGCTCGCCCGAATCTACGTCTGGATCTTCCGCGGCACGCCCGCGCTCGTACAGCTTTTTGTCATCTTCTTTGGCCTCCCGAGCATCGGCATTGTCATCGACGCCTTTCCGTCGGCCGTGATCGCCTTTTCGCTCAATGTGGGCGCCTATGCTTCTGAAGCGCTTCGCGCCGCCATCGGCGCGGTGCCGAAGGGACAGCTCGAGGCCGGGCTCTGCGTCGGCATGAGCTGGACGCAGACGATGTTCCGCATTGTGCTGCCGCAGGCCTTCCGCACGGCGTTCCCGCCGCTCTTCAACGAGTTCATTTCGCTCGTGAAGAACACTTCGCTCGCCTCGTCGATTACGGTTTATGAAATGTTCATGAGCGCGCAGCGCATCGCCGCCCGCACGTATGAACCTTTCTGGCTTTACCTGGAAGCGGCCGTTATCTACCTCGCCTTCACAACGATCTTGTCGCGCATTCAGGTTTGGGGCGAAAAGAAACTCCAGCACTACGACTATTAATGAGGGGCTCCCCAAAGATGCTTGAACTCAAGAATATTAAGAAGTCTTTCGGCGGCACCGAAGTGCTCAAAAATGTCGGCCTCAGTGTGGCCAAGGGCGATGTGGTCGCCATCCTCGGTCCTTCGGGGTCCGGGAAGACAACGCTCCTCAGAATTGCCAACTTTCTGGAAACCGCTGACGGCGGCGAAATGAATTTCGAGGGCGAGGTGCTCGACCTCCCGAAGGTGAGCCACCGGGATGCGGCCCGCATCCGCCGCAAGACGGGTTTTGTCTTTCAGAACTACAACCTCTTTCGCAACCTCACCGCACTCGAAAACGTCACCGAGGGGCTGCGCGTCGTGCACAAGCTTTCCGCTGCCGAGGCCGAACGCATCGGGCGGGAATGTCTTGAAAAAGTCGGCATGGGCGACCGTGCGGATCATTACCCAAGTCAGCTCTCGGGCGGCCAGCAGCAGCGCGTCGGCATTGCCCGAGCCATCGCGGCCAATCCCGACGTCATTTTCTTTGACGAACCGACCTCCGCGCTCGACCCCGAACTCGTGGGCGAAGTGCTCGCCGTCATCAAGAAATTGGCCGAAGAAGGCCGCACGCTCGTCATCGTCACCCATGAGCTCGATTTCGCCCGTCATGTCGCCACCAAGGTGACCTTCATGGATAAGGGCGTCGTTGTCGAAGAAGGCGCACCGGAAGTGTTCTTCACGAATCCGAAGGAGCCGAGAACGCGGCAGTTTTTGTCGCGCTATCTGGCTTCCATCGGCACGCCCGACTATGTGATTTAAGGCTCTTGAAGGCGTCCGGCCGACCGCTTTGGGTCAAATTGGGGGCGGTCGGCCGGACGTATTCTCTAAAAAAACCGAAGAGCAGAGAGCGCAGTCCCATCAGGCAGAATTAGCCTTTTTAAATCATATAGTTATACAAGCAATTTTGAAATTGAAAGCGGGCATGAGCGTATACGTCCAAGGCAATGTGTACGTATACAAACTCGTTACAAACCCGTAATTAGGTGCGGGGATGGAGTGATGGCGGTAGGCTTGAGAACGCTGTGAACCATCAGAAGCTTCTGAGAGAGAGGGATGTATGAAAACTCCGCCGGCGGCGATTGCCTTGCTTTTGATTTCCGAAGCCGCACTATGCGGCTCTTGGTCGTATATCGGCGGCGCTTACCCGCATGCGGCATTTATCGAGTCAACTACCATACTGGACGAGGGCCAAAACACCAAAGGGTTTTGGCTTGCAATGGTTAACGTGGACAAGTCGCTTCCCTTTGACACTGTGGTTAACTATGTTCAAGTGGACTGCCGCCAGCGGCAACTTAGGGCTTTGCAAAGCGATTTTTACTTACGAGGCAAGCGTATGGGGGGCGATGTGATCCCCACCCTCTGGCAACATATCATTCCTGATTCTATGGGAGAAAGTTACCTTTTGTTCGTTTGTCAAAAATATGACCCCATGAACTACGCTATCCCAGATACCCCCGCCATGGAGCTGTGGAAAATTGCGCAGCCCCTAATCAAAAATAACAAGTAGCGTCTTATTTCCACATCCAGTCTAAAAGCATCGTCGGGCCTTGTTTACCTCTATCTTTAGGCATGAAATAAGTCTGCGAGAGAGAAGATGAGCCATAGCTGTCCCAAATTTTCAGTCTTATCTGTTCTCCTTGCCTAATGGGTATCGGCCGAGCTTGGACGCGCCGCATCGAGATTGGTTTTCCAAACAACTAGAGACTTCTCGTCCCATTGAGAGTCGCGTAGTCAAAACAGCTAGCATGCTGCTTTGCCAATCCCTCGCGATCCGTGTTTTTTTGGGGTCTACACCTCTCGCAACACGGCAGCTCAGTCATCCCGTTGAATCGTGTCAACCATTTGTGTGCCGAGTCGCTCGACGAGTTTACGGAGCGAATGACTCCAGTCCCAGTCAGTATGCTTGCCTTGAAGCGGCCACATGGCAAGAACATGCTCAAGTACTTCTAGGGCGATCTTCTCAAACCAAGGTTGGCTTCCGTCCTTCATATCGCCACCAAGGTGACCTTCATGGATAAGGGCGTCGTTGTCGAAGAAGGCGCACCGGAAGTGTTCTTCACGAATCCGAAGGAGCCGAGAACGCGGCAGTTTTTGTCGCGCTATCTGGCTTCCATCGGCACGCCCGACTATGTGATTTAAGGCTCTTGAAGGCGTCCGGCCGACCGCTTTGGGTCAAATTGGGGGCGGTCGGCCGGACGTATTCTCTGAGAAAACTAAAGAGCAGAGAGCGCCGCCCGTCAGGCGATGCGCCTCGCGAACATGAAGCTGCGCGAAGAACCAGCCCATTTCGGCGAAGGCCAGATCATTTCGCCGATCTTCTCCCAGGGCTTACGCTGATAGAAGCTGTAGTCGCAGTAGTTATCGGTGAAAAGCGCATATTCCTGAGCGCCGTGAGCACGCATGACGGCGTGCACTTCCGTGAGAAGGCGCTTGCTGAGTCCCATTCCTCGGGCTTTGGGCGACACCCACAGAAAATCGAGTTCGGCCGCAAATCGGCGGCCGTCAGCCTGTGCGCGCTGGGCCAGCCGGCGGTTGCAAATCGAAATTTCGTCCAAAAGCGCCATTGCCTCACCGCCGAGCTTATCCACGGCTTCCTGCGCCCAAACGACCGAGGACTTCCAGGAACTCCCGAGCTCGAGCTTTTTCATGCTGCGGGCATGGCCGACAGCAGCGCCGAAGAGTTCATCGCCCTTCCATGCCAAGCATCCAAACGAAGCTTTTTCAAACAAGGCGGCCGTCCACCAGCCGGACACGACCGGATCGCCGTCATCCTCCATGCCCCATTGCTGGTAATAGGCATCCATGACAGCCTGAAAATCTGCGGCAGCAAGCGGTCTTACCACAATGCCGGCGTCGGCGAGCGCATCACCGTGACGAGCATCCGGTGCATTGGCTGAACGAATCTGCGGATCCGCTGGGGTTGAATGTGTAGTTTTCTCCAAATAAGTGGGTACTGAAACGAAAGTCATAAACCTTATAAAAGAGTTGGGGTGCGCGCATTCTATCCGAATACGCCCAGGACTTCATTGGTTTTTGCCGAATAATCAGGACGTACGCTTTCCCGCCTTGCTCAAAAATCCTGTCACCCGTCATTCGTTTTGGGGGCCGCTCAACCGCCTTCAGCGTCTTGGCGAACTTCTAGGGCACCTCCTTCGGGCGGTAAGCAAAGGGCCGTGCCGCGGGGTTAAGCTTAGCCAAAAGGATTAAACGCCAAACTGCCTTTCACTTGTCCGCTCTCCGCCCCAGCTGATGTCCTTTACCCTTCGTCCTTTCGCGTCTGCCGCTCTGCTTCTGAGCATGGCCGGACTCTGCGCCGGCACCCTTCTGGCTGCCGAGCAAACCGAGCCCTCCGAGGCAAGCGCCGTGCGGGCGCGGCCGCTGGTGCTCGGCGTGGTGGAAACGGCGGAGCCGAGCTTTGACGACAATACCGTCCGTCCCGTTCTCAAAGCCATGCAGTCGGCCGCGCCGGGCACACAGATTGACGTCGTTCGGCTCTCCTCGGCCACATTTGAAGTGGCTGTCGCTCAGCTCAAACCCGATCTGGTCATCTCGCCGGCAGCGGACTTTTTGCGGATCGTCGACAGCATCGGCGCACATCCGATCGGCACGCGCAAAACCAAATACGCCAAGCACCCGTCGAAATCTGCGGGCGGCGCAGTCATCGCTCTCGCCTCACGCACGGACATTCAAAAACTCACAGATCTGCGGGGCAAATATATCGCCGCGACGCTGCCTACCTCGGTCGACGGCATGCTTGCCGTACGCATGGAATTGGCTGAGCGAGGATTTGACAGCCGCCAATTCTTCCGCTCCGTCCGTTATCTGGGCTACAGCATGCCCAACGTGATTGAAAGCGTGCTTTCCGGTCACTTTGACGCAGGCGTCGTCCCCGTCTGCACGCTCGAGCGCATTGAAGCCGAGGACTTGATTGAACGGGGCGCGCTGCGGGTGATCAGTCCGAAATCTGACGACGATACCGTCTGCGCCCATACGTCCGAGCTTTATCCCGACTTGGTAGCAGCCACTTTTTCCTGGACGGATCCGAAACTCACGCGCCTCACAACCAGTGCGCTCCTTGCTTCCAAATCGGCGGATGCTGAATTCAACTGGTACGGCACGAGCGACTTTCACCGCATCCGCGCCCTCGAAGAAACGCTGCAGATCGGCCCCTGGGCTTATCTGCAGGAAATGACGCCCGAAGCGCTCTGGCGGCGGTGGCGGTTCGCCGTCTTTGCCGTGCTCGCGGGGCTCGGCCTTTTGCTTCTCAACGAATGGCGTCTGCGGCGGCTCGTCGCCAAACGCACGGGAGAGCTGAAACGTTCCATGGAAGAACGCGATCGGCTCGCTCAGCGTGAGCGCGCCGCGAGAGACCGCCTTTCGAGTCTCGAGCGCATGGGCGCCATCAGTCAGCTCTGCGCCATGATTGCGCATGAGTTAAAGCAGCCCGTGGGGGCCGTCATCAATTATGTGGCGGTGGTCAAACTTAAACTCGGTCTGCAGACCGTCCCGGGGCTTCCCGGCGAAACCGCGCTCAATACTTCCGAGCGGCCGGTCGATCCCCTGTTGCTCCGGGCGCTTGCGGGTGCCGAGGGCGAGGCGCACCGCATTGCCGCCATCGTCGACCGCGTGCGAAGTTATGCCCGGCGCCAACATGCGGATCCGGTGCCGGTTGATATCGTCCGCGAAGCCCAGAATGCTCTGAGGTCGCTCAAAGCGGAACTGCGCCCCTTTGTCGTTATTCGTCCGCCTTTTTCGCTCACCGCTGACGATGCGTCAAAGCGCCGCCTCATCATGCGCGGCGACCCGCTTGAAATAGAGCTTCTGCTGCTCAACGTCATGAAAAATGCCGCGGAAGCCGTTCAAGGGCTCCCCGACGGCGCCGTGCTCGTTAAATTCCGCAGAGAGACCCTCCCAAGCCCGTTGGCGGAGAATCCGTCGCCGAGCCCTGCCGCGCCGTCCGCTGAAGCCGTGATTGTTGAGGTCGAAGACAACGGTCCGAGGCTTTCCGACGAGGCCTTCGAGAGGCTTACGCGCGTTTCGCAGAGCGTGAAGGACGAAGGGCTGGGACTGGGGCTCGGGATTGTGCGCAGTCTGGTCGAAGAAAACGGCGGCCGCATTGCCATCACCCGACGCGAGGATCTGAGCGGCCGCGGACTGCGCGTTACGCTCTGCTTCGACTTGGATGCTGAAGGGTTAAAGGCCCAAAGCGCGCCTCACACCGATCCCGCGGACAAATCGGCAGCCCAAGCGTTCCAAAGGTCTCACGAACCTGCGGTGAAAACGGCAAAATGACAGATATGAGACCCCCGCACCATCAGGAGCATGATTGGAAATGACCGCCAAACCCCTCATTCGCATTGTTGACGACGACGAAGCGCTCACCGCCTCGAGCGCCATGCTGCTCGAAGCCATGGGCTGGGATGTTGCCGTGTGGCATTCGGGCGGCGCCTTTCTCGATGAGGCCGATCTGATGCGGCCGGAATGCCTGGTGCTCGATGTGCGTATGCCGGGGCTCACCGGGCTCGATGTTCAGGCCGAACTCGAAAGACGAGGTTCAAACCTCCCCATTCTCTTTCTCTCCGCGCACGGCAGCATTCAGATGGCTGTGCATGTCATGCGCCACGGCGCAGTCGATTTTCTCGAAAAACCCGTTGAGCCGATGACGCTCGTGCAGCGCGTAGCGCAGTGCGTCACCGCGTCGCTTTCAGCAAAGGCTGACGACGCAGCCGCGGACGAAGTCCGCCGGCGCTTTGATCGGCTTACCCCGCGAGAGCGCGAGGTGATCGACGGCGTACTGAAGAACGCCCCCAATAAAATCATTGCTCGGACGCTCGGCATTGAACTCTCCACCGTGAAGATGCACCGCGCAAACGCATTTGCAAAATTGGGCGTGCATTCGCCCGGGGAACTCCTCAAGATGGCCTACGAGGCCGGCATCGTTTCGTCCGCGGCGTCTGCAGCCGAAAGTTCCGATGCGCAGGCATTCTAAACGGTTTTTCGATCTTTCCCATGCTTCGCCGTACGCTCCTCTCATCGCTCCTGCAAACCGCCCTCTTGGGTGCGGCGGGCGGCATTGGCTTCGCTCCGGGTAAAGCAGCCGCCCGAAACAATGCTCGGTCTGCGCCCGTCGAAGAGTGTGAGGCCGATCTGGTGATTGTCGGGAGCGGCGCCGCCGGCCTTTCAGCCGGTCTCGCCGCACTGGAAGCAGGCGTGCGCAAGGTTGTAATTTTGGAGAAAGCGGCCATTGCGGGCGGTCATACGATGCTCGCTTCCGGCTCAGTGTCGGCCGTCTTCGGCGCGGATGTCGACAAACTGATTGACGCCATGCTGACTGCCGGGGCCGGCGAAAACAATCCGGCGCTCGTTGAAACGCTGGCGCGCCAATCCGGCGCAGCATTTGAATGGCTAGCCGAACACGGCGTCAATTGGATGAAAACGCCCTATCGCGCCGTGGGCTCGCCCGGCGCCTGGAGCTATTCCACGGGTTCTGCACAGGCGGGCTACGACTATGTACAGTGCCTCAACCGCGCCTACCATCGCTTGGGCGGGCGCATTCTTTACCGTACGAGCGCATCGTCGCTCCTCTTTGCGGCGGCGGAATCTTTGGACGGACATGCGCGCTCAGCCGTTGCGGGCATTTTTGCCGAACGCCCGGAGGGCCCCATGCTCCTCATCCGTACGCCGGCAGTCATCATTGCCGCCGGCGGCTTCACGGCTAACCGGGCCATGATTGCCGCATTCCGCCCGGACATTGATCCGCAGACGCCGACCACCGCGAACCCCCGCGGCGAGCTGCTCGACGGTTCAACGGGCGACGGCATTCTGATGGCGCAGGCCGCGGGCGCCAAGCTCGTTGACATGTCTGCCGTCGAAGTGGTGCCCTTTACCGGTGGGCGCCTCACTGACTTCGTGGGCGGAGACGTCTGGCTCAATGCAGAGGGCCGCCGCTTCGTCTCCGAAGGTGAAACTTTTGATGTTATCCGCAGCGCTGTCGAAGCTCAGCCCGAAGGCCGGCTGTGGGTTGTTTCTGACGTCAAGAGCAATAAGGGCGCGACGCTCCCCGTCAAGCTGATGAGCGGAACGGTGGCGAGCGCTGAATCGCTGGAAGCCCTTGCCAAAGCGCTGCAGGTGCCCTTTACGACCCTCAGGGCTTCCATTGACCGCTGGAACCAGTCCGTCAAGAGCGGCTGGGACCAAGACTTTAACCGCCCGATGCCCGCGCAGGCGCAGACGATCGACACGCCGCCCTTTTATTACGGCGAAGAACGCTTTTCCATTCATTACACCTCGGGCGGCATTGCCATCAGCCCCAAAGCACAGGTGCTTGACCGCGATGATCATCCCATTCCCGGTCTCTATGCTGCCGGGGAAACAACGGGCGGGGTTCACGGCCGCACCCGTCTGGGCGGCTGCGCCCTGACGGATTGTTTCGTCTTCGGACGAATCGCCGGGAAGGAAGCGGCGCTGCGAAGCCACAAAAGCCTCCGTCCCCGCTGATATACAACCGCCAAACACCAGCCGCTGCCCGCTTATCAACTGCCCGGACCATAGCGTCAGCCGTCCGTGATTATCGGTCGTCCCGCCTCTGCGGGACGCTTTGACAAGGGTCGCAATACCGCAAAAGGCCTGCAGCTCCAACTGCATTGAATCAGTATGCTTCCTTCTTAAAGCGCATCAATGCTCAAAAAAAGGAAATCACATGCACAAACGCCGTCTTATCCAGTTTGCACTTGCCGGTCTCGCCGGCTTGACGATCCATCCGCTCGCTGCCGCAGCTGCCAGTCAGGCGGCGGATGAAGATCTGCCGCTTCTGGTGGCCGGCATGGATGCGGCCTACCCGCCCTTTGGCTTCAAGGATTCCAAAACAGGCGAATTCGTGGGCTTTGACGTGGACATCATCCGTGCCATCGGCCGCACGGCGGGCTTCAGGGTTAAAGTGGAGAACATTCCCTTTGACGGTCTGATTCCGGCCCTCAAGACCCGAACGATTGACATAGCCATTAATGACATTGGGATTACGGCCGAACGCGCCAAGAGCGTTGACTTCTCGGACCGCTATTACATTGCCGGCATGGGCATTGTCGTCGCCAAAGGCTATCAGGGCATTCAAAGCGCAAAAGATTTGGAAGGCAAACGGCTTGCGGTAACGATTGGATCGACCGGCGAAATTGCCGCCAAACGAATTCCGCATGCGCAGGTACGCGTCTTCAATACGCTGAGCGACTGCTTCCTGGAGCTCATTAACAACGGCGTCGATGCTGTACTCAATGACATTCCGACCAACGACTACTATGCCGTCACTGCCGGCGCGGGCAAAGTCGACTCGCTCTCTATTTCACTCGCAGCCGAAGATCTCGGCATAGCCGTCAAAAAAGGCCGCAAGGACCTGCTCGAAAAGATCAATAAAGGACTCGCGAGCCTGAAGGCGTCCGGTGAATTCACTGCCATCTACAAGAAGTGGTTTGGGCGTGAACCATCACCCGAGCTCCTCCGTTAAGTTTGCCGCATTGCATGGAATAGAAGCGCCTTCTCTCTGAATGCATTGACTCTCAGTCAATACTCAATCTAATAACGGCGTCACTCAGTTTTTATGCTGAGCGGCGCCGTATTTTCATTTGATAGGATTTGAGAGGCACTCAATCCTGACGAAAAGCTTGGCGCTTTGAGCTTAAGTCTTCAGAATGACATCCTGAAACCGCGATGGACTTTGGTTATGACATCAAAACAAAGAGATAACCGTAAGGCCATGCCGCTCATATTGCGCATAACGAATGCCGCAGCATTCGTTCAAACCCATTGCCAATAGCCGCTGACCTCCAAAAGGAAAGAAAGGTCAGCTTTCCGGCACGAAAGAGGACCGTCTGTCGAGGAGATGCGTCACGATACAAGGCGGCATATTGATGTCTTCAAGGGAGGCGCTTTTCCTAATTAAAATGGAATAACTCTCTAAAGAGGAGTGCCAAAGAAGGAAAACACAGCATGGAACTCGTAAAGATCAAGGATGACCGCAAAACGCTCTATATGGATCTGCTCCTCATTGCGGATGAAGATGTTCGCATGATTGAGAAATATCTCTCTCGCGGCGAGATGTTTGCCTTGTGTGATGGCGACCTGAAGGCGCTTTGCGTTGTGACGGAAGAAGGCCCCGGCGTGTATGAAATTAAAAATTTTGTGACGGTCCCAAAGTATCAGCGCCAAGGATATGGTCAGCGTCTCATTTCACTCATCGCGGATCACTACAAACACTTAGGCAAAGAGCTCTATGTGGGCACTGGAGACAGCCCTGCGACACTCCTCTTCTACGAAAAATGCGGGTTTCAAAAATCGCATACCGTCAAGAATTTCTTTAGAGACCATTATGACCACCCTATTTATGAAGACGGCAAACAGTTGGCGGATATGATCTATTTAAAAAGGTCTTTATAAAACCCCTCCATTGAATAGAGATGCCGGTGTTTTGATTGAAGTTCAGAGCACCCAACAGACATCCCTAATCCAAATGCCGCATTGACGAACAATACCCATTGCCCATCTCATTAGCATCATTTTATTTCTGTAACCTAACTGCTTGAGCTAACAGCATATTCTCACCCTCTAAGCCGCTCAGCGATGAGGACTTAAGACCTTGGGAGTCTATTGCCGTTTTCCATTTCAATAACTCATCCCATTCAAAGAATGCATAAGCTATTCATTCAACTTCATCATTCGATGAGAGCGTCATAGCAAATGCTCGGCACCATTGCCCAGCAACATGCTATTTGAATGATTTATTGGAACAGCGTTTGCAAAGCACTCTCTTCTTTCATCGACGAGTCTCTTCATCGGCATTGACAACAATAGTTTTTGTGATGACAGCTGTGAATACCGAGCGTCTATTCACTCACCCTTAGTACTTCTTTGGATGGGTTTTTACTACCTAATCCCACTACCTCCCGCGGGATGTATTCATTGGGAGAGGGTCTTACTAGGATGACTTCAATAAGGAATGTTTAAGGGGAGCTCCAAGCGGCTTTCGCCGCAGGGCTTATCTCATAAGCATTCCCGACAACCGAAACGGATGGAATCCGCGGTTTAAAAACCCCTATAAAGAGAGACTCATCATGGCCCTGACCCCCAAGCTCACCGCGCTTTTCGCAGCCGGCGTGCTCGCGGCATTCGCCGCCGGCGCCGCCTCTGCGGCCGGCATGCCGTCCAAAATCAATGGCCCGCACGCAAAGCTTCCCTGCTCGACGTGCCACAAAAACGAAATGACTGCGCCGCCTAAGGAAACGTGTTTAAGCTGCCACGGCTCTTACGACAAACTCGCCGAACGCACCGCCAAGCTCACGCCGAATCCTCACTTCAGTCACCGCGGCGAAGAGGACTGCACGAACTGCCACAGCCTTCACGGCAAATCGCGTCTGGAATGCAACGACTGCCATTCCTTCAACCTGAACTTCAAGTGGTAACCGTCA